>ERZ772920.1160-NODE-1160-length-13871-cov-18.822090_pt1 | contig 13871 bp, 12 predicted proteins | sample MGYA00511469_ERZ772920 | MGnify/ENA primary metagenome ERZ772920 (study PRJEB29015, sample SAMEA2738069) | human oral metagenome | biome: human oral; feature: human-associated habitat; material: saliva | place: China | collected 2216 ... | reverse complement strand
CAGCAGCCTGATCGTGATCAGGATCAGCAGCCCGATCGCGATCAGAAGCGTGATGAAGGTCAGCCTGACCGTAAGGATGACCAGCAGCCTGACCGTGATCAGAAACGCGATGAGGGCCAGCCCGACCGTAAGGATGACCAGCAGCCTGATCGTGATCAGGATCAGCAGCCCGATCGCGATCAGAAGCGTGATGAAGGCCAGCCTGACCGTAAGGATGACCAGCAGCCTGATCGTGATCAGAAACGCGATGAAGGTCAGCCTGACCGTAAGGATGACCAGCAGCCTGATCGTGATCAGGATCAGCAGCCTGACCGCGACCAAAAGCGTGATGAAGGTCAGCCCGACCGCGACCAGGACCAGCAGCCCGACCGCGACCAAAAGCGTGACGAGGGTCAGCCCGACCGTAAGGATGACCAGCAACCCAACCGCGACCAGGACCAGCAGCCCGACCGCGACCAAAAGCGCGACGAAGGCCAGCCCGACCGCGACCAAAAGCGTGACGAGGGTCAGCCTGACCGTAAGGACGACCAGCAACCTGACCGCAAGGACGACCAGCAGCCTGATCGTGATCAGAAGCGTGACGAGGGTCAGCCCGACAAAGGTAAGCCTGATAATGCTCAGCCTGACAAGTGGCAGCCGGGGCAGAAGCCGCCTAAAAAAATGACTAGAAAAGAGATGAAAGAAATCATCAGGCAACGTACGCAAAAGCTCGTCGAGGAATCTAAAAAGAAAGTTAACAGTCGTTATACTCCCAGCCATAACAGGGGCTCTCGCTGATGGCGTCCTATGCAAAAGTGTTCCTGGCGGGCACGATCACTGGGCAAATCACTGTGCGTACCAGCCCTGATATTGCCTTGTTCAAAATTGAAACAGTTTTGGGGCAAGAGCGGGCAACTGAGTGGGTTCAGGCTCAGGGTGATCTGGCCAGGTTCGTGGTAGAGAAGAAATTCAAGCCAGGCGATCAGGTGCTAGTGCATGGTGAGCTTGTGCAGGGAAACAGGCAGGGCGAGTTTTTCACGTTAGCCCGCCATCTTAGCCATGATGAGTCAGCCATTTGGAGACTAGCTCATGGCGCGTAGGGTACTGGCTATTGCCCGCACTAGCAGCGACGAAACAGCAATGACGCGGCCTTTTAAAGGTTTAGCTGATGTTGAATTAATCGATGCTAGTAGCGGGCAGGCCCGCGCAGTTATCGCCAGATACGGTATTAAAGCTCAACCAGCTTGGCTGTATCCGCTTGGTGAGAGTGTGATTGTGGCCGTGGGTAGCCCAGAGCCGATTGTGCAGCGTTTACGTGAGCAGTTAGCTCGTGAGATGAAACCAGGCTCGGAGCAAAACCATCAAATCCACCAACCCTTGCAAAGTCAAGACAAGCAAGTCAGGGATAAGGAACCCGGGCGCCGGTTAACCCGGCAAAGGGTTTTGGAAATGATGGAAGGCAGAGCCGACCAGCTACACCCGGTCACTCAAGTAAGTAGGGTTAACCGCCGCCTGAGTATGGAGCGCACAAGAACAAGGGGCAGTGAAAGTGAGTAAAGGCAAGATTTTTTTCGCTTCTATCCTGGCTGTTTTAGCTTGGTGGTGCGCTAACAAGGTCACCTGGCAGGTGCGTACTGACCAGGAGGCGGGCCGTGACTTTTCCCAGATAATCAACCGGTTCACGCTGGATTTAACCGCTCACCCGTTACACATCTCGTTTGCGGGGGCTGACGTGTTAGCTGGTTTTGGTGGGATAGCACTGGTGTTATTGATAGCCCTGTACATGTATGGGGCTAGGAAACCCACCCGGCCGGGTGAAGAACAAGGTTCGGCTCGTTGGGCGAAACCTAGTGAAGCTAGAAAGTTTGTTGGTGACAGGAAAACCGACATGCTTTTCACTCGTACCGAATCACTAAACCTTGATTCGCGTAAGACTCAACGTAACTTGAATGCCCTGATTATCGGCTCTTCTGGTTCTGGTAAATCACGCTACTATGTGATGCCTAACCTAGCGCAAGCTAACACCTCGTTTTTGGTGACAGACCCTAAAGGTGAGGTGCAGCGAGCTATGGGACAAAGACTAAAAGATAAAGGCTATGAGATACGTAGTCTTAACCTGATTGATTTTGACCGTAGCGACACGTTCAACCCTCTACGCTATTTCAACCCTGAGCAGGCTGAAGTTGACTGCGCTATCTTGGTGGAAAACCTGATCACAAACACCTCGGGCCAAAAACCTAGCGGCAACTCAGACTTCTGGGAGAAAGCAGAACGCGCGCTACTGACGGCGTTTGTTTCTTACATCTACTTCACTAAAGGCGCTCAAGGTACCTTGATTGATGTAGTGGATATGCTGGCTAAAATGCAGGCCTCTGAGGAAAACGAGGAGGTTACCAGCGAGATCGACGCAATTTTTAGTGTTGCTAAAGAATGCGTGGAAGTTTTCGATCAAAACCCTGACGAGTATGACGAAGAAGCTACCATAATGCTTAATGGGTTACGGTTTGCTTGTAGCCAGTACAATATTTACACTCAGGGCGCGGGGGAAACCAAGAAAAGTATCATTATTTCCCTTGGTGTACGTATGGCGCCACTACATATGGCGCAGCTACGCCGTATTTTGGGCTCTGACACTATAGATGCTGACCAGGTAGGTAAACGCCGTAGCGCGATTTTCCTGGTGATCCCTGACAGTCACCAGGCCTTTAGTTTCATAGCTTCGATTTTTTATGAGCTGTTCTTTGAACGCAACATGTATCTGGCTGACCACAATCCTTCAGGTCGCCTAGAGGTGCCAGTTCAGTGTTTCATGGATGAGTTTGCGAATATCGGTAAGCTACCCTCGTTTGAACGTAAAATCGCGGTTATCCGTTCACGCGGTATTAGTACGTCGATCATTATGCAGACTTACGCTCAAGGCAAGTCGCTGTATAAGGATGACTGGGAGACTATTGTCGGTAACTGTGACTCGCTGCTGTTCCTTGGTGGTAACGAGCCCAGCACCACAGAGTTTATTTCTAAGCGTTTAGGTAAAGAAACCATTATCAGTCAAGACACTTCCGAGCAGAAAGGCACTAATGGTTCATGGTCACGCTCGCTTAGGTCTCAGGGGCGTGAGCTTATGACACCTGACGAGATCGGGCGTCTTGATGGTGGTACTTGTCTGTATCTGCTTCGTGGTATACCACCGTTTAAATCACGTAAACTACAGGCTCCTGAAACTGGGTTTTTCGAATACATTCCAGTCGCTTCAAACACTGAAGTGCAGGAATCCCCGAGTGAAGAGGTTGGTAGTGGTTGGCTAAACGTCCAGCCAACTATGGACTAGAAGTTACTAAACGCCGCTTTCTAGACAATGTCTTGGTGTGTTGTGAGCGGCGTGGCACTAACGAGAACACTAACGAGGTTTGCGTCAGTACTTGCTCGAAGAGACTGATTCGTCGGTTTGGTTGGAGGCGAACCTTGATGATATTGCTGATGAGCCTAGATGATCGGTTTTGTAAAACGTTAGGCAAGGATATGGCCCCAACAATCCCCTATTTTTGGGGTTGTTGGGGCCAAGCGTTTTATAGGCCGCGTGCTACAGCGGCGGCTGCGTGTAGCCAGGCCGCCCGGGTAGCAGGGGCTAGCTTGTCTGAACGCAGCCACTGCTCACGCATAGCCCGGTCATAAGGGATAGTGACTACCTCACGAGCGATACCAGCGAAACCGTCTACTAGTGAAGTAGCGGGGGGTTCTTCACGGTCTGCTTGTGAGATAACCACTACCGCGTTAGCTGCCAGGGCCGCGCTACGCTCATCGCGGCCGGATAGGCCCTGTAAAAGTAGACGCCCGGCTTCTGCGTGATCGGTGCGGGTGGTTGTGGCAATAACGATCTGGTCAGCGTGGCTGACGATACGTAGCCAGAGACTGTCGCCTTCATCGTTACCGGTATCCCAAATAATCATGCGGTAGTAGCGGGTTAAAACCTGCTGAATACCGTCTAGTTCTTCGGGGGTTAGTTTCTGCTCGGTTGATAGTAGTAGCGGGTTTGAGCGTAGGACATCGAATTGGTCAATGGTTTGGTGGTGGGTGTAGGCGGCCACGTCACCGTTACGCGCTGAGGGATCCATTAAAACCTCAGTTTGCGGAACCATATCCAAAATGGTTGCGTTGTGTGGTCCTTGCTCAGTGCGCCAACCTAGGGTACCGCGCGTGACGTTACCGTCTGCTGCTACAACCGACCCAGACCCTAAACGCGCGAAATTACTGGCTAAAAGAATGCTGGTGGGGGTTTTACCGGCCCCGCCTTTACCGTTGAGTACCGCGATTGTGCGGGGGCCTGGCCAGTGCTGAGAGACAGTGCGTTCGTCTGCCCATTGCTGGCATTGGGCTTGGCTGGCTTGGACTTTGAGGCCTAAGCGGGTAGCAATAGCGCGCCAACCAGTTGGTTTAGGACCACCAGCAGAGCTTTGAGCTAAGAAAGAATCAGGGCGAGGCCGTGAAACGGGAGCTGGCGCAGTTCCCGTTTGAAACGACGGCGCGTTTTGCGGGGGGAGGGCCTGCTGCGGTGCGTAGTTAGCAGGGACACCTTGAAAAGTAGGCTGATTCACTTGGTCAGGCATAACCTGAGGTGCCTGCTGGGCAGGTGCCGGCTGATACAGCGGCACTCCTTGGGACATTGGTTGCTGGGGCGCGGCCGCTGCCATGGCTTGCACTGGCTGGTTTACCTGGGTAAGCGCAGGCATTGGCTGAGGTGCCGAAGCTGGTGCTGCTACCGGCTGGGCAGGTGTAGCTGGTGCATGAACAGCTGGCGTTTGGTTTACAGGAGCGCTCTGGGGCGTGGGCTCGGGGATTGGTTCTTCGGCCTTAGCTAGGCTGATAGATCCTGAAGGAGTTATCAGCAAATGTGTGAGCCCAGAGGTATCTTTAGCTGCCACGCGCAAAGGTTGCCCTTCCTGGCGAGCGCGAGCGGCAGCCCTTCCTAACAACAAAGAACGTAGCTGTTCCTGGCTGCTAGCAGTTAAAGACTCAACCCCGTTTTCATCCTCATAGCTACCTGAGCCATCAGGGCCGATCGTTAATGTAATCATTTTTGCCTACTTATCACTGATTTCCGGATACGTTTTTTTGATTGCCTCAACGACTAGGGCGGTAACCGAAGTGTCGCGTTTAGCTGCCAAAATCCGTAACTGTCGAAACATATGAGGCGTCATAGCAATCTGCGCACGATGTGAAGGTGTGCGCCGGGGAAGGGGGGCTGGGTCCTGCGTTGACACATCGCTAATCATAACAGTAAGACGTAAATGCGTCTTTACGTTTTTACTGGTTGGGAGTAGCCTTAGCAGTGGAAAGGGGTAGACCATGAAGAATAAATTACCTATGTTCATGTCAGTTATGGCGTGCGCTGCGTTAGCGCTGTCTGGCTGTGGTAACAGTGTTTCGGATGATAGGGCGCAGGCTTATGCTTCGCTTTCGTCTATGACTAGTTTGAGTACGTCGCAGGCGCAGGAGTATAAGCAGAGACTGACGGTGGCCCCTGATTCTGCTGCTATTAAGAGTGTTCTCGCTGAGGCTAAGGCCGCTAATGAGAAAAGGCGGGCAGACGACACTGCCGCTGCCGCTAAAGAGGCAGCCGATAACAAGATTATTAAGAAGACTGAAGCTGCTCTGTCTGGAACAAAATTAGTTGGTCTTAGTGATGAGTGTAAGGGGATTACTGTAGCCCTTAATGCTGATAAGACTGTGGAAGTTAATGTAAGTCCCAATAGATGTGTTGATCCTAACGGGAAAAATTGGGAAATCACTGTGGAGGAATGGGCGAAAGGTAAACCGGTGTTGCGTTTCAGTAATGACCCGGTAGCGTATAGCGTAACGATAAACGGTGACGGTACGGTTTCTCTTGAAAATTCAGGGGTGTACAAGTTTACTATTTTAAAAAAGTAGTTTGCTTGTGCTAGGAGGGGCATTGAGAAACTCAATGCCCCTCCTTTCGCTGCCCTACTTTACTGCCCTACAATTGCTTTAGCGAATTTCCCTGAACTCAAAATTAAAATCATGAGTAACACCGGGCAAATAACGAATTGCGTGTAGTTGGTAAACATCCAATCATTAAGTGATTGCTTAGCTCCAATACTGGCAAATTGCCCTGAGAAGTTTATAAATTTACTGTACAGGGCTACGGCCATCATAAGTGTAGCTGCTTGCATAGATACTGCCGCGTATTTTTGCAGATAGGAGATCCCCATGCTTTTAGTGTCTGGATGTCCTAGAAATGCAATTGGTAGTGAAGCGAACGCAGTCATAATATAAAGTTCTGCGAAGCGTAAAATCACCATTACCTGTATGACTACCTGTGCTGCAATAGTAATTACAAACGGTAGCAGCAGCATCATCACTAGACCAGCTTGGTCCACGGTTCCGGCATCCTCTATCAGTTTATTTACCCTAGCTGGTAGTTCGCCGGGCGTGTACTTTTTATTATTAGTAGCTTTAGAGATGCCTGCGATAATTTTTGTAGATACCTCGTTAATTGCATCTAAAAACATCATTGAGTTTTGAGCTGCAACCACTAGCAGTGCTGACTTAAACATGGTTGCAGCTATAATTTTGACTCCCATCTGGTGGTCACCTTCCATATGGGTTGCATTGCGTGCAAGCTCAAGTACTAAAATAATAGAGATAACCACTGCAGAAATTGGCAGTACAGCTGTGGAATGGAGATCTGTAACAATTTTATAAATCGTCGGATTGTGACCCTTTAAACTATCGGATAAGCCATTAATGCTGCGTGTATCTAAGGACATTAATGCTTTCAACATGTATTTGATCATCCCGGTCATCATGGCTTTTTCACACCCTTAGTAGCTGCAGTACTAGGAGTAACAGTCACTCTAGGAGTGGCGCTGATGCTAGGAGTAATGCTTGGGTTGGCGGATGGTGTAACAGTTACAGTGGAGGTAGCTGTTACAGTAGGAGTCGCCATAGGGGTTGGGATCTGGGTTGGGCGCATGGCAACCGTAGCCAGCGCTAACACGACTAGGATTTGAATAACCCCCAACACGATTACAGCTCCCATGGGGGCAGGACGATGTAACCAGACAGGTGTTTTAGCAACTACTCCAGATGTGCCTTGAACCCGGGGCTGGAGCTTGGGTTGGGGTGTGGCTTGAGCTTGAGGCTCAAATGCAGCCTGAGGCTTAGCCTGTTGTACTACAGACTGAGGAGTGGTCTGAGGTGCAGGCTGCTGCAGTGTCATAGGATTTTGGTCAATGGCCGGATTAACAGTTAACCAAGGATTGACCGCTGGTACCTGTTCACTTGGAGGCGGATCAGGAGAAAAAATTTCGCCAATCTCAGGTTCACTATCGCGGCGTCCTAACCCAGGCAAGCGAAACCCACGTTTAGGGGCTGCGGCCTCAACCTCAGGCGCGGGAGGACCAGCCAGGCTAGAAATATCACTCGCGCCAAGTGCGTCAACAGCCCAATCAGATAAAGCCCGATACGTCGCAGGATGATCAACAATCTCGTCTAACAAATCGTAGCTAAGATGTTGCCTATCAGACGCGATCGCCCAAAGCTGCTGAGCAGTTAAATCCCTATCAAGCCTCATAACAAACACCCTTCCCTTTTTAGAGCTTTGGCCATATAACAGCCGTAGCCTTATCAACTTTTCCTTTAGCGGGCATCTCAACCACCCACAATGCCGTGTCCGTAGCTATAACCTCGGTCCCGTCATTGTGGGGAATATGTAGCCGGTAAGTGACCATCACGCCCACACCAATAACGTGGCCGTCATTAGTGGAAGTAGCTGGCTCGTCAACCTCTAGTACCTCAATCCAAGCCCCTGGAATCTGGCCAGACATGCTTTGCCAGATCGGTTCTTGACTAGCTACAGCCTTGCTGCAAACCTTGCTAAGACGCTTTTCACGCTGTGAAGCGCTCTCAGTTTGCTTCCAGGGCACTACTGCTCTAACCGTGGTGATCGCCAAGGTTTTTTGTGCTTGGGTGGGGTTAAAATCTTTCGAATACCCATCTATCTGGGTAGGTGAAGCCCCCTCGCCACTCTCGCTAGGCTCGTTAGCCTCGTTAGCCTCGCTACTGGTGGAAGCTGAAGCTGTTAGAGCAGGCTTTAGCGCAGCCTTTTCTTCTTTTCCGTGGTTGAAAGCTGCCCAAGCTAGGAAGCCGCCCAACCCAACAACCACAACCAATATGGCCACAATCAAAGCCACTAAACCACGCTGACGACCAGTCACCGCATTTCACCACCTATCAGTACCAGTGTGGGTTGCGCGATAGCCACTTATTCCAAGCGGCACAAGGCGAACCATAGTCTTCACGGTTTTTTATATATTCCAGACCCCACTTAATTTGCGTTACCGCGTTGGTGCGCCAATCGGGGGCAATCGAGCTCATCTTGTCGGCTGGTAAAGACTGAGGGATTCCATACGCACCCGAGTCAGGGTTTTCAGCCGCATAATTCCAGCCAGATTCGCCATTCCAGAGGTTTACAAGGCACTGGTATTGGCCTTCATCCCACCCATAGGCGGGCAGCATTGATTTAGCAGCCGCTTTAGCTGCATCTGGAGTTAAAGGCCCGCCCACACCCTTATAGCTCCCGCCGGGGTCAACAATCGAGGAGCCGCCAATCTTTTTAATCTTTAGCTTTGAGTGTGGGTTGTGCTTGATAATGGCCTGGCCAGTAGACACTAGTTGGCTTAGTGCGTCGGCAGTGTATTTCGTTATGAAATACTCGTTAGTGCCATAGTTTTCAACAGTGATAGAGCCGTTAACTGACACCTGGCCTATATAGGCCACATGCCCGAACTGCGCATGCCAACGCCCGCCCTGTGAGCCGGGCTGGAACGAAATAATGTCACCAGGGCTTGGTTTGGTTACTTTAACCCAACCTGGTAAAGCTGTATCTGCCCCCCACTCATAACCATTACCACCGTCAGGGGTTGTGTTGTGGTTAATGTGTTTCCACGGCTCGTGTAAAACCCCGTCATCACGGTTAACCCGCCAAATCACGAAGTCCGTGCAGTTACCAAAATAGTAGCCAGTAGCATTGTTAGCCGTGTTATATTGGCGGTCTTTATAAGGGTAATCATTACCCATACCATTGGCCACCACACCCGCAACGGCCACAGTAGCTTCAGCTTCTTTTTTAGTTTCCTCTATACCGGTAATCCAGGATGGTAAAAAACTAGAAATTAGTGACAATACTAACATAACTAGTGTGAGGATAATGCAGATTGCTAAAACAGCGCCAGAAATTTTAGCTACAACTAAACCTATAATTCTAGAGATTATCCCGGCTACGTTCCTAGCCGCCCAGTTAACCACTCTCCTAGCTGCACGTGCGGGTGCGGTTTTACCGGTAGCTAGTTCTTTGTAAACCTGGCGGCGGGCTTGACGTTTAGAACGGGCCCCAACTACGCGGCTAGTTAGGCTATTAACCTGGGCTTTAGTGGGTTGTTTTAAAGCTCGGCGGGCAACATTGTTAACTTTGGTGTCAACCTTGCTCCCAAACTTTTTGCCGATGGAAGTCCCAGTGCTGCGGCCTAGACTAGATGCATTTTGTAGGCTAGTTTTAACCGCCCCACCCTGACTATCAGCCAAGGTAACATCATTATTCCTATTGTCGACGGGGGCTTTGATTTGTTGTTTAAGCACGTCAGCAGCGGTTTTACCCACCAAGCCAACGACCCCAGAGCCGACTTTAGCACCCAACCCATAGGCTTTACCCAGTGCGCTAGAACGGCGAGTATCAACTCGGATGTCACTGAACATGTCCGAGTTAATAATCTCTTTATCAGATTTTCTGAAATCCATCTAGAACACCTCACCAAACTTTGTGGTGTAAAGCTGGTAAAGCTTGGTTGAAGTAGGAATACGCGAGTCAAACGGCACCATGGCCACACCCATCTTCAACAACCCGCAACCAGGCCCAACATTTTGGAAATAGCTACGGTGTTTATCCGACCAGTGGAACAAAGACTGCAGAGTAGAAGCATCAGTCGCAGTCTGGTTAAGCAACACCAGACTGTCAGAGTTAGCCAACATAAGTCGGGCACGCTCACTAATCAGCAACTCTTCAATATTCTGAGTCAACCCAGTTGGCATCAACCCGTACTTACGTGCACGCTTCCAAATCATCTGGCAATACGCGCCCGCGTACTCGTTAGAAAACAGCAGGTGGAACTCATCAATATAAAGCCAGGTACGCTTACCCAAGCTACGGTTAGCCTGTACCTGAGCCCAAATCTGCTCCAAAACCACCAACATACCAAACGTTTTCATATCCGACCCAAGCCGGGCGATGTCGTAAACAATCACGCGGTTAGACGTATCAACGTTGGTTTGCTGGGAGAAACCAGAAAACGAACCAGAAGCGTAAAGCTCTAGGGCGGTAGCGATCGCTTTAGCCTCGTCTTCAGGCTGAGCGTTTAACTCTTCAAACAAGGTGTTAAGTGTGGGAGGAAGCGCCCGCTTATCTTGCAAGAAATGCCCGTAAATGCGTGTCACGCACCGGTCAATGATCGAGCGTTGAACCGGGGTCAGGCCACCAGCCCCACCAATAAGCACTTCACACAGAGACAAAATGAACTCGGCTTTAAGCTTGATCGGGCTACCATCATCAGCGTTAGCGTCACGATCCATGTGCAGCGGGTTAATACATGCAGTAGAACCCGCGCTAATCTCGATACGCGTGGCCCCCATAGCATCACCCAAAGCCACATACTCTTTTTCTGGGTCAACAATGATGATGTCATCATCTGTACCCAGGAAAGTTTGGAAAGCTTCACCCTTACCAAACTGGCTCTTACCGGCACCAGTAGTACCCAGGATGAAAGCGTTACCGTTCATGGTGGCAGTTCTAGAACCCACCACCAGGTTTTTAGAGATCGCGTTAACCCCATAGAACCGCCCGCCAGGCTGCAATAGCTCTTGGGTAGTGAAGGGCACCATCACGGCCACGGTAGCCGTGGTCAGGGTCCTGAAAATAGGTAACCTACACACCCCCAGGGGAAGGACCGCGTTAAGCCCATCTTCTTGCATGTACTTCAAGGTTTCAAACCCGCAAGACTGTTTACGGCCCGCAGCGCGTACCTGTTCAACAGCCTCAGCTAGCTCTTCACGACTCTTGCCTGAAACACCAATAACAATCGTGGTGGTAAACAATTTTTCGTTACTAGACTCAAGCTGTTCACGCAGCTCTAGGGCCTCTTGACGTGAAGCAACCAGTTCGTGAGGAATAGATTCCTCACCATTACCCTGCTTACGGGCTTTACGTAGCTCGTTACTACGCTGCATTTCCATCTCAGCGATCTGGCGTTTAACCAGGTCCAGGCCCTCGGCATGGTCAAGCGGGCGGAAATGCACCGCCAGGGCCAGCTCACAAGTCAGCTCGCTAAGATCTTTCATTAACCGGTCTGACAGCCAAGCAGGCAGGTCACGTAAAACCAGGGTCTGGTAGTAAGAATCGTGTTCGTTAGAAAACGTGATCGTGGCAGGGTTTTCCCGAAAATCAATAGCCCAGGGACTGACCACGTCTTTAGTGGTCAAAGTAGAACCAACCAGGTCGTTATAAGTGAAACGGAAAGGCTGGTTGGGGCGCAAAATATCATGCAGCAACCTGACGCGTTCTTCACCGCTAACCCGCTCAGCCCTGCAACCACCAACTGAACGCAGCTGGGCTATGCTTTCCGTAGCCACACGCGCCAAAACTGAAGTCGCATGCTCAAAATCATCAGCCTCAACCGTGATAGTCACATACTTATCAGTGACCGTGTTGTTACGCCCCGCAGCCAGACGCGCGTTAATCAGGTCGTTATACTCCCACCGGTACTCATCACGTCCATCACCACGAGGTGAAAGCGAAACAGCTTTACTAAGCGTTTCACGGTCAAGGTGGCGGTTAACTACCGTTAACTGTACTGACTGGCCAGCATCAAAAGAGTTAATGAACTGGGCATACTGCTCAATAATGCCCTGCTGGTCATCCTCAGGGGCTAGCTGGTAGTCAATGTCTTCCAGTTTTAACGTAACCGAGTAATGACCATCCCCTAGCACGCAAATACCAGTGTCGGTCATAGCCTCATACTGGAGGGCTTTTTGAGCCGTGTTGCGCTTAACGCGCGAAACGTCCTTCTCGCTACGCTTGCGTTTACCGGTCGAGTTCGAGGCTTCTGATGACGTCTCGTTTTGGCGGTTTTTGTTTGCGAAGAACATCCGCTGACCTTTCTGACGCGATCTCAGCAGAAAGCTGAGGGTCTTGCGCATACACGCGCAGTTGTGGATTCCAGTTAAAACGCCACACATAACCCGCGTAACGCTCAAACGGTAAACCTTTAGGCCTGATCCACCCAACAGCCACAAAAGGCATAGTTAAAAGCGCAGTTAGCCACGAACCAAGTGACTCCTGGCCAATCAAATAACAAGCAGCGTAAACACTGCTAACAACCACAAGGCCGCTAGCGGCGCAAGCCAGCTGACGCCAGCTCATGCCAAGCATTACTTTTGATTGGTATGCGGTGATTTCCCGGTAGACCTTGATTTCAAGGGCCATAATTTTTTATGACAACGTGATAGCGCTAAACAGCTGGGCTGCTGCCACGATCAAGCCACCACCAACAGCCTGCCAAACACCAGACTGGATCTGGGGTCCCTGGTGGTCACGCAGACCGCCAGCCAGGGTGATAACACCCCACACGGTCCACAGGCCGCCACCGATAGTTGCGAACTTAACGAAGAGAGCCAATGCCTTGCTGAGAATGTCGGTACCATCAGCGCCAGCAGCAAGAATCATTTCGGTAATCATTTCAATCTCCTTGATAAATCAACAGCACTAACCATCCGGCTGGGTGACTGTGCTAACTCTGGATCATACACGCATATGCGCATATGCGTGTATGCGCATTAAGGTTGTTGACTTCCGCAAACCTGCTGTGAGCAGGGGAAACTGGGGGTGGTGACCTAGGTGAGACAGGTTCAAACACTTATATCCGCTTTCGCGGGGAATCGTAATAAACACAATCGCCACCTTCCTGCCTTATCCCTGCTTTCGTAGGGAAAACAACAACGTTTTTAAGGAAAATGGGGAGAGTTTGACCTGGTAGCTCCAGTGGTGGGGCTGCCAGTGCTTTAGTGTAGTACTCGGAGGCTAAAAATTAACCATTATTGACCTTTAGTGATACTTGCCATATTCCCTACTTGAAGAGTGCGTGAATTTTAAGTGGGACCTTGGCTTTCAGTAGCGCCGGATCTAGAGGCGATTGCTAGACAGCTTTGGGGCGGGCGAATAGGTTTTTTGTATGGCAGATATTGCGGTGGAAGCTCGCCAGCTTAAATGCAGCTTCAACAAAGGCAAGTTTGTGGCTGTTAACGGATTGAGCCTAGACATTAAATACGGCCAGATTCACGCCCTGCTAGGCCCTAACGGTGCAGGTAAAACCACTACCGTAAAAATGCTGACCACGCTCCTACAGCCAGATAGTGGTAGCGTCAAAATCGCTGGCGTGGATGCGATTAAAAACCCAACCAGTGCCCGGCGTAAGTTAGCCCAGGTACTGGGGGGATCTAGGTTTCTACCCGCCCGCTAGCGCGCAACAAAACCTGTGTTTCTTTGCCGATATTCAGGGCGTGCCCACCACTAAAAACTCACGCCTGCCGATCGGGACAGTACCCGGGGCAGGCGTGAGATTATGTGGCTTAAAGGCCGAGGCAACTAACTACATGTAACTACTTGCCAGACTTAGCGGCTTGAGCCAAAACCGTGGCGCGAACCGTAGCCGCATCCACATAACCCGGCATGACGGCGTCGCCAATAAAAGCAAAAGGCGTGCCAGTAATACCCACGTTATAGGCGTCCTGACGCGACTTCTTAACCGCATCAACATTAGCCTGAGAGT
>ERZ772920.1158-NODE-1158-length-13878-cov-63.270636_pt1 | contig 13878 bp, 5 predicted proteins | sample MGYA00511469_ERZ772920 | MGnify/ENA primary metagenome ERZ772920 (study PRJEB29015, sample SAMEA2738069) | human oral metagenome | biome: human oral; feature: human-associated habitat; material: saliva | place: China | collected 2216 ... | reverse complement strand
AGGATCGTAAGCTCCTGGGCCACCTCAACTACGACGCGCTCATGCTCGACGGCACGGTCTCGGTCAAGTCCGCGTCCTTCGACATCGGGCAGGCCGGCGGCGACGTGACGCTGGGGGAAACAGTGGGCCGTACGGTTACGCCCGTGCGCTCCACGTCCTTCTCGCTGGGCCAGGCGATCACGCTGCCCGAGAACGCGGTCCAGGTCCAGGGCGGGTCCGTGTTGGCCGTCCTCGACCCCAACGAGGGCCTGCTGTGGGTGGGTGACGCCAACGAACCGGCTTCCATGTCGCTCGTGCGCGAGGATGCAATCGCGAACGACCTGAGCGACGGGGTCGTCACGGTGTCGGTCACGGGGACGGTCTTCGCATACTCTCCCGGGTCCTCCAAGCTGGTCACGCTCACGCGAGAGGGCCAGGCTTGGCGTGCAAAGACCACGGAGATCAAGGATTTCACCCCGGCCGGAATACCGACGATCACCGCGGTCGGTGACAAGCCCGTCATCTACGACCAGGCCGGTAACAAGCTGGTGTTGCCCGGCGGCAAGGTACGCGACCTCGCCGAGGAGCACGTGACCGGCGCGGTCCTGCAGGCCCCCGGCGACGATGCGTCCTCCGTCCTGCTGGCCACCGATGCCGAGCTCGTGGCCGTCTCCCTGAACGGCAAGTCGGTGGACCGCCAGCCGGCCTCGGACGGCGGTCAGAAGGGCACACCCGCACCCCCGGTTTTCCACGGCGGCTGCTCCTACGGCGCGTGGGCGGGTTCGGGCGCCTTCGTGCGCACCTGCACGGATTCGACGCGCAACCAGGCGCAGACTGTGCCTACGCTCGCCGAGGCCACGTCCGCTGTTTTCCGGACGAACCGCACGCGCATCGTCCTCAATGATGTGTCGACGGGCACGCTGTGGCTGCCGGACAAGAACATGGTTGTTGTCGACAACTGGGATCAGATCCCCACCGAGGAGCAGGAGGAAGAAGATACTCCGACTCCCGATGATCGCGAGCAGGTCTCCGAGCCGGAGCACAACGACAAGAACACTCCGCCCGAGGCCGTCGACGACGACTTTGGCATCCGCCCGGGTCGTTCGACGCTCCTGCCGGTCCTCGACAACGACTCGGATGATGACGGCGACGTGCTGACGGCGCGCGCCCTGACGAACCCGGAGTTCGGGACGGTCGTGCGCACGAGGGGCGGGCGCGCCCTACAGATCACGGACATTCCGGAGTCTATGACGAGCGGGTCGACGTCCTTCACGTACGAGGCCTCGGACGGCCTCGCGGGTGCGACGGCGACGGTGAATGTGACGATTCACCCGTGGAGCCAGAACGAGGGTCCGCGCCAGCTCAAGCACCCGGTTGTCAAGGTTGGCGCGAACGCGCAGGTGGAGTACAACCTGCTGTCGGACTGGATTGATCCCGATGGAGACCAGTTCTACCTGAAGTCGGCGACGGCTCCCGATGGCATGGCCGTGCAGTTCTCTGAGGACGGGACAGTTCAGATCCGCGACCTGGGTTCCGGCGCGGGCGTCAAGGCAATCGCCGTCACCATGTCGGACGGGCACGCGGAGACCGCGGGCGAGCTGCAGGTGAGCGTGCAGGAGAACGGCAACGTGCCGCCCATTGCGCGCGCGGACTTTTACGTGGCACGCGTGGGCGAGCCGCTGACGATCGACCCGGTCGAGAACGACACCGACCCCAATGGGGATACGCTGAACCTCGTTGCTGCGGGCACGCCACCGGCGGGTACGTCTGTGAGCGCCGACCTGTCGCGTGGCACGCTGACGTTCACGGGGTCGGTTCCGGGCTCCTTCCAGTTCACCTACACGATTTCCGACGGACCGTCAACGACTGTCGGCGTCATCCGCGTCGACGTGGTCTCGGACGATACGAATGCGGTGCCAATCGCCGAGGATGACCTGGCGGTTTTGCCCAGCGGTGGCGCTTCGCTGATTGCGCCGCTGGCGAATGACACGGATCCTTCGGGTGGCGTGCTCGTCGTCCAGTCGATTGACGTGCCTGCGAACTCTGGCCTCGAGGTAACCCTCATTGAGCGTCACTTGCTGCGCATTACGGCACCTGCGGGCTTGAGCGACGTCACCGCGTTTACATACACGGTGTCCAATGGCGCGGGTTCCGCGACCGCTCAGGTGAGCGTCATCCCGACGGAGGCCCAGAGCGAGGAAACACCGCCCGAGGCGAATCCTGATACCGCCAAGGTGCGCGCGGGCGACATTGGTTCGGTTGCTGTCCTGTCGAATGACCGGTCGCCGATCGGCCTGTCGCTGAACGTCGACCCGAGCGTGCAGGTCATGTCGGGTGGCGAGCTGGGCACGGTCTTCGTGACTGGCAACCAGGTGCGCTTGGCCGCGGGTACCGAGCCCGGCGTCGTGCGCGTGGCATACACGGTCGTTGATTCGGTGGGTAACCGCGCGACGTCGACTGTGACGTTCGAGGTCGTGGCAGCTTCCGACGCGAACAGTGCCCCCGTTCCCAAGGCGCTGAGCGCGTGGGCCGTTCAGGGGCAGATGACGCGCATCCCCGTGCCGCTTACCGGCATCGATCCGGACGGCGACTCGGTCGCTCTGGTCGGCATTGACCAGCCGCCCGCCAAGGGCAGCGTCGTGCTGGGGACGGAGTGGCTGGAGTACACGCCGTCCGACGACGCGACCGGTACGGACACGTTCTCCTACATTGTCGAGGACCGCCTCGGCGTGCAGGGGCGCGCCCGCGTGCGCGTTGGTATTGCGCCCCCGGGATCGCAGAACCACAACCCGACGGCCGTGCCTGACTCGGTGACGATTCGACCGGGACGCGAGGTGAGCGTCAACGTCCTGAGCAACGACTTGGATGCGGATGGTGACGCCCTGGCGGTCGATACGGACCCCGCGACTGTGTCGGTGTCGGATCCCGCAGCTACCGTCACCGTGGCGCAGGATGCGGTGACGGTCAAGGCTCCCGCAGCCGATGGCGTGTTCGTCGTCGCCTACCAGATTCAGGATGGACGAGGCGGACGCGCGCAGGGGCAGTTGACGGTGACGGTGGATGCTGATGCGCCGCTGCGCGCCCCGATTGCCCGCGACGACGTCGTGTCTGTCGCGGACCTACCCGCCGATTCGAAGCCCGTGAGCGTTCCCGTCCTCGTCAATGACGAGGATCCGGATGGGACGACGGCTGCGCTGACGGTGTCGGCGCAGGGCTCGGGTGTGAGCGTGTCGGGGCAGAACCTGTCAATTTCCCCGGATGCGCGTCGTCGCCTCGTCGTCTACACGGTGACGGATCCCGACGGCCTGAGCGCGAGCGCGGTCGTGACCGTCCCGGGTACCGACCTGCTGGCCCCGCGCCTGGACATGACGCGTATTCCGGTGGCGATCCGCGCGGGTTCGTCGGTGACCCTTGATATTGGCGACTACGTGCTCGTGCGCGATCATTCGCGTTCCCCGATCATTACGGACGCGGCCTCGGTGAAGTTCAACGGCGGCCTGAATTCGGTGTCCCTGCAGGATCCGACGCACCTCGTGGTGAGCGCTCCCGACACGGCGTCGGGCAAGGCGTCATTGTCTTTCACGGTGCGTGACGGCGCGTCGGACGATGCCTCGGCCCTGTCCTCGACGCTGACGATCCCGGTGACGATCCAGCCAGCCAGGAACCTACCGCCGCGTCTGACCCCGACCCCGATCCTCGTGGGACAGGGCGAGGCCGTGACGGTGGATCTCACGCAGATGGTGGACGACCCGGACGATCAGGCGAAGGGTTCCTTCACGTACGCCGTGGTCAAGGCCCCCGGTGGCGTCGACGTGTCCCTGGACGGCTTCAATCTGACGGTGACCGGCAAGAAGGACCAGCCGAAGGGTCCGGTCGGCGCGATCACGGTCAGCGTCGATGACGGTTCGGGCGCGGTCAATGCCGATATTCCGGTGACGATCGTGAAGTCCTCGAAACCCCTCGTGACGACGACGGACGCGCGCATCAAGGTCAACGCTGGTCAGACTGCGAACGTGAATCTGGCGGAGTACACGACGAACCCGTTTACGGAGCCGCTCGTCGTCCTCGACGCGTCTGTTCACGTGGGGCAGGGAACGGCCTCCGGCGACGGGAATGTTCTGTCGGTCACGCCCAAGGCGGGCTTCCACGGCGACATGATCGTCGTGTACCGCGTCATGGATGCGACGAATGACCCTGATCGCATCGTGCAGGGCCGCGTCATCGTGAAGGTCCTGGACCGTCCCGATCCGCCCCAGAACGTGTCGGTGACCCCGATGGGTGCGGGAACGGCGTTCGTGAGTTTCCAGCCGGGCGCCGCGAACGGCGGCACGATTTCGGGCTACACGATCACCGATAGGAACAGCGGTCGGACCTTCACGACGCGCGATCCGGGCGTCCAGGTCACGGGCCTGGAGAACGGCGTGAAGCACTCCTTCACGGTCGTCGCGCACAACGAGGCCGGGGATTCGGATCCGTCGACGGCATCGGCCGAGGTGCTGATCGACGCGGCACCCGAGCAGATGGCGGCGCCCACGGTCGTGGGTGTCGATGGTGCCCTCGATATCTCGTGGGTGAAGCCCAGCAACTCGGGGTCTGCGATCCACACGTACATGGTGTTCGTTAATTTGCCGTCGGGTGGCCAGCCGATCTCGCAGTCGGTGTCGGGCTCCGAGAACTCGATCCGGATCGGTGGATTGAAGAACGGTGAGCTGTACTCGGTGTCCGTCCAGGCGCTGAACAATGCGGAGACGCCGTCGCCGCCGTCCTCGCCGACGGCGAGCTACCCGCACGGTGCCCCCGATCCGGCGGGTAACGTGTCGGCAGTGCCGGTGGGTGCGGGTTCGGACCCGAACCGCGCGACGGTTGAGGTCTCGTGGTCGCTGGGCAATTCCAATGGTCGAGGCTGGGGTCCCACCACGGTCACGGCTGGTGGCGTGACCGAAACGGCTGGGCCGGGCCAGACGTCTGTGACGCTGTCGGGCGTGCAGACCGGTCGCGGGGTACCGGTGTCGGTCGTGCTGACGAACTCGGACGGTGACCAGGCCGGTGCCGGTTACGCGCAGGTTTCGATTGCGACGACCCCCGCGCCGATTTCTGCCCCGACCCTGTCGGGAACGAACACGGCGGGTGAGCTGAGGGTGAGCGGGCTGTCGGTTGCGACGGGCCGAGGCTTTGATGCCTCCGACCTGACGTTGCGCTACTCCTCCAGCGAGAACGGGTGCGGCAGCGGCCAGCCGATTAGTGATGGCACGATCGTGCCCTCCAACGGGTGGGCACCAACGACGTACTACTTCTGCCAGACGGGCATCGGTTTGAACAACACGCTGGCTGTCTCTCCCGTCGTTGCGGCGACGGGCACGGCGACGGGTGAGCCCTCGGAGGTGGGCGTGAGAATCACGAACGTCAATTCGACGAGCCTGACGGTCCAGTGGGATCCCGTGAATGCTAATCCCGCGGTCAGTGAGATTCACGTGTCCCTGGGCGGTCAGACGAAGATCGTGCCCGGTAACGCCACTGAGGTGACGTTCTCGGATCTGGCGCAGGGGACGCACTACCAGGCGAGTGTCACGGCTGTGAACGCGGTGGCGCCCAAGACGATGAGCCAGCATCCGGACTCCGTGACGAAGCTCGACGTGAGCGCTCAGTGGGTGCAGACGTGCCGCGGTGACGAGCGCGGGTTCAACCCGGCCTCGTGCCACACGTTCACGCTGAACGCGCCGGGATGGTCGGGTTCATCGGTCCCGTTCGTGTGCCCCGTGCGCAACGACCGCACGAACGGCACGGAGTGGGTGCGTGTGGATGGCGCGGGCCCGATCTGGACGCGCCTGACCACCCAGGCAGACAGCGAGGATGCCTTCAAGCAAGGGTCCTACCTCATCGGCGAATGCCGTCCGGAGTGATGATCGCGTGAAGAAACTACGTCGACTTCTCAACGGCGCGTGGCGTGCCCTGGGCGAACGCGTGCGGGCCCTGCCCGGTTACGACGCGGCGGCCCGTTGGCTGGGCGCGCTCACGCCGGTCGGGTGGGCGGTGATCGCGGTCACGGCCGCGGGTGGCGTCGCCGCGGCGGCCTTCGGATGGCTGGAGGGCTTCATCGTTGCCGTGATGGGCCTGGTGGCCCTCGTGGTCGCGGTCGCCTCGGTCGCGTCCCCGTCGCCGCTGTCGGTGTCCTTGCGCATGAAGAATGATCGCATCGTCGCCGGTCAGGTGGCGGTGGGGCGCATCCGCGTGGTGAACGAGTCCGGGCATCGCTCGGGTTCGACGATCGTGGAGGTCACGATCGGACGAGGCAGTGGCGAGTTCCTGGTGCCTCCGATCAGCGCGAACAGCACATGGAACGAGGCATTTTCGGTGATGACGAAGCGCCGCGGCGTGATCAACGTGGGCCCGGCGCGCACCGTGCGTATGGACGGCCTGGGTCTGCTGCGCCGCGTGCGCTCCTGGGACGAGCCGATCCTGGTGCACGTGCATCCGCCGACGGTGCGCTTCTCGTTTGACGCGACGGGTATGCAGATGGATGTCGAAGGCGTGGCCAGCGAGAAGCTGACCAGTTCGGACGTGTCCTTCCACGCACTGCGTGATTATGAGCCGGGCGACGACCGGCGCGCGGTGCACTGGCCCTCGACGGCGCGCCTGGGCCGCCTGATCGTACGCCAGTTCGAGGAGACTCACCGTTCCCACCACATGGTGCTCCTCGACACGCGCATGGACGCGTGGGATCGGCGTTCCTTCGAGACAGCCGTGTCGGTCGCTGCGTCGCTGGCGATCGCAGGGTCGGGTGAGGCGCGCACGGTGTCGATGCACACCGCGGACGAGTGGATTCCGACGGGAACGCCCATGGCGATGCTGGATGCGCTGTCCGAGATGGAGACCTCGACGCGTCCCGACTTCGCGGGCATCGTCCGTCGCTGCATCATGGAACGCGGCGGAATTTCGGTCCTGTCGATCGTGGTGAGTGAGTCCGTGGATGACGAGGAAGCGGCCCGCCTGGCGAATATTGCGCCAGTCGACGTGGTCGTGTCCGTCATTCGCGTGGTCCCGGGACGGGCGAGGCGTCGGCGCAAGATCACGCGTGGCGTCATCATCGATTGCCCCTCCCTGGAGGACCTGCCGATGCTCGTGTCGCGGGGGGTGAACGCGTGAGTACGCCTACCCGCACCCCCTCTCGTCAGGCCGCGCCGCCGCGTCGAACGCGTCGGTCGACTGCCCAAGAAACCACCATGGGCGGGTCGATCCACCGCGCCGCCATGCCCGCGTGGTCCCTCCTGATTCTTGCCATTCTGTTCGCTGGCCCGGTGGTACAGTTCGAGTCCGTCTTTGGCGGCGGTCAGGGTGTGATCGCGGCGCTCGCGGGCGTCGCGACCGGCCTTGCTCTCGCGTGGGCGGCGGCAAAGTGGCGCTGGGACCTGCTGTCGATCGTGGCTTCCGTCGTCGCGGCTCACTTCCTGTTGGGCGGGGCGGCAGCCCTGCGAGACACGACCCGGTGGGTCGTGGTTCCCACGTCGCGCACTCTCCAGACGCTGGTGATCGGTTCGGTCGAGGCCTGGAAGGATCTTCTGACGCTGACGCCTCCTGCCGGTTCCTATGTTGGTCCGGCGATGGTCCCGTGGATGACGTGCCTCGTGTGCTCGGTTGCTGCGGGGGTCGTCACAGTACGGTACGGGCGTCCCATGTGGGGGTCCCTGCCGCTGATTCTCGCCGGAGTGATTGCGATCGTGTGGGGGCCCACGCACGAGGCGCCCTCGTCCCTCCTCGTTATTGCGTGGTGGGTTGGCCTGATCGTGTGGTGGGCGTGGGCGTCGGCGATTGGCCGTGCCCGCATGGGTGCCGACATCGTGATCGGTATGTCCGCGTCGTCGACCACTGCATCCACGACGATGGGTGGCTCGTCGCGTCAGGTCGTGCACGTGTGGTGGCGCGTGGGCATGGGTGCCCTGATGGTGGGCGTGATGGTCGCGGCCGCCCTCCCCGCGGCGTCACTGCTGGGCCCCACGGCCTCGGACCGCGTTGTGGGCCGTGACGTCGTGGAACCGCCCGTGGATGCGCGCGAGTACCCCTCTCCGCTGTCCAGTTACCGCCACTACAACAAGGATCTGGAGGACGAATCCCTGATCCGCGTGTCCAATCTGCCCAAGGGGGCGCGCGTGCGCCTGGGCGCGATGGAGGTGTACGACGGAACGACGTTCGGCATGGGTGTGACGAACAACGCTGATGGTACCGCTGGGTACCGCCGCGTCGGGTCCACGATCCCGGGACGCAGCGCAGAAACGGCGGGAGAGCAGGCCTCGGTGTCTACCTCGCAGCTCTTGGGCCCGTGGGTGCCGACGTTTGGCGAGGTATCGGTGCTGCGTTTTGAGCCTTCCGACCCGGGCGCTGCCGAGCAGCAGAAGGGCTTGAACTACGACCTGTGGGCGGAGACCGCCCTGACGACGGGGCCGACGGGCCAGTTCAACTATTCGCTGAGCACGACGATGCCGCGCGATCACGAGGATTCGGAGTTCGCCAGCGTGGATGCGGCTCGCTACACGGGCACGGACACAAATGTGCCCAAGGATGTGGACTCCCTGGCGGCCGAGCACACGACGAGCGCGCGCTCGGACCTGGAGAAGGCCCGCGCGATCGAGAGCTACCTGCACACGGACGGCTTTTACTCGAACGACGACACGATTAACTCGCGCCCCGGTTCCTCCCAGGACCGTATTGAGCGCATGATCAGCGCCGAGGCGCTGGTGGGCGATGACGAGCAGTACGCGACGCTCATGGCGCTCATGCTGCACTCGCAGGGGATTAACGCCCGCGTCGTCATGGGTGCCTACCGTGAGGGGACGTCGGGCGGCGTCGACCTGACGGGCTCGGACATGCACGCGTGGGTCGAGGTCGAGTTCCCCGGCGTGGGCTGGGCGACTTTCGATCCGACGCCTCCGCGCGATCAGCAGCCCACGACGCAGGTGAACAAGCCGAAGTCTGTGCCCAAGCCGCAGGTTTTGCAGCCGCCGGAACCCCCGGAACAGCCGGTCGAGCTGCCTCCGGCCACCCGCGACCAGGCGACGGACCCGCACGATCCGAACGGCCTGCACATCCCGTGGATGGCTATCGGGACGGTGTCCGTGTTCCTGTTCCTGCTGGTCGGTCCTGTTCTGGCGGTGCTGCTAGCGAAGTCTCGCCGCCGCAAGGCACGCCGCGGCGCGCAGGCCGCCGAGTCGGTGCGCGGTTCGTGGGATGAGCTGGTGGATACGGCGATTGACTCGGGCCTCGTGGTGGAGCCGCACCTGACCCGTCAGGAGGTCGCGTGGGCGTTGGCTTCGCAGTGGACGCCTGACAAATCTGAGGACGCCGAGGCGGGGGCGGCGAAGTCTCGCAAGCCCGCCACACGCTCGGCGGCCGACGTGCGCGTGCCCGGCTGGTCGCTGTTCTCGGGCGCGGTTCCCCGCCCGGTCACCGTGGCGCGTCGCGCGGATGTCGCGGACTTCGCCGCGGGCGGCGCACGCCCTGAGGATGCGAAGCAGGCGTGGGAGGACGTGGATGAGCTGCGCCGCGAGTGGGCGGCCTCGGTCTCCCCGTTCGCGCGGCTGCGTTATGCGCTGTCGCTGAAGTCGTTGCGCTGGCGCCGGCGCGCGCGCCGTCAGGCGGCCGCCGCATCCGGGACGAAGCGTCGGCCGTTGACGGGCCGTATGGGTCGTAGGAAAGGAACACGCTGATGGATAGCGACGCTCGCGTCGGGATGGTGCCGGTGCTGCCGGGATACCAGTGGATCCGGCCGCTGGGGTCGGGTGGTTTCGCGGACGTGTTCCTGTGCCGCCAGGAGCTGCCTAGCCGCGAGGTGGCCGTGAAGGTTGCCCGACGTGATCGTGGGGCGGACGGCGAGGCCGGGATCGCCCGCGAGGCGGACGTCATGGCCCTCGTGTCGGGTCACCCGGCTGTCGCCCAGCTCTACGGGGCGGGCCGCACGCCGGACGGACGCCCGTACCTGGTGATGGAGTATTGCCCCGTGGCGAACATCCTCGACCAGGTGCGCGCAAATCCGATGGCGACGGACCGGGCCCTGTCCATGGTGATCCGCATGTGCGGTGGCGCGGAGATGCTGCACCGTGCGGGATACGTGCACCGCGATATTAAGCCCAGCAACATCATGATCAACGCCTACGGGTCGCCGGTGCTCACGGACTTCGGAGTCTCGGAGCCGGTGGGGACGGATCCGCGCGCTGGCCGCGACGGGTTCTCGGTGATGTGGGCACCCCCGGAGCAGATCGCGGGCACCGCGCGCGCTCACCCGACGCAGGACGTGTGGGCGCTGGGTGCGACCCTGTGGACACTCTTGATGGGGCGTTCGCCCTTCGAGGTCGTGGATGGGGATAACTCTGCTCAGGCGGTGGCCCAGCGCGTGGCCCGTGGCCGTGTGTCGCGCATCGACCGTCCGGGCGTGCCCGAGGCGGTGACGGCTATCGTTCGCCGTGCGATGAGTCTGGATCCTGAGCAGCGTTTCGGCTCTGCCGCGGCCCTCGGCTACGCGTTGCAGACGATCGAGCGCGAGATGCATCGCCCGGTCACGGAGATGAAGCTGAGCGTCGTCGCTTCTTCGAGTGCGCCCGCCTCGGCGCTGTCCGCGCCCTCCCCGGTGGCCCTCGACGCGGAGCGTACGCGCACCCGGCGCGGTAGTTTCGCGGATGGTGCCCAGCCCTCGTCGAACGAGGCCTGGGCGGGCAACTCGACGACGGGCAGGACCGGCTTGGTCGAGGGGGAGTCGAAGCGTCCCGCGTGGGTGCTGCCGGTTCTTGCGCTCGTCATGGTGCTGGCGACCGCTGGCTTGGTGGTTGCGATGCTGACCGGCGGCGGGCACAGCGTTCACCTGGGCGGCGGTGGCGGCGAGGCAACGCCGAGCGCCGAGGCGACGGGCGGGTCTCTGAGCGGCGCCGACCAGGGGACGGATACGAGCGTGGCTCCTCCGCAGGCGGTCACGGGGCTCACCGCGACGCCGAATGGGAAAGAGATCCGGTGGGGCTGGGATATCCCCCAGCAGGGGCAGTACCAGGCCACGGAGCTGGCTTTTAAGTATCTGCTGACGCGCCCGGGCGAGGCCGTGGTCGCTGAGACGATGCGTCGCAACAGCCTGACGACGACAGCGGTCAGCGGTGAGAACTGCCTGACGGTGAGCGTCGTCGTGGAGGCCACGGGCCGCGAATCGGCACCCGTCACCCAGTGTGTCACGGTGCCGTGAGGCGCGGTGACGGCGGTTTGGCCCTCACGCTCGCGCGCATGACCGGATGGTAGACTGACGTGTTGCGCGCCGCCGGGGTGCGCAGCGAAAGGAATAGTGATGAAGCACGGGTTCGGTCGCGTCGCGCGGCGTGGCACAGGTATCGGTGTGGCCGGGGCGCTCGCGCTCACGGCTCTGGTGGTTCCCGCGGCTCCGGCCTCGGCTGATAGTGCGATCGGAGCGAATGAGGAGCCTTTCTACTCCTACTACTACCTGGACGCGATACGGAACTCGGGGATTACGGGTAGGGGCAAGACGATTGGCCTCATCGATGGGCCGGTGAACACGGGCATTCCTGAGTTGGCGGGTGCCAATATTGAGATTTACCGTCCCTGCCAGGTTAATTCTCAGGATAAGTATTGGGACCACGGGACCGTCATTGCGCAAGAGATTGTCTCGCCCCAGTTCGGCATTGCACCGGGCGCGACGCTGCGCGCATACGGGCTGTCCTTTGCGGGCGATTGGACTGGGCCCGACTGTGCGATTGGCGAGTTCTTGCGAGGCTATTCCGACCTCTCGGTTCTCATTGAGACTGCGCTGAACGACGGCGTGGACGTGATCACGACGTCAGCGAGTTACCCCAGTACCTACGAGGGTATGCGCTGGGCCCTGGCGCGCGCGATTGCGCAAGAAGTCCCGGTGGTCGCCTGCGTCGGCAACGATTCGACCCGCGATTCGAAAGACTGGCTACCCGCGTGGGGTGGCGTTGTGGGCGTGGCCGCGATCGAGCACAACGGCGTCATCGCGGACTATTCGAACTGGGGGAGCCCCGTGTCGACCGCGGCTCTGGCGCGCCCGTACGTGCGCTCCGGCGTGTCGCAGGAGCCCGGTTATTGGTGGGGGACTTCTTTTGCGACGCCTCTCGTCGCGGGTTCGCTGGCGCTGTCGATGGAGCGGTGGCCAGGTGCGAGCGGCAATCAGATCATGCAGGGCCTGGCACACACCGGTGTGGGCGGAAACGGCGGCCAGTGGAACCCGTACACCGGCTATGGCGCGCTTGACGTGTACGCGTTGCTCACGACTTCTCCGATGTCCTTCCCGGATGAGAATCCCTTCATGGACAAGGGCGAGAACACGGTGCCGAGCCGCCAGGACGTGCAGGACTACAAGGACGGCGTCGTGGATCCGCGCGTCATCCTGAACGATAACTCCTACCAGTACCGGGGCCTCGATGAACGCCTCGTCGTCAGCCGCGACGCCGCGTACCCGACGCACCTGGGGACGAGTCCGCGCTACCACAAGAAGTCGACGCAAAAGACGACGCAGAAGACGACGCGTAAGAAGAAGTAGTGGGGGATGCGGCGCGCCCCGCCCTCCCCACGAAAGAGAAGGGAGAACGGGGCGCGGGGTGCGCGGTGGTTCGCGCGAGTGTCATGGTCACTTCCGGTGGTAGCGGGGGCTGGTTCCCAGGTGGACGGGGATGGACCCGTGGTCGTAGACGACTCCTTGGTCAGCTCCGCGGTAGACGTAGGTGTCGGGGAAGGTGTCTAACCATGAGGATCCTGCGACTCCGTCGATGTAGTCCTGGACTTCCTGCGCGGTGGGTTCAGAACCACCGTTCTTTTGGATGATGGGGTTCTCGTCGGGGTATTGCGAGGGATCTTGGTTGACGAGAGATCCCAGGGCAGCCGCGCCGTAGCCCGTGTACTTGTTCCAGTCGTGGTCGGGGTTCAGGCCGGTGTGGACCAGGAGCTGGAGGATCTGGTTGGTGGTGGCATCGGGCCACTTCTGGCGCGCCAAAGCCAACATGCCAGCCACGAGTGGGGTGGATATGGAGGTGCCTTGAACGGTGACCGGCTCCCCTGTGTTCACGTCGTACGTGGTGTATGGTCCGCCGAAGGCGGCGGTGACCACGCCGTCGCCCCAGGAGGAATAGGAGGCGAAGGTGCCGTCACTGTTGATGGCGGACACGCCGACGACACCGGAGTACCTGCCCAGCGTTGTTATGTCGTCTGGGAGTGCCTCGTTTCCCGCCGCGGCGACGATAATGACCCCCTTGGTGATCGCGTTGGTGATAGCCCATTTGAGCTCGTTGGACGACTCGTTGACGCTTTGGGAGACCGAGATGAATTGGGCACCGTCTTCGACGGCCTGGTTAATGAGAGCGGCAATGGTGTTGAGCCGGTCCCCGTTGGAGTCGCACGAGCCGTTCGATGTTGTCGTAGAGGTGGAGGACTGGTAGGTGTACAGGGTTGCGTCGGGTGCCACGCCCGAGATGGGGGAGACCAGGATGATCGCCATGTCAGTACCATGGCGGACGCCCTCGGGTGAGTCTTGGATGGTGCAGCGGCTCTTATCGGTGATGTTCGCCCCCTTGAGGGCCGGGTTACTCGTATCGACCGGACCGTCGATGACGGCAATCGTGACCCCCTTACCGGTAATCCCCTTCTGATGCACGGTATTCAGAGGGTAGTAGGAGAAGTACTCCTGTGAGGGCACCGCGCCATCCGCGTGGGCCGGGGCCGGCGCCAAGGCGAGGACGCCAGCGGCTAGGGCCAGGGAGGAGGCGACGGTGGTCAGGGCGCGCGCGGCGCGCCCCGCCCTCCCCACGAAAGAGAAGGGAGAACGGGGCGCGGCGTGAGAGGACAGACTCACCATTGGCGCGGATCCCATCCGTCGTCCGCGCTCTTGGCCGGGGTAATGGT
>ERZ772920.1155-NODE-1155-length-13909-cov-25.410351_pt1 | contig 13909 bp, 6 predicted proteins | sample MGYA00511469_ERZ772920 | MGnify/ENA primary metagenome ERZ772920 (study PRJEB29015, sample SAMEA2738069) | human oral metagenome | biome: human oral; feature: human-associated habitat; material: saliva | place: China | collected 2216 ... | reverse complement strand
CTTGACGATCGCGTAGACCACGTTGGAGCTCATCTCTTCTCGTATTCGTAACCGGAATCGCGCCTCGAAACTGCCGAGGACTTGTCTCATTGTCATGATTCCGTTGGCACTTGTTGCGCCGACGATCAAATTTAGCCGATTCACACGCCGGAATGCAAGCCGGCACGGTCACGGGCGGGCGTGAAGCGCTGTGCGATTCCACACCCTACACTCGGGGGAAGGGCAATCAACCCCTCCCCCGGCGCATCAGCGCTATCCGGCGTCGACGATACCTGTCGAGGCGGCGCGACGACGACGCTTGACGCGGGGCTGATCGCTCGCCTCCGGAAGCGTAATGTCCTCAGTCGAACGAACCGGTGCCGCCGGCGCACTGGCCTCGGCACGCGCGGGCAGGTCGACGACGATGGGTGCCGGCGCCGCATCGGGCTCGACGACACCGGTCGAGACAGCAGCGCGACGCCTGCGAGTCTTACGCGGTGCGGCTGGTGCCTGCTCGTGAGCCTGCTCAACCACCGACACGGCAAGCGACGCGGCGGCCTGTGTCTTGTCCGTCTGTGCCTCGGAAGCCACCGCCTGTTCCTCGGGAACGGCCGTCTGCGCTGTCGCGCGACGAGTCTTCGTCGCCGCTGGGGCCTCGGCAGGTTCGCTCGACGTGGCCGTCACCGCCTTGCGGGACGCACGGCGTCGGGTAGCCGGAGCCTTCTCTCGATGCTCAGGCATCTGGATCTCCGACGCGTCCTTCACGGGCACTGCCGGTTCGCTGGAACGCTCGACCGGCTCAGGCAGCTCGATGTGCACAGGAAGGTCGGGCAGCGGAGCAGATTCGGCGACGCGGCGGCGACGACGAGGACGCTTGGTGGCAGCCTCCTCAGCCTGCTCAGCGAGCGGCTTGGGCACGGACTCAGCTAAGGCCTCGACACTATCGCCCAACGATGCTGCCTGCTCATCGACCTCCGCCTCAGGCTCTTGAGCCTCGGCGGTAGCAGCGCGCGAGCGACGCTTCTTCGCAGGACTACTCTCCTCGGCCGCGTTCTCCTCTTCTTCCTTGCGCGTGGACGCAGCGGCGATTGCGCTCAGCGCTTCCTTGGCGCGCTCATGATCGGCGTTATCCTCGATGCGACGAGGCTCAGCCTTCTTCTGCTGCTTCTTCGACCCCTTCGAACCCTTCGAGGACTGCTCAGCGCCGGAGGTCTCCACCGGATGATGGTGAACGATGAAGCCGCGGCCCTCACAGGCCTCACACGGGGAGGAGAAGGCCTCGACAAGGCCCTCACCCACACGCTTGCGGGTCATCTGCACGAGACCCAGCGACGTAATCTCCGTGACCTGGTGACGCGTACGGTCGCGTCCCAGGCACTCGACAAGGCGGCGCAGCACGAGGTCGCGGTTGGATTCGAGGACCATGTCAACGAAGTCGATGATGACGATGCCACCAATGTCACGCAGACGCAGCTGGCGCACGATCTCTTCGGCGGCCTCGAGGTTGTTGCGAGTCACCGTTTCCTCAAGCGTGCCGCCGGCGCCGATGAACTTGCCCGTGTTGACGTCGATAACCGTCATCGCCTCGGTACGGTCGATGATCAGCGTGCCACCCGAGGGCAGCCACACCTTACGATCCATGCCCTTGGCGAGCTGCTCGTCGATGCGGTGAGCGTGGAAGACGTCCTCCGTACCCACCCACTGCTCGACGCGGTCGGACAGCTCGGGGCTGAGCTCGTCGACATATTCCTTGACGGTCGCGTAGGTGTCACGACCCTCGATGACGAGCTTCGAGAAGTCCTCGTTGAAGATGTCGCGCACGACGCGCACGGCCAGCTCAGGCTCCCCGCGCAGCAGCGTCGGGGCACTCTTCGTGTTGGTGCGCTTCTTCTCAATGTCCTCCCACTGACGGGTCAGGCGAGCGACATCATCGCGGATCTGCTCCTCCGTCGCGCCTTCCGCGGCGGTGCGCACGATGACGCCCGATCCCGAGGGGACGACAGACTTGAGGATCTTCTTCAGGCGAGCGCGCTCCTTATCCGGGAGCTTGCGGGAGATGCCCATCATGGAGCCACCGGGGATAAGCACCAGGTAGCGTCCGGCCAGCGTGATCTGGGAAGTCAGACGCGCACCCTTGTGCCCGATCGGATCCTTCGTCACCTGAACGAGGACCGGATCGCCCGACTTCAGAGCGGCCTCGATGCGACGAGGCTTGCCTTCCATGCCAACGGCATCCCAGTTCACCTCGCCCGCGTAGAGCACCGCGTTGCGCCCGCGGCCCACGTCCACGAATGCGGCCTCCATCGAGGGAAGGACATTCTGCACGCGGCCCAGGTAGATGTTGCCGACCATCGAAGACTGCGTACGACGCGCGACGTAGTGCTCGACGAGCAGGCCATCTTCAAGGATCGCGATCTGGTCGAGGCCGTCCTGGTCACGGATCACCATCGTGCGTTCGACGGATTCGCGGCGCGCCAGGAACTCGGACTCAGAGATCGAGTGGCGACGGCGCCCCTCACGGCGCCCCTCACGGCGACGCATCTTCTTCGCTTCGAGGCGCGTCGAGCCCTTGAGGGCCTGCACCTGATCGGCGGGATCGCCGCCTTCATCGGATGCCGAAGAGGACGAACGGGCGCGGCGACGACGGCGACGACGGGTAGAGGAATCTTCCTCATCCGTCGACTCTGCTTCCTGAGCGGGCACGCTGGCCCCCTCAGTATCTTCTGGCGCAGGGGCCGAGGCCTCGTCCGCCTTCTTCGAACGACGGCGGCGACGGGTCTTGGGCTCGGCCTGCGTATCGTCAGGCTGCGTCTCAGCGGCAGGAGCCTCGGACGCGTCGGCCTCAACCTCTTCCGCGGTCTTCTTGGAACGACGACGACGCTTGGGGGTTGCCTCTTCGCGAGGAGCCGATTCTTCGTCCGATGCCGCGGACTTGCGGCGACGCTTGGGTTCGGGCTCGTCGATAATTGCGGGAGGGGCAACCTCGGGGGCTGCCTGGAAAACGGGGGCCTGGAACAGCAGCGAGGCGGCGGGTGCCACGGGGGTCGATTCGGTTGTCACGATTCTCCAATGGTGGGCGCGCGCCCCGTGCCTGGACGCACCCTTTTTCATCGCCCGCGAGGGGCGGAAACCTAGTGGAGCGCAGTTGCGCAGCGGCCGGCGGCATATAAATACGTCATCGCTCGGCTCTCGTCGCGAGGGCACTCCCGCGACATCCATTCACCCTTATTGTCGCACAACACGACGCCCCATTAATGGCAGGGTGACCAGAACAACGCACACACAGTGACAATCTCATGGGAAAACCCGTAAAAAATAATCGGACACATATGTCACAAAACCGCCTCAGAACCAGCATTTCAACCGAGCTTCGAGACACTTTTAGGCTACATTGAAATCAACCCGTGACATAGGTCCTAGGATCTGCCGTCGCGGGACAATCGACCCCGATCCCAACACGAGAAGGTCCCATCATGACCCTCGCGCAAACAGCGCTCGACGCGGTCACCGTCGGACGATGGCAGTTCGGTATTACGACCGTCTACCACTTCGTCCTCGTGCCGCTGACGATCGGCCTGTCCCTGCTGGTTGCCATCATGCAGACCGCGTGGCACCGCACCGGCAAGGAATACTGGCTGCAAGCAACCCGCTTCTTTGGCAAACTCCTCCTCATCAACTTCGCCCTCGGCGTCGCCACCGGCATCGTGCAGGAGTTCCAGTTCGGCATGAACTGGTCTGAATACTCCCGCTTCGTTGGCGACATCTTCGGCGCGCCCCTGGCCGTTGAGGCACTCCTCGCTTTCTTCCTCGAGTCCACCTTCCTGGGCCTGTGGATCTTCGGCTGGGGCAGGCTCTCCAAGCGCATGCACCTGCTGACAATCTGGTGCGTCGCCCTGGGCACCATGTTCTCCGCGGCCTGGATCCTCGCGGCCAACGCTTGGATGCAGCACCCCGTCGGCGCCCGCTTCAACCCCGAGACCGGCCGCGCCGAGCTCGACGGCGTGAGCGGCTTCATGGAGCTCATCACCTCCGGCGTGTACCTGAGCGAATACGCACACGTCATCACCTCCGCCTGGCTGGTCGCCGGCTCCTTCGTTGCCGGCATCTCCATCTGGTGGATGGTGCGCACCGCCCGCGAGGGTTCCGACGAGGCCATGGCTCAGTCGCGTGACGTCTGGCGCCCGATCGCCCGCTTCGGCCTGACCGCCGTCCTGATCGGCGGCCTCGGAACCGCCGTCTCCGGCCACATCCAGGGCCAGGAGATGGTTGAGGTCCAGCCCATGAAGATGGCTGCCGCCGAAGGCATCTGTATGGACACCGACGGCGCGGCCTTCACGGTCGCCCAGTTCGGCTCCTGCCCCCTCGGTAATGACGGCGCGCAGCCGACCCAGTTCATCAAGGTTCCCGGCGTCGCATCCTTCATGTCGCACAACTCCTTCACCGCCACCTCTGAGGGCGTCGCCGACGTCCAGGAGCGCATGGTGGAGCTGCTCAACTCCGATGCAAACTTCACCGCCAAGTACGGCGACGCCTCGCAGTACGACTTCCGTCCTCCGCAGATGGTCGCCTTCTGGTCGTTCCGCTTCATGATCGGCCTGGGCATGCTGGCCTTCCTGCTGGCGGCGTGGGGCCTGTGGGCCACCCGCGGCGGACGTACCTCGTCCAACAAGTGGCTGAGCGTCCTCGCCCTGGTCAACCTCCCCCTGCCGTTCGCGGCCGCTTCCTTCGGCTGGATCTTCACCGAGATGGGTCGTCAGCCGTGGGTTGTCGTCCCGAACCTGCAGGCGCTGTCCGCAGGCTCCGACCTCGGTTCCGTCAACATGATGACCGACATGGGTATCTCCCCCAACGTTCCCGCTGGCCAGATGCTCACCTCGCTCATCCTGTTCACGCTCCTGTACGGCGTCCTCGGCGTCATGTGGTACATCCTCATGAAGCGCTACGCCGTTGAGGGCATCCACTCGTCCAAGGCCCAGGCGGCTGAGGACGAAACTCCGACCGACCTGTCCTTCGGCTACTGAGAGGAACACCGATCATGACTCTGTCTATCCTGTGGTTCGTTCTCATCGCCGTTCTGTGGACGGTCTACCTGATCCTCGAGGGCTTCGACTTCGGCGTCGGCATGCTCCTCCCCTTCGTCGCCAAGGGCGACCGTGAGCGCACCCAGACCGTGCGCACGATCGGCCCTCACTGGGACGGTAACGAGGTCTGGCTGCTCACCGCCGGTGGCGCCACCTTCGCGGCGTTCCCCGAGTGGTACGCGACCATGTTCTCGGGCATGTACCTCGCCCTGTTCCTGATCCTCGTCTGCCTGATCATCCGCGTCATGGCTCTCGAGTGGCGCTCCAAGGTCGCCACCGAGAAGTGGCGTCACGCCTGGGACTGGGCGCACACGATCAGCGCGTGGCTCGTCCCGATCCTGCTGGGCGTCGCTTTCGCGAACTTCGTCCAGGGCATGCGCATTGAGGTCGTTGATGTGGCCACCGGCACCGTCATCGACCCGACGCTGGTCAACCAGTCGCTGGCAACCGCGACGCACCAGCTGACCGGCGGTTTCTTCTCGCTGCTCACGCCCTACACCATCCTGGGCGGCCTGGCTGTCATGGCCGTGTGCCTGGCTCACGGCGCGCAGTTCCTGGCGCTGAAGACGACGGGCGAGGTCCGCGACCGCGCCAACGCGATTGCCGCCCCCGCGACGATCGCCGCGACCGTCCTGGCCGCCGCCTGGCTCGTGTGGGGTCAGTTCGCCTACACGACGAACGTTCTGGCGTGGATCCCGCTCGTGGTCGCCGCGCTCGCGATCATCGTGTCGACGGCTCTGTCGCAGGCGTCGCTGCGTCGTGAGGGCTGGTCCTTCGTGGCTTCCTCCGTCGCGATCGCCGGCACTGTCGCGTGGGTGTTCGCGTCGATGGCTCCGGCCGTCCAGAAGTCCTCGATCAACCCGGCATACTCGCTGACGATCGATCAGGCTTCGTCGACCCCGTCGACGCTGACCGTCATGACCATCGTGACCGTCTGCCTGCTGCCGATCGTCCTGGTCTACGTCTTCTGGTCCTACTGGATGTTCCGCGCTCGCGTGGGCGCCGAGGACGTTGAGACGCGCACCGGTCTGCTGCTCAAGAAGATCCGCGTGGGCGAAAACTTCTTCGCCAGCTGATCCTCGCATCACGACGCGCCCGGTCCCTTCCACAGGGGCCGGGCGCGTTTGTTGTCACGCCACGAGGATGGGGACCTTTGGCCCATGACGAGGCTTTTTCAGGCACAATAGATACGTGCGTCCCTTTGATCCTCGCTTGTTGCGTTATGCCCGCTCGGCGCGCGGTCCCATCGCTGTGACGGCCCTCCTGGGGACGTTCACTGCGCTGTTGGTTCTCGCCCAGGCGCTTCTCATTTCCGCAGCCCTCTCCCCCGTCGTCTCGGGCACTGCGTCCCTCACCGACGTCTGGCCCTTCATTGTGGGAATCGCGGCCGTGTTTGCCTGCCGCGCACTCATCGTCGCTGCCCGTGAAGCGGTGAGCACTCGCGCGGCTGCCGCCACGGTCAGGGAGCTGCGCGGACGCGTCGTTGATGCGAGCGTCACGCTGGGGCCTCGCTGGAGGGCTACCAAAGGCGCGGAGACGACGACGCTGCTGTCGACCGGTCTCGAGGATCTGCGCCCCTACTTCGTCTCCTTCCTGCCCCAGCTTGTCCTCGTGTGCACGGTGACCCCGGCGGCCCTCGGCGTCATTCTTCTGCTCGACTTCTGGTCCGCGCTCATCGCCCTCCTCGTCATCCCTCTTATCCCGATCTTCATGATTCTCATCGGGCGTTTCACGCAGGCAGCCTCGGAGGACAAGCTCGCGTCGATGAAGCGCCTGACCGCCCAGCTCCTCGACCTCATGTCGGGCCTTCCCACGCTGCGCGGCCTCGGCCGCGAAAAGGCACCGCGCACGCACCTGCACGCTCTCGGGGCTGCGAACACCAAGGCCACGATGAGCACCCTACGCGTCGCGTTCCTGTCGGGCGGCGTGCTCGAGTTCCTGACGACCCTGTCGGTGGCCCTCGTCGCCGTCGAGGTCGGTATGCGCCTCGTTTTCGGTAACATCTCGCTGTTCCACGGCCTCGCGGTCATTATGCTCGCGCCCGAGGTTTTCGAACCCCTGCGCCAGGTCGGCGCGCAGTTCCACGCCTCGGCGAACGGCGTGACGGCGTCGAAGGCCGCTTTCGACATCATCGAAGAGGCCGAGGCTGTGGCCTCCCCCGGATCCGATGCATGCCCCGACATGGCATGTACCGACATCGTTCTCGATGGCCTCGGCGTGCGTGCGCGCGGCGCGTGGGCTCCGGTTCCAACGAGCGGCGTCATCGCGCCCGGCGTCGTGACGGCGCTGTCTGGCCCATCCGGCGCGGGCAAGTCCACGATTGTCGCGTGCTTGCTGGCCGACATGACACCGGACGCAGGCCGTGTCCTACTGCATCCCTCGTCCTCCGGGAGCGAGGAATCCGTCCTGTCGGATATCGATCCTGCCGCCTGGCGTCGCCAGATCTCGTGGGTGCCTCAATCCCCCACGCTGGTTCCGGGTACGATTCTGGACAACATGGGCGATCTGCCGCTCGACGACCTGAACGATGCGGCAGCGGCGACCGGCTTCGATGATGTCTTGGCCAGCGCCCCCGACGGGTGGAATACCGTCATCGGCTCCGGCGGCGTCGGCCTGTCCGTTGGCCAGCGCCAGCGCCTTGCCCTTACGCGTGCCCTGGCCGCGCACTCCCAGGTCGTCATCCTCGACGAGCCCACCGCGCACCTCGATGCCGTCAGCGAAGAAACCGTCGTGCGGGCCATCGACGCGATGCGGGACGCGGGACGAACCGTCATCGTCATCGCGCACCGCGCAGCCATGATGGAGGCCGCGGATGCCATCATCGACGTTCGCTCGGCCGCTGACGAGGAGGCACGCGCATGAAGCTCTTTCTGACCCGCTCCGAATCCGCCGCGCTGCGCCGATGCATCTCCATGCTCCAGGTCTCGCGCTCGGGCTTCGCTCTGTCGTTGCTGCTCGGGGTTGCCGCCCTCGGCGCCGCAATCGCTCTCGGCGGCACCGCCGCCTGGCTCATCGCACGCGCCTCCCAGCAACCCCCGGTGCTCTACCTGACGGTCGCCGCCACCTCGGTCCGTCTCTTCGGTGTCTCGCGCGCCCTCGCACGCTACCTGTCACGCCTCGCCTCCCACAAGGTGGCGCTGACGGGCATGGACAACCTGCGTAACAACCTCTACGACGAGTTGGCTGCGGCCCCGGGAACGAAGCTCTCGACGCTGCGCCGAGGCGATCTCATGACCCGCGCCGGAGCCGACGTCGATGAGGTCGGCAACGTCGTCGTCAAGACTCTCCTACCCGCCCTCGTCGCGGCGATCGTCGGCGTGGGCACAGTCGGTGTCATCACGATCATCTCGCCGGCGGCCGGCATCATCCTTGCGCTCAGCCTCGTCGTCTCGGGCGTCATTGCCCCGGCCCTCATCGCCCGTTCGGTGCGCCTGGCCGAGACCCAGGGAGCCGACGCGCGCACCGACATCGCGGCGACCTCGCTCGCGATCCTCGAGGGAGCCACCGAGCTGTCCATGGCGGGCACGCTGAAGCGCGCACGCCGCTCCCTGGACCGTGCTGAAGGCGAGCTGAGCGCCGCTCTGGCCCGCTCGGCCCGCCTGTCCGCGTTCGCGCGCGGCCTCGACGTGTGTGCGATGGGTGTCGCCGTGATCGGCGCGCTCCTCATCGGGATCCCGCAGACAACCTCGGGGGCCCTCGCACAGGTTCTCCTGGCCGTCATCGTCCTCGTCCCTCTGTCTTCCTTCGAGGGCGTCGCCGAGCTGACGCCCGCCGCCGCCCAGCTCGTGCGCAGCGCCCAGGCCGCGACGCGCATCTGCTCGCTCCTGGACGAGGAAGCGCCAGCACAGCCCCACGATATTCCGGAAGGTCCCACCGTCATCGAGGCGCGTGATCTCGCCATCGGCTGGCCGGGCGGACCAACGCTCGCAACGGGTATTTCGCTGACGCTGCGACCCGGATCGTCCCTCGCGATCGTCGGCCCCTCGGGCATCGGGAAGACGACGCTGCTGGCGACCCTCACGGGTATCATCCCGCCAAAGTCGGGCAGTGCTCTCATCAACGGCGTTCCCGCTTGGGGAGCCGATCGCGACCAGCTCACCTCGCGCATCACGATGACAGCAGAGGACGCTCACGTCTTCGCCACCACCATCTACGAAAACCTGCGGGTCGCCCGCGCGTCCCTCACCCGGGACGAGGCCTCGGAACTCCTGTCTCGAGCCGGCCTCGCGCAGTGGGTCCAGTCCCTGCCCGAGGGCCTCGACACCGTGATCGGCTCCGGAGGCACGACGGTGTCCGGCGGCGAGCGTCGCCGCCTTCTCATGGCCAGGGCTCTCGCCGCGCCCGCTCCGATCATGGCTCTCGACGAGGCCTCCGAGCACCTTGATGCGGTGACGGCCGACCGTCTCATGGAAACGCTGCTGACCCGCTCGCCCGACCGGGCCACCCTGGTGGTCACCCACCGCTTGAGCGCCCTGGACCAGGCCGACCACGTCATCGTCTTGGCTGCGCCCGAGCCCGGCCAGTGCGCGACGATCGCCGCGCGCGGCACACACGACGAGGTCCTGCAGGCCCTCCCCACCTACCGATGGGCCCTCGACCAGGAGGAACAATGAGCACCGACTCCACAGACTTCACGCTGCTGAAAGCGGCCCTGGACCTCACCAGTTCCCTGGACCTGAAGGCCGGCCTGCAAAACTTCGTGGACCAGGCCTGCGTCCTCACGTCCTCTCCGCACGCCACGCTTTCGGTCCTGGACACATGGGGGGCCACCACCCTGCAACTCGAGTTCCACGAGCCCGGTCCAATCCCTGAGGTCCCCGAAGCTCTCATGACGGCGATCCCCGCGAGCGTGCCTCTCCTCGTCAACTCACCGTCGGACGCACCCGACCTCGATCTGCCGGAGACCACTCCCCCGTTCCTGGGCGTCTCGATCCTCGTGCACGAGCAGGTCTACGGACGCCTCTACCTGTGTGGAAAGACGGGCGGGTATTCATCCGCCGATGCCGCTGTCCTCAGCGCGCTCGCGCCCGCCGCCGGCATCGCCGTCGAAAACGCGCACCTGTACGCGGACTCGAAGCGCACCGCACGGTGGATCAGCGCCTCTCAGTCGCTGACGACCACCATGCTGGAGGGCGCCGATGAGGAGGAGGCGCTCGAACTCATTGCCAAGACCGTGCGCGAAGTGTCCCACGCGGACACCGCCATCATCGTCCTGCAGTCCGTGGGCGACACCTGGGCCGCCGAAATCGTCGACGGCAAGAACGCCTCCAGCCTGCTGGGCCTGACTTTCCCACCCGAAGGCCGCGCGATGAGCGTGTTGCACGAGGGCACCGGCATGATCGTCGACTCGATGTCGCGCGCGCAGACAATGCGCGTCCCCCAGCTGGCGGCCTTCGGATCGGCTCTCTACGCGCCCCTGCGGTCGCGCGGCGTATCTTCCGGCGTCCTTATTCTGCTCCGCCAGATCGGCGCGCCCGAGTTCGACAGCTCCGAGCTCTCGCTCGCAGAATCCCTGGCCTCTCAGGCCACGCTCGCCCTCGAGCTCGCGTCCGCTCGCCACGCGCAGGACGTGGCGGCGCTGCTGGACGAGCGCGACCGCATCGGGCGTGACCTCCACGACTTTGCCATCCAGCAGCTGTTTGCGACCGGCATGGCACTGGACGCGGCCAAGCAGAAGGTCGCTGCGGGCCAGACGGACCCGGCTGCCCTCGAGTCCCTCATCGATTCCTCGCTTGCCTCGATTGACGAGGCCGTGCGTCAGATCCGCACGATCGTGCACAACCTGCGCGAACGTGACAAGGCCGTCGGCCTGGTGGAGAGAATCCGCCGTGAATCGTCGCTCACGCGTTCCGCCCTGGGCTTCGCCCCTTCGCTGCTCATCACGCTCGACGGCACTGCCATCAACTCGGACCTGGATAACGAGCTCGTCGTCATCGACGAGTTCGACGGTCGCGTCGACCCAGACCTGTCCGACGATGTCGTCGCGATTGTCCGCGAAGGCCTGTCGAATATCGCCCGCCACGCGCACGCGACCGCGGCGGCCGTGTGCGTCGATGTGTCGGGGCGGGGAAAGTCGGGGCGCGTGCGCATCACGATCACCGACGACGGCCGAGGCATCGACCCGTCGCGCACTCGAAACTCCGGCCTAGCGAACATGGCGGAGCGCGCGCGACGCCACCGCGGCTCATTTGATACCGACAGCGGCGAGGGCGGGGTCGGCACCCAAATCCGCTGGATCGCTCCGCTCGAGGGCTGACGCGCCACAGGCGCACAACACGACGGTGGGGGTGGATGTTCCGATTGGAACTCCACCCCCACCGCTTGTAGACGAGAGCTATCTACCTCCCGGCTCTCAGCTGAGCGTCAGCCCAGCCAGCGTCCGTCGCTCCCGAAGGTGTACCATCGCCAGCCGATCCAGTGGCCGCCCGTGTACATGTCGCCTCCGGTCCCGAAGTAGTACCAGGTGCCACCGATCTGCTGCCAGCCGGTGGCCATCTGGCCCGAGGCTGCGAAGTAGTACCAGGTGCTTCCGATCGGCACCCATCCGATCATCATGGCGCCGCTGTCGCTCATCATGTACCAGTGCGAGCCCATCTGAAGCCAGCCGGTGTGCATCGCGCCGGAGGGATCCAGGTAGTACCAGGCACCGCCCGTGTAGAGCCAACCGGTGGCCATGACGCCGTTGGATGCGAAGAAGAACCACTTGTCTCCCACCATGTGCCAGCCGGTGACCATCGCGCCGGTCTCGGGCATGAGGTAGAACCAGGAACCTCCGAGGTTGACCCATCCGGTGACCTGGGCTCCTGCCCCGTTGTGGTAGCGCCACGCGCCATCCCAGTAGACCCAGCCGGTCAGCATGTAGCCATTCTGGTCGAAGCGGTAGACGTTGCCACCGAGCGTGAGGGTCTCATTCTTGGCATAGCCGCCGGCGCTGATCTTCCACCACCAGCCGGCACCGTCATTCATCCAGGTGCCCACCGTGTGATCGGGAGCGGGCGCTGGATCCGGAGTCGGATCGGGCGTGGGTGCAGGATCCGGGGTCGGGTCCGGCGTTGGCGTGGGATCCGGGGTCGGATCGGGGCTCGGCTCGGGCTCAGGTGCCGGTTCCTCGGCCAGGGCGAGGGTCACGAGACCCGATTCGGCAACCCCGGCCTCGTTCATGGCCATGACACGGATGACCGAGCCGTTGTTCTCTCCGTCGATCGTAAGGGTCAGCTCGGGGCCGTTCTCCTCTTCGACGATGGCCCACGAATCGGAGCCCTCGCGCTTGATCTGCCAGAACAGGGTCGGGGCGGGCTTACCGCTCGCTTCGGCCTTGATCGTGATCTGCGTGCCTTCCTTCGCCGTCACGGTACGGAAGGCGCCATCGCCGGAGATCTGCGCGTCTTCGGCGGGGTTGGCCGTCACGGTCAGCGGCTTGATGACCGGGGGCTCCTGATCATCGGGGTCCGGGGTCGGGGCAGCAGCCGCGAAGGCCTCGACCTCCGCGAGCGCGAACTCGCCGAACTCGGTGGGCTGGATGACGCGGATGAAGCGCGCGTCGAAGCCCTCGAAGTCGACCGCGCTCGGGCGACCGCCGACTCCGTCGACCTTGATCATGTGGACGCCGTCCACCGCGCCGGCGGTGGCCGGGTTGAAGTTACCGGACAGGCGCGTCGTGGAGGCGACGACCCAGAAGTCGTGCAGGCGCTGGTCGCAGGAGATTCCCTGGCAGTTATCGGAGGAGGAGCGGTTCCAGACGTTCACGACGCCGAGGGGGTGGGTCTCGCCGAGGTCTACCTCCCACCAGGGGTTCGCTTGCTTGCCTGTGTGGGCGACCGATCCGTTGTCCCACACGCCGTCCGTGTTGCCATCGACGGCGCGCGAGGCGGTGCCTCCCCAGCCGACGGAGGACATGGAGGCCGTCTTGTTGAGGGCCAGGTTGTCGCTGCCCTTGGTGACGGTCAGGGTCGCGCGCGCCGAGGTGGTGGATCCGTTGGCATTCGTGGCAACGGCGTAGAACTGCGCGCCGTCATCCTCAAGCGTCGTCGTCAGGGTGTACATGGAGCTCGTGGCATCCGGAATCGCCGTACCTTCGGCCGATCCCTTGGGGACTCGGTACCACTGGATGGTGGCGGCCGGGCGGCCGGAGGCGACGACGGTGAAGGTGGCGCTCTCCCCTGCCTTCACGGAAACGGAGGAGGGGTCCGTGGCGATGACGGGAGGCTGGGTTGCTGCGTTTTCACCATAGACGTGCAGGGTCGCGCTCACGGAGCGCAGGCCGATCGGGTTGGCGTAGTAGGAGGGGTGTGCCAGCTCCAGGCGCAGGGGGGTGACCTTGCCGGGCTCGAGGGTGAGGCCCTCGCCGACTTCTCCGGCCTCGATCTGGGCGCCGGTCACCTCGATGGAGGTGGTCCCGAGGGTGATCTTGTAGGTCGTGGAGGCGTCGAAGTTGCCGGAGAACTTCAGGGTCAGGTCAGTGATGGCCTTGTCCGTCTTGTTCACGAGGTAGGCGTCGTATGCCTGTGCGCCGGAGTAGCGCAATGCGGAGGCGCGTCCGAAGAACTGCTCCGAGGAGATGGTCGCGCCGTCGACGGCGGTGACCGTCTGCGTGGGCACGTAGGTGGGTGCGGCATCGAAGGTGACCTTGACGACGGGGCGCAGGTTCGGCTCCGGGTTCTCACCCGACATGGTCACCGTGAGGGTGGTGCCGTCCTGGGTGAACTCAAGCGAACGGTCAGTGCCATCCACGGTCACGGCGGTGACGTGGCCGCCAACGCTGGGAAGCGTCAGGGTCTTGCCGGGGCTCCACAGTTCGGGGAAGAAGTACAGGTCGTTGCCCTTGGTCATGACCTTGCCCCAGTTGGGGG
>ERZ772920.1148-NODE-1148-length-13951-cov-3.338227_pt1 | contig 13951 bp, 10 predicted proteins | sample MGYA00511469_ERZ772920 | MGnify/ENA primary metagenome ERZ772920 (study PRJEB29015, sample SAMEA2738069) | human oral metagenome | biome: human oral; feature: human-associated habitat; material: saliva | place: China | collected 2216 ... | reverse complement strand
GTAATACATCATCAATAAGATTCCCAGGGCTAAGAACAGGAGATTGACGGGGGCGAATGCGAAGCCATAACTACACATATCCTTTTGTGCCTCACGCAAAGTCTTACAAGTAAGATTCTTTTGCATCATGTCCTGATCAAGTCCAGTCATCACAATGACGATGAAGATACCGCTAAGGAACTGCTTCCAGAAGTTCTGTGTTGATACCCAATCATCTAATACGAAGATGCGCGAATGGCTATCTGCTGCGATGGCTTGCACGGCTTGGGGAAGATTCAATCCGAGTACATCCACTACCTTATATATTATGAGCAACAGAGCAAGGAGCATACAAAGTGTTTGAAATGTATCGGTCAATACAAGGGTGCGTATTCCGCCCCTCCGTGTATAGAGCCATATCAATGCAACCAACACCACAACGGTTATGGGAAACGGAATGGCGTATTTGTCGAGAACGAATTGCTGGAGTATCATGCAGACAACATAGAAGCGAACGGCGGCACTTGCCATCTTTGACAAGAGGAAGAAGGCTGCGCCCGTCTTGTAACTCCTATTGCCGAGACTCGTTTGCAAATAAGTATAGATGGTTGTCAGGCGTAGACGATAATAAACGGGTAATAGCAGATAAGCCACGACGAAGTAACCCACGATAAAGCCCAAACAGGTTTGCATATAGGTCATATCACTTGTGAGTGTCATGCCTGGTACACTCACAAAAGTCACGCCCGAGATACTAGCACCTATCATACCAAACGCCACCAAATACCATGGTGACTTACCATTAGCACGGAAGAAAGTCTCGTTATCGGCTTTGCTCCCAGTAAGCAAACTGATGAGTAAGAGTATGCGGAAGTAGACTGCAATCGTAGCAATTATAATCATGATGTAGATAAAGTGAGGAGATGAGTTCCCGTGTGTTCCGTTTATTTGATTCTAGCAACACGAATACCGATATTCGATGGTCGTGACGTCATATACTGATAGAAAGTTTCGGTAGGTTCTACCACCCTATTGCCGTTCTTCTTAAGACTGGAGGCGTTCATGAGATGGAGTCCGTCATCATGCCAAACGGCAAAGCCGAGATGAGTTGTATCGAGTTCCCGTTTGTTAGTTACAATAGCTATGATGTCACCATCATGGATAACCTCTCGCAACTCGTTGTTATTATTCAGCAAGGCAGTAGGGATATAGCGCACCTTTGTTCCGTTACTAGCATCCTCTAATTTCTTGAGTTCAGCCACACGCCTCGGGTTATTCTTTAGCATATCATACGCCTTTGCGTTAAGGCTCATATAGTTTATTTTCAATGTTTGTACCGCTGTAAAAGGTGGGTTAGGCGTGTTGATCTCTTTGACAAATCCCATGCGCACATTGTCCTCCAACCACCAATGGAAATAGTGAAGACGGTTCACGTAGCTCATCTTACCGCCACGATAACGAATCAATTCTAGTTGATGTACGTAATCAGAGAACTTATGCTTGCCTCGCTCAGCACATAGCGTTAGAGCCGTCACAGCCTCAACATAAGTGGTACAATCTAAGCCATGTAAATTGACGACAAGCCTTTCCTCATCATTCTTATCCAATGTGTGTGCAACGTAAGGAACACCTATAAACTTGCGGGCTATCGTGAGGATAAGTTCCTCATGTGATAGACTATGCCTTTGTGCAACCATATCCCGTAAGATACCACATACCAACGCGCTGTCTGCTTTAGAATAAGAATCAATATAAGCAGGTAAGGCGTCTTTGTTCGCATGATGTTCGGCACTTACTGAACTATCTTCTATCTTTTCAGCCACTACCCCCTGCTGTTTATGCTTATTCTCTATCGTCTTAGCCCCACATGCAGTCAATGCAATGAGAAACAAACCAATTATGCTATACTTCTGCTTCATCACTTATCCTTTCTGTTCTTGATAACCTTCCTTCTTCTTCGCCTTCCTCTTTCCAAAGTTAAAGCCCACATAGAGATTGACACTACCAAAGAAGTTATTTGTTGAGAAGTTACTACGCCTGTAATTGTAAGCATGGAGTATCATGCTCATACCTGCATACCACTTACTATTGTTCCATACAAGCCCAAAACGCCCGATACCATCTATGTTGATATTATTGAACTTAAAGTCACTGATGGAGAAACGCTTATGTGTCACGTCGCCCGAGCTCTGCTTGTAAGCCAGTGCAACAGACAACGAACTAGCAAGAAGCCAGTTGTGGGCAAAGACCCAATTATAGGCATAGCCTCCACTAACAGATACATCCGTGTACTTTATCTTATCGAACATCAAAGTGCTATCCACCGCAACGCTCCCTCCTAGACGATTAGCAACAAGGTTGTTTAGCTCCTTCCAATCAACCTCGAGCGTATGTCTTGTGTAACCGATACCTAATAACGGACTACCCGCAGAGCGACGTTGTATAGTGCTTTGACTGAAGGCTGCAGGATAAGAGAAACGGCGGTGATTGAAGATATAATAGATATTGAAACCTTTGATACTTGAGGTTAATCCGTCAAAGCCAGCCCCCTTTATGGGGTCGGTATTAATAGTCTCACCAAGATAGAGTTGCCGTATCTTATAATCGTTACCTGTCCTTCTGTAATAGATGTCAATGCCTAGCATTGAACTATACAGACTTAAATCATATTCTTGTCTGCGCTTATCATTAATCTTGCGTAGTAAATGCGTGATATCGACAGTATAACCTAGGAATATCCACCGCCAACCGAAGTAAGGTCCAATGCGGATATTAGCCTCTGGAGCAAAGGTGATGCTTTGCCCTTTATCGCTCGCTATACGATACACCTCGTAAGTGTTCGTATTCTGTAGCATCGTAGTAAAGTTATATCGCTGTGGCTCAATATAGCTTGTATCTATGTCATTGAACTTATAGCCAGTCTTTCTCTTCTTGTGGTATTCCGCCTTATTCCTATAAGCACTAGAATCTATTCGCATCCAGCGTATAGTGTCAAGTGTATGTTCCAGGTTACCAACCGCCTTTGTAGAAGTATGTGCATTCGCTATCCCTATTCCCATGAAGAACAAGAGGAATGATAACAAAACACAACGATTAATAAGCAGATTCATTGATAACACGGATTTGAATAATATGTAAATGTAGTAAGGCTTCTATATCTTACCAAGAATACGATCTATCACCCAGTTCGTTGGAGTCGCACTGATACTTGTACAATCGCAGGAACCATATCCCTGCATATCTTCTATGACGGATTTAATGATTGGTAACTGAACGTAAGGCGGATTGGCTACTTCTATATCCTTTTCGCCCTCACTTGTACAGAGGTGGATGGGCGTGTATGTATAGACAGAGAACGACAGACGTCCCTTTGTCCCATAAACCTCAATATGATCCTCACGCGCACTCTCATGGGCAACAAAGCACCAAGCACCACTTCCTGTAAGACCATTCTCGAAACGGAAGACAGCATTTACAGTGTCTTCAACATCATAAAGTCCAGCTCGGTTAGCTGTATAACCATGTGCCTTAACAATAATACCAAAAAAGTTCTGAAGCAAGTCTAACTGGTGAGGAGCTAAGTCGTAAAAGTATCCACCACCAGAGATATTCGATTGTAATCGCCACGGATGTTGCACATTGCTCTTATAATCCAGATCACGCGGTGGGACGGCAAAGCGTACTTGCACGGTTAGGATATTCCCGATAGAACCATTATCTATAATCTCCTTTACCTTTTGAAAGTATGGAAGATAACGGCGGTAATAAGCAACGAAACAAGGGACGTTAGTCTGTTCAGAGATACGGTTGATACGAACACAATCCTCGTAAGACGCAGCTAGTGGCTTCTCTATGTAGCAAGGCTTTCCTGCTCGCATAGCCATGATAGCGAATGTGGCATGGGCAGCAGGTGGCGTCGCAATATACACGGCATTCACATCAGGATCATCAACCAACTCCTGCGCATCTGTATACCATTTTCTAATATTATGGCGTTCGGCATAAGAACGTGCCTTCAGTTCACTACGACTGAATACAGCTACTACATGTGAGCCCATAACCTCATTAAACGCAGGTCCTGACTTCTTCTCTGTGACCTCCCCACAGCCTATAAAACCCCAATTGATTTGCTTCATTGCTCTTTGCTTTTCTGCAAAATTACTAAAAAACTATCAACTAACCAGCCCTAGCTCTTAAGTTTTTAGTATCTTTGCAACATAGGGTACACAATTACACATAAATCGGAATGATAATTAAGAAATCAGAATTTACTATATCATCACCTAGTTTATCAAAATGTCCTGATGATACTAAAGCAGAATATGCATTTATCGGACGCTCTAATGTTGGTAAATCAAGTCTTATAAATATGTTATGCAACCATAAAGGATTGGCTAAGACATCAGCTAAGCCCGGTAAGACTTTACTCATCAACCACTTCATTATTAATAATGAATGGTATTTGGTTGACCTCCCTGGTTATGGCTATGCTAAGAACTCTAAGACGGTACGTAACAAGCTGGAGCAGATGATAGCGCAATACATCCTACAGCGCAAACAACTGGTCAATGTGTTTGTTCTCATTGATATTCGACATGAGCAACAGAAGATAGATCGTGAGTTTGTCGATTGGTTGGGAGAGAGCAATATTCCCTTCTCTATCATCTTCACTAAGGCTGACAAGCTATCTCCTGCCAAGGCTAAGTCTAACGCATTACTATGGATGAAGAAGTTACAAGACAGATGGGAAGTATTGCCTCCTTACTTCATCACCTCATCAGAAGACAAGACTGGGCGAGACGAAGTACTTGATTATATTGACCAGATAAACGCAACACTGGAATAACCCCTAAATACATGGCACAGATACCTTACCTTGATGTCCAAAACTTAACTAAGAGCTTTGGAGCACAGGTTCTTTTCAAAGATATTTCATTTTCGATAGCTGAAGGGCAACACATAGGATTAGTAGCACAGAATGGTACGGGTAAGTCTACCCTATTATCTATTCTAATTGGAAAAGAAAGCTATGATACTGGTTCTATTATCTATCGCAATGACTTACGTGTAGGACTTCTGGAACAGAGCCCGAAGTTTGATCCCGAGGAGAGTGTGCTAGACGCCTGCTTTAATCATGAGGGAAATCCAGAAAGATTATTGAAGGCAAAGCAAATTCTCACAATGCTAAAGCTCACTAATCTTGACCAACCAATGGGACAATTAAGTGGCGGACAGCAGAAGCGTGTAGCACTAGCGAATGTTCTTATCCTCGAGCCTGACTTCCTCATTCTTGACGAGCCGACGAACCATTTAGATTTAGAGATGATTGAATGGCTTGAAGGTTATCTATCACGTGGCAATAAAACAATCTTTATGGTTACACACGATCGCTATTTCCTTGACAATGTGTGTAACACGATACTTGAATTAGACAATAACACTATCTACACCTATCGAGGTAATTATTCTTATTACCTAGAGAAAAGACAAGAACGTATTGATAATACACGTGCTGAGATAGCACGTGCCAATAACCTTTATCGTACAGAGTTAGAATGGATGCGTCGTATGCCACAAGCACGTGGTCATAAAGCGCGCTATCGAGAAGAGGCCTTCTATGAGTTAGAAGCAAAAGCCAAACAACGTATAGAAGAACGACAAGTAAGACTAAAGTCTTCTAACGTTTATATAGGTAGTAAGATCTTCGAATGCCAATACGTATCGAAGAAGTTTGATGAGAAGGTTATCCTCAACGACTTCTATTATAACTTTGCCCGATTTGAGAAGATGGGTATCGTGGGAAATAATGGAACAGGCAAGTCAACCTTCATTAAGATGCTTCTTGGAAAGGTAGCTCCCGATAGCGGACGATTTGATATTGGAGAGACCGTGCGCTTTGGTTATTTCTCACAGGAAGGATTAAAGTTCCGAGACGATCAGAAGGTTATTGACATCATCACGGATATAGCTGATTACATTGATATGGGAGGCGGTAAACACATGACTGCTTCTCAATTCTTAAATTACTTCCTCTTCTCTCCTGAAGAGCAGCATAATTACGTTTACAAACTATCTGGCGGAGAGAAACGTAAGCTATATCTCTGTACAGTACTCATGAAGAATCCTAACTTCCTCGTACTGGACGAGCCAACTAACGACTTAGATATTCAAACCTTACAGATTCTAGAAGAGTATTTGCAAGACTTCCCCGGCTGTGTTATAGTAGTTTCACACGACCGCTATTTTATGGATAAAGTCGTTGATCATTTGCTCGTATTCAAAGGTGAAGGAGAAATACAAGACTTCCCTGGTAACTACACGCAATACAGAGATTATCAGAAGATGAAATCCAAAGAAGATAATCAAACAAAGCCCGTAAAGAATACGAAACAGGTTAATACAGAAGCTAAGAACAATTCTTCGATAAATGGAAAGCGCAAGATGACCTTCAAAGAGAAACGAGAATACGAACAAATATCAGAGAAGATCAATCAACTAGAAACAGAACAGAAACAACTAGAAGAAGAACTTTGCTCTGGTAATCTCTCAGTAGAAGAATTAACCGAAAAGAGTAAACGACTGCCAATATTAAAAGATGAACTCGATGAGTTAGAAATTAGATGGCTAGAACTTTCGGAGTTAGTTTAACCCTTTTGAGTACAAGTGAAGTTCTTTTATCACACAGGTTATCATTAAATTATTGAAAGCTTTTTCTTACGAAAGAGCTTTCTTTTTTATATATCAGATAATCAGGTAGTTACATATTCACAATAGCTTCCTCCAAAAAGGTACTATCGTTTTCGAGAAAAAGTACTATCATTTTCATTGAAAAGTAGTATCGTTTTTAGGAAAAGATACTATCGCTTTATTCAAAACATATATACATTTCGATTGTACTTATTCTATTAGTATCTTCTTTCCTATATTTGAAGTCAGAATAATGTACTATCGGGACATCATTTTCATTACAATTTATGTAACCCTTTACCATTAAGAACGCACACGAATAACATTAAGTAAGCCTTCTGATACACGGAAAAATACTTCCTTTCCTCCAAAAGGCATAATATAAACACGCTCTGGATTGTGTTGATATTGTGGACGAGGATCTTGCGCAAGGACTTCCTTTAAGGCAGAAAGTTCCTCGACTCCAAACTTAGCTGCTATCTCATCAGGAATATAAACCGAAAGTTTCTGCCACTCCTTCTTGTCCGTAAAGCCACCTTTAGCCTCTGGATGACTATCGACATACGGAATATAAGGCTTTATGTCATATATGGGGGTACCATCCATAAGGTCGGCACCAATAACTTCAATTTCACTTTCGGTGATTTGCTTAATAAGAACAGAAGATAAACCAAGTCCGTTAGGGCGAAAAGGTGACCTAGTAGCAAAGACTCCCAAACGCTTATTCCCTCCTAATCGTGGTGGGCGAACAGTAAACTTAATTTCATTAGACGAAGGATTAGCCGAAAATCCCCATATCAACCACAAGTAATCGAAATCTTCTAAACCACGTAAGGCTTCTTCTCTTTGATATTTCTTTTCAAAGACAATACGCCCCACAAGATTATGGGCTAATCCGCTCTGTCTAGGTATCCCAAACTTTGAAGTTAAAGGAGAACGGAAGAAGGCTATAGGTTCTATTTCTTTCACAGTTGCAAAGTTAATATTTTGCTTTTTATTGGGCATTAAATAAACGATTTTATTTATCTTTGCAAACAAATAATACTATTAAACAATGGAAAATAAAACAGAACAAAGTATTGAAATTCCTGAGAATGCTTTCAGAGAATTGAAGGAAGGTGAGGAGTATCACCCTATCATGTCTCCTCAACAAACTTACAGAGAAGTAAGCCCATGGTCTATCACTTGGGGTATCCTAATGACAGTATTATTCTCCGCAGCCGCAGCTTACTTAGGTTTGAAAGTTGGACAAGTATTTGAGGCAGCTATACCAATCGCTATTATTGCTATTGGATTGTCCTCTGCCACTAAACGTAAGAATGCACTTGGCGAGAATGTTATCATCCAAAGTATTGGTGCTTGCTCAGGAGCCGTTGTTGCGGGTGGAATCTTTGTCATGCCAGCTATCTATATGTTAGACTTGCAAGCTGACTTTCTAAAGATTTTCATTGCAGCGGCACTGGGCGGTGTATTAGGAATCTTATTCTTAATTCCCTTTCGCAAGTACTTTGTTAAAGATCAACATGGCAAGTATCCTTTCCCTGAAGCAACAGCTACAACACAAGTTCTTGTCAGTGGTGAGAAAGGTGGAAGCCAGGCAAAACCATTACTTCTTGCAGGACTCGTTGGTGGTTTATACGATTTCATTGTAGCAACATTTGGTTTCTGGAACGAAAACGTAACAAGCAGAATGATTGGTTTTGGTGAAACAATCGCAGAGAAAGCAAAACTAGTATTCAAAGTAAATACAGGAGCTGCAGTACTCGGACTTGGTTATATCATCGGACTAAAGTATGCTTTCATCATTTGTTTAGGTTCACTGGCTGTATGGTGGCTTATTGTTCCTGGTATGGCTCTCCTATTCCCTGACACTGTATTGAATCAGTGGGATCCAACCATTACAACAGCTGTTGGTCAGATGGCACCTGAAGTTATCTTCAAGTCTTACGCACGTTCTATTGGTATTGGTGGTATAGCTATGTCAGGTATCATTGGTATAGTGAAATCATGGGGAATCATCAAGAGTGCTGTTGGATTAGCAGCCAAAGAGATGAAAGGTAAAGGAGGCAATCAGTCAGAGGTTCTTCGCACACAAAGAGACATATCCTTCAAGATTATAGCCTTCGGAAGTATTGCAACGCTGATTATCACCTTCTTGTTCTTTTACTTCGGAGTAATGAACTTTAACCTGCTCCATGCTGTTGTTGGTATTATTCTTGTGACCATCATAGCTTTCCTCTTCACCACTGTTGCCGCTAATGCCATTGCTATTGTAGGAAGCAATCCTGTTTCTGGTATGACATTAATGACACTTATCTTAGCCTCAGTAGTCATGGTTGCTGTAGGTTTGAAAGGCAACGCAGGTATGTTAGCAGCACTTCTCATGGGTGGCGTTGTTTGTACAGCCTTATCAATGGCGGGATCTTTTATAACAGACTTAAAGATTGGTTATTGGCTAGGAACAACTCCAAAGAAACAAGAAACATGGAAGTTCCTCGGCACTATAATTTCTGCAGCAACCGTTGCTGGTGTGATGATTGTCTTAGATAAAACTTATGGTTTCAATTCGGGTAAATTAGCTGCTCCACAAGCGAATGCTATGGCAGCCGTTATCAAACCATTGATGAGTGGTCAAGGTGCACCTTGGATTCTCTATGCTATTGGAGCTGTGATAGCTTTAGTCTTAGACCGCTGCAAGATTCCTGCTCTAGCTTTTGCCTTGGGTATGTTTATTCCTCTTGAGCTGAACATTCCTTTGTTAGTTGGTGGTGCTATCAACTGGTATGTGACAACTCGCTCTAAGAGTGAAACCATCAATAAGGCTAGAGGTGAGAAGGGAACATTGATTGCTTCAGGTTTCATTGCTGGTGGAGCATTGATGGGAGTCGTTTCTGCCTTACTGAAGTTTGGTGGTATTGAGTTCCAATATGGTACATGGTGGGAGAATCATCTATCAGAGCTCCTTTCACTCATTGCTTACATTGCACTCATTCTCTACTTTATCACTGCAACGAAACTAAGTAAGAAGGAGTTAGAATAAATCCTAATTCACACTGATTGTACATAAAGCCAATTACAATCAGTATGAAAACAAAAGAGGATATGTCTGAATGACATATCCTCTTTTATTATATACATATTATATAAGGTGAATCTTACTCCTCTTCTGTAGGCTTCATATTAGTGTACACATTCTGTACATCGTCAAACTCTTCAAGTCGTTCCACCATCTTATCTATAGTTTCACGCTGTTCAGGAGTAACATCTTTCAAGTCGTTTGGTATACGTGTAAACTCTGCTGAAGTTATCTCGAAACCATTGTCCTCTAAATGTTTCTGAATGTCACCAAAGCTAGTTGGCTCACCATAGATGGTAATCTCATTCTCTTCTTCATCTTCATCAAACTCATCATCAACTCCATAGTCAATCAAGTCGAGAATCAATTCTTCCATATCTAAGCCGTCCTTCTTTTTGAATGAGAAGACTGCTTTGTGATCGAAGAGGAAGCTCAAAGAACCTTGAGTACCCAAGTTACCATTGAACTTATTGAATACGGAACGAACATCGGCAACGGTACGTGTGGTATTGTCTGTCAAGGTGTCAACAAACACGGCAATACCATGAGGACCATAACCCTCGTATGGTACTTCCTTATAATCGCTTTGATCCTTACCCATTGCGTTCTTGATAGCACGCTGGATATTATCCTTTGGCATATTCTCACGCTTACATGTAGCGATAATTGCACGAAGACGAGGATTGTTTTCAGGCTCTGGTCCACCTGCCTTTACAGCAATAGCGATTTCCTTACCTAACTTTGTAAATGTGCGAGCCATGTGGCCCCATCTCTTGAGCTTAGTAGCTTTGCGATATTCAAATGCTCTACCCATTGGATTTTCTTATTAACGGAGTTCTGCTCCTAGTTTATTTGTTAAATTCTTAATTAATTTCTGCATGATAGCATCGATAGCCTTATCGTTTAGCGTCTTTGTCTCATCCTGAAGAATGAAGTTAACGGCATAGCTCTTCTTGCCTTCTGGTAAGTTCTTACCCTGATAAACATCAAAGAGTTCCACACGCTTCAACTGTTTCTTATCTGTCTGACGTGCTATCTCTTCTATCTGAGCAAACTCTACATTATTATCAACCAATAATGCAAGGTCGCGACTTACTGCAGGGTACTTAGAAATCTCGTGGAACTGCAACTTATTCTTGCGAGTTGCTTTCATCAAGCCAGTCCAATCAAGCTCTGCATAATAAACCTTCTGGTCTATATCAAAACTCTTCAGAACCTTATGATTAACGATTCCCATTTCTACCAACGCCTTGCCTGCACGTGTCTTCAAGACAAGTGCCTTATCGAAAGCATTATTGTCCGAATTAGTACAAACCAACAAACCTTGTGGTACACCTATACGGCGAAGGATATTTTCAACGTATGCCTTCAACTCATAGAAAGAACTATCCTCGTCAGGATGTGCCCATGATCCTTGAACACGTTTACCTGTTACCCATAAGGCAATGTGATGATCTTGTACGTAAGCCTTTACTGGGCTTTCTTCTGACCATTTCTCCTTAACGTACTTATAGACATTGCCCACCTCAAAGAAGCGGAGGTTCTGTGCCTTACGATTAACGTTACGAACAATGCTCTCCAAACCACCAAAGAGTAAGGTCTGACGCATTACCCCCAAGTCAGCTGATAGTGGATTCATCACCTTTACTGTTTCTTCCCAAGGATAAGCATTAAAACCAGTCTCCTCATAGTAAGAAGCCTTAGTTAAAGAGTTGTTCATAATCTCTAAGAAGCCCTCGCCTACAAGCTGCTCACCAATGATATTCTCTTTATGGTACTCTTTATCAGCATCCTCTGCTATCGTCAACGAAGACTTCAATGTGGTTGGGATCTCTACATTATTATATCCATAGATACGAAGTATATCCTCTACAACATCACAAGGACGCTGAACATCCACACGATAGGCTGGAACCAATAAATCTAAACCTTCTGCATCTTCCTTCACTACCTTCATCTCAAGGCTTTCGGCAATTCGCTTAATAACATCATTGCCAAGTTTCTTACCAATGAGGCGATCACAATACTCGTAATTTAAACGAACTGGGAAGTCGGACATCTTTGTAGGATACTCATCACGAATCTCCATACTGATCTTGCCTCCTGCCAATTCTTTACAAAGGATAGCTGCTTGCTTGAGTGCATAGATAACGCCATTTGGATCAATGCCACGCTCAAAACGGAAGCTAGCATCAGTAGATAACCCATGACGTCGAGCACTCTTACGTATCCATGTTGGATGGAAGTAAGCACTCTCTAGTACCACATTACGAGTGGTCTCATAAGTACCACTACCCTTTCCACCAAAGACACCAGCAATACACATCGGTTCGTCCTCATTACAAATGGCAAGGTCATGCTCACCTAGAATGTGCTCCTCACCATCAAGTGTAACGAACTTCTTTCCCTCGTTATTATCTTTTACTATGATATGGTGACCCTTCACCATGTCTGCATCAAAGCAGTGCATTGGCTGACCATAGGCCATCATAATATAATTAGTAATGTCTACGATGTTATTGATGGGTCGCAAACCAATGACATTCAACTTATCTTTCAACCATTGTGGGCTTTCCTTAACCTCGCAATCGGTAATACTCAAACAAGCATAGCGACGGCATGCCTCGGGATTATCGATAGTTACCTCGATTGGAAGATCATGATTATCAACTACAAAGGCGTCACAATTAGGACGATGAAGCGATGTCTTATAGCCGTTCTGTGTGAGCCAAGCATAAAGATCACGAGCCACACCATAATGACTAAGAGCATCGGCACGGTTGGCAGTGATATCTATATCAATTAGCCAGTCGCTGTCCAAATGATAATACTCTGCAGCAGGCTGACCTACTGGTGCATCTTCTGGTAAAACTATTATTCCATCGTGAGCTGTACCGACACCTATTTCGTCCTCCGCACAGATCATGCCAAGACTTTCAACGCCACGCAGCTTACTCTTCTTAATTGCAAATTCCTTGTCGCCATCATAGAGCACACAACCAAGATCAGCTACAATAACCTTCTGCCCTGCAGCTACATTGGGAGCGCCACAAACAATTTGCTGTGGTTCCCCTTTGCCTAAGTCTACGGTTGTAACGTGAAGATGATCTGAATTAGGGTGCGCCTCACAAGTCAATACTTTACCAACAAAGAGACCCTTGAGTCCGCCACGTATCGTTTCAACCTCTTCCAATGCGTCAACTTCCAAACCAGTAGATGTCAGCGCGTCCGCCGTCTCCTGTGGAGTAAGGTCAAAGTCAACGTATTCCTTTAGCCATTTGTATGAAATCTTCATTATCTAGATATATTGTTTATTCCAAAAATACATGCAAAATTACTAAAAAATTAAGATATGGCAAAGGGATGACTGAAAAAAGCCACCAAAGTAAGAGGATTCTACCCGTAAGCAACATCCATACCTAATAAGCAGAAGCATCCACACTATTCTATGAAATGGGTAAGAACATAGTTTACTCTAAATGATTTTTTATTACAGATAAAGATAATAAAAGTAACTTTCTTAACTATCCTAAGGATTTCAAAAAAGCAACAGAATACATGGTTAGGAGACAAAAGAACTTCAAAATAAAATACGTTCATATAGTGACATATTACCCCCTATTTAATTATAACAGATACTTGAGAGAATCAATTACCACTCTATTCTCTAATCAACTAAAATTTAGTTGACTTCTAACTTTGAGTACTATTAACGTTTAACTTAAAGTACGGGGGACGTTTAACTTAAAGTATAATCAAGGTTTAACTTAAAGTACAAACGACCTCTAACTTAAAGTACAAACCAGTATGAGATATAACTTCAAAAGATATTAGATATAAATAGAACAAGAAAATTAATTTATCCTATCAATCAAGTATTTATAACCTATTTGTTTTACTTTTACTATAATAAAGAAATGATATTCATTTAGAACCTATTTACTCTTCAACTTTAACCCTTGAAATGACACAACGTAGGCTGGAATATTAGTGATAGTTATTGAATATAGTGTAATAAATAATGAACAATTACACATTTAAATAGGAAACGAATCACCTCCTAAATAAAGAGTTTATATAACGCTAATAACATAAAAAAAGGTAGTTAGGAAAAACCTAACTACCTTCTATATATAGGATGACAAATTACAAAGTATGTCCATCTAAGAAATCCTGTAACTTACTCTTATAACTATCAGATATTGGAAG
>ERZ772920.1131-NODE-1131-length-14067-cov-5.210248_pt1 | contig 14067 bp, 10 predicted proteins | sample MGYA00511469_ERZ772920 | MGnify/ENA primary metagenome ERZ772920 (study PRJEB29015, sample SAMEA2738069) | human oral metagenome | biome: human oral; feature: human-associated habitat; material: saliva | place: China | collected 2216 ... | reverse complement strand
GTCAAGTTCCACTCGCCGATCTGGAGCGCACCCTGAACCTGGGCGTGGGCATGATTGCGATTGTTGATCCTGCGGTGGCGGATGCGGCGGTGAGTCGTCTGAATGAGCGCGGTATTTCTTCGTGGATTATGGGGGATGTGGTGAAGGCTGGCACCCCCGATCTAAATAACCCTGACTATGTGCAGGGTGCCAAGGGCGTTGATGGAGGCGCAGTGCGGCTTTACGGCAGTTACGCGGTCTAGCCTGCGCTCTGACAGGGTTTTACGCTGTAGCGCCCTGCCCTATATCTATAAAACGCGAGCGGATGATTTTTGACGAATCATCCGCTCGCGTTTTGTGTGCTGTTGCGGCGATCTTATTAGGCAATAGTGCTAATTTTGCGCAAGCTTTAAATCTTTACTCAATACTTGGCTACCTATCATCTTGCACTTGCGGAAAACTTTAAAGTATTTCAAGACCTTAAATCTCGAATATCAAATAGTGTGATGTATATTAAATACATTATTATTTACCCTGGGAGAATAGATTAGACCTTGGTTATGCCTTGTAAAATCAAGGATTTCACCAATATTTTAATAGTAAAACTTTATGTGTAAATATATTTTAGTGCGAAATATATAAAAATATTTTGAGTTGAAATACTTTCAAGATGCACTTTTTCAAAACGCCCTATATTCTATTTTTTGATGACGAGTTCAATCACAAATTCGCCATCACATATATTCACTCACACATAACTGAACATAGGACATTTCATGTCACTCATCGAACACCCTACGGTGAAGCGGACCCGCATAGCGGCGCTGAGCGTAGCGGGTATCGCATCCCTGATGGTAGGGCTCTGCGCACCGTCCGCTCACGCCGCACCCGCATCACCGGTATCAACGAAGACCGGAATTCCTGCATCCTCACAGACTGAGGATATTCTGACTGCAACCTCGGTGCAGCAGCAGGAACAGGGCTATGACCGCTTTATCATCAACTATGCCGACCAGGCCAAGAACAACCTTGATATCGCGGGACTGGAATCTGGCGAATACTCCGAGTTTGTTCCCGAACTCTACCAGGGCATCGAGAAGAGCGTAAATTCGCTTGACGAGCTCCTCGGCATTAAAACCACCTATGTGCGTGATACCGCACAGAATGATTCGGTGGTCTCTCTATCGAAGCCTCTGAATGCGCAGCAGGCAAAGCAGTATATGCAGACGCTCGCCGAGAACCCGCAGGTGGACTCGGTCGAGCCGGATCTCAAACGCCAGCCCACCGGTAGCCTCCCCGGCTCGGACAAGGTCGATTTCAACGATCCTAAGATGTCACGCCTGTGGGGTTTCACCACCATCAAAGCCGACTATGCACTGAAGCACGCGGGGGATCACCAGGTGACCGTTGCCGTGATCGATACCGGCGTTACCAAGCATTCAGACCTAAACGAGAATGTGCTGCCCGGCTACGATTTCGTGTCGGATGCTTCAGCTGCGCGCGATGGCAACGGACGCGATAACAACCCCCAGGATGAAGGCGACTGGACCACTGAAGGGCAGTGCGGTTCTGGGGCAAAAGCCACCAATTCAACCTGGCACGGCACCCATGTTGCGGGGACTATAGCGGCCGTTGGCAACAACAGCATCGGTATTACCGGGGTAGCTCCGAAGGCCAAGATTGTGCCGGTGCGCGTCCTGGGTGCCTGCGGCGGCTACGACTCAGACATCATCGATGGGCTGATCTGGGCATCCGGTGGGTCCGTGAGGGGTGTACCCGCGAACCAGCACCCCGCGCAGGTTATCAACATGTCTTTGGGCGGTGCCGGGAAATGCTCGCGCACCTACAACCGTGCTATCGAGTCCGTGAATAAGCGCGGCAGCATCATCGTAACCTCCGCCGGAAACTCAAATCAGAATGCTTCGGCTCAGATTCCCGGCAGCTGTGACGGCGTGATCAATGTGGGCGCAAGCAACCCTGGAAATTCACGTGCACCCTACTCTAACTACGGCTCGACCGTTGCCGTCAGCGCCCCCGGCGGCGATTTTAGGCAGTCGGGCGTGGGCGTTCTTTCGCTGGTGAATAAAGGCAAGACTGTTCCCGAGAAGGAAGATTACGCCGAATATGAGGGTACCTCGATGGCGGCTCCTCACGTTGCGGGCACGATTGCCATCATGCGGTCAAAATACCCGAACCTGAGCTACGAGAAGGCTCTGGATATTCTGAAATCCACCGCTAACCCGATCACCTGCGATCGTGACTATTGCGGCGCCGGCATTATAGATGCGGCTAAGGCGATGGATAAGGTCGATGAGCTCGTAGAATCGGAGAAACAGCCGAGCCCTGCACCGACTCAGCCTGCACCATCCGAACCCGCTCAGCCTACACCCGCGCCGTCTGACAGCTCTACTCCGGCACCGGCTGAGACCTCAAAGCCCGCGCCTACCCCAACGCCTGCGCCGAGCAAGCCTGTACGCCCGATTGCGCCCCCTCCGTCGAAGCCGCTGCCCACGCTGCCTCCATATGAGGAACAGCTGCCGGTTCTGCCGATCAAGCCCAAACCTTCGCCGAAGCCTACCAAGCCCGCACCGGTTGAGACTCCTAAGCCGAGCCCGGCTCCTGTGGAAACCAAGAAACCCACGCCCGCGCCTTCGGAGTCTTATAAGCCAGCGCCTCCTTCATGGTGGTACTGGTACGATTACCCGGGTCAAGGCTACTACTCCCCCAGCCCCTGGTACGATCCCTGGTCGGGATACGGTGCATGGAACCGCTGGGATTACGGATACGGTTCTTGGGGCGGTTGGGGATACCACCGCGGACACCGTGGAAGCTGGCACAACACCTCGTGGATGTACCGTTCAGGGCATCCGTGGTGGGCATCGTACTCCTACGGCTGGGGTAACAGCTACCGCGGCTACGGCTACTATAACGTAGGCTACCGCTACTAAAAACCCTTGGAATATAAACTTTGACTAGGCTATATGCCCGTTGGGAAATATTTCCCAACGGGCATATGTGTATTTTCACAGCTCAAGGATTTTACCCGATTCGCCGTACCCATAAATTCGCATCATGTTACGAAGAATGCGTGGCAAGCTCGCGTGAGCGCTCGTTTTGCTCCGTAGTCTGCGGAGGCGGCGCAGGCAGGAAAACCCACCGACGCTGTACTGCAAAACTGAGGGGAATCAACGTCAGCTCGGTCAGGATCTTCGCCACGATGAGCATGACCCCGAAAGCGGTGAGGACCTCCATCAGTGCAGCATTTGCAAGCAAAATCCCCACCGCTAAAATCGCATAGCGCCCCAGAGACACCGCCCGCGAAGGGCGATCGGCACCGTCGTTCATGAGCATACGGTTAATACTGAAATTCGTCAGCGCCGAGATAATGCGCGCCAGCACAATCGCCGGGAGCAGGGCAAAACCCGCGCCTACGAGGGCAAAGAGGGCGAGCGCATCCACGATAAACCCGGTGCAGGAAGATACTAAGAATCCCAGTAGCGGCGCGTAGATTCGTGCGGAATCGCGGATCGGGCGGAAATGACTGCTCGGGTTCCCCGGCTCATATACTTTCACGATGGGCAGCTCGATAAGCTCCACCCCGGCCCGGCTGGCACGAAGCAGCATTGAAAACTCGTATTCGTATTTATCGCCGCGCAGGCTGAGAGCCCAATCAATCATCTGTGTGGTAAACCCGCGAAGCCCTGTCTGGGTGTCGGCAATGCGAGTGCCCGTCGCCAGCGTGAAGAACCCGACGGTAAGCGCATTACCCACCCGGGAACGCAGAGGAACGGCGGGCTCGGTGACCTTGGCGCGAGTATCCGGCAGGGTGCGTACCCCCAGCACGAGGGCGCGCGTACCGATGCTCGCCATTCGCTCGGTTTTAGCGCCCACTCGCAGAATATCGCGGGGTAAATGCTGCCCGTCAGCATCCGCCGTCACCACAATTTGATCGGACCGATGCGTCCGTGCCCACGCCAGCCCGGTACGCAGGGCCGCCCCTTTTCCGCGGTTTGCAGGGTGAGTAATAATCGTGACGCCCCGAATCGCCAGCTCGGTAAAGATCGGCACGTAGGTGCTTCCCGAGCCGTCATCGACCACCAGGATTTCGGCGTGCGCATCCAATTCTGTAATCTGTTGCGCCAGCCGCACGAGAGATTCATCCGGTTTATAGGCGGGTATCAGGATTATCATGATGCGCTCCCGGCGATGTACAGAATATCGCTGGTTCCGCGTTCTTTGGTGCCGCCCATTGGCTTATTGACTAGCTGGTTGTTGAAGACCATCACCGAGGATCCGCCGCCGTCTAGGTTATAGGCGCTTACGCATCCGAGTTCCTTGAACATATAGGCGAATTCGGGCATGGTAACTCCGCGCGAATAACCGTCGGAACGCCCATCGACCACGATAAATACGAGGTGGTTCTGACCGAGCACGCCCACGCCGGTACGCGGCTGGTTGCCTTGGATGGAGTGGTTGCCGAAGTTGGTATCGACCTCAACCTGGTCGATGCCGCTGACAACCTCTGAGTCCCGCACGAGTGCCGGCCCGAAGGAAAGCGTATTCCAGACGCCTTCGTTGAGGAGCTGCTGCGCGTTCGTGCCGGTTTCGTCGTAGAGTTTGACGGAGCCGTCTTGGTAGAACGCGAGCCCTTCACGGGCGCCGGAATCGCGGTATGCCACACCGTTGCGAATGACGATGCCGGTGTCACGGAACCCGTAGTAGTCGCCGTTAATCGCCCAGATGCCGTTGTGCTGCGCGGCGATATTGGAGGGCGTATCGATAATGTTTTGCCCGAATTTGTTGTTGGCGAAGGCTCCGCGCAGCAGGGTCATGGCGTTGAGTTTGATCTCTGCGGCAAAGGAAACGACCGCATTATTGCCGCTTCCTTCGGTGGATTTGGTAATAGTAATAGAGCCTTCGCTGGCGCTCAGACCATCAGAGGTGACCTTAACGTTGGTGAGTTCGCTGGGGCTTGAGGCACCGTCAGATGATGAATTATTATTCTTTGCTTGTTGTGATTTTTCATATGCTACGGTGTCATCAATCTGCGTATGCTCGGCAAGATAACGATTATATGCCCAACCAGCACCAACACCTGCGACGGCAAGGGTGCCGAGTCCACCTCCTAAGAGAACGCGCCTAGTTACTTTCTTTTTCTTGGGTTTCTGGGATGTTTCAGAAGTCTCTTCGACCTGTTCGACCGACAGTGTTGCAGTAGTATTTTCGTTCTTCATGATTCTAGAATGCGTGGCATTTCTCGTTTTAAAACATGAAGAAGCTATGTTTTAGCTATGTATGAGTATTCATTTCCAGGGATCGTCTCACCATGCGCATATACTCCACACAGCTTGATGCTTTAGATGCCAGACCATCTTCGTCCGATTTCTATTTCGCGAGTTATTGTGCATCGGGCGACTTAAATAACCACAAAATGCACAATAACTCGCAAAATAGACCTGCCGCCTCTACGTGATACGCACTTACGCGCCGGTGAGGTTATCGAGGTGCCGCTTGGTGACGGAGTCAAAGAGGTCAAGGCTCTGTGCGGAGCGTGCTATCAGCTGCGCGCCCTGCACCGTGCAGAATAAGGACTCCGCCTCTGCCTGCGCGTGCTCGGGATCGTACCCGGCGTGCTCAAAACGCTCGGCGATCCAGCGAATATTCTTAGCCTGAAAGTCTGCGGTGTTAATCTCGGCAGGCTCACGGTTTTCAGCTTGGGCGCGCAGGGGCACGAACGTGGCGTTGATATGCGTTCCCCGTTTCGCCGTCTTCTTGTCCTCTTCAGCATCGTGATCGGGTGCGCTCTGCTTTAGGGATTCCAGCGCTAACATTGAGCAGAGGCAGAGTTTATAGCCCTGTTCCAGGTTCGCACGGTAGGGCCTCATATAGACTTCGAGTTCTTCGCGGAGGCTGTGTGCCGCATCCACGCCCTGGCGCAGCGTCTCAAAAAAGTCTGTGCTGTACTTTTCGAAGGCTGCACGCACGAGATCGGATTTCACAGGGAAATAGTAGTGAATGCTGGGTTTTTTGATGTTCATTTTGCGCGCTATATCTGCGTAACTGAAAGCGTTGACGCCGTTCCTTTGAATATAGTCGGTGGCTATGCGCACAATATCATCTTTAGTTCCCATCATTCTCTCCTTATGTGATCGTTAAAATCCCCACGACCGCCGGAGCGGGGGCTGCGATGCGAATTCGCCTTGTCATCACTGCGGTAACTGAGGGCAATTCCCGCGAGCGCGATTTCATTGGCGGGAATATCCAGGTGGGCACGGCCCTTATTCGGGTATTGTACATTTTCGTAGGTGACACTATCGTATCCATACCGCAGGATGCCCGCCAGCATCAGCAGATGCGCAAACAAGCCAACATGAAAACCCGTAGACCGCTCAAGCACGCCCGCAAAGTATACAAAAACCGGCCCAAGCCACCATGCAGGGTGCTTAAGCCGGTTCACGTATGAGCGTAACGCTAGGCTCTACCGCTACACCTCATCATCATATTTGGCATATTTCTCCGCGTATGCCGAGTAATCATCCTCATCATCATAGCGACGAGAAGATGATTCGGAGGATTTAGTGTTCTTAGCGTTGAGCTCGCGCTCAAGTGCACTGTAGTCGGTCTCGGGGCTGAAGTACTTCATCTCCCGAGCCTGCCGTGTTGCCTTAGCCTTCTGACGGCCGCGCCCCATGGCGTGACCCCCTCTTTCCTCATGTCCGCAGCCACCACACCCAAGGCGCGCATAACCCACGGATCGCTCTCTAGTCTTTCCTATGTTCTAGGGTACCTTGTTTTACCCCTCAATGTCTTGTTGATTGACAGATTCATGCTCAGAAAATCTGTCGAATCTTCAGTTTCTTCGCCTGAACTCCGGCGAATTATGCATAAGGTTTGGGCTCCACCTCGCGCATTATACGCTGATGTGGAGCCCAAACCTTTGTAGGAGCCTTCTATAAGAGCCGCGCGTAGCAACCCATCTCTACAAGCCCGAGACTCAAAGATTTTATCCCCAAGTCCTGGGAACAACCCGCACTAGCTGGCTGTAAAGCTACCTAGCTCGGTCGCACCGGATGCCAACGACGCTGCGTTGGAGTCCACAGCCGATGTTGTAGTGTACGCCGTGTAACTCTGACCCTTGACGATCGATGAGCTAGAGACGAGAACCAACTGCACATTCGACTTGGTGACTTTATAGTTAGCCACCACCTTACCAGATGAATCCGCTACTTGAACCGTGGATCCTTGCTCAAATCCGGAACTATTGGTCAGTTTCAGGTAGCCGCTTGTCGAGTTGGTGGAGGGAGCCTCGAACATATCTGCCGTGCTGCCGCTGAGAACCGTGGCACCGTTGAGGAGCAAGTCGCCGTTGGTATCCAGCGCAGCGTTACCGCCTTGACTGGGACCGTTCACTATCAGCGTTCCTCCAGAAAGAGTTGTGACACCGTTCGAATCAATGCCATCGCCCTCAGCATTGACGGTAACGTGACCGCCGCTCACGTTGATTGCAGCATCGATAACCTCAAAGGTTCCGCCACCACCACCGGGCATACCACCCTGCGGGGGCTGGCCGGTACCTGTAGTTCCGTTCTGAGACGTGCCGTCCTGGGCGTTACCGCCGGGCATTGCCGGAGGCTGCCCCATGTTCTGGTTGCCTTGGTTCTGAGTGTTGTTCTGCTGCTGAGCAGTGCCTGAAGCTCCGTTCTGAGACGTGCCGTCCTGCGAGGTTCCCGACATCGCAGGAGGCTGTCCCATCCCCTGCTGTTGTTGATTGGAGGTTCCGCTCTGCTGTCCGTCCGGAATGCTGCCCTGCTGCTGATTGTTCTGCTGCTGATTGGCAGTATCAGAGGTGTTCGCGGATGAATCCGTGCTTTCAGAATCGCTTGTCTTCAGCGAGGCATTCATGCCGTCATCCGCGCTCGTGACGTTTACATCGCCGCCAGAGACGTTGATGTACTGTGCCTCAATGCCCTCATCGGACTGTTCAACCGTCAGGGAGCCCCCGGAAATTTCGACGACCCGAGAGGCTTTGAAACCGTCATCGCCCGCATTCACGGTCACGGTACCGTTGCTTAGGCGGGTCCAGCCCTGCCCCTCATCGGTATCGTTAGTGGACTTGATGCCGTCCTGCTGCGCGGTCACGTTAATAGTGCCGCCTAGGATATCCACATAATCCTTGCCCTTGATACCGGTATTCGCCGCATTGACTTCAAGAGTGCCGCTGGCGATCACAAGGCCATCACTCGTGTGAATACCGTCTTCGTGGTTGCCGTTCACCTTCAGGGTGCCTTCACCCGCGATCGTCAGGTCGGCCTTGGAATAGACCACGGCATCCGGATCATCTTCCCCCGTTGCGGTGTAGTCTGCACCGTCGCTTATCGTATTGGTGGTGCCGGATGCGCTGTAAAGAATAACCTCGTCAGCGTTTACCACGTTCAGCGCGGCACCACTGGAGTTCGTGATGTTTGCGTTATCGAGAACGAGCCGAACCGCGTCGCTGTCAGCGGTTTCGACCTTGATCTGCCCCTGGTATTCGCCGGAGAGTTTGTACGTGCCAGCCTTCGTGATGGTCAAGGTGCCGTCTTCAACGGTAACGCCGTCCGTTGCGGTGGGGTTTGACAGGTCAATCGCGGTTTCGGAGGAAGTGTCCCAGCTGAGATCCTGCTCCGAATAGTGAGTATCGACGTCGAGTTTTTCGCCGCTTTTCACGTTGGTCGAGAATGACGAGTTACTGGCGGCAGTATCGGTGGCGGTTGCCGAGGATGTTGTCGCAGTCGTACCGACTGAGCTATCCGCCGCCGTCGTACCAGAGGCGAGGGCGTTGCTCGTAGTTGAGCATCCGGTGAGCGCAAGTGCCGCGAGCAAAGTTACCGAGGTTGCCGAAGTCAGTATTTTTTTATTCATGGGGAAAGAATCACTTTCTATCTACACTGTTTGAGCAGTTTGTGAGTATTTTCAGGGTTTACATCCGAATTCTACGGGGTAACGGGTACCTGCCGCATCAAATTCACGGGTTCCTGCAGGCTCCTGATGTATGTGTCGTGTGATAGAAATTGGATTTTCTGATGCATATTTGTGGCGTGCACCGCCACCCGCGCCGGAGTTTTGTGTGATGGTTTTATCCTGCGCAGGCTAAAGGTTGGAATAGGATTCTCTCCTCTCGTTATGTTTTATAGATCAGGGGTTGATGCCGTGAAAGTTCCACGTTCAACGGCACCAGGTGCAAGGGTGGTGGTCTTCGGATCCACCAGCGTGGGTGCTAGGTAAAGAGTATATTCTTGACCCTTCACGATAGAGGGATTCGAGAAAAATACTTGTTTAACACCCGGAGTAATCACCCGGTAGTTTGCAACGACTTGTCCGGCAGAATCTACTGCCTGAACAGACTGCCCTTGTGGGAAAGTATCGTTATCTGCAATTCGCAGATACCCATTCGTGGAGTCGTCGATCGGGCGCTTGAAAAGCTCTACACCACCGCCGCCAAATGAGATCCTGGCGTCGTTACTTACAGTAATGTCACCATTTGGATCAATAGGGTCATTGGCATCGTCTTGAGGACCGTTGATTAGCAACTCACCTCCTGTATAGAACTCGTGTCCGTTAGAGTCCATGCCGTCGGCACCCACGTTGAGGGTTACATTTCCACCGGTCATGTTGATCACGGTATCAATAACCTCTGTGGTATCGCGGGCACCACCCAGGGCGACACTAGGGCTGGCATCCGGCTGATCGCTGTCTTCCTTCTGATCCTCATACTCTTGATCGTTAGGCAGCTGGTCCTTGAGCGAGGCATTCACGCCGTCATTATTGCTGTTGATAAGCGTATTGCCGCCATGAATATTGACGTATTGCCCTTCAAGCCCTTCTTCAGACCCTTCGATGGTGAGCTTCCCGTCCAGAATCTCAAGGGTGCGCAGCGCCTTGATGCCGTCGTCACCAGCACGAAGAACAGTGTCACCGCCAGCCACGCGCGCCCATCCAAGGCCTTGTTTTTCGGTGTTGGTGGCTTTAATCGCGTCTTTTGCGGCTTCAATACGCAGGGTCCCGCCCTGAATATCCACGTAGTCCTTGCCTTTAAGCCCGGTCTTCGAAGAATTAACGTTGAGGGCACCGCCGGCAACAACCAGTCCTTTGGTGGTGTGCACCGTCTCGTCAAATTTACCGGCGACGTTCAGCGTTCCATCGCCCGCAAGGGTTAGGTTAGCGGTTGAATAGATCGTAGAGTCTGCCTCTTTTTTACCGTGGACCGCGTACTCGGGACCGTCGCTGAGGTTATTGGTGCTGCCCTGAGACGTGTAGATGACGGCTTCATCGGCAGAGGCAACGTTGATAGCAGATCCGGTGTCGTTTGTGATGGTAACGCCATCAAGAATGAGCTGAACCTTATCTGTTGTGGGGACTTGAACCTTCACTTGCCCCGTATAGTCGCCAGACATACGGTAGGTTCCCCCCTTCGTAATCGTAATCGTGCCGTTTTGTTCGCTGACCCCATCGGTTGCGTTGGGATCTGCCAGATTGAGCGGAAGAACAGCATCCTGGTTCCAGGTCAAGTCTTCTTGCATAAAGTGAGTTTGCGCATTAATCTTTTCACCATTTTTGGTGTTCGAGGTGTATACGCCAGATTTAAGTTCCTTCCCTTGTTCCTGTGCTGTCACAGTGGTTTTGGAGTTATCAGGGTTCCCGCTAATCGCGCATCCGGCAAGTGCCAGCGATGCTGCAAAGGCGCATGTAAGAACAGATGTAAACCGGTTTTTGAACATCTCGAACGGAGTTCCTCGTCTGTAGGGATTAAGTGTATCGGTAAAGATTGCCTCAACCATCCTACGCGAGAGGGTGGGGTTTCCAGAATGCCCTAACACGGTGAGCCTCTGGAACACCCCACCCTATTCTTGTGCCGCATTCTAAGACGTTACCCGCTCAGGGTCTAGTTCTAAGCGGCAGGTTCAAGCTGCATCCAATGTTGAATCGTGCGCTTCCACTTGTTCGCCGGTAGCTGAGGATTCAACGCGGCCATACCCGTAGCAAACTTAGAAATTTTGACGGGTCGGATGCCAGCGCGCCACAGATACTTATCAGCGACCGAAGGTGCACTGCCGGATTTCGTTTCGATAATCACCGTACCGGGTGCAGTATATTCGGTACCGACCTGATACTTGGTTGGCCCTTCACCACCGTCTGCGGTGTACATGAGCGCGCTTTCTGAAAGCGGAGTCCAGGTGAGCGAAGTATCAATCGTGAGGCGAGAATCCACCGGATTCTGCTCGGACTGGGGCAGATATACAGTCGTACGACGGTACCCGGTGCGGATAACCGGCTCCAGGTCATCTACAGACGCATCCGTCAGCTGCTCAAGTGCGGTAGCTACATATTCCTTGCCTTCTGCGGTGAGCATGTCACGGTTTTCGATAGAGTACGGAATACGTTCCTTGACCGTAAATTCACGAGCCCCTTCAGTCTTGACTTCCAAGAAGCTCAGGTCAGAATCCAGATAGCTGCGAGTACGTACCTTGAACCGGTTACGGCTGCCGATGGCGGAAGCCTTATAGCTCACCAGGTCAGGGGTGTCGAAGTATACAGAGTCATAGGCGAATTCACGCTGACCGTCGATTTCTAGGACAGCCGCCTCGTCTGCGGGAAGTTCAGCTAGGATAGATGCCGCATAATCTGCGTCCACAATGTATTTGCGGTCCACACGGGTCTGCATAGCGGCCTTTTCGTTGAGTTCATCAAGGCTGATGCTCTGCCAATAAGTTGGCACGATAGACATGGTACTTTCCTCTCTGTGCCCGCTTCGGTGAGAATACGGAGTATTACCTACCGCAGGAGTGTGCGTAGATTCCAAAGTCTGTGCGTCACCACCCTGAAACGGGGTGTACGGCTGAGGTGCTTGGGGACTCATGGTAGGTCCTTTCAACGTGTGAGTTTTTAGGTGTAGTTTTAGGCGATATCTGCGAGATAAAGCCTAGGAAGCGTAGTATTCGTAATTCGCGTTAAGGTGTTCTTGGAGTTGGGGAAGCTCTTTGTAGGTGATGGTCACCTGTGTGGTGTCGTTGAGCAGGTCAAGCTCCAGGATCTTAGCGGAGACGACCTCGTACCCGAGGCGCGATTCCAAATAGGCTTTCAGGGTTCCTTCGTCGCTGATAGCGCGATCCACCGTGACTGTTTGAGTGCGCGGCTGGTTTTTCGCCTCAAAGATCGATGAATCCAGTACCGCAATGATTCCGACCAGAACCACCATGAGGATGAAGGCGATATATGGCGGGTCAAGTCGCACACCGGAGATCAGACCTAGGGCGAGAGATACGAAGTAGTACCCGACCTCACGCTGGCTTAGGGAGGTAGACCGCAGGCGGATAATGGAGAGAACACCGAAGAGTCCTAGACCCATAGCGCCTGCGGTGCTTCCGGCATGTGCCAAAGCAACCGTTACGGTGAAAACACCGGCGTTGATAACCGCGTATGAAATCATGAGTTCACGGGTCTTATGACGAATCATGTACAGGGTGCAGAGCGTGCCAATTGCTACTAGGTCTGCCAGTCCCATCATCAAAATATCCATTGGACTCTCCGTTCCGTTTTGTGTGCCGTTATGTTCTTGTATTTCTAGGTTCGCGCCCGTTCCTGTGTTCTTCCTGTGTCTGTCTTAACTTGTAGTTATGTATTTCGTGCATATCTAAAAGTTCCCCGCGATTGCAGGGAATAAAGGATAAAGAACGAGACTCAGTACTACAAAAATGTGGTGGTATGCTCATAAAAATTCAGAATTTGCATATACGGATCGTGTAGCGCCTATCTAGAGGTCTTAAGGATGCGCAAAAGGCACATTCTGACTTAGATCAAGTCTCCTATGCAAATCCTGATTGGTACGCCTTTCAAGCGTTATTACTGCCGTGCGGGGTCTCGTTGCGGAGGGCGGCTATCGACAGCTTTTTGCGGAAACTCTCTTCCTAGATTTTGAGGTTTAAACAGCAAAATCCCCCGCTCCTCAATCATGAGGAACGAGGGATTCTATGTAGCCTCCGGCAGCTTCTAGAGCCGCCCCGAGGACTTGATCATCTAATCTTTAGGCACGCTTGCGCTTACGCAGAGCGGCTACGGTTGCACCGCCCACGCCCAGAGCAACCATACCCAGACCTGCTACGGTCAGAGCACCGTTTGCACCGGTGTTAGCCAGCTTGCCGTTGCTGTTCGAGGAAGCGTTGTTGGAGCCGCCGTTGTTATCCGAGACGTAACCTGCGCCGCCGGTACCGTTGGATGCGGTACCATGCTCGCCATTGCCGCCGTTGCTTTCGCAAGCCACGCCATCATGGTCGCTGTCGAGGTGATCGGCATATGCAGCGTCATTGCGCTGGATGTCCTTGAAACCTGCTTCGTTAGCCTCATCGCAAGTTGCGAACTGGTGAGCACCATTAGCTGCCTCAGCATTGGTAGCTGCGGCGGGGGTGTTCACATCTGCGCTCTGGTTAGCAGTCACGGTCTGGCTGGAACTGTCAGAATCGGCTGCCTGTTTGGTAGCCTCAGTCTGGGTACCTTGCTCTTCGGTCTTCTTCTGCTCGTCGCCGGTGGCACCCTGGCCACCCTTACCGCTTTCATCTTTCTTATCACCCTGGTCGGTGTTATCGTTACCACCGCCGGGCAGAGAGGAAGAGCTCTGCTCGTTTGCCTTCTGGTCGTTACCTTCTCCAACGACCTCGACGGTTGCAGCCGCACCGCCGCGTTTCACGTCGCCCTCTTTAAGCGAACCGGTGAGCACGTTGATCTCAACCTGATCGCCAACCTTGAGGCCCTCACTCCAAGGGACAGAGCCAGAAACGTTACCGTTTTCGTCTGCCTCAACCTTGGTCAGAGCACCGCCACCATTGACTTTAATAGCCAGAACAGAGCCAGACTTACCGTCTGCAGTCTTGAAACCGGAACCCTTGAAGTTCAGCGGCTGACCTTCTTTCCATTCGCTGGGGAAAGAAATAACAGCACCATCGCTGTAGGAATGACCCGCATTGGTCGGGGTAGATACGGACTGAGGGACCGACTGATCTGCAAATGCTGCCGGAATGGTAGTAAAACCGCCTACCAATCCGCAGCTCAGAGCTG
>ERZ772920.1126-NODE-1126-length-14101-cov-6.798733_pt1 | contig 14101 bp, 10 predicted proteins | sample MGYA00511469_ERZ772920 | MGnify/ENA primary metagenome ERZ772920 (study PRJEB29015, sample SAMEA2738069) | human oral metagenome | biome: human oral; feature: human-associated habitat; material: saliva | place: China | collected 2216 ... | reverse complement strand
GGCCTTGGCAGGAAGGGCAGGGTTCGCAGAGGATTTGGCTTAAGTTTTCACGCGAGCGTTTGCGGGTCAGTTCGACAAGACCCAGGCTGGTAAAGCCGTTGAGGGTGACGCGGGTGCGGTCGAAACTCAGGGCTTTGGCAAGCTCTTGCAGGACGGCTTCGCGGTGGACTTCCTGCGCCATATCGATGAAGTCGATGATGATGATGCCGCCGAGATTGCGCAGGCGAAGTTCGCGGGCAATGGTGTGGCAGGCTTCGAGGTTGGTGCGGAAGATGGTTTCATCAAAATTGCGCGCGCCGACAAAGCCGCCGGTGTTGACATCGATGGTGGTCATGGCTTCGGTGGACTCGATGATGAGGTAGCTGCCGAAGTTGAGGTTGACGCGCGGTTGCAGGGCGCGGGCGATTTCCTGCTCGATGTTGTGGGTTTCAAATAGGGGGCGTTCGCCTTTGAACAGCTCGATTCTGCCCAATGCACCTTGAACGTATTGTTCGGCAAACTGGGTCATGCGGCGGTGGTTTTCGGTGGAATCGACCAGGATTTTGTGCGTATCAAGGCTGAACATATCGCGTAATACGCGCAGGCTTAATGGCAAATCTTGATACAGTAGGGTTTCGGGCGGCTGAATTTTTGCCTGTTTTTGAATGTGTTCCCACACTTTGGTCAGATAGTTGATGTCTGATTGCAGTTGGTCATCGGAGGCGTTTTCAGCGTTGGTGCGGATGATGTAGCCGTGGCAGGCGTTTTCGGGCAGCAGGTTGTTGAGGCGCTCCCTCAGACTGCTGCGTTCGGCATCGTCTTCAATGCGTTGGGAAATGCCGATGTGGTCTTCTTGCGGAAGATGGACGAGGAAACGGCCGGCCAGTGAGATTTGTGTGGAAAGCCGCGCGCCTTTAGTGTTGATGGGGTCCTTGATGACCTGAACCAAGACAGACTGGCCTTCAAAGAGCATGTGTTCGATGCGTTGGGTTTCGTCCGGATTGCGGCGTTGTTCGAGGACGTCGACGATATGCAAAAACGCGGCGCGTTCCAAGCCGATATCGATGAACGCGCTTTGCATGCCGGGAAGGACGCGTTTGACGACGCCCAAATAAATATTGCCGACCAAGCTATGGCCGCTGTTGCGCTCGATGTGCAGCTCGCAGATATTGTTCTCTTCCAAAACGGCCACACGCGTTTCTTGCGGCGTGATGTTGACGAGGACGGTTTCGGACGGACGCACGGCGTCCTTGGGGATGGGAATTCCTGAAAGCATGGGGATACCTGATTTTGAATAGAAAAACTTTTGCGATGTGTTCTTCTCCAAAAAACAAATGGCAAAAGTCATTCTGCGAAAGCGCTTATCATACTTTAATTATGGTTTTTCCGCATCTGCACAAATGTTTATGGCCAAGAGGCCGTCTGAATGTTTTTTACAACCGTACGGCGGGAACACTTGTAAAATCACACCTATGCCCATATAGTCATGAACATTGGTATTTTGGAAGAAATCATGCAAACCGTTACTGTTTATACCGGTCCATATTGCCCGTACTGCACCATGGCGAAAAGGCTGTTGCAGGCGGTGGGTGTGAAAGAAATCAACGAAATCCGCATCGACGGCAATCCGGAAGTTTTTGCCGAAATGCAGCAGCTTTCCGGCCAGCGCAGCGTGCCGCAGATTTTTATCGGCGACACCCATGTCGGTGGCTTTACCGATTTGTACCGCTTGCAGCAGGAAGGCAAGTTGGACGAATTACTGAATCCTTAACCCTTAACTTAGGAAAATAAAATGAGCGAAGAATTGCAACCCGTATTCAGCGTTGAGCGTCTGTATGTAAAAGACTTGTCTTTGGAAGTGCCTCACGCACCACAAATCTTCTTGGAACAAGGCGAGCCTGAAGTGGATATGCGCGTTTCTACCGGCAACACCAAACTGGAAGACGGCTTCTACAGCGTTGACGTTACCGTGACCGTGACTGCCAAACTGAACGAAGAGCGCACCATGTTCTTGAACGAAGTTACCCAAAGCGGCATCTTCCGTCTGGAAAACATTCCTGAAGAAGACGTACAACTGCTGCTGGGCGTTGCTTGTCCGAACATCCTGTTCCCTTACGCACGCGAAGCCATTTCCAACAGCGTAACCCGCGCCGGCTTCCCACCTGTACTGCTTGCTCCGATCAATTTTGAAGCAATCTACCAAGAACAACAGGGAGCTAACGCTTAATCGCGTTATACCTAAATTAAGGCCGTCTGAAACATTGCGTTCAGACGGCCTTTTTTTATTTGAAAATTAGGACATAAGAAAAATCTATAATAAAAAGTTCATATATTAATGTAATAAGTATATAATGATACCGTTTATCATTACGATAATATTTTAAATTTTTATAGGTTTATATACCATTTAAAATCAACAAATTAGAATTTTATCCAGTAAGTAGATTCTATTAATCAAGGAAATAGTTGTGAAACCTGATTTTCAAATGAAAACAATTTGTTTGCTATTGGTGCTGCCTTGCCAAACTGTTCTTGCAGATACAGGACATCAAGAGGCTGAACATGTAGATATGGATACGGTCAAGGTCAGTGGCAAACGGCAGGCACAAAGGAATACCGAGCGCAGTCAGTCTTATACAATTGGAACGATGGCAACGGCGACCGGGTTGCGTATTTCAGGCAAGGATACGCCGCAGTCGGTGAGTGTAATGACGCGTCGGCAGTTAGATGATAAAGCAATATATTCTTTAGAAGATGCAATGAAAAACACCACGGGAATCAACGTGGTTCGCGATTCGGGCCTACAAACTCGTTTTTTGTCTCGTGGTTTCTATGTTGATCAGATTGGTGAAGACGGTATTACCACTAATGTGTCTGGACGTTCGGGCTATACGGCGAAAATCGATGTCTCACCCAGTACAGACCTTGCTGTTTATGATCACATTGAGGTTGTCAGAGGTGCAACCGGTCTTACTCAGTCCAATTCTGAACCGGGTGGAACCATTAATTTAATCCGTAAGCGGCCAACAGCTCTGTTTAAGCATACAGGTGAAATCAGCACTGACCATAGGGGCAGCAAGCGTTTGGCTTTGGATGTATCTGGAAGCTTGAATAATGAACATACGGTACGCGGTAGGCTGGTTGGTGTTCATGAGGATCACCGCTCTTTTAAAGAGGGTGTATGGAACAAGAAAGACATGGTTTATGGTGTGATTGATACGGATTTGAGTGATAACAGTATGCTGACTTTGGGTGGTACTTATCAGAAAAATAAAGATATTCCCGATTTTGCCGGCGTGATTTTACCTTGTGAGAATCAAAAAACTGCGGCCTTCAGCTCCAGTCCTGCCTGTAACAATCCTTTGAAATTGCCACGTAATACTTATTTGGGTGAAACCTCATGGTCACGCCTGAATGCTGATAAATACAATATTTTTTCCGGTTTCAAACATGTTTTTGACAATGGATGGCAACTCAATGCCGAAATTTCTTATACGCGTAATGATTCAGATGCCAAAGTCGGACAATTTTTTCTGAAAAACGAACATGCGGCAGGTATTTCAGCATCTGCGGCAACGGGTTTCTTAACCGAGAAGGGAGAGGTTATCCCTTTTGAGCCTAAAGACAAGGCGTTGGCAAAATTAAAAGAATATCGTGATGGCGTCACTAAAACATATGAAGAGAAAAAAGCAGATTACGTTGCCCATCGTTTCGATGCATCTGCTTTTGAACAATATCGTTCCCAAAGGGCAGCAGCACGTCGGGCAGGTTTTGATCAATGTATGCGGGACATTGGTTTGGATTTTCTGTGCAACGACTGGCAGGATCCCGGTGTAGAAGTAGATAAAAAAGAGTTTGTTGATAAGGAGCTTGCAAAGCAAGGCATTATTAACAATGCAGAAGGCCTGTTTCCCAACCGTCTATACGACTCAGCATACAATCTTCGCCATACATACAACCGCCGTTACAACTTCATGCCGTTGCACTATACCAAACACGATGTGCAATGGGGCTTCAAGCTGGATCTGACAGGTAACTACCGCCTGCTTGGACGTGAACATGATTTCTTTGTCGGCTATGCGTATAACAATGAAAAAATCCATTCTGCCTATACGGAAATATATCAAAACCGTTATTTTGTCCGTCCTCAAGGTTATGCAGGTGCAGGCAGTTGCGGCATTCATCCCGATGGTCCGGAGCGTAATCCTTTAGAAAAAGGCATTGTCGAACCAGATTGGCATATTTATAACGAAAAAGGTAATAACAAGATCTATGTGCCAGAATGCAGTAGTGCGCATGTTACCAAATATACTCCTCGTTTGGATGCAGAGGGTAAGCCTGTCTGGGCAGTCAACGACAATGGTGAGCGCGTAATGGTGCAAGATCCTGTTTACGAATTGGATGCAAATGGAAACAAAATACAGGAGCGGGATGAAGAGGGAAATTTGAAATGGGCAAACCAATATCTGAAAACGCCGCTGTGGAAAACTGTTCAGGTTGCAGATGATCATGTTCCAGCGTTATACAATTATTCGAAATACCTTAACACGAATAAAACACATTCTTTGACTGTCAGTACCCGCTTTAATGCAACCAACCGTTTGCATCTCTTGGGTGGTATGCACTATACGCGCTATGAAACCACACAAGCCAAAGAAATGCCTGTACGCTACGGCCAGCCTGCTACGGCATTTCAAACTGAGAGTAGTAACAAAATCGACAAAGAACACTACACCTCAAAAATGAAAAGTCATAGGTTTACGCCATATGCAGGCATTACCTACGACCTGACGCCGCAACAAAGCTTGTATGCCAGCTATACTAAGATTTTTAAACAACAGGATAACGTTGATGTAACCAGCAAATCTGTTCTTCCACCACTCATCGGGACTAACTATGAAATAGGTTGGAAAGGGTCGTTCTTGCAAGGCCGTCTGAATACTTCGCTTGCCTTGTTTGTCTTACAGCAGAAAAACCGTACCGTTGTCGATTTCGGATTTGTTCCTGATACTAGTCGTAACGGAGGTTCATTCCAAACCATCGCCAAACCTGTGGGTAAGGTTAAGAGCAGTGGCGCAGAACTTGAATTGGCTGGCGAATTGTCGGAAAACTGGCGTATTTTTGTTGGCTACACATATAACAAAAGTAAGTATAAAAATGCTGCAGAAGTCAATGCGGAGCGGTTGGAGAAAAACACGACTGCCGACCCGTATAACTTCAGTAACTTCACGCCGGTACATATGTTCCGCCTCGGTACAAGCTACCGCTTGCCTCAAACTAAGTTGACCTTGGGCGGCGGAATATCCGCGCAAAGTCGCACAAGTAGCCTTTACAATATTCGCCAAGGAGGCTATGGACTCATAGATGGCTTTGTCCAATATGACTTTCATAAACACGGCAGAATCAGCCTGATAGGAACGAACCTGGCTGACAGGACGTATTTTGAAAACAACTACAACCGTACGCGAGGTCAAAACAATTTCTATGGCGAACCGCGGACAGTCAAACTGAAATTGGATTGGCATTTCTAGAGTGAATGGGTCATCATTTGGTATGTGAACATTATTGGCCAAAATCCTGATAAAAGTATGGATTGAACATCCTTCTTTTTTGAAAGCTGTTTACTAACAATGGCTGAAGTTGATTCGATAGCCGGCGTATTTTCAAATATTAATTTGTTTCAAGTATTCAGCTTTGAAGGCCGTCTGAAACATTGCGTTCAGACGGCCTTTTTGTTTTCGGATAAAATACAGCAAACTTTAAATCAGCTGCCTTTTAAGATGACGCCCGAAACCCAAAAACAGCTCAAAATCACCGATGTTTCCGCCAAGAAACTCGACAAACTCAACCTCCATACCGCATGGGATTTGGTGTTGCACCTGCCGTTGCGTTACGAGGACGAGACGCACATCATGCCGATTAAGGATGCACCGATCGGCGTGCCGTGTCAGGTCGAGGGCGAAGTCATTCATCAGGAAGTAACGTTTAAACCACGCAAGCAGCTGATTGTCCAAATCACCGATGGTTCTGGCAGCGTCCTTTTTCTGCGCTTCATCCACTTTTACGCCAGCAACCAGAAACAGATGGCGGTCGGCAAACGCATCCGCGCCGTGGGCGAAATCAAACACGGGTTTCACGGCGACGAGATGATTCACCCTAAAATCCGCGATGCCGAGAGCAGCGGTTTGGCGGAAAGCCTCACGCCGATTTATCCGACCGTAAACGGTTTGAACCAGCCTACTTTGCGCCGTATTATTCAGACGGCCTTGGACGTTACGCCGTTGCACGACACCTTGCCTGATGCTTTATTAGGCCGTCTGAAACTGCCGCACCTTGCCGAAAGCCTGCGCCTTTTGCATTCGCCGCCGCCGAGTTTCACTATTCATCAACTTTCAGACGGCACGCTGCCTGCATGGCAACGGCTCAAATTTGACGAACTTTTGGCGCAACAGCTTTCCATGCGCTTGGCGCGGCAGAAGCGTGTCAGCGGCTCGGCCACGGCATTGGGCGGCGACGGCACATTGACTCAAGCCCTGCGCCACGCCTTGCCGTTTGCCCTGACCGATGCGCAAGAAAAAGTTGTTTCCGAAATCTGCCGCGATATGGCGCAAACCCATCCCATGCACCGCCTGCTGCAAGGCGATGTCGGCAGCGGCAAAACCATTGTGGCTGCCTTGTCTGCTTTGACCGCCATTGAATCCGGCGCGCAGGTGGCTGTAATGGCGCCGACCGAAATCCTTGCCGAACAGCATTTCATCAAGTTCAAACAATGGCTTGAGCCGTTAGGGCTTGAAGTCGTCTGGCTTTCCGGCAGCCAGCGAAAAAAAGCCAAAGATGAGGCCAAAGCCAAACTGGCTGACGGCTCTGTCAAAATCGCCGTCGGCACGCACGCCCTGTTTTCAGACGACGTCGAGTTTCAAAATCTAGGCTTGGTAATTGTGGACGAACAACACCGCTTCGGCGTCGCCCAACGCCTTGCCCTCAAAAACAAAGGGCGCGACGTCCACCAGCTGATGATGTCCGCCACGCCCATTCCGCGTACGCTTGCCATGAGTTTTTTCGCCGACTTGGACGTGTCCGTCATCGACGAATTGCCGCCCGGGCGCACCCCGATTAAAACCCGCCTCGTCAACAACGTCCGCCGCGCCGAAGTCGAAGGCTTCGTTCTCAACATCTGCCGCAAAGGGCAGCAGGCATACTGGGTCTGCCCGCTGATTGAAGAAAGCGAAACCCTGCAACTGCAAACCGCCACCGAAACCCTAGCCCAGCTTCAGGCAGCCTTGCCCGAACTCAACATCGGCTTGGTACACGGGCGCATGAAAGCCGCCGAAAAAGCCGAAGTCATGGCGGAGTTTGCCGCAGGCCGTCTGAACGTCTTGGTTGCCACCACCGTCATCGAAGTCGGCGTAGATGTGCCCAACGCCGCCCTGATGGTCATCGAACACGCCGAGCGCATGGGCTTGGCGCAGCTGCACCAATTACGCGGTCGGGTAGGGCGCGGCGCGGCAGAAAGCGTGTGCGTCCTCCTGTTTGCCGAACCTTTGAGCGAACTCGCCAAAGCGCGGTTGAAAGTCATCTACGAACACACCGACGGCTTTGAAATCGCCCGCCAAGACCTCAACATCCGCGGCCCCGGCGAATTTCTCGGCGCGCGCCAAAGCGGCATCCCCATGCTGCGTTTCGCCAACCTCGAAGAAGACCTGCACCTCTTGGAACAAGCGCGTGAAATCGCGCCCATCTTAATCGAACAAAACCCCGAAATCGTCGAAGCGCATCTGGCAAGGTGGCTTGCCAGCAGGGAAGGGTATTTGGGCGTGTGAGGTCGTTTGAAAAACAATCCTGCCATTTTTCCCTGCTACGCCGTCATTCCCGCGTAGGCGGGAATCCAGACCTTTGGCTTTCAGAAATATTCAACGATGGACGTAGCGTGGGCTTTGCCCACGAATATGGTTTGCGGAAATATAGTTCGCAGCGGGTTCCTATATTCTCGCGGGCAAAGCCCATGCTACGGATGCCGATTGCAGATACCCGCAAGTCGTCTGAAAAAACAGTTTCCACATCCCTGCCAGCCACGCCGTCATTCCCGCGCAGGCGGGAATCCAGACCTTCGGCTTTCAGAAATATTCAACGATTACCGCAGTATGGACTTTGCCCACGGATGCAGTTGCAGAAATATTGGTCTCGGCAGGGCGTTTATGTTTTACCGACGAAACCCGCCATATTTTCAGACGACGGTTTTAGTCAAATTAAACGTTTAAAAATAAACTAAATATCTATAATTACCTTTTGAGTATGACCGTTTATCCGAATTAAAATCCGCTTATCAAATTTGTATAAAAAATCAATATAAAATCATCGAATTAAAAATATATAAAACTTCAAAATACCGTTTGTCTAAAAACTATACCGTTTATCAAATTTATTTCAATATTATTAAAATAGGTATGAAAGTGACGAAATACGTCATATGACATAAAACGTTTCCCTTTTTTTCTCGAAAATGACAAAACACGTCATATCCCCCAAAAAATTCTACGTCATAAAAAAGCCCAAATCTGCCCGAAAACATCCTCAAAACAAATTTAAATCTATTAAAAACAAAAAATTACAAAATATTTTCACAAAAAATCCAAAAAAATCCAGACTTGGCACATTCCCTGCTTGATACATTACGTCCGGCAAGGAAATACAAGTAACGAAGACTGAGCCGGGAAGCTGTATATTCCTTCTACTTGATGGTTTTACTCATAAAACAAGAGAGCCAAACACATTACGGTTTTTTAACAACAAACATTTTTATTCACAACACTTTTTAAACTGGAGTTTATTAAATGAAAGCAATCCAAAAAGGTTTCACCCTGATCGAATTGATGATCGTCGTAGCAATTATCGGTATCCTGGCTGCTATCGCCCTGCCGGCTTACCAAGACTACACCGCCCGCGCCCAAATCTCTGAAGCGATCACTTTGTCCGATGGTCAAAAAGCAGCCGTTACTGAATACTATGCTGATAAAGGTGCATTCCCTACGAGTAATGCAGAAGCCGGTGTTGCTGATGCTGCTAATATCAAAGGCAAATATGTAACATCTGTTACTATTAGTTCTGGCGGTGTGGTAACTGCATTGATGAATTCAACTGGCGTGGCTGATGGCGTTAAAGGTGCATCTATTATTTTGACACCAACTGCTGAAAGTGGTGCTGTAACTTGGAAATGTACTGCTCAAAAATCTGGTAATGGTAAGGCGGCACTAGAGGCTAAATTTATCCCAGCAGCTTGCCGTGCAGATGCTCAACCAGCTCCAAAACCGTAAACCAGCAAGTCCAAAACCAACAGCATAAGGTTAATCTTAATTTTGGGTATATCCCAATAAGTTGAGTTTGGGTGTATCCCGCTATCGCGGATACACCCTTCTTTGATATATACATTAAAAAATTATCATTAAATACTCTGATAGGGGAAGCTATATGGTACAAAAGGGTTTTACCTTGATTGAACTATTGGTTGTCATGGCGATCATCGGTATTTTGGCGGCAATTTCCTTTCCAATTTACAATAATTATGTTGCCCGTTCGCAAGTGGTTGAAGCATTGCTGTTTGCCAGTACGGCGAAAACCGATGTCAGTACGGCTTATTTCGGTCAGGGCTGGATTCCGGTTGGTAACTATAGCGGCGAAAATAATGTAAACGGACGGTATGTGAAATCGCTGCATGTCGCCGCTACCGGAAAAATTACTGTAACAATGAATGATGAAGCCAATATTGCCATTAGAGGGAAAACAATTACTTTAGTCCCCAAAGTTGGTGCATCAGGTAATGCAGAGAGTGTTATTGAATGGAGCTGTGATTCCTCTGATGCCAATGCGATTTCTAAGAATTTTTTACCTACGCCATGCCGATAAATTGTGTGTGATGTAGGCTTTGTTCCATGTTGGCAACAATGGTAGCGTGGGCTTTGCCCACGATAATGGCGGGTAAAAGAGGCCGTCTGAAATTTTGGGAGTGATTCGCGGGCAAAGTCCACGCTATGGCTTGGGTAGTTGATGGTGCTTGGTTTTTGTAGGTGTATCGTATTGCAGTACAACAAAATCTGAATTTTTCAATGTTAGGTTTGACAAATCAACTCTGATTAAAAACAAAAAGGTCGTCTGAAAACGGATTTCAGACGACCTTTGTCATTTAAGGTTTATTTCCAAACCAAGAGCGCGTGGTTGCGTTTGCCGCGCCGTACGATGGTGTATTTGCCGAAGCGTTTGTGCGCATCGGTCAGCAGATAGGCATCGTCGGGGCGTTCGGCGGCGTGGTTCGGGTTGTTCGATTCGGCGGCCTGGCCGTTGAGCAATACCGCTTTGCTGTTCACAAAACCGCGCGCTTCTTTGTTGGACGAGGCTAAGCCGGTTTTGACCAAGGCTTCGACGACGTTGAGGTCGTCTGAAACTTCAAATGCGGGCAGGCCGTCGAGGGCGAGTTGTTCGAAGTCGCTTTCCGTCAGGCTGCTTTGGTCTTCGGCAAACAGGCTTTCGGAAATGCGCTGCGCGGCTTGCAGGGCGGCTTCGCCGTGAATCAGGCGGGTCATTTCTTCGGCGAGGATGCGTTGCGCTTCGGGCTTGGTGCCGCTGGCTTGGTCTTTCGCTTCGATGGCGTCGATTTCTTCGATAGACAGGAAGGTGAAGTATTTCAGGAATTTATAGACATCGGCATCGGCAACTTTCAGCCAGAATTGGTAGAACTGATACGGCGAAGTTTTCTTCGCGTTCAGCCATACTGCGCCGCCTTCGGTTTTGCCGAATTTGGTACCGTCGGATTTGGTGACCAGCGGCAGGGTCAGGCCGAATACTTGTTTTTGGTTCAGACGACGGGTCAGGTCGATACCTGCGGTGATGTTGCCCCATTGGTCGGAACCGCCGATTTCCAAAACCGCACCGTGACGCTTGTTCAGTTCGGCAAAGTCGTAGCCTTGCAGCAGGGAGTAGGCGAACTCGGTGAAGGAAATGCCCACATCGTCGCGCTCGATACGCTGTTTGACGGATTCCTTGTTCAGCATGGCGTTGACGGAGAAATGCTTGCCGATGTCGCGCAGGAAGTCGAGGCAGTTCATGCTGCCGAACCAGTCGGCGTTGTTGGCCATAATGGCCGCATTGTCGCCGTCAAAGCTTAAGAAAGGGGTCAGTTGGTTGCGGATGCTTTCTACCCAGCCGGCAACGGTTTCGGCAGAATTCAAGCTGCGTTCGGCGGCTTTAAAGCTTGGGTCACCAATCATGCCGGTCGCGCCGCCTACCAAAGCAATCGGCGTATGGCCGGCTTGTTGGAAACGGCGCAATGCCAATACAGGCAGCAAGTGGCCGATGTGCAGGCTGTCGGCTGTCGGGTCAAAACCGCAATAGAGGGAAATTTTTTGTTCGTTTAGCAAAGCGTCTAAGGCTTCGATGTCGGTAGTTTGCGCGATTAAGCCACGCGATTGTAGGTCTTTGATGACGCTCATTGATATCTTCCAAAAAAATTAGCAGTTTTACAAACTGCTAATTGTAACAAATTTCATCGGATGAATGGCTATGGCTTATTGAAGAAGCGTGTGTTTTTCAGAAAAACGCTTGGCCAGTTCTCTGCCGCCGTAAGGGTTGATGTGGTCTCTATCGGAATAAACCGGAAATCCGTTGATTTTGAAGTTCTCCGGAATATAGGCGGTAGCATCAATAATATGCACGTTGGCATATTTTTCTGCCAATTCTTTGATGCGTTCATTTCCTTTTGAAGTGACTGTTTCATCAATGGCAAGATTTTGACTAAATCCCGGTATGCGGTAAGACAGAATATAGGCGCGCAAGCCGTTGTATGACAGATTAGGGTTGTCTATCATCAGGTAAACCGCTTGTTTTTCCGAAGAAAGTTTTTGCAACATGAGGTCGAATTTTTTGAAAAAATCGGGATCGTAAGCAAGGGAGTTGCTGTTTTCAGGCATTTGGTTGCCCCAGCGCATGGCCAAAAGCACTTTTGAGTATTGGGGCAGATGCTCTTTGGCATACTGATAAACGGCACGGCAGGAGGCGTTTTGCTTGAATACGGGGGCGGCATAACCCTCTACATAGGCGCAACTGTCCGCGGAAACCATCGCTGCCGACCATTTTTCTTTTTTGCCGACGGTATCAAAAAACGTTTTATATTGGTCGGCATGCGAATCGCCTAGAATCAGTAATTCCGGCTGCTTGTCGGTATCGCCCCAAATACACTGTTTATCAGTATTGTTGTGGCAAGAAGTGTAGGAACGCGCCAATCCCATACGGTCGTATTGCTCCATAAACGGGAGCTTCATGGCAAGAAAAGGCATAATGGCCAAAACAAGCATGGGGACGGCATAAACCCATGTCACAGATTGGGCAAAAGAGCCTTTCCAGTTTTTAAACGGCTTCTCGACAAAATAATAAGAAAGCAGGGAGAGTGCAAACATTAAGACAATCGCGGCTGCAGTCGAATAAGAAGGCAGATTGTTTGAACCGATGTATCTCATAAAAGCCAATACAGGCCAATGCCACAGATACAGCGAATAGGAAATCAAGCCTATGCCGACAGTAATCTTCCATTGGAAAAATTTTTTCAGCCGGTGTTCAAATTGATTGAAATAAATGAATGCGGCGGCGGCCAAACAAGGAATGATGGCGGCAGGCCCCGGGAAATAGGCAGTTTTTTCCGTATAGGTAAACAGACAGGCAAACAGTACGCATACGGAAAGTAAAGCACCTGCTGCTGCATATTGTTTGCCGGTATCCAGCCCTTGTTGTTGCCGGTATTGCATCCACACTGCCGTCAACGAGCCGATCAGCATTTCGCAGGCGCGCAGATGGGGAAGGTAATATTTATCCAGTGCAGTCGGCATAAAAGAAGCCAAAATGCTGAATACGCATAGCGTGATGAGGAAGGCAAACTGAGTGCGCCAACTTTTGCGGACAACCAGTAACAGCAATATCGGGAAGACGAAATAATATTGTTCTTCAACCGATAAAGACCAAATGTGAAGCAAAGGTTTTTCTTCTTGTATGGGGTCGAAATAGCCCTGACCTTTTGCAAAAAAGATATTGGAGATGAACCCCAAGGTGGACAGTGCCGTCCTCCATAAAAGGGAAAAATCATCTTTGGTGAATAAAAGAAAGCCGCATATCAGCGTTACCGTCAATACGGTAAAAAATGCGGGCAGTATCCGCTTGATACGGCGGATGTAAAACTTTTTGAACGAGAAAATCCCGCTGCTCATTTCACGATGGATAATCATCGTGATCAGAAAGCCGGAAATGACAAAAAAGATATCAACACCAAGAAAGCCGCCAGGCAGCCAGTTTTTTTCAATATGGAAAACGACAACGGATAGAACAGCAACGGCACGCAATGTATCAATATCTGGGCGGTAAGATAAAACTTTGCTCATAATATTTTGATTTTAATTAGTTTATATTAATGGCGTCGTCTGAAAAGTGATTCCTGCCGAGAATGGCAGTATTTCGGAGGTCGGCCATCGTTTGTCAGTACTGGGCAGTTTGTTTGCCTTCTTAGAATGATTGCTGATGATATGCGTTTGAATAGAATTAGATTTAGAGTAGGAATACAGTTGATAGTTTCAACATAATATTTAATATGTTGTTTTTATAATGAATCAATACGATGTGGTATTGTTTAATTGTTTATTGTCATATCAATGGTATTGTTATTGATGATGTAACCTTGCACTATTTTTAGGTAAGGCATGGGTAAGAAACGAGAGATTTTAAGAGAGAAAAATTACGGGCTATGCCCGCATTTATTATGTAGATGATGTTTTGTTGATATTTCAATACATGAGGCCGTCTGAAAATAAATTCAGACGGCCTTAATCTTAGAAAAGGCCGTCTGAAAAAGCGTTTTACCGGGTTTATACGTTAAACAGGAAGTGCATCACATCGCCGTCTTGTACGACGTATTCTTTGCCTTCCACACGCATTTTGCCGGCTTCTTTGGCTTTGGCTTCGCCGCCTAAAGCGATGAAATCTTCGTAGGAGATAACTTGGGCGCGGATGAAGCCGCGTTCAAAGTCGGTGTGAATCACGCCGGCGGCTTGTGGCGCAGTGTCGCCTTTGTGGATGGTCCAGGCGCGGACTT
>ERZ772920.1116-NODE-1116-length-14176-cov-4.562071_pt1 | contig 14176 bp, 9 predicted proteins | sample MGYA00511469_ERZ772920 | MGnify/ENA primary metagenome ERZ772920 (study PRJEB29015, sample SAMEA2738069) | human oral metagenome | biome: human oral; feature: human-associated habitat; material: saliva | place: China | collected 2216 ... | reverse complement strand
TCCTCACCATGGAGGGCAAGAAGTTCTCGTCTTCGCACGGCATTGTGATCTATGTGCGTGACATGCTCAGCCGCTACCAGGCTGATGCACTGCGTTACTTCATTTCTGCGGCTGGCCCCGAGTCCTCCGATGCGGACTTCACCTGGGCAGAATTCGTGCGTCGCACGAACGGCGAATTGGTGGCAGGCTGGGGCAACCTGGTCAATCGCACCGCCTCGATGATCCACAAGAAGTTCGGCGAGATCCCCGCGCCAGGAGAGCTCCAAGAAATCGACCGCGCGCTGCTGGATGCGATCGCCGCGGGCTTTGACGAGGTCGGAGATCTGATCCGTCACCACCGCCAGAAGGCCGCTCTTGCCGCTGCGATGCGTCTGGTTGGCGAGGCCAACAAGTACGTTGCAGATACTGAGCCCTTCAAGCTCAAGGCCCCCGAAGAACGCGAGCGCTTGGCGACCGTGTTGTGGACGCTGGCACAGGCCGTGGCCGATCTGAACCTCATGCTTTCGCCCTTCTTGCCTCACGCGGCAAATGATGTCGATCGCGTGATGGGTGGCAGCGGCGAGATCGCTCCCATGCCCTACATCAAGGAAGTTGAGGAGCTGGACCCCGAGGTTCTTCCCGCAGACTTCGAAGGCCGTACGGGATACCCGGTCATTACCGGCGACTACACGAATGTTCCCACGTGGGAGCGTCACGACATTGTCGTTGGTACCCCGATCGAGAAACCGACCCCGGTCTTCCAAAAGCTCGACGAGGCCATTGTCGAGGAAGAGCTTGCGCGCTACGCGGAGTCTCGCCCTGATGATGTGACGGGAGCCTGAGCTTTTAGCTGTTGAGTGTGTGGCCCAAGCCTTTTGGCTTGGGCCACACACCTTTTCTGGGGTAAGGAAAACGGAAGAGGATCGTGCCCGCTTGTTGGGCGCGCGGCCTCGACACGGGCTAGCGGGCGCTTTCCCAGCTAGCGCTTCTTGCGCGTCATGACGGTGCTGACTCCCGCAATGATAATGAGGAGCACACCCATGATCGCCAAGGTCCCAATTGCCACCAGCGCAAGGTTTGCTGCCTTGACGAAGGCCATGGCGATCAGCGCGATAGCGGTGAAGATAATGATGCACGCCCAGAGAAGCTGCCCAATGCGCACCCCCCGATAGGGAGCTTCCTTCACGTCCTCGGCTGACCACACATGGGCTGGGGGAACAATCGGGGTGTTCTGCGGCTCAAATGTGCGTTCCGAGGCCGGGGTAGAGGTGGCCGTTGACCCGGCTGCGGCGCCTGCTGCGGCGCCTGCTGCCGCGCCCGCCGCGGCGTCTGTCCAAGCTGTAGAAGTGTCGGGCGCCTCGGTCTTGGCCTCTGTGCCGGCCTCGGCAGAAGACTCTTGACTTTCAATCGGAGCATCTGCGAAGGAAGGCAGTGGTTTTGTTTCGTCGTCACCGACCGGCAGGGGAGTGGTCTGGTCAAAGTCGTTTGTACTCATGACAATTCCTTTCAGTGCTGGCCGGCTGCGGGAGATTCAGAGGACGCGCTTGGCGAAGGCGACTGGCTCTGGTTGGCTGATGGAGAAGTTCCCGTGGAAGGAGTAACGCTGGGAGTGGGAATCGCGGAAGGCCAGGGATCCCGGTCGACAGAGCTTCCCGTTTCGTCGATGTCCAGAGTGACAAGCTGGTTTGCATTGAGGTAAACAGTGATTCCCTGGCCTTCCTTCCAACTGGGAGAGGTCAGAACGGTCGGGCTATTACTGTCAAAGCCCCTCCAATTTTGGTCGCCACTGAGATCAAGATCGAAGGTAATCGGTTGCTTCTGAGTAACGATGCGAATGGGCTGACCATCGCGAACTCGGATGTTTGCGTAGGGAATCACCTGGGCGTTAACGGTGACGTCCTTGGTGAGGCCATCGGGCGCATGCGAGAGGTCGAGCTCAAGATTGATGACATTGGAGCCGTTGGAACTTCCAATTGTTTCTGAGCGCCAATCGGCATCGGTATTAATGTTTCCCGCCACGGATGAGTAGTGGAGTGGAACGGTGGTGGAGTATGCCATTCCTCCCAGCAGCGCTGGAATTGCGAAGAACATGCCCAATACCGACAAGATGGTGAGCATGACCGAGGAACGATCGCGAAGAGCGGCGATCAGGTGTGTGATGCCAACAATGAGCAGACAGGCGGCTGCGCCAGTTAAGGCAATCTGTACGCTTCGATCAACCTGTTCCGGGGTGCTGTATCCATTTCGGTAGAGCAGGAAGAAAGTTCCTGCCAGAGCAAGGAAGACCAGCCCGTAGACGCATAAGACCAGCGCGCGGGGGACGACTCGAGAACGGAGTGGGGGCTGCGTTGCAAAGGGCGCGAAACGCTTTCCTGCGCTTTGAGGAATTGTTTGTCCGGAGGCCTGGGGCTGAGATTCACCGGGGGTGAAGGGAGTCTGGACCGGTGGAGTTTGAACAGGGGCCTGAGCCGCTGTTGTCTGTGCCGCCGCAGGCGGTGCGGGAGGGAAAGAATAGTAGTCCGAAGATGTCGGGCCACCCTGCGTACGCCAATCAGGAGTTGTATCTGGCATGGTTTCTTCTCCTTGGGGAGATGCAGGAGTAAAGGGGGATGACGCCGCCTGGGACGTTGGCTGCGCAGATGGTGTCGCACTCCAGTACTGACCCTGTGCGGGGCCCGTCTGCCTGGGCTTTGCAAGCAGGACCGCAATCACGACAATTGCGACGGGGAAGACCAGAAACAGAGGAATCCACACGAAAGCGTGAAAGAGACCGAGCGTGATTCCTGAAGTCCCACCGCCAAAGACCGCCAAGAGGATCGCTCCGATGATCGCAGCATCGAAATTACCCTTGAGCATTTCGTCAACGTGGATACGGCCATCTTTGGCCTCGGGAAGGAAAACCCACGCTAAGGCGTAGAGGACGCACACTGCGGGGAAGAAGAGCGAAGCAACAACGACGGCAATTCTGAGGGAGTTCACGTCCCATCCATAGCGCTGTGCCAAACCTTGGCACACGCCTCCGATGACGCGTGGCTCTCCACGGAAGAAGCCGGAGTAACGCAACGATTTCATGAATCCTTTGTTCATGATTCCACTGTGCCCGTATGACTGGCGAAAAGATATGGGGGGATGCCCTGATCGATCCCCGATTCTTTCCCCAGCCTTGCGCTTCCACTCCCGATTCGTGTGAAGATACAGATGTGAGCAATGAGCAGCAAGTGTGGCAGTCGGGCGAGCAGAAGCCCCGTGGGTATCAGTGGAACCCACCCGAGCTGCGCGAACCCACACGTGTTCTGCATCGCTCCAGCGCATCTTCAACCGATATGCCTCTGCCTTGGATCGGCGGGGTCTGTGCGGGAATTGCCTCGATGCTCGGGGTATCTGCCGGAATTATTCGCTTTGCATTCGTGGCCGCCCTGCCGGCTTTCGCGGTTCCGCTTTTCGTTTATCTCTGGCTGTGGCTTACTCTTCCCGACGATCCCGGCACTGCCCAAAGTGCCCCCGAACGTCTACGTGTCCCGCTGGCCTCGGCAGAAGAAATCGTTCGACGCGAACACGACCAACGCAACTTGCGCATGCTTTTGGTCGGATTGGGAGCGGTGGGTCTTGCTCTTGCAATTGCCTACCTGCTCTTTACGGGGATCGCGGGACTGCGCGATATTGCCGCAGCGGTCCTCGTCCTTGGTGGAATCGCGGCAGTTTGGACGCAAAGCACTCGCGCCCACTCGTGGAAGAACCCGCTCTTCATCCTCATCACTCTGGCCGGAATGATCTTGGTTGCCAGTGGATTGGTGCTGGCCTCGTTCCGTGGGCAATCACCGTGGGATATGGCGCGAGGCGCGATCCTGGGTGGGTCCCTGATCCTCTCTTTCGGAGTTGCGATCATTCCCCTTTGGGTGAGGACTTCCCAAGAAAACACGCGAGCAAAAGAGCGCGAGAAACGCGAAGCTGAGCGTGCTGACATGGCCGCGCACCTGCATGATTCCGTCCTTCAAACGCTCACCCTGATTCGCAATAACGCCGATAATCCAAGTTCCGTGCGTGCGCTGGCCCTGGGACAGGAACGCGAGTTGCGCTCGTGGCTCTACACGGGGCGTGAAGAAGCGGCAGATTCCCTTGCCGAGGCCCTGCGCGAGGCAATTTCGACACTGGAGACAACCTTTGGTGTTGAGGTCGGCGTTGTGACGGTTTCTGATATGCGCCCAGGCCCCGGTGAGCTGGCTATGGTCGCCGCTGCCTCCGAGGCCGTTTCCAACGCAATTCGCCATGCTCGGCCGCCCGTGAGCGTCTACATGGAAGTGGGGCCGAAGTGCTCGGAGATCTTTGTTAAAGACTGCGGCGATGGCTTTGATATCTCTGCGATTCCCGAGGACCGTCACGGCGTGCGCAATTCGATTTTTGGGCGCATGGAACGAGCAGGCGGAAAGGCTCAAATCCGCCATCTTGCCAGTGGAACCGAGGTTCATCTCTCCATGCCTGTAGATACACTTGAGTGACGATGTCCGCTGAAGGAGACAAATCCATGACAATTCGGATTCTGGTCATTGATGATCACGCCCTGGTACGTGCGGGCGTGCGCGCCGAGCTCGAATCCAGCGGTGCCGATTTTGACATCGTCGGCGAGGCCAGCGATGTTGAGGGCGCCATTGCAGCTTGTCACGCGCTCAAGCCTGATGTCGCTCTCCTCGATGTTCACCTTCCGGGAGGAAACGGTGGCGGCGGGGCCGAGGTTGCGGCCTCGTGCGCTGACGTTGAAGGGCTCCGTTTCCTTGCGCTCTCGGTGTCAGATTCCCCCGAAGACGTTGTTTCGGTTATTCGTGCGGGCGCTCGCGGATACGTTACCAAGTCGATCTCGACCCTTGAGCTTGTCGAGGCCATCCAACGCGTCGCCGCGGGAGATGCTGCCTTTTCACCGCGCTTGGCTGGGTTTGTTTTGGATGCTTTCGGAGGGGCGAGTGCCCCCATTGCAGCCCACGACGATGAATTGGATTTGCTGTCAGCCAGGGAGCAGGAAGTCATGCGTTTAATCGCGCGTGGATACCCCTACAAAGAGGTTGCCTCCGAGCTCTTTATTTCGATTAAAACCGTGGAAACACACGTGTCTGCAGTGCTGCGCAAGCTTCAGCTGTCGAATCGAAATGAGCTCACTCACTGGGCGATGCAAAGGCACATTATTTAGTCTTTCAGATGCCTTGCGGTGAAGTTCACCCGCGTGCTGGGCGCTTCATGGACGGAGTTGCGGGGTAGGGGCGATACCATGAGTAGTCCTTGCACCACGATGCCTTGGGAGTGGCGATCATGCACGCAATCGGTTTCGACCGCGATCAGTATCTAGCCCTTCAATCTGAACACATTGCGCAACGTCGCCAGCAGTTCGGTGGAACCCTGTACCTGGAGTTTGGTGGCAAGCTTGTTGACGACATGCATGCCTCGCGCGTTCTTCCCGGATTTACCCCGGATAACAAGATTGTCATGCTTGCAGAGCTTGCCGACGAGGCTGAAATTGTCGTCGCCGTCAACGCCTTGGATTTCCAGCGCCGCAAGATGCGTGAAGACCTGGGAATCACCTACGAAGATGACGTCTTCCGTCACATCGATATGTTCCGCGAATACGGGCTGTACGTGGGCAACGTGGTCATCACGCGCTGGAGTGATTCCAATGACCAAGCGCATGCATTTAAGCGCAAGCTCGAGGCCCGCGGTATCAAGGTTGCGCGTCACTATCCGATCGAGGGCTACCCCAATAACATCGATCTGATTGTTTCTGATGAAGGTTTGGGTCGTAACGAATATGTCCATACGACTCGTCCGCTGGTTATTGTTACCGCTCCCGGCCCCGGTTCAGGCAAGCTTGCAACCTGCCTCTCTCAGCTTTACCACGATCACAAGCGTGGAATGACCTCGGGATACGCGAAGTTTGAGACCTTCCCGATCTGGAATCTTCCCCTGGATCACCCCGTAAATGTCGCCTACGAAGCGGCCACTGTTGACCTGGATGACGTCAACATGATTGACCATTTCCACTTGAAGGCTCATGGCGAGACGACGGTTAATTACAACCGCGATATCGAGGCCTTCCCCGTCCTTCGCCGCCTGCTCGAGAAGATCATGAGGACCTCTCCCTACCAGTCGCCCACCGACATGGGCGTCAACATGGCGGGCTTCTGCATCAGCAATGATGAAGTCTGCCGCGAGGCCTCGAAGCAGGAAATCATTCGCCGCTGGTACAAGGCTTTGGCTCTGGAAGCGCGCGAGGATCTTCCGCCCGTACAGTCCGAGCGTGCGGCTCGCCTGATGACCGCAATGAACTTGACCAGTGCGGATCGCCCGGTTGTCGCTCCCGCGCTTGAGCGCGCGCGTGAAACTGGATATCCCGCAGCCGCAATGGAATTAAGCGACGGGCGCATTGTCACTGGAAAGACCTCGGACTTGCTGGGACCCTGCTCTGCAATGCTCCTTAACGCAATGAAACTTCTTGCGGGTATTGACGATGATGAGAAGTTGCTTGCCCCCGAACAGATTGAGCCCATTCAAAAGCTCAAGACTGAGCACTTGGGAAGCCGCAACCCTCGCCTGCACACCGATGAGGTGTTGATCGCTTTGGCTGGATCCGCGCGCTCCAACGAACGCGCGGCGGCTGCTTTGAATCAGCTGTCGAAGCTGGCTGGATGTGACGTTCACTCTTCAGTTCTGCTGGGCAGCGTTGATGAAGGAATTCTTCGTCAACTTGGCATGAATGTCACCGCCGAACCCGTTCACGCAACCAAGGGCGTCTACCACAAGCACTGAAAATGGATCAGGATCACTCACTTCCCAATCTCGGCTCTTTCCTCGATTTCGGTTCCGATCAGGCGGAGGACCTTCCCCTCTACGACCCAAGCTCTTCGAGCGATGCAATGGGTATGGGAGCGGGCTCTTCTGTTGGTACTTCGGGTCAGGGACCTGCTCAATGGGCACAGGCAAGCGGCCAAGGTAGTTGGACGCAGCACAGTGACCCTGAAAACCTTTTGAAGGGTTTGAATGACCAACAACGCGCAGCGGTCGAGCATCGGGGCGTGCCCCTGCTCATCATGGCCGGTGCGGGCTCTGGGAAGACTCGCGTTCTGACGCATCGAATTGCCTACCTTCTGGCAACCGGTCAAGCCCGTGCGGGTGAGATTTTGGCGATCACCTTCACCAATAAGGCAGCAGCTGAGATGCGTGAGCGTGTTGAGGCGCTGGTCGGTGGGGGAGCTGCGCGCAGGATGTGGGTGTCGACCTTCCACTCGGCGTGTGTGCGATTGCTGCGTGCGGAATACCGTGCGGCCGGTTTGCGATCGACTTTCAGTATCTATGATTCGCAGGACTCGCAGCGCCTGATCCAGATGGTGCTGAAAGCAGCGGATGTGGATATTAAACGATTCACGCCCAAGCTGGTTGCCGCGCGTATTTCGGACCTCAAGAATGAGCTCATCTCTTGGCAGGAATACCGAGATACCGCGCCGAATGATCCAATTTCGCGAGTTGTTGCCTCGGCTTACGAAGAATATGAGAAGCGTCTTGCACAGTCCAATGCTTTGGACTTTGATGACCTGATTTCGCGCACGGTACGCCTGCTCAAAGACAACCCGGCGATCGCCGAGCACTACCATCGTCGCTTCCGCCATATCTTGGTCGATGAGTATCAAGACACGAACCATGCACAGTACGTGCTGGTCCGCGAATTGGTAGGCACCGGGGATGATGGAGTGGAACCGGGGCAGCTGACGGTTGTCGGCGACTCCGACCAGTCGATCTATGCTTTCCGCGGTGCAACGATTCGCAATATCGAAGAATTCGAGCGAGATTTTCCGGGTGCACGGACCATTTTGCTGGAACAGAACTACCGCTCCACCCAAAATATTTTGTCCGCCGCCAACGCTGTCATTGCTCGAAATGAAGGCCGCCGCGCAAAGAACCTGTGGACTGCGTCGGGGGATGGCGCACTGATCACTGTCGACGCAGCGGATTCAGATCGCGATGAAGCGCGTTTCATCGTTTCAGAGATGGAAAAGCTGTCGGCAGACGGGACCCGCTGGGCAGATATTGCCGTCTTCTATAGGACGAACTCGCAATCGCGAGCAATCGAAGAACTGCTGGTTCGCCAAGGTATTCCCTACCGAGTCGTTGGGGGTACTCGCTTCTACGAACGCGCGGAAATTAAAGATGCTTTGGCCTACCTTCAGGTGATTTCAAACCCCGATGATACGGTCGCGTTGCGGCGGATTATCAATACTCCTCGCCGCGGAATCGGTGCCAAGGCTGAGGCCGACCTCATTGCCCACAGTGATCGCTATGGGATTTCAATGGGCGCGGCCGCCCGGGATTGCTGGATTTCTCAGGGCCGAGGCCTCGGAGAAGCAGAAGGAACCGGCCTGACTTTGGCGGAACTTCCCAAGGAAGAAACTGAGGACACGCGTGGGGGCGTGGCCGGGCTGAGTCCGCGCGCGGCCTCGGCGATTGGTGATTTTTGGGGACTGATCGAAGCCATGCGGCGCGCCGAACAAGCCGGTGCAAGCGCAGCAGAAATTCTCGAAGAAGTCTTGGACCGAACGGGATATCTTGCGACTTTGCGACGTTCCCAAGATCCGCAAGACGCCTCGCGAGTGGAAAACCTTGCCGAATTACACGCGGTTGCATTGGACTACGTGCAGACCAGTGGCGAGGTCGGTTTGGCAGGCTTCCTTGAGCGTGTTGCCCTGGTTGCTGACTCGGATCAACTTCCCGAGGAAGAAAGCGGAAGCGGGCAGGTCACGCTCATGACGGTTCACACCGCGAAGGGCCTGGAATTTCCGGTCGTCTTCGTGACCGGCATGGAGGATGGGACTTTCCCGCACCAACGCTCGCTGGGTGACCCCGAAGAATTGGCAGAAGAGCGCCGTTTGGCCTATGTCGCCATCACGCGCGCCCGCAAGCAGCTTTACCTGACGCGCGCGGCCGTGCGAAGCGCGTGGGGAGCACCTCAGGAAATGCCTCCTTCGAGATTTTTGGATGACATTCCCGTCGAGCTCTTGGATATTCGTCGCTCCTCGACCTCGATGGAACGCCTGCGCGGTGGATACGGCGGTGGTTCCGGATACGGTTCGGGTGGCTATGGCGGTTACTCGGGTTCCGGTTACGGTTCCTCCTATGGGGGCGGGTCTGGGGGCTATGGCTCAGACTACGCAGACTACGGATACTCGCGCCGTGATGATGACGGTGGTCCCGTCTTTGGTGGTCGCAGCGGCGGAACCGGTAGTAGTGATGGCGGCCCGCTTGCCGGCCGAGGCCTGGGCGGAAAACGCGGCGCGCCCGCAGCGCGGACTGCAGTTTCACGGCCAACTGGCGCAAGTGCTCCGAAAAACACGCTTAACCCAGAGGAAGTGCGCGTGGGGGATCGCGTCCGTCACGCAACTTTGGGTGAAGGTACGGTCATCGGCCTCGAAGGAGCGGGGGAGCGCACCATTGCGCAAGTCGCCTTCGCGTCGGCTGAAAAACGCCTGTTGCTGCGGATGGCCCCCATGGAAAAGATCTAGTCGCGGTAGGCTTAAGGAAGTTGCGCGCCACAGTTCACGTGGTAACCGCGCAAGGCAGCGCCTTCGGGCACAAAGTGAAGGGACACAATGGATCTCTACGAATACCAAGCACGGGAGTTATTCGCTGCTCACGGCGTCCCCGTACTTGCGGGAATCGTTGCACGCACCCCAGATGAGGCCTATGAGGCAGCGCAGAAGCTGCTGGCCGACAACGATCTTCTGGTGGTTAAGGCCCAAGTGAAGATCGGCGGCCGCGGCAAGGCCGGTGGCGTAAAGCTGGCTCGCAGCGCAGAAGAAGCGCGCGAAAAGGCCGAAGCAATCTTGGGCATGGATATCAAGGGACACACCGTCCGCTCGGTCCTCATCGCTGCGGGCGCGGATATCGCCGAAGAGTTTTACTTCTCGATCCTGCTGGACCGCTCCGAGCGCCGCGAGCTTTCACTGTGCTCGGCGCAGGGCGGCATGGATATCGAAACCCTGGCACGTGAACACCCCGAGGCTTTGGCCCGCGTTGGCTTGGACCCCAAGGTCGGCATCGATGAAGACGTTGCCGCCCAGATCTTGGGCGAGGCCGGCTTCAACCGTTCGCACGTCGAGAAGCTTGCCCCCGTCTTGGTACAGCTTTGGGATACCTACCGAGGCGAAGACGCCACCCTGGTTGAGGTCAACCCCTTGGTTCTGACCGAGCAGGGCGATGTTCTGGCGCTGGATGGCAAGGTTTCGCTGGATAACAATGCGGCCTTCCGTCACCCCGAACACGCGGCCTTTGCCGATAAGTCCGCGCAGGATCCGCGCGAGGCCATGGCGAAGGAAGCCGGATTGAACTACGTGCGCTTGGAAGGCCAAGTCGGCGTGATCGGTAACGGTGCCGGCCTGGTTATGTCCACTCTGGACGTTGTTGCCTTGGCCGGTGAAGAGTGGGGAGTGAAGCCCGCGAACTTCCTGGACATCGGTGGCGGTGCCTCGGCAGAGGTGATGGCTAAGGGCTTGGACGTCATCCTTGGTGATGATCAGGTTCGCTCTGTCTTCGTCAATGTTTTCGGCGGAATTACCGCCTGCGATCAAGTCGCTCGCGGAATTGTGGGTGCCTTGGAAGCCCTGGGAGATACCGCATCTAAGCCCCTGGTCGTGCGCTTGGACGGCAACAAGGTTGAGGAAGGCCGCGCAATCTTGGCAGCCGCTGCACACCCCCTTGTTCACATGGAAGAAACAATGGACGGCGCAGCACGCCGCGCCGCCGAACTGGCCGCGAACGCCTGAGACGGGACGGGACTGAAAACTCATGAGTATTTTTATTGATTCCACTTCGCGCGTCATCGTTCAGGGAATGACCGGCTCAGAAGGCCAAAAGCACACGACCCGTATGCTGGCTGCCGGCACGAATATCGTCGGCGGCGTGAACCCGCGCAAGGCCGGCACTTCGGTGACCTTCCACGTCGAGCCTTACGGTCCGGGCGCTGAAAACCGCGCTGCCGGTGACGTTGAGGTTCCCGTGTTTGGAAGCGTTGCACAGGCCCGCGAGGAAACCGGTGCGAATGTTTCGGTTGTTTTCGTGCCCCCGGCATTCGCCAAGGACGCGGCAATCGAAGCTATTGATGCCGGAATTGAAACCCTGGTCGTCATTACCGAAGGTATTCCCGTTCAGGACTCGACCGAATTCGTTGACTACGCGCTTGAGCGTGGTGTCCGCCTGATTGGCCCGAACTGCCCCGGAATCATCAGCCCCGGACAATGCAATGTCGGCATTACCCCCGCAGATATTACGGGGCCTGGCCGACTGGGCTTGGTCTCTAAGTCGGGTACCTTGACCTACCAGCTCATGTACGAGCTGCGCGATTTGGGCTTCACCACCTGCATTGGTATTGGCGGTGACCCGGTTGTGGGAACCACCCACATCGATGCTCTGGAAGCTTTCGAAAACGACCCCGATACCGACCTGGTTGTTATGATCGGTGAGATCGGTGGCGATGCCGAGGAACGCGCCGCAGCGTGGATCTCCGAGCACATGACCAAGCCGGTCGTCGCTTACATCGCGGGCTTCACGGCCCCCGAGGGTAAGACCATGGGCCATGCGGGCGCTATCGTGTCGGGAAGCTCTGGCACGGCCTCGGCAAAGGCGAAGGCGTTGGAAGCGGTCGGCGTGAAGGTCGGTCGAACCCCCTCGCAGACTGCGATTTTGGCACGTGAGGCGCTGGCTGCTCGATGAGTGAGGATCCCACCGCGCGTACGACGGTCACAACAGTTTCCGCCCGCCCGACCATCCGCGTTGCCCTCCCGCAGGGGTGGGCGCGCTCGATGCTGTCCGGGATCGAGGCGGCTCTGCTGGGCTGGGCGCTGGTCGTTGTCCCGACCCTGATCGCCTACGCCGCGGTGTCCTCTAACCAGTGGATGGTGTCCACCACCTGGGAGGACGCCTTCCACTTTGCCTCTGACCTGTGGGGTGCTTCCCTTGGTGCGCGAGTGGTCTCTGGGGACGTGTCCTATCGCGCAGTGCCTTTGCTGTTTGTGCTGCTCCTGATTGGTCTGACCAAACTGCTCCTTCTGCAGGGACGACGTTTTTCCCCTGCGTCGCAATGGATGGCAATCCCCGGTTTTACCGTGACCGCACTGCTCTTGGCCGGCGGAATTGGTACGCACGTGAGCGTGTGGGGCGCGCTTCCCCTGGCTATTTTGATCCCCCTGATTGCAGCCGCCTGGGAGGTCGCGCTTGCGCCGAAGAACCTTGAGCTTCGCTTTGAACTACCAAGGTGGGTCAGCGTTGGGGTACGCACGGGTTGGCGCGCATCGTGGGCTCTGGCGGTTTATGGCGGACTTTTCCTGCTGCTTTCGGTGATCGTCTCCTGGTCGCAGATCCGTGGGATCGACCAGCTTCTGCTATCGACCTCGGCGGTTGATTCGATCATGATCGTTTTAGCACAGCTGTTCTTCATTCCCAACGCGATTGTGTGGGCGCTGTCCTGGCTTTCCGGTCCCGGTTTCTACCTTGGAAGCGATGCTTTGCATTCGCCGACTTCTGCCCCCGTTGGGCCGATTCCGGCAATTCCGCTTTTCGGTGCGACCCCTGCAAGTGCCCCCGGCAACTGGGTGGTCCTTGCGCTGATCGTGTTCGGCGTAGCGCTTGGCGTGTACCTGCGCCTGCGCAAGGGCAGTGAATCGCTTGTTGATGACCTGTACCAAGGCTGTGCTGCCGCTGTGGCGATCGCAGCCGTTTACTTGGTGACTTCCTTGGGTTCGGCCTTCGTTTTGGGAACGGGGCGTTTGGCCTTCCTCGGGCCCCGGATGTCCCTTTCCGCGCTGTGCCTTTTTGCCGAGGTCGCGTGCGGCGCGCTTGTAACGGTGGCGCTTTCGCACCCGGTGAGCGTGGAGTGGGCGCGCGAGCTTGTAGGTGCTGGAAAGGCGCGGGTTCATGAGCACCGCCATCACGAGGCCGCAGCTGGGGGAGTAGCGCCCGTGGAGCTGGCCCCCGAGGTGCCTGGCGAAGACGTGGCCAATGAGGAAACTGCTGGCGATTCGCTCGAAGTCGCCGACGAAACTCAGGTCGCGGAGAACCTCGGGGATGACGCTGAGGCGGCTCAGGCCTCGGAAGAAGAGGACGCATCCGGCAACTAAACCAACCCGGGTGTGGGGGAGCGCTCGCCACTTGGCCTCGTCGAAGAGGGGGCACAGCAGGTAGCATGGTGGGGTGACTTCAGCTGATCTTCATCCCGTCCTTGTTGTCGATTTTGGCGCGCAGTACGCTCAGCTCATTGCTCGTCGCGTGCGCGAAGCCAGCGTCTATTCGGAAATCGTCCCGCACACCATGCCGGTCGCCGAAATGCTCGCGAAAGAACCCGCAGCAATCATTCTTTCCGGCGGCCCCTCATCCGTGTATGAAGAGGGCGCTCCTTCCATTGACCCCGCGATTTTCGCCGCGGGTGTGCCGGTTCTGGGCATCTGCTACGGCTTCCAGACCATGGCCCACGCGCTGGGCGGAACCGTGGGGCGCACGGGAACCCGCGAGTACGGGCACACCGACGCCTCTGTTTCTGAGCAGTCCTGCCTCTTCGATGGGACTCCCGAAGGCCAGGTCGTGTGGATGAGCCACGGCGACGCCGTTCAGGGCGCGCCCGAAGGCTTCACCGTCACCGCATCGACTGCAGAGACCCCGGTTGCAGCTTTCGAATCCGCTGAGCGTCGCCTCTACGGCCTGCAATGGCACCCCGAGGTTGGGCACTCACAGTTCGGCCAGGATGCTCTGAAGAACTTCCTCTACAAGGGCGCGGGAATCGAGCCCACGTGGACGCCGGGCTCGATTGTTGACGAGCAAGTCGCAAAGATCCGCGAGCAGATCGGTGACGCGCAGGTGATTTGTGCGCTTTCCGGTGGTGTGGATTCCTCCGTGGCCGCGGCCCTGGTTCACAAAGCTGTCGGCGACCAGCTCACCTGCTTCTTCATCGACCACGGCCTGCTGCGTGCGGGCGAGCGCGAGCAGGTCGAAAACGACTACGCACGCGGCATGGGTATCCGCGTCATCACCTGCGATGAGTCCGAGCGCTTCTTGTCCGCTCTGGCCGGTGTGACTGACCCTGAAACCAAGCGCAAGATCATTGGTCGCGAATTCATTCGCTCTTTCGAGGCCGCCCAGAAGCAGGTCATCGAAGAGGTCGGCGCCGCCGGTGGCGAGG
>ERZ772920.1110-NODE-1110-length-14250-cov-4.275167_pt1 | contig 14250 bp, 10 predicted proteins | sample MGYA00511469_ERZ772920 | MGnify/ENA primary metagenome ERZ772920 (study PRJEB29015, sample SAMEA2738069) | human oral metagenome | biome: human oral; feature: human-associated habitat; material: saliva | place: China | collected 2216 ... | reverse complement strand
GCGGGCCGCTCCTCGACGAGGCGGGAGACCCGCTCGAGCTGGCGCTCATTGTTGAGGGGCCCGAAGAAGGCCTCCTCCTCGGGGATCGGACCGGTGCGCAGGGACTCGACGTGACGCACCAACGCTTCGGTGAACTCCTTGGCCACCGAGGCCTCGACCAGGACGCGGGTGGCGGCGGTGCAGTCCTGCCCGGAGTTGAATATCCCTGCGGCGGCGATGCCCTCGGCGGCAGCCTCGATGTCGGCATCGGCGAAGACGACGGCGGGGGCCTTGCCTCCCAGCTCGAGGTGGACGCGGGTCACGTTGCCGGCCGCCTGTTCGGCGAGATCCGAGCCCGCGCGCACCGAACCGGTGAGCGCGACCAGCCCGGGCACCGGGTGGGAGCTCATGAGCCGCCCGGTCTCCCCGGTGCCGAGCACCAGGTTGAAGACCCCTGGCGGGAGGATCTCACTGGCGATCTCAGCGAAGACGATAGCGCTCTCGGGCGTGTTCTCACTCGGCTTGAGCACCACCGTGTTGCCTGCGGCCAGAGCGGGCCCGACCTTCCAGATGAGCATCATGAAGGGGTAGTTCCACGGGACGATCTGCCCGACGACGCCGATGGGCTCGCGGCGAATCTGCGAGTTCAGCCCCTCGGCGTACTCCCCCGAGGCGACACCCGACTGGAGACGGGCGGCCCCGGCGAAGAACCGCAGCTGAGAGGCCCCTGTCACGACTTCCTCCGCCCGGATCATCTCGGCGAGCTGACCGGTGTTGCGGCGCTGAGCCTCGACGAGACGGTCGGCGTTGGCCTCCAGGGCGTCGGCGAGCCGGAGCAGGAGCATCTGCCGTTCCGCCGGCGTTGTCAGCCGCCAGCTCTCGAATGCCTTGAGGGCGGCGTCGTAGGCGGCGTCGACATCGGCGGCCCCTGAGACCGGGCACTGCGCCACGACTTGTTCCGTTCGAGGATCCACGACGTCGAACGTGGCATCGGTGGCTGCCGGAATAAATTTTCCGTTGATAAAGTTCTGGAGGAGAGGAAGGCTCATGTGAATCACTCTGTTTCTTGGCTTCGGCGGGACGTCGGTGTCGAGGTGAGAAGTTTCGAGAGTCGAAAGAAATGAGACGACTCGGGCCTCTACTGCCCAAGCTCACGCAGGACCGGCGCAGGCCACATCGCCGCTAGCGCCCGACGCGACACAAGTCCTGTGACAACAACGCGGGCTAAGGTCCTAGGTGACGGCGTAATAGTAAACACACACCACCAGGTATGTCGAACATCACGTTCCACACTTCAAGGAATCGCATCAAAACGCGGAAAAGTCACCCTTGTGCGAGATGACAAACCGTCACTCCGCCCAAAAATGTAACGCACACCACAAATTCGCCCGCTGCTCGGCATCCTCGATGTCGACGCCGAGTGCCCTCCTCAGGCGCGCAAGACGTGCGGGGACGGAGTTTCGATGCACCCCCAGACGCTCGGCGATGCGCTGCACCGCCCCGGCCTCGCTGAGGTAGATCCTCAACAGCTCGAGCAGCTCGGGCTGATCGGCGACGCCCCCGAGGCGAGCGCGGGCGAAGGCTTGGGCCCGCTCCTCGTCCAGGAGGTCCGTGACCGACGGCAGTCCCGAGGTCTCCCAGCGCACCGCCTGTCCGAGCTGCCGAGTTCCGGTGCAGACGGACAGCGCCTGCTGTGCGCCCCGCGGCAGATCAGTGACGCCGACAGGACCGCTGACGCCGATCCGCATCCGCTCCGTCCAGGGCGTGACACTGCCGTCCTCAAGAAGGGAGGGAACGCGCTCGACCTCACCGAGGATCATCAGGCGGGTCCCGCCCCGGTCCGTGCGCCACAGAAGCCGCTCCCCCACCGGAGCCCCCCGACTCTCGACGAGCAGGCGGGCCAGCACTGTGGAGAGCCCGGCAACGTCAGCACTGCCACCCTCGAGGCAGACAACCCGCCACTGATGACCACCACCGGTAGCGGGCACCGATCGCCGCTCCGGAGACGGCAGGCGTGTGAGGACGAGCTCCTGAACCTGGTCCGCCAGCGCCAGCCCCTGCGCGATGTCACCCGCCAGGAGATGCCGGGTGGAGGCCCCCACGAGCTGGAGGAGCCATCCGGTGAAGGCCTTGGAGGACTCGGCGATGAGATTCAGAAACGACCAGGCGAGATCGACCCCCAGGGTCTGAGCGCGCGTGAGCGTCTCGCGCTGAACGGTCGCCAGGTAGCGCTCGGGCTCGCCGGTGATGCCGACCGGGCGGACGACCAGCCGCATGTCGCCGAGGCCGACCGCCCCGGCTCCTCGCATCCCTCCCGGACGGATCCTGTCGATGCACTCGGCGACCTCGTCGTCGATTCCCGTCGCCTCCGGCCCGAAGGGACCGACCACGGTGCGTCCCGTGGCATCCCGCAGGGACACCTCGCCCCGGAGGATCGAGGCCAGGGCGCGCATGATCGCGCTCTGGTTGTCCTTGGCGGCTGCACGCGTCAGCTGTTGCAGGACCAGGGTCTCCTCGTCTCCCGCCCCCTCGGCACCGATCTCAGGCTCGGCGGCCTGAAGCATGGCCCCGACCTCGCGGCTGATGGAGGCGAAGGAGACCTCGAGGGGGACCTCGATGAGATTGAGACGCCCGGTCCTGCAGGCCTCGCGCAGGTCCTCGGGCACGGTGTCGAAGGCGATGCCGGTCCCCAGTCCGAGAGCCGCGACTCCCGCCTCGACCAGTGATGCCACGTACTCCCGCCACGTGGCCGCCTCCGCATCGGCCATGACGAGACCCGTGGTGAGAACGAGCTCGCCGCCCTCGAGGTAGGAGGCCGGTTGGAGGAGCTCGGTCGCGACGACCCAGGTGACCGCGGCGTGCGGTGCGGGCAGAAGCACCGCGCGAACCCCCAGGTCCGCTCCATCGATGAGATCCGACACCAACACCATGCCTGGATTCAAACACTGTTCTATGCATCACGCACAGGATTCGCGAGATTTTGTGCATTGGGCTTAGGTGCTCAGACCTAGAGGCGGGCATAACCTGAGACGGAACTCATAGCCGAGCACGTTTCTACGACTACCCGGAGCGCCCTGTTCCGCGGCAGATCTCCGCCCGTCACGACACACTGTGAGGTCCATATGGCAACGCTGCCCCAGACCATTCATCTCGCCACTCCTCTGCCCGGTCCCGAGGCCCGCGCCCTCGACGAACGCGCAGGTACCGCACTCCCACGCGCCCTGACCGCCGCCATGCCGACATTCGCACGGCGTACGGACCGAGGCGTCCTGGAGGACGTGGACGGCAACCGTCTCATCGACTTCGGATCCGGCATCGCGGTGACAACCGTGGGCGGTGCGGCGGCGCCCGTCGTCGCTGCAATCCAGGAGCAGGCCGAGAACCTGACGCACACCTCCTTCGCCGTCACGAGGTACGCCGGATACGTCGAGGTCGCCGAACGCCTGAACGCCCTGACCCCGGGCAGCTTCCCGAAGAAGACCGCGCTGTTCAACTCCGGGGCGGAGGCCGTCGAGAACGCCATCAAGCTCGCACGCAAGCACACCGGCCGCCAGGCAGTGGTCTGCTTCGACCACGCCTTCCACGGACGCACCTCCCTGACCATGGGACTGACGGCCAAGGTCGCCCCCTACAAGGGCGGCTTCGGCCCCTTCTCCCCTGAGCTCTACCGGGTCCCCGGCTCCTACCCGTACCGCGACGGACTGGACGGCGAGGCCGCCGCCGAGCGCACGATCAGTCAGATCGAGAAGCAGGTGGGGGCATCCTCCGTCGCCGCCGTCATCATCGAGCCCATTCAGGGCGAAGGCGGGTTCATCGTGCCGGCGCCCGGCTTCCTCACCGCGCTCCAGCGCTGGTGCCATGACAACGGCGCGGTCTTCATCGCCGATGAGATCCAGTCGGGAATCGCCCGCACCGGGGCGTGGTTCGCCTGCGACCACGAGGGAGTCGTTCCCGACCTGGTGACGACCGCCAAGGGCCTGGCCGGAGGCACCCCCTTGTCGGCGGTCACCGGTTCGGCCGAGATCATGGACTCCGCCGAACCGGGCGCCCTTGGCGGCACCTACTGCGGTAACCCCCTGGCCTGTGCCGCCGCCCTGGCGACCCTGGACATGATCGAGGAGCACGATCTCCTGGGACGGGCCCGCACGATCGGCGAGACCGGCATCCGCCTGATGGAGCAGTGGAAGGCGAAGGACCCCCGCATCGGCGAGGTCCGGGGCAAGGGCGCCATGATGGCTCTCGAGCTCGTCGACCCCGACTCGCAGAAGCCCGATGCCGCACTGACCGCCGCCGTCGCGCAGGCCGCGCGCTCACGCGGTCTGATCCTGCTCACCTGCGGCACCTACGGCAATGTCATCCGCCTCCTGCCACCGGTGACCATGCCGGACGAGCTGTTCGCCGAAGGCATGGAGATCCTCGAGCAGGCGCTCCGAGACCAGCCCTGATCCCCTCTTCCACCCACGTCTTAAGGCCGCACCGGCCCCGGATCACGCTGATCCACCCGACCGACCCAGGAGGTAGCTCCATGCCCTCGACCCCTCACCCCCTCACCGATGCACGGGCGCAGCTCGCCGAGGCGATCCAGTTCCTCGGCTTCGACGACGGAATGCGCCGCATGCTTGAGACCGCCCGTAAAGAGGTGACGGTCGCCATCCCACTGCGACGCGACGACGGCACGATGGAGCTGCATATCGGCCACCGCGTCCAGCACAACATCTCTCGCGGCCCCGCGAAGGGAGGGATCCGTTACTCCCCCAACGTGGACCTCGACGAGGTCCGAGCGCTGGCCATGTGGATGACATGGAAGTGCTCTCTTCTCGATCTGCCCTACGGCGGCGCGAAGGGAGGGGTCCAGGTGGACCCCCGGACCCACTCGGAACGAGAGCTCGAGCGACTGACCCGCCGCTACACCTCGGAGCTGATCCCCCTGATCGGCCCCGACAAGGACATCCCGGCTCCCGATATGGGGACCGACGAGCAGACCATGGCCTGGATGATGGACACCTACTCGGTGGCCACCGGGCACACGGTTCTGGGAACCGTCACGGGCAAGCCGGTCAACCTCGGCGGGTCACAGGGGCGGGCCGCCGCCACCTCCCGCGGCGTCGTCTACTCCGTCCTCAACGCGATGGAGAGCATCGGAGTGAATCCCTCGCAGGCCACCGCGATCGTTCAGGGCTTCGGCAAAGTCGGTCGCGGCGCTGCCCGCTTCCTCCACGAGGCGGGCGTGAAGGTTCTGGCCGTGGCGGACGTCTACAGCACGATTCGCAACGACAAGGGCATCGACATCCCCGCACTCGAGGCCTTCGTGGATGAGACCGGCACCGTCGACGGGTTCCCCGGCGCGGACCCGATCCCTGCGAGCGAGCTGTTCGCCGTCGCCTGCGACGTCGTTGTTCCTGCAGCGGTCGAAGGGGTCATCACCGAGCAGACCGCGCCATTGATCGACGCCAAGCTGGTCGTTGAGGGCGCCAACGGCCCGACGACACCCACGGCCGACGCGATCCTGGCCGACAAGGGGATCCTGGTCGTACCGGATATCCTCGCCAACGCCGGTGGCGTCATCGTGTCCTACTTCGAGTGGGTACAGGCCAACCAGTCCTACTGGTGGACCGAGAAGGAGGTCAATGAGCGCCTGCGCACCAGGATGGACAAGGCCTGGAACGAGGTCACAGACTTCTCCAGGGAGCACGGACTCTCGCTGCGCACCGCCGCGACGACGATGGCCGTCAAGCGCGTCGCCGAGGCCCACGTCTCCCGCGGTCTCTACCCGTGATGCGTGGCAGGCGACAGTCGATACTCAGGGAGCACAACCATGGCTGACACACGACCCGGCGCGGCAACTGACACAGCGGCGTACACCACCCTCGGAGCCCACCCGGCTCTGGCCGACTACCTGCACAGGATCCGCCCCGAGGAGGGGATGCTCCTGGGCGGGCGGATGACGGCAGCCTCCGACGGCGGAACCTTCGACGTCGTCGACCCCGCCAGCAACGCCGTATTCGCACGCTGCACGGATGCGACTCCGGTGGATGCCGCACGCGCCGTCGACGCGGCCTCCGAGGCGCTGCCTGCCTGGAGCACCACCCCGCCCCGGCAGCGCGCAGAGCTGCTGCGGACCCTGTTCGACCTCATGGTGGGACAGACCGAGGAGCTCGCGGTGCTCATCAGCGCCGAGAACGGCAAGTCCCTGGACGACGCCAGGGCGGAGGTCCTCTACGCGGCGGAGTTCTTCCGATGGTTCTCCGAGGAAGCCGTGCGCACCGAGGGCGGTTTCGGCTCCTCCCCGGCAGGCGGGACCCGGACGATCGTCACGCACCGCCCGATCGGGGTGGTCGCCATGATCACCCCCTGGAACTTCCCGGCGGCGATGGGGACCCGCAAGATCGCCCCGGCCCTGGCCGCCGGGTGCACGGTGGTGCTCCGTCCCGCGTCCCTCACGCCCCTGACAGCGGTGGCACTGGGACATCTGATCCAGCAGGCCGGCGTGCCCGCGGGCGTGGTGAACATCGTGCCCTCGAGCCGTTCCGTAGAGGTCTCGACGACGTGGCTCGAGGACTCCCGGGTCCGAGCCGTCTCCTTCACCGGTTCCACCCAGGTCGGTCGTGTGCTCATGAAGCAGGCGGCGGAGAAGGTCCTGGTGTCGTCCATGGAGCTCGGGGGCAACGCACCCTTCGTGGTGGCGGCCGACGCCGATATCGACGCCGCGGTGACGGGTGCCGTTCAGGCCAAGCTCCGAGGCGGGGGCGAAGCCTGCACGGCCGCCAACCGCTTCTACGTCCACCGCGACGTCGCCCAGGAGTTCACCGAGAAGTTCTCCGCCGTCGTCCGCGACCTGAGGGTGGGGCCGGCCCTGGCGGACGAGGCGAACCAGATCGGCCCCCTGGTGACACCGGCTGCCCGCGACAAGATCAACGCCCTGGTGGACGGGGCGGTGGCCGGGGGCGCCGTCGTCCACGCCGAGTCCTCCTGGCCCCAGGAGTCTCCGGGGGCGTTCGTCCCGGTGCGGGTCCTGACGAATGTCGCCCCCGACGCGGAGATCGTGCGCACCGAGATCTTCGGCCCCGTCGCCCCGATCGTCACCTGGGACGACGAGGACGAGCTGCTGACGTGGATCAACGATACGGACTACGGGCTGTCGGGCTACGTCTTCTCCCGCGACCTCGGGTGGGCGCTGCGCCTGGCCGAGCGCATGGAGGTTGGGATGGTCGGTGTCAACCGTGGGCTCGTATCCGATCCCGCCGCCCCCTTCGGGGGTGTCAAGCAGTCCGGTATCGGGCGTGAGGGCGCGCGTGAAGGGATCCGTGAGTTCCAGGAGACTCAGTACTACTCGGTTGCCTGGGGCTGAGGGGCCCGTCCCCGAGCAGTGCGCGACCGCGAGGGTCGATGTCGTCGATATACGTGGTGCCCCGGGCCGAGAGCCCGGGGCACCATCGCGTTGACACTGAGGTCGTCAGTGTTGCCATCAGTGTTTCACGAGGCCTTGGGGTAGGCCTTCTGGACGGCCTCGAGCATCTCGAGGGCCGAGTAGTAGTCCAGCCGGAAGGACGAGGGCGGCATGTACTGCACCTTGCCGCCGGTCACCGGGGCCGCCGAGCTGAAGGTCTCGTTGGTGGTGACGGCGTTCTTCGCGGTCTCGTCGGCGGCAATGACCACCCAGTTCTCACCGGTCAGTCCCGCCTGGACGTTCTCCGGAGAGAGCTGGACGATGTCCTTGCGCTCACCCATGGACTGGTCACCCTTGACGCTGTCGGGGACGGCGGCAATGGTGAAGCCCAGGTCCTTGAGGAGCTGGGCCTGCGGGGCCTCCTCGGTGAAGGCGTTGGCGCCCTTGGTGCCGTCCCCCGGGACGGTGAAGACCGAGGTCGCCCCCTTCGGGACGGAGATGGCGCTCTTGGCCTTCTCGGCCTTGGTGGTGTAGTCCTTGACGACGGCGTCGGCCTTGGCCTGGCGGCCGGTGGCCTGCCCCAGGGTCTTGGTGACGTCCTGCCAGGAGTGCGAGCCGTAGTCGATGACGAGGACGGGCACCTCGAGCTGGCGCAGGCTCTCGACGACCTTGGCGGCCGAGTCCTGTCCCGTCTTGGCCACGATGATGAGGTCGGGGTTGCTGCCCGCGACCGTCTGGGCGAGGTTGTCCTCGGTGCCGTCGATGGCCTTGACGCCCTTGTCGGTGGCCTGCTTGGACCACTGGGTGAAGAAGCCGTTGTCGTCGGTCTTCTCGTCCTTCTTCTTGGCCGGTGTCGAGGCGACCACCGGGGCGTCGAGGGCCAGGAGCGATCCGGTCAGGGTCACGGAGGTGGACACGATGCTCTTGGGCTCGGCCTTGATCTCGACGTCGACGCCGTCGTCCCCCTTGATGGTGACCGGCCAGGTGACCTTGGGGGAGGCCGCGGCCGAGGCGGCGCCGGAGGCCCCGGCTGAGGCCGCCCCGGAGGCCCCTGCGGAGCCGGCGGCGGAGGAGGCGGAGGTCGAGCTGGAGGAGCCGCAGGCCACCAGGCCGGTGCTCAGCACCATGGCTGCCACGGCGAGGAGGCCCTGCCTCAGGCGGCTGGAGCGCCGCGAGGATGCGTTCATCTATCTGTGTTCCTTTCTTGTCCGTCCTGCTGGGAACGAGCAGTCGGGCTGGTTCCTGCCGAGGCGGGATCGGCAGAAGACTGTGGGGCCGGACCTCCAGTGGAGTCAGTGGGAGCGGAGCGGGTCGCGGCAGGGGCAGGGCCGGCCGGCACGACCGCGCCCAGGTGACGGGGCACCACCATGGGGGTGCCGGCCACCGGGTCGGGGGCGATGACGGCCGCCAGGCCGAAGACCTCCTCGATGAGGTCCTCAGTGAGGATCTCGCGCGGGGAGCCGGTGGTGCGGATGCGGCCCTCGTGCATGACGATCATGTGCTCGGCGCAGCGCGCCGCCTGGTTGAGGTCGTGCAGGACGGCCACCACCGTGCGGCCGTCGGCATTGAGGTGCCGGCACAGCTGGAGGATGTCGACCTGGTGGGCCAGGTCGAGGAAGGTGGTGGGCTCATCGAGCAGGATCGTCTCGGTGCCCTGGGCCAGGGCCAGGGCGATCCACACGCGCTGGCGCTGGCCACCGCTGAGCTCGTCGACGGGGCGGGCGGCCAGCTCGGTAACCCCCACCATCTCCATGGCCTCCTCGACGGCCTGCCTGTCCTGCTGCGACCACTGGCGGAACAGGCCCTGGTGGGGGAAGCGACCGCGGGCCACGAGGTCGCGCACCAGCATGCCGCCGGGCACGGTGGCGCTCTGAGGCAGCAGGCCGACCCGGCGGGCGACCTCCTTGGTGCCCAGGCGAACGATGTCGGCGCCGTCGAGGAGAACCGCTCCTCGGGCGGGCCGGTGCAACCGAGCCAGGGCGCGCAGCAGCGTGGACTTCCCGCAGGCGTTGGGCCCCACGATGGCGGTGAAGACACCGGCGGGGATGTCGACGTCGAGGTTGCGGGAGACCACGTGGCGCTCGTAGGCGATGGTCGCGCCTCGGGCGGCCAGGCGAGCCCCGGGGGCGGCTGGCCCGGTGCCGGCGTTCGACTCGGTGGAGGACAGGTCGGTCACAGGGATCTCCTTCCGCGCGCTGCCACGGTCAGCGCCACCATGAGGTAGAGGCCGCCGACGGCGTTGGTCACCACGCTCACGGGCATCGACTCGAGCACGAGCTGGCTGAGCAGGTCGGCGCCCACCATCAGAAGGCTCCCGGTCAGGCCGCTCACGAGCAGCGGGGACTGCGGGGAGCCGGTGAGGAGACGGGCCAGGTGGGGCGCCACGAGGGCCACGAAGCCGATGGGGCCGGCCGCCATCGTCACCACCGCCACCAGCACGGTGCCCAGCAGGATGAGGACGGCGCTGGCGCGGCGGGGGGGGCTGCCCAGGATGGTGGCCACCTGCTCCCCCAGGGACAGGACCTGCAGGTGGCGGGAGGCCAGCAGGATGAGGGCGACGGTGACCCCGATGGCCAGGCAGGTCGGGGCCACCACCGGCCACCGGGCGGCCCCGAGGGTGCCGGTGATGGCCTTGAGGGCGCCCAGGCCCTCGTCGTCGTCGACCCGTACCAGCAGCCAGCGGTTGACGGAGACGAGCATGGAGCTGATGGCGATCCCCACGAGGATGAAGCGCAGGCCGGTGAATCCGCCGCGCAGGGAGACGAGGTAGGTCACCGTGCCGACGGCGGCCCCGCCGATGAAGGAGGCCAGGGAGGCCGAGAGCATGGAGCCGGGCAGGAGGAGGATGCTGACGAGGATCCCGGTCTGCGCGCCCGTGCTGAAGCCGATGAGGTCGGGCGAGCCCAGGGGGTTGCGGGTGATGGTCTGGAAGAGGGCGCCGGCCACGCCCAGGGCCAGGCCCGCCACGAGCCCCAGCACGATCCGGGGCAGCTTCCACTTCACGACGACGACCTGGACGATCTTGCGCCCCTGCCCCTGGAGCGCATCGATGACCTCCTGGGTGGTGACGGGGAACTTCCCTAACCGCAGGGAGACCACGGCCACGGCGAGGCTGAGCACCAGCAGCATGAGGCCGACGATGACGTGGCGCGGGGTGATGAGCACCGACCGGCGGCCGACGACGATCCACAGGCGTCCGGCGTCGGCCCCCACGTGGAGGCTGCGGCGCGGGCCGGTGGTGGCGGCAGGACGCACCGGAGCAGCGGTCCGGTTCAGCCTGATTCCCCTCATGCGGCCCGGTCCTTCATCCGCAGGACCATGAGCAGCAGGACGGGTGAGCCGACGAAGGCCGTCAGCAGACCGACCTGCATCTCACCGGGACGGGCCAGGACGCGGCCCAGGACGTCGGCGGCCAGGACGACGACGGGGCCGCCCAGCGCACACAGGGCCACGATCCAGCCCCGGTGGGGTCCCATGAGCCAGGAGGCCGTCAGCGGCGCCATGAGCCCGACGAACCCGATGGGGCCGGCCACCGTCGTGGCGGTGGCGCACAGGAGCGTGACGACCACCAGGCTCAGGCTCCGCACAAGGGCGACCCGGGTGCCCAGCGCGGCTGCGACGTCGTCGCCCAGGGCGATGTTGTCCAGGGCGCCGGCCAGCAGGATGGCCGCCCCGGTCCCCGCCACCACGAGGGCCGCCACGGGCAGCAGGGGGATGTCGGTGCGGGTCAGGGAGCCGACCTCCCAGTCGATGAAGGTGCGGAACAGGTTCGGCATCGTCAGCACGACGCCCCGGATGACCGCCCCGGCGAAGGCCGAGAAGGCGACACCGATGAGCACCAGGCGCACCGGCGAGGAGCTCGAGGCGCCAATCATGCCGATGACCTGAACCAGTGCGGTCGCCACCAGGGCTCCTCCAGCGGCCAGGGCCAGCTGGTCGGAGATCGGGAGCACGCCGAGCACGGCGGTTCCCAGGACGATGCCCAGCGAGGCGCCGGCGTTGACACCGAGCAGCCCGGGCTCAGCCAGGGGGTTGCGGGTGACGGCCTGCATCACCGCGCCGGCCACCGCCAGAGCGGCGCCCACGAGCACTCCCATGATGGTGCGCTGCACGCGCAGGACGTTGATGTTGTAGCTGACGTTGGAGGCGTCGGGGTGGAGCAGGTAGTGGGCGACCTGGCCGGCGGGGATCCTGGAGGAGCCGACGAACAGGGAGGCCAGGACGCACAGGGCCAGCAGGATGGCCGCGGTCAGGAGGATGGCCGGGCGGCGTGCGATCACGCGGGCACTCACCTCCGCCACTGTCTGAGAACGGGGGCGACAACGGCCCTGAGGACCCCAATCGGCATCTACTCTCCCCACACCCGAAGTACAAAGGTCAACCTAACCTAACCTACGATGCCGGCCAGGGCCTGTCAAACACGGGCTGGCCTGTTGGTTTATTCGCCGTGACACCCCTACCCAACAGCAAGGACATGCTCGTGCATATCCTCCTCACGGAGTATGTCGTGCGCGTATACACTCAGCGTATAGTCGCGGCCATGGAATCGAAACTCACTCTTCTTGGGCTGCTCAGCGCTGGGCCTGGGCACGGATACGACCTCAAACGCTCCTGGGACCACTGGTTCGCCGCCTCCAAGCCGCTGGCCTACGGCCAGGTCTACGCCACGCTCGCCCGCCTGGTGCGCGACGGGCTCATCACTCAGATCGAGACCGAGCCCGGAGCCGGCCCGGAGCGCAAGCGCTACGAGGTCACCGACGCCGGGCGCCAGAGCGTCGAGCAGTGGCTGCTGACCCCGGTCACCCCGGCCGGCGACGTCCAGGCCGACATCTTCGCCAAGACCGTCATCGCCCTCATGCTCGACGACGACGCCGGACGCCTCCTCGACCTTCAGCGCGCCGAGCACATGGCGCGTATGCGCGAGCTGACCCGCCTCAAGCAGGACGGAGACCTGCGCACGGTGCTGCTGGCCGACCACGCCCTGTTCCACATCGAGGCCGACCTGCGCTGGATGGAGACCACCGCGGCCCGCCTGAGCGAGCTGCGTGAGGAGGTGCGCTCATGAACGCCAGCCCCGTCACCACTGCCGTCACGGCTGCCGGGGTCACCCCCGCACCCGGCCAGGGCCAGGCCGGCCTGCCGGGCGAGGTCATCATGCGCGCCCGCGGCCTGGAGATGAGCTTCGGGCAGACCCACGCGCTGCGCGGCGTCGACCTGGACGTCGCGGCCGGTGAGGTCCTGGCCGTCACCGGCCCGTCGGGCTCGGGCAAGTCCACCCTCCTGCACGTCATGGCCGGGGTGCTCGTGCCCGACGCCGGGCGCGTCGACTACCACGGAGCCGACACGACCCAGGACATCGCGGCCCTCGACGAGGCGGCCCGCAGCCGCCTGCGCCTGAAAGAGTTCGGCTTCATCTTCCAGTTCGGCCAGCTCCTGCCGGACCTCTCCGCCCTGGACAACGTCACCATCCCCCTGCTCCTGGCGGGCACCCCGCGCCGGCGGGCGCTGGCCCAGGCCCGCGAGACCCTGGGCGAGCTGGGGCTCAGCGAGCACCTGGACAAACGCCCCACCCAGCTCTCGGGCGGGCAGGCGCAGCGGGCCGCCGTCGCGCGAGCGCTGGTGACCAACCCGCGTCTGCTCTTCGCCGACGAGCCCACCGGCTCCCTGGACTCCCTGGCCGCCGAGCGGACCATGGAGGTGCTGCTGAACTCGGTGCACTCCCGAGGCGCCGCCCTGGTCATCATCACCCATGACGCGCGCGTCGCCGCCTACGCCGACCGGGAGGTCACCGTGCGCGACGGTCGCATCAGTCCCGGGGCCACGCACACCGCAGCCGGCCCGAGCCGGCCGGGGCACGCCGAGCCGGGAAGCCCGGGCAGTGAGAGGAGCCAGTCATGAGCCGCATCGCCCTGACCCGGCTGCTCGTCGCCAACGACCGCTCCGCCCGGCGCCGCCTGGCCGGGATCGTCGCCGGCGTCATGGTGGGGGTGGCGCTGTTCCTCATGCTGCTGGCCGCCGCCCAGGCCTTCCCCGAGCGCAGCATGCGCTCGAGCTGGGCGTCCACCGCCCTCATACCCGGCATCCCCGGACAGTCGAACCACACCGACCTCCAGCCCGACCACACCCTCACCGCCGGCGAGCTGGCCGTCGCCAGCAACTTCGACGTCGTCGGAAACCAGTCGATCACCGTCCTGAGGGTGGCCCTGCCGGAGTCGGGCACCACCTCGGTGAGGATCCCGGGCTCCGACATCGTCCCCAAGCGGGGCGAGTACCTGGCCTCCCCCGCCCTGGCCAAGCGCATCGCATCCCTTCCCGCCGACCAGCTCGGCGACCGCTACGGCAAGCAGGTAGGGGTCCTGTCCCCCGAGGCCGTCGAGGGACCGGACTCGCTGGTGGCCATCGTCGGGACGGACCTGGGGACCGTGGCCGCCTCCGAGTTCTACATCCCGCCCCAGGTGGTCACCTCCTTCCAAGGCATCCCCTACGAGAACGAGGCGTATCGGATCGCCACGATCGTCGGCGCCATCGCGGTGCTCGTACCCGCGCTGCTGCTCGTCGGGATCGTCACGGATCTGGGGGCGGCGCAGCGGGCCGAGCGCTTCGCCACGCTGCGCCTCATCGGGGCCACGCCCCAGCAGGTCGCCCGCACCGCGGCCCTGGAGATCGGGGCGACCACCTTCGTCGGCGCCCTGGCGGGCGTGGCCCTCTACCTGGCCCTGATCCCACTGGCCGCGCAGATCACGCTGAAGTCGAGTCGCTTCTACTACTCCGACCTGCTGCGCTCCCCGGTCAACGCGGTCCTCGCCGTCGTCGTGACCACGGCGGGGGCGGCGGCCGTGGCCTGGTGGCGCACGCGACGGGCCGACCTCGGCCCGCTGGGCGGG
>ERZ772920.1109-NODE-1109-length-14263-cov-12.675676_pt1 | contig 14263 bp, 5 predicted proteins | sample MGYA00511469_ERZ772920 | MGnify/ENA primary metagenome ERZ772920 (study PRJEB29015, sample SAMEA2738069) | human oral metagenome | biome: human oral; feature: human-associated habitat; material: saliva | place: China | collected 2216 ... | reverse complement strand
ACGATTGTGAAGATAGCAAAGTCGCCAAAGTATCTTCTCCTTCCGATTGAAGAGGGGAAAGACGAGGCGCAGGTGATACTCGACAATGGTAAGAAGACTGATACATGGATGGATGTAAGATTAGCACAAGGGAAGACCGACTATTATGTTTCTTTCAAACTCAATAAGGGTAAGACTTCCGTTGTCAAGATTCTGAACCTAAAGGCAGATGCACTGGCACTTCAAAAAGGACAATTGAAACTTTCAAACGTGTGGGATGTGACCAATACCGACTACTATCGTCCTTCTTACCATCATACCCCTTCTTACGGATGGATGAACGATCCTGTTGGTATGTTTTATAAAGATGGGGTCTACCACCTCTGTTATCAATATAACCCTTACGGCTCCATGTGGGGAAATATGCACTGGGGACATGCTGTCAGTCGTGACCTTATCCATTGGAAAGAGGTTGAGCCGACGCTGCAGCGTGACCCTATGGGACATATCTTCTCAGGTAGTACGGTAATAGATAAGGACGGTACGGCTGGTTATGGTAAGAATGCGGTTATCTCCCTTTATACCTCCGATAGCAAGGAGAATGCCCAAACGCAATGTATGGCTTATAGCACCGATGGCGGTTATACGTTCCATAAATATGAGAAGAACCCTGTTTTGAAGCCATTTGATGGAGTAAAGGACTTCCGTGACCCAAAAGTCTTTTGGTATGAGCCACTGAAGAAGTGGTATATGATTGTTTCTGCCGATAAAGAAATGCGTTTTTATTCTTCACCTAATTTGAAGGATTGGACCTATGAGAGTGCTTTTGGTGCAGGCTATGGTGCGCAACCTAACCAGTTTGAATGCCCAGACTTCTTCGAACTTCCCGTTGATGGTAACCCAAAGAATAAGAAATGGGTGATGATTGTGAACATAAACCCTGGCTGTCTCTTTGGTGGTAGTGCTACAGAGTACTTTGTAGGTGACTTCGATGGGACGAACTTCACCTGCGATAGCGACCCTTCTGTAGCTAAGTTCCTCGACTATGGTAAGGACCATTATGCCACAGTTACCTTCTCAGGCGTTAAAGACCGTGTGTTGGGAATAGCATGGATGAGCAATTGGCAGTATGCTAACGTTACGCCTATCCGTCAGTATCGTGGCGCCAATACGCTTCCACGTGAGTTGAAACTCTTCACAGGTAAAGATGGACAAATCTATATGTCTTCTAATATTGCACCAGAGGTTTCCTACCTAAGAAGAACCTATAAGCGTCTGCCCGACCTTATTGTAGCTAAGGAAAGGGAGGCAAAGAACGTCTCTGCAAGTAAGGAGAACGCCTTTGAGGTAGAGATGGATGTAACGCCGAACAAGGCTTCTAAGACGGGAATAGTCCTTTATAATGATAAGGGTGAGAAGGTAGATATCTACTTTGATATCAAAGCAGGGCGATTAGTTATGGACCGTACGGAGAGCGGAAAGGTTAAGTTTGGTGAGAAGTCAGAACCTCATAAGATTGAAACAGACTATGATGACCGTGAGGAACAGAAGGCTTTAGGTGAGAAGCGCAAGGTGAACTCTATTAATTATCAGAACGACTTTGCACTCGGTACATGGGCACCATTGAGCCTTTGCGACTCCGACACCTACCACTTGAACATCTTTGTTGACAAGTGTTCTGTCGAAATCTTCGTCGATGGCGGTCGTATCTCTATGACCAATCTTGTCTTTCCAACCGCACCTTATACCTCTATCAAGTTCTATTCTGACGGTAATAGAGCCTCCTTTAAAAACATAAAGGTGTGCGAGTTAGGAATATTGAAGCGTTAACATATAGTATTTAACCCATATCGATCATTAGAGGCTAAACACATTTTGTTCTAATGACCGATTGCGGTTTAAGTAGAGGCTGGAGTTATATGCTTTTTATTAAGAACGGACAAGAATGGAAAGGTTGAAAAGATAGTCAACGCTTGCTTAGTAGATACAGAATTACTTACTTCGATACTTGCAAATACAGAAGAAAGAATGTAACTTTGTTGCGGTAAACCTGTATTATCTCAATTGTTTTTGGGATTATATATAATCTACTTGATAATTATGCAGATGAAGCAATGGCTATATGTCGTTTTTCTTACATTGGTGTTTTCAGCCTGTTCGGATAACAACGTAAAAAAATATGTTATAGGAGTATCTCAGTGTTCTGAAGATATTTGGCGCGATAAGCTCAACAACGAACTTGTGATGAGTACCTATCAGCATGATAATGTAACACTGAAATTTGCTTCAGCTAATGATAATGACAGGTTACAGAAACAACAGATTGAACAGTTTATAAAGGAAGGGGTCAACCTTCTTATTGTTTCTCCCAATCAAATTCATACGATTTCATCGGTCATCGATAAAGCATACGATGCAGGAATCCCTGTTATCCTCTTCGACCGTAAGACCGATTCAAGAAAGTATACAGCCTTTATAGGGGCTGATAACTATGAGGCAGGACACGAAATAGGCTATTTCATCGGGCAGCAGTTAGAGGGTAAAGGGAATATTGCAGAGATTTGTGGATTACAAGCATCGTCTCCTGCAATCGAACGAAACAGAGGTTTTATGGATGCACTGAAGAGTTACCCTAATGTAAAGGTCGTGGCTCGTGGGTATGGAGACTGGATAAAAGAAAGTGGTGTCACGGCTATGGATAGTATACTTGTGCAGTCTAAGGAGTCTTTCCAATATGTCTTTGCACAAAATGACCGCATGGCTTTAGGTGCTTTGCAATCTATAAAGAAGCATAAGGTTAAGGGAATAAAAATAGTTGGAATAGATGCTCTTCCTGTACCAGGAGGAGGTATGGAGAATGTTCGTGATGGTAATTTAGAAGCTTCTTATATCTATCCTACCCGAGGCGATTCGGTTATGCAACTCGCGTTGAATATCCTTGAGAAGAAGCCTTATAAGCGTGACAACTATCTAAAAGGTGCATTGGTAACAAAGGCAAACGCTAATGTTTTACTTATGCAAAATGAAGAGATGAACAAGCAGACCGCCCGTCTCAATGCACTTCATGGGAAGGTAGATACTTATTTGGTGCAATATAATCATCAAAAGATGTATATTGTGCTTTTTAGCATAATCCTTCTCTTGCTGATAGGTATTATGGTTTATATCTATCGGACCATCCTTATGAAGCGAAGAATAGAGGAAGAAGCCAACAAAGCAAAACTTCAGTTTTTCACAAATATAAGTCATGAATTGCGTACACCACTTACGTTGATAGCTGATCCAGTGAACTATATCATCCATGATGATAACCTTAATTCACAACAACGAAGTATGCTTCAGATAGTACAACGTAATGTGCTTGTCCTGACACAATTGGTCAGTGAGATCCTTGACTTCCGTAAGGTGCAGAATGGTAAGATGGAACTACGCCTCTCCGACTTTAATCTTGCGGAAAGTATGAAACAATGGATTATGCTTTTCAGTGTCTCTGCACAGAAGAAGCATATTGCCATTAGTATGGATGCTCCTGACACAATCATGCTCAGAGCTGATCAAGATAAGATAGAGCGAATCTGTTATAATCTTCTTAGTAATGCCCTAAAATATACGTCTGAAGGTGGAGAAATCTCTCTGATGGCTAAAGAGGAGGGTGGACGTGTTATGATTAGTGTGGCAGATAATGGTTGTGGTATTTCAAGTGATGAACTTCCTTATATTTTCGATCGTTTCTATCAAGCAAAGAATGCAGGACGTGGTACGGGTATTGGGTTGGCTATTGTGAAAGCTTTCACAGAATTGCATCACGGAGAAGTAAGTGCTACAAGTATAGAGGGAAAAGGAAGTACCTTTACTATTTATATTCCTGTTAGACAGAAAGGAGAGGTAACTAACCAGCCTACAGAGAAAATAGAACAATTGGTTGAGCCATCATCCGCAGAAGAAGTTCCGAATCAAGCTCGTCATATAGATGAACTTATACAGCCTTATCAAACAGATAAACCAGAGGTGTTAATCATTGATGATAATATCGATATTCGCACTTATTTAAGGTCGGTACTATCCGAAAAGTATAATGTGAGTGAAGCCGCTGATGGAAAAGTCGGTTTGGAACTTGCACGGAAAATAGTTCCAGATATAGTGTTGTCGGACATTATGATGCCTGTGATGGACGGATTAGCGTTTTGTCAACAGCTGAAAACGGATAAAGCTATCAGTCATATACCTGTCATTTTACTGACAGCACGTAGTCTTGATGAGCAACGCGCTGAGGGGTATGAGCATGGCGCAGATGCTTATTTGTCCAAACCATTCTCACTTCGCCTACTCCTTTCACGTATTGATAATCTCATAGAAAGTAGGAAAAAGTTGAATCAAACATGGTCAAAAGGTGTTGAGGACGATGAAATCGGTAATATTTCGAATGAAATTGATAAATCTTTCCTCAAGCAATTGCGAAAGATAATACAAGAAAACCTTGCAAATAGTGACTTAAGTGTAGAGCAGATTGGCGATGAAATCGGACTTTCTCGTGTACAACTTTATCGGAAAGTAAAGGCTCTTACGGGATATTCTCCTGTAGAAATTGTACGTAAAGCCCGTCTCACTCGTGCTCGTCATCTCCTTCAAACTACTGAGCGTACGGTGTCAGAAGTGGCTTATGCTGTAGGCTTCTCTACGCCCAGTTATTTCTCAAAATGCTATAAAGACGAGTTTGGGGAGAATCCCAAGAAATGATAATAGGATTATGTAAGCTGTTTAAATAAGTGATATAGGCACTTGTGGGTGTGTAAATCTCCTGTAAGGTGAGGTGTTGAATACTTAAGAAAATGAACGGTTTGTCAGATTCGTGAGAATAGACAAATCGTTCATTTATTATTAATATCTTTTTTATGTAACATTTATTACATTCGGAGAACGATTATTATTGGAAAAGGATATCACCATTTCTTATCTTTGCGCCATAAAACCAAAAGAATATTATTTAGTATTACTAACTATCAGAAAGTCATGAAACAATTATTGCGAGTAATCATGAGTCTGTTACTTCTGATGTATTGTGCTGGGGTTATGGCACAAACAGCAGATGTTAGCGGTAAAGTGATTGACGAACAGGGGGAACCTGTTATTGGTGCATCGGTGGTACAGAAAGGTACATCAAATGGTACTGTCACCGATATTGATGGTAATTTCACCTTTACGGCTCCACAAAGTGCTACACTTGTAGTCTCCTATGTAGGCTATAAAAGTGTAGAAGTAAAGGCTGGTGTCGGAATAAAGGTACAGCTACAAACAAATGCGAGTGAACTAAACGAAGTCGTCGTTACGGGTTATACAACCCAACGCAAAGCAGATCTTACAGGAGCTGTTTCGGTTGTAAGCGTAGATGAATTAGCTAAGCAGAATGAGAACAATCCTATGAAGGCGCTACAAGGTAGGGTTCCTGGTATGAATATCTCTGCAGATGGTTCACCTTCAGGATCTGCTACAGTGCGTATTCGTGGTATTGGAACTCTGAACAACAATGATCCTCTTTATATCATTGATGGTGTACCGACTAAGGCAGGTATGCATGAGTTAAATGGTAGTGATATAGAAAGTATCCAAGTTTTGAAAGATGCTTCTTCTGCTTCTATCTATGGTAGCCGTGCAGCTAATGGTGTTATCATTATTACTACAAAGAAAGGTAAGGAGGGAAGAGTAAATGTAGATGTTGATGCTTCTATTGCGGCGTCAATGTATGCCCGTAAGATGAAAGTTCTTAATGCGAAACAATATGGACAGGTAATGTGGCAAGCTTATGTTAACGATGGTATGGATCCAAATACTAATGGTTTAGGGTATCGTTACGACTGGAGTTACGACTTACAAGGAAATCCTGTGTTGAATGGCATTAGCATGCGTAAGTATCTTGATGGTGCAGGAACAACACCTGCTGCTGATACAGACTGGTTTGATAAGACGACACGTACAGGTGTTGTTCAGAACTATAACGTAGCGGTAAGTAGCGGTTCAGATCGTCATTCGTCTTATTTCTCATTAGGTTATTATAAGAACTTAGGTATCATTAAGACATCTGATTTTGATCGTTATTCAGCTCGTATGAATACTGAATATAAGTTGATAAAAGATGTTTTAACCGTTGGAGAGCATTTTACGTTAAGTCGTACGTCAGAGGTTCAAGCACCTGGTGGGTTCCTTGAGAATGTTCTTCAGTTTAATCCTTCACTCCCTGTTTATACAGAGAGCGGAACTTATGCGGGTCCAGTCGGTGGTTATCCTGATCGTGAGAACCCAGTTGCACGTCTGTATCGTAACAGTGATAATCGTTATGTTTATTGGCGTACTTTCGGTGATGCATACATAAATCTTCACCTTTTTAAGGGATTTAATTTGCGTTCAACCTTTGGATTGGATTATGCTCAGAAGCAACAGAGATTCTTTACTTACCCTATAACAGAAGGAACGGTTGCTAATTCAAAGAATGCTGTTGAGGCAAAACAAGAACATTGGACAAAGTGGATGTGGAATGCTGTTGCAACTTATAATTTGCAAGCTGGTTTACACCGTGTAGACGCAATGGCAGGTATTGAGTTGAACCGTGAAGATGATAACTACTTCTCAGGTTATAAAGAAGACTTCCTGATTCTTAATCCTACCTACATGTGGCCTGATGCTGGTACTGGTACAGCACAAGCCTATGGTGGAGGAAGTGGATACTCTTTGGTTTCTTATTTCGGTAAATTGAATTATAATTATGCTGACAAGTATTTAGCTTCATTCACCCTTCGTTATGATGGCTCATCACGATTTGGTAAGAACAATCGTTATGCAACATTCCCTTCTGTTTCTTTGGGATGGCGCATTAATCAAGAGAAGTTTTTAAAGAGTGCACAATGGTTGAATGATTTAAAACTTAGAGCATCGTGGGGAGCAACTGGTAATCAAGAGATTTCTAACATCGCGCGTTACACCATATATGTTAGTAACTATGGAGTAAATGAAAATGGTGGTCAGAGTTATGGTACATCATATGATATAGCAGGTACTAATGGTGGTCGTCAATTGCCAAGTGGATTTAAACGTGACCAACTCGGTAATAATGACATCAAATGGGAAACGACCTATCAGACTAATCTTGGTCTGGACTTCTCTATGTTCAACTCTTCACTCTATGGAAGTTTTGACTGGTATTATAAAAAGACTAAGGATATTCTCGTACAGATGGCTGGTATCGCTGCTATGGGAGAAGGTAGCACACAGTGGATCAATGCTGGTGCTATGGAGAATCGTGGTGTAGAACTCAACTTGGGTTATCGCAAGACAACCAATGGTGGTTTTCATTATGACATAGCTGGTAACTTTAGTACTTATCGTAATAAGATAACAGCTCTACCAGCAACAGTTGCTGCCAATGGTACCTTTGGTGGTAATGGTGTGAAGAGTGTTATTGGTCATCCTATGGGTGCACAAGTTGGCTATGTTGCAGATGGTATCTTTAAGAGCCAAGATGAAATAGATAATCATGCGAAACAGGATGGTGCAAAACTTGGACGTATGCGTTGGAAAGACCTGGATGGCAATAATGTCATTACAGAAGCAGACCAAGACTGGATTTATAATCCAACACCAGACTTCTCCTATGGTCTTAATGTGTATCTTGAATACAAAAACTTTGATTTCACAATGTTCTGGCAAGGTGTACAAGGTGTAGATATTATCTCTGATTTAAAGAAGCAGACTGATATTTGGGCTGGTTTAAATATTGGTTTCCTAAATAAGGGTCAACGCTTGTTAGATGCATGGAGTAGTACCAACCCAAATAGTAATATTCCTGCGCTCTCACTATCAGATAATAATAATGAGAAGCGTGTTTCTACTTATTGGGTGGAGAATGGCTCATACTTAAAACTACGTACTATTCAGTTAGGATATAATCTGCCAAAGAGTATGACGAACCGGCTTGCAATGCAGCGTTTACGTTTCTACCTCAGTGCGCAGAACTTATTAACTATACATAGTAAGAGTTTTACCGGTGTTGATCCAGAGAATCCAAACTATGGTTACCCAATTCCACTCAATATCACATTCGGTATAAACGTTACATTCTAACAATTATCATCTGACTATATAATATGAAAAAAATAATATATTCAACACTTGTGCTCGCTACCCTTAGTATGACAAGTTGTTCAGACTTCTTGGATGAACATACTCCACAGGCAACACTAAGTGATGAGCAAGTAAAGGAGGCTAATCATGTTGATGAACTCGTAACATCAGCTTATGCCATATTTATTTCAGCAGAAGATATCAATTCTTCGTTTTCAATGTGGAATTATGATGTCCGCAGTGATGATGCCTATAAAGGCGGTAACGGAACAAGTGATGGAGATGTGTTCCATCAACTTGAAATAGAACAAGGAGTCTTGACCACAAACTGGAATATTAGCGATATGTGGCAAAGATTATACAATTGTATATCACGTGCCAACACGGCAATAGCTCTTCTTGAACAAGTCAATAGTACTGTCTACCCTCGAAAGGATGAACGTTTGGCTGAGATGAAGTTCCTGCGTGCATATGGACACTTTTTGTTAAAGCGTTTGTATAAGAATATACCTTTTGTTGTAGACCCTAATCTTAAGTCAGAGCAATATAACATGCTTTCTAATCGTGAATATACGAATGATCAAGGTTGGCAAGTTATTATTGATGACTTGATGGAATCTTACAATAACCTTCCTGTTCATCAAGCAGACAAGGGACGACCAACAAAAGCATCAGCTGCAGCTTTCCTTACGAAGGTATATATGTATAAGGCTTATCATCAAGATAATGAGAACACGAATGAAGTTACAAGTATATCAAAAGACGATCTTTTGAAAGCTGTTCAGTTTAGTGATCCATCTATTTATGCTGCTGGAGGCTATGGCTTAGAGAGTGATTTCCATAATAACTTTAGGCCAGAACCACAATTCGAGAATGGAAAGGAAAGTCTTTGGGCAATGCAATATTCTATCAATGATGGAACTAAGAATGGTAATCTCAATTGGAGTTATGGACTGATTGTTCCAAATATTCCTGGTGTAACAGACGGAGGATGTGATTTTTATAAGCCAAGTCAAAATCTTGTTAATGCTTATCGTACAGATGCTAATGGACATCCATATATCGGTACATTTAACAATCAAGACTATAATAAAGCAACAGATTATGCAGACCCACGCTTATTCCTTACCATTGGTATTCCTGGTTTACCTTATGAATTTAACTCTAAGTTCATGATGGATAGGACTGCTACATGGAGTAGAAGTAATGGATTGTATAGCTATTATGTAACTTTAAAGCAGAATGTAGACCCAGAAAGTCCTTATCTGAAGAAAGGTGCATGGTGGGGTACATCAGAGAATCGTATTGTCTTCCGTTATGCAGATGTCCTACTTGAACGTGCTGAGGCTTTGGTACAGTTAAATGATGGACGTATTAACGAGGCAATCAATATCATCAATCAAATCCGTAATCGTGCTAAACAAAGTACAAGTGCTATCAGTAATTATCAGAGTGATTATGGTGTGAGAATGAATGTTATGCCATATACTGGAACCTACAATCAGGTAGAGGCGCTTGATATTGTTAAAATGGAGCGTCGTATAGAGATGGGTATGGAATCTGAAAGATTCTTTGACCTTGTAAGATGGGGAGAGGCAGAACGCGTACTCAACAAGTATTATGCAGAAGAAGCTAATGACTGTTCTATCTATAGTAGTGCTCACTTCACTAAAAATAAGAATGAGTACTTGCCTATTCCATATGCACAAATAGCTGCTTCAAACGGACATTATAAACAAAATATTGGTCAGTGGTAAAGTATGAAAACAAATATAACAACACTATTCATAGCGCTTATTGCTTTCTTTGCATTAGGTAGCTGCAGCGACGAGAATAATATTTCTGATCTGCAATTAAACGGATTATGTTCAGTCGATTCTATCGTATTGGATAATTATAAAGGTGTCGTAGATCAGGCTTCACGTACAATCACTGTGCGTGTCCCTGAGACTTACGATGTCACAAATATGACTGTTAGCACACTTAAGGTAAGTGCTGGCGCCATCTGTAATTTCAAAGAGGGTGACAAACTTAATATGCTTACGGCTCAGGTGCTCAGTGTTAAGAATGGTGACGTCTTCCTTGATTGGACTATCAATGTGTTGAGAGATGAGGCAAAGATTACTTCTTTTAAGATTAATGGAACATATAATGGTGTTATTGATGAAGCGAATAAGACTATTTCTGTCTATGTGCCAAATACGCTTGACCTCCATTCTCTAATCCCTACAATAGGTTTGAGTACAAATGCGACGGTTAGTCCATCTAATGGTATTGCAACGGACTTCTCTAATCCTGTTACATTCACTGTCACTAATAATACAGCTTCTGCAATCTATACAGTAAAAGTAACAGCTATTGGTAAGCCTACTGCAGTCTTTGTTAGTTTGCCTGCTTCGATGAATGAACTCAATTCAGAGGAATTAACTGCTTGTAAGTGGATGCTTCAGAATATTCCAAATTCATTATATGCATCATTTACTGATATTAAAAATGGCACAGTAGATCTTAGCGAGTGTAAAGTGATATGGTGGCATTATCATAAGGATGGAGGAGTAGATGGAAAAGAAGCTTTCGAAAGAAGTGCGCCTGAGGCTGTCAATGCAGCAGTTGCCTTAAGAGACTATTATAATAATGGTGGTTCTTTCCTCTTCACTCGATATGCAACAAATATGCCAGCTGAGATTGGTGCAGTAGCAAACAATGCTGCTCCAAATAATTGTTGGGGGCAGAACGAAGCTGATGCTGAGAAAGTAAGTGGTCCTTGGAACTTCTTTATTCAAGGGCATACGAGTCATCCTCTTTTCCAAAATCTTATAATGAAGAGTGGTGAGCCTAACTCTATTTATACTTGTGATGCAAATTACCGTATCACCAATTCAACTGCTCAATGGCATATTGGTACTGATTGGGGTGGATATGATAACTTAAATAAATGGCGTACAGAGACTGGAGCACAAGATTTGGCCTATGGTGGTGATGGTGCTGTCGTTGCATGGGAATTCCCTGCAACTGGAACAAAGGGCAAGATTCTCTGTATTGGTTCTGGATGTTATGACTGGTACAGTGTAGATGATGTCCCAGCCTTTTACCACAATAACATTGCCAAGATGACACAGAACGCATTCAACTATCTAATGAATCATTAAATAAAGTATAATCGATATGAGAACTATGATATATTCTCTCGCTCTCATCGCATCTTTATCAGTCTCACTAACGAGCTGTAGCGATGATAAGACCATGATAGAGGAAAAAGATTGGAATACAACAACTTATTTCAAGTCTACAGATGAAATGGGGCAAGCTACCTTTTATAAGCCAACTGTTGGATTTGTTGGAGACCCAATGCCTTTCTTTGATCCTAAAACAAAGAATTTTAAAGTTATGTATTTGCAGGACTTTCGTCCTAATCAGGCGGGTACTTATCATCCTATCTGGGCTGTAGAAACATCAGATGGAGCCAACTACCAATCACTTGGAGAGTTGATTCATTGTGGTGGTATCAATGAGCAGGATGCGGCACTGGGTACAGGTTCTACCGTTTATAATGATGCTGATGGGTTGTATTATACCTTCTATACAGGTCATAGATATCAAACAAATTCTACTAATAATGGTGAGATGGTGATGATGGCAACATCATCCGACTTCAAAACATGGACTAAGAATCGTGTTTTCCGCTTGAAAGGTGATGATTACGGATATAGTAAAGATGATTTCCGTGATCCCTTTGTCTTCAAGGGCGATGATAATAAATGGCATATGCTTGTTTCTACTCTGAAGGGAAGTAAAGGTCATTTGGCTGAGTTTACATCAGATGATCTTAAGACATGGAGCCATGCAGGAACGTTTATGACCATGATGTGGGACCGATTCTATGAATGTCCTGATGTGTTCAAGATGGGTGATTGGTGGTATCTTGTTTATAGTGAAAAGCATTCAGCTATCCGTCGTGTGCAGTATTTCAAAGGTAAGACTCTTAATGAACTCAAGGCTTGTACACAGAATGATGCTGGTTTATGGCCTGATGGACATGAGGGTTTCTTAGATAGCCGTGGCTTCTATGCAGGTAAAACTGCGAGTGATGGTCAGAATCGCTATATTTGGGGATGGTGTCCAACACGTCCAGGTAAGGATAATGCTGCTGTTGGTGCTGCTCCTAATGAACCTGAGTGGGCTGGCAACCTTGTTGTCCACCGTCTCATACAACACGCTGATGGTAGTCTTACCTTAGGAGAAGTAAAAGGGATTAGCGATAAATACGGCAAAAAACAAGAAGTAAAGGTTATGGCAAAGAGTGATAATGGTGTTGAGAATGTAACTGATGGCTATAAGCTTTCTGGTGATTCTTACCTACTTTTCAATCGTCTTGGCTATCACAATAAAATTACCTTCACGATAACAACTTCTAATAACTGGGATAAGTTTGGTGTCTCATTCGTACGTGGCACAGATTCTGAGAAGTATTATTCTTTGGTGGTAAATCCTGAAAATGAACAGACACGTAAGATAAACTTTGAGGAAGAAGGTTCTGCAGGTCGTGGTTTCATTAATGGTATTGATGGCTACAACTTCGCTCGACCAACCGACAATGTCTATCATGTAACTATCTATACGGACAATAGTATAGCCGTAATGTATATCAATGACGTATGTTGCTATACTAACCGTATTTACGAAATACAGAAGAACTGTTGGAGTATCAATAATTATGGAGGTAATATCACCATCAGTAATCTCACTGTAAGTCAATATTAAGAATTTAAACCCTTTCTTCACTAAAGATAGAATAAAAGATATAGTCGTTCATTCTGTGAGAAATTGCCTATTATCGCAAATAATATCATTGAATGGGCGACTACTCTTTCTAACTTATCAATAAAATGTCTATCTTTGTCTATCTGAAACTAAAAATATAATGAATCAACCTATAATGAATAGAAAGATTAAATTATTGGCTATTTGCCTTTTTATAACTACAACATTTATGCATGCGCAAACATTCTTAAGTTCAAATCATGCTATGAAGCGTGTGAAAACTGCAGATAAGTATATTCTTCTTCCTGTAGAGGAGGAAGAAGGTTATGCACATATTCGCGTTATCAAAGATAATCAAGTTGTAAAAGAATTCAATTGTAAGCTTGCTATAAACAAGACTGATTATAATGTGCCACTTGATGTCAGTGAATATGGTGGTGATGTGTTGCTTGATATCCAGTTCTCAGGAGATAAGCGTAGTATCGGTTTAATCAATAATTTCGTTTGCTGGAAAGATATAAAAGCAACAAATGTGTTTGATTCCAAGAATCGTGAAAAGTTCCGTTCTATCTATCACCATACTCCACTCTATGGCTGGATGAACGATCCTAATGGTATGTTCTACAAAGATGGTGTATGGCATTTATACTATCAGTATAACCCTTATGGTTCGCAGTGGGAGAATATGACGTGGGCGCATAGTACCTCTACAGACCTCATACACTGGAAAAATCATGGAGAAGTAATACAACCAGATGCACTTGGAACTATTTTCAGTGGTAGTAGTGTCGTTGATAAAGAAAATACCGCAGGATTTGGAAAGGATGCTATTGTTGCTTTTTACACCTCTGCAGGAGCTGCGCAAACACAGAGTATTGCATATAGTACGGATAATGGTGAAACCTTTAAGAAGTATGCTAACAACCCAATTCTTACAAGTGATGTGCCTGACTTCCGTGATCCTAATGTCTTTTGGAATGAAGAAGTGAAGCACTGGAATCTTATTCTTGCAGCAGGACAGCAGATGAATATATATAGTTCAAAGAACTTAAAAGACTGGAAGTTTGAGAGCTCTTTTGGAGAGGGATATGGTAATCATGGAGGTGTTTGGGAATGTCCTGACCTCTTGAAGATGGGAGACAAGTGGCTCCTTATTTGTAATATCAATCCTGGTGGACCTTTTGGTGGAAGTGCAACTCAATACTTTGTTGGTTCATTTGATGGTCATAAGTTTACTTGCGAATCAAAACCTGAGGTGACAAAGTGGATGGATTACGGAAAAGACCATTATGCAACAGTTTCTTTCAGCAATGCTCCAGACGGTAGAATCGTTGTTTTGCCTTGGATGAGTAACTGGCAGTATGCTAATCAGGTGCCTACACAACAGTATCGTTCTGCCAATGGTTTGCCA
>ERZ772920.1104-NODE-1104-length-14287-cov-3.810989_pt1 | contig 14287 bp, 17 predicted proteins | sample MGYA00511469_ERZ772920 | MGnify/ENA primary metagenome ERZ772920 (study PRJEB29015, sample SAMEA2738069) | human oral metagenome | biome: human oral; feature: human-associated habitat; material: saliva | place: China | collected 2216 ... | reverse complement strand
GAGTAGTGGAACTACTAGCTGTGCAGGTCCTTGATGGCTTGGGCGATCTTCTTGGTGATAGCCTCCCCAATGTCGCCAGCTCCGCCCCCAACCGCACCGACGACGGCAACGATAAGCGCTGCGACGATGAGACCGATGCCAGCGTACTCAACCATCGTCTGTCCGCGCTCATTGTCGCGAACGTTGATCCAGGCCTGCTGGAGACGGACCTGAAGGCGGAGCAGTGCGTTGTTGTTCATGATGACCTCCATTGTTGGTTGGCGTCGTTGTTGTGCTGGCGCCTCATGTTTGTGACGATCTCTAAGGTAGGGGGCTACCTGCCCCACCGGGTAGGGGCGGGCGCCCTGTCCTGCGGCCTACTGGTGGGTGGGTGGCGGTGACAGCCAGATGGCGATCGCCTCGGCGCGGCTGTGGACCTGGATCTTGGGGTAGGCGCTGTTGAGGTAATTTTTGACGGTTCTCTCAGACAAAAATAGTTGCTGGGCGATCTGGGTGTTGGACATGCCGGTTGCGGCGAGATCCAGGATCTCGGCCTCCCTCTCCGAAACCTGTTCTCGCAAAGGATTGTTGGAGGAATCCGGAGTGTGCGGATTGAGTACCACGTCTGCCGCTTCCCTACCAAGAACGAGTCCGCCGTTACGGCAGGTCTCGATGGCGCCTGCCACCTCGTTGATGCCCAGTTGACCATGGACCAGATAGCCCCGGGCGCCGGCGTCGAGTGCCTCACGGATGCTACTGGGGTCTCGATTCGAGGTGAGCATGATGACTGACGCGTCGCTGACGAGCTCGGGAAGGATCTCAAGTCCGCTGCGTCCCGGGGGCATGGAGATGTCCAGGAGGATAATGTGCCTCGAGTGCGGAGAATGCGCTGTCTGCCTCGATGACCTCGTGCACGGCCTCGATTCGTTGGAGGACTGATTGAAGTCCGAGTCGAACGATGGCGTTGTCGTCAACGACCATCACCTTCATATGCTCTTCTCCTTGTGAGTGCCAAGCGAATCAATGGGGGCATGAAAAAAGATGCGTGTTCCGCCGCCGAATTCAGAGTGTGGTTCAATGGAAATGTGTCCGCCGAGAGATGTGGCCCGTTCTTTTAGGCCGGTAATTCCGTAGTGTCCTTCCTGGCTGAGGTTACCTGCTCTGTCGTCAAAGCCTATGCCGTCATCGTATACACTGAGATAAAATTGAGTACTATCATAAGAAAAATCGGTATTGACCGACGTGGCTTGAGCGTGTTTCTCAATGTTAGTAAGTATCTCGCCCACCATGCGCTGAAGTTGCCACATCGCCTCGGTTGAGCAAGGCAAGGGAGGCTGTGGTTCAGTTCTACTTGTAGTGATCGTGATGCCGGTGCGCGCGCCCCACCGGTTGACTTCCTCTTTGAGTGCGCCGATGGTGTCATCGTCGCCGCCGGAACGCAGGCCGTCAAGAACGAGTCGTGCTTCTCTGCTTGCCTCATCTGCGGATTCAAAAATCAAGCGACTGAGCTCGGCATCGGGGTGGTGCTCTGAGGTGAGAGAGCTGTTCAAGGTCTCGGCAAGCATGCGAATGCCGTGAACGCTTTTCGCAAGCGAGTCATGCAGGTCCCGAGCGATAGTGAGTCGCTCGGCAAGCGCTCGCTCCTCGGCCCTTGCGGAGGCTGCTTCGGCGGAGAGTCGACTGACTTCTGCGAATTGGTTGTTTAATCGGTTTCCAACAAGGACGCTAAAAATAATCCCTGCAACCATGGCTGCTGCAACAACAGTAGGAAGGGACGTATTGTTAAGCTTAAGGAGTGCGAGCGACATAGTGACGCCGACGCTCCACAGTGACGCCCAGAAGGCTTGACTCATGAGGCCAATGAGGACGGAGGATGTGATGATGTAGGCAAGAGACAGGGAGAGGCCGCCAGAGAAGAGGGAAGGGAGTGTTGTGGCAACAACGCAGGTGATGAGCAGGTCGGAACATAAATAGATCCAGCTGCCGACTATAAGGTGCGTGTATTTCCGAAACGCTCGCAGAGTTATCCAGTTAATGATGAGTCCCAACAAAGGGACTGCCACAGCGCCCCTGCTCGTGTTGGATGAGATGATCCCAAGTTCGCAAGCCAGAACGAGTCCAAGCCGTATGTCACATAATAAGCCAACCGCAGTGAAGAGCGCGTGGTGGTGAATGGGGCTGGAAGGTAGGAGTGAGTCTTTGATGCTAATTGCTTGCATGTTATCCGCCAAACAGTTTTGTGATTGTCTCCCAGTTGGCGAATATCATCCCTCCGAGCATGAGAATCATGGCACCTGGGACCATGGTGGTGGTAGCAACGAGCGCTACCTTAGGCTGTGCCTTGGCGGCAGCGCGGCGAACCTGCTGCGCTCGTTCTCGCCGGATCTCCTTGACGATGGAGGCAAGTGCGTCGCCGATCGGGGTTCCCAGCTCTTCGGACTGGAGAAGTGCCGTCACGAAATTATCGATGTTATCGGAGCGACAGCGCTCCTAGGTTGCGGTGAACGCATCGCGTCGTGAAACGCCGAGCCGCATTTCGTGAAGCGTCTTCTGCATCTCCTCTGCCACGGGGCCATCGAAGTGGCTGCATACGCGTTCGAGTGAGCTACGGAATGACATGCCCGAACGCACCGTAATAGCAAGAACGTCAAGGAAGTCAGGGATGTCGCGATCAATCGATGCCTGGCGCTTCTGAACTGCCTGAAACAACCAAAGATACATCCATCCTGAGAATACTATACCAAATAAAATACCGTATATCGGATGTCCTAACAAGATAAAAATAACTAACAGGAGAATGCTCAGTGAAATAAAGCCGGCTTCTCTTTGGATGAATAGGTCGAGTGTGAGCCCTTCTGGGTTGCCTGCGTTCTTCAGTCGTCGGTCGAGGGACTTCAAACGTACGGGGCCATAGAGTTTACGAAGGAGCTTCTGAGTTCTGATTCCGAGGGCGTCGATGAGCCGAACAAAGCCGCCATTGCCTGTCGATTCATGATCTCTTTCGTCGTGAATTTCGTACTGATTGGTTCCGTCGTCCCGGATGAGGTGGATCCCGTAGGCGCCAAGAAGCACGAATAGTGTCGTCGTGATACCGAATGCAATTGCTGTCACGCTAAACCTCCACCCGGGAGACGAGCCTCATGAGTAGGGCGCCGATTCCGAAGCATAAGAGAGCTGCAAGAAGAACGATGCGGCCAACGAATGATGAGGCCATGTCATCCAGAACGCCAGGCTTCATCATGTTCATGAGCACAACGGCAGTGAGACCGATGAGGGGGACCAAGTAGGCACTGAAGGTTGAGCCAATAATGGCGGTCCGAACCTCGCGGTGCAGCTGCTTGCGATCTTCGAGGGCGAGGGCGATGTCGTGCAGGGCGCTGGCGAGCGCACCGCCGGCTGTGGACTGGATGACGATAGTGCGCACAAGGACGTTGAGTTCGCGTGAGGGCATCCGCTCGGAGAGATCGGTGAGAGCGCTGTTCAATGACCATCCGAGTGCGAGCTGTGAGGTGGTTCGTTTGAGTTCCACGCCTGCTGGCTCGGACATCTCCTGGGCAGCTAGGATCAGGGCGCGCTCAACCGACATGCCTGCCGAGGTTCCGTTGGACAGAATTCGGGATACCTCAGGGAGCTGGGCAATGAACCGTTCCACCCGTTGGTCCCTGCGTCGGCGCAGCCATCGGAAGAACAAAAATAGTGTGAGAACGGCGAAAATTCCGCCTGCGATCTGTCCGACGAGAAGGCGCGAGAGGAAGAATATCCCAACGGTTGTCCCTGTCAGAGCCAGTTCTGTGAGTGCGACATCCCAGTTCAACCCGGCGCTGGAGAGCCGCCGCCGTAGCGGCTTGCTGAAAGGGAGCCTGCGAAGGAGGGCGAGAAGAGCGCTTCCGGCGCTTCCTCGCTGAGTGATGTCTGCGGCACCGACGCCCTGCGCGAGCTCGGCTGTGCGCCCCGCATTGGTGGACAAGGTGATGAGTGCGGCACTCCCAATGATGAGGGTGGCGGCTCCACTGATGTAGATGAGAAGGACATTGCTCATGATGCCATCTCCCCCACGAGGAGCCCTGCTGGGAGCTGCAGACCGTGCTGTTGAATTCTGTCCGCCATGGTCCGTGAAATGCCGTGGAACTCGAAGTGTCCTTGATTGCGCTGGGCGGCGTGAACGTAACGCATCATAAGTGAGGTCGCGTAATTCTCGCGGTGTCGGGAGGTCACTGCCTCAATGGTGCTGACCCGTCTCACGCCGGTGGAGTCACGCTCCAGCTGAATAATGACGTCGATGGCGCCATTGATCTGATCTCTGACGGTCTCGACCGGGAGCGTGACATCGGACATGGAGGACAACGTCTCCAGGCGACTCAGCGCGTCAGTGGCGGAGTTGGCGTGCACTGTGGTCAGCGAGCCCTCGTGACCGGTGTTCATCGCCTGGAGCATGTCGAGCGTTTCGCCGCCACGGACCTCGCCAACAATGATGCGATCGGGGCGCATACGCAGTGAGTTTTTCACGAGATCGCGAATCGTTACCTGTCCTGTGCCCTCGGTGTTGGCCGGGCGTGCCTCCAGTCGGACCACGTGGGGCTGCTGAAGGGACAGCTCGGCCGCATCCTCAATGGTGATGATCCGCTCGCGATCGGAGATCATCCCGGACAGCGCGTTGAGGAAGGTGGTTTTGCCGGAACCGGTTCCGCCGGAGACAAGAATATTGAACCGAGCGGCCACCAGGGCGCCTAAGAGGTCGGCGGCCTGCTGCGGCAGGCTGTTGCGAGCGACGAGATCCGGAAGGCGGAAGGGCTGAGGGAACCGTCGAATGGTGATGGTGGGGCCGTCGAGCGCCAAGGGTGGGATGATGACGTTGACACGTTCTCCTCCGGGCAAGCGTGCGTCGACCATCGGACTGGACTCGTCCACCCTGCGGTTGACCGAGGAGACGATGCGGTCAATGAGCTGGTACAGCTCGGCCTCGGAGGTGAAGCGGGTGGGCACCCGCTCGATTCGTCCGGATCGCTCGATGAAGACGTCCTCCGGGCCGTTGACCATGATCTCGGTGACGGAATGATCTGCGATGAGGGGCTCGAGCACTCCCAACCCAACGGCATCGTCGATCACACGCTTGATGAGCCAGGCCCGCTCGCGTGGAGACATGACGGGGCCCTCGAGGGACAGAAGTCGCGAGAGTACCCGCTCCAGGCGGGCGCGCTGCTGGGCCAGCTCCAGTCCGGCAACCTCTTCAAGGTCGATCTCATTGAGCAGGCGGGTCCGGTAGAGCGCCACCAGGTCCTCTCTGCTGCCGGCGCTCTGGCGTTTTCCTCCCTGGGGCTGGGCAACTCGATCTCGTAGTGCCATCTCAGCCCTCGGGGAAGTAGGCCGTACGAGTCACGGTGAGGTGCTCACTGGTGATGGCTGGGATACCGATCGGCACCCGTGCGGTGACCTGGACACAGTGCCCGGAACCGCAACCATCCGACACGGACTCCAGGCGCACCCAGTCGGGTAGCGCCTCATGCGCGGCCTGCTCGGGGGAGCGGCCCAGCATGGCTGCGCGTGCGCCGTCTCGAGCGGCGGCGCTGACGGAGGTCACTGTGGAGACGGCGAGAAAGCCTTGAACGAGGAACATGGTGACTAGGACCAGAATCGGCACAAAGCCGATGAGCTCAATATCAAGGACACCTCGCTCCTCATGACGCAGGCGACGGATCAGCCGCTTCGGCGATGAGGTGAGACGGGCAGGGCGGAGGGTTGTAGCCGTGGTCGTAGTACTCATTACTTCTCCCAGACGATTCCGGCGCTTGCGGAGGTATTCATATCGACAACGGAGAGGACCGGAAGCGTGACGGTGACCCTGTCCGCGCCGGAACGTGTCACCTTGGTACGTGCGGCGTAGCTGCCGGGCAGGCGGCTGGTGACCTCCTGCTGCACCTGACCCGGGCTCTTCCCGATGGCATAGGCGTGGGCCGCCTCATTGGCGGCATGGGTGGCATACATGTAAGAGATTCCAAGGCTGAGTGCCTGGATGCACAGCAGAATCGCAACGGTTGCCAGAGCGAAGACCACCGGGAACTCCACCGTGATCTGGCCCCGTTGCGAGCGGCGGCGCTTGCGGCCTCGTCGCGCGGCCTTGGTTGAGCCGGCCGTCGCGCTCTGATCGGGAGCGCTGCCGGGGCCGGGCGCCGTTCCGGCCGTGATGGCGCCGGCGATGGACTGTGCGGCTTTAGCCATGGCCGGCACTCGTGATGTCAGCAGAGTGTTGGAATTGACGGCCATCTCGATCTGCGCCGTCAGATCGGGAATGCTGGCGGCCAGTGCCACTCCCGTCATCTTCGCTGCGGTTGCCGGCTGGATCTCACGTTGCCGGCTGGTCAGGTTGACCACCAGGCCGAAGGGGCGTCCACGGGCGATATCGAGGCGGTCGAGCGCATCGCTCAGCCTGCGTACCGAGCGCAGGGCCGGAGCGTCGGGGGTTGTGACGATGAGAGCCCGGTCCGCGGAGTCGAGCCCCATGGCCAGGATGTCGTCAAGCCGGTTGCCGCAGTCCAGGACCACGTGGTCGAACTGGTAGCGCAGCATGGTGAGGATCTGACGCGTGGCCGACTCCGTCAGCATCTCGCCGGTCTCGCCCTGTTCCGGGGCGGGCAGGAGGGCGATCCCGCCGGGGAGGGGGTACATGACCTCGGAGATCTCCCGGGCGCTGACCTCCGCAGCGATGTCGGCCAGGTCGGTGATGGAACGTCGCACCGAGATCCCGGTCATGGCGGCGAGATCGCCACCGCGGACATCGAGATCCACCAGGCAGGTGCGAGCCCCCTGAGCGAGCTGCGCGGCAGCCATGAGAGCGACGGTCGAGGTGCCCACGCCGCCCTTGGCGCCGACGACGGCAGTGATCGTGCCCTGGCGACGTGCAGTGATCTCCTCCCGGCTCGAGGCCTCGCTGCGAACTGCCCGCGACCATGCCAGAACCGGCAGCAGGCGGTTGGAGATCTCCTCGAGGGACAAGGGCAGCGCCAGCACGGTCCGTGCTCCGGCGTCCATCGCTGCCACAACGCTCTCGGAGGTACGGGCCCGGCTCAGCAGAACAACGGGAATGAGGGGGTAGGTGCGGGAGAGCTCTTGAATGATGGGCAGGGCGATTCGCCCCTCCAGCGCCTCATCGACCAGAATGCACGATGTGACCTCCGGTTCCAGAAGCTCTCTGAGCTTCTCAGGCGAGGCGACGGTACGAACCTCGCCAAGCCCCTCGGCCTCGGACATCGCTGCCAGTACCTGCTGACGGGTCTCCTCATGATCGGTCACTAGGTACTGCATCAGTTCGCTCCTTGAGCAGGGGTTCCGGGATTGGCGGAGTACTCCGGGGTCTGGGCGGTGCCCTGGTCGCCGTCGCGGCGCAGCAGGAGGCGGACCTTCTTCGAGAAGCTCTCGGCGTAGGCGAGCTTGAGGGACTGCTCAGGCGTCAGCGAGAAGGTCACCGGGACACTGTCCTTCTCCTCGGAGAAGTTCCCGTTCTCGTCCTTGTCCTGAACCTTCGTGGCCACACCGACCTCGGTGATGAGTGCGTTCTGAATGATGATCTCCGACTTCTGCGCCTTGGTGTTGGGGTCCTCCACCGTGGAGACGATGTCGACGCGGGAGCCCGGAGTGACCTTGCCGGCGACGCCGGTCTCGGCGTCGATCATGATCGACACCTCGCGATATCCCTCCGTCAACTGCGGAGGATCCTGAAGCATGCTGGTCTGCAGCACCGCGCCCTTGTTCAAGGTGGCTGCCGCCACCTTGCCCTTGAGGTCATTGACGTCATGGATGGCGTCTTCGGGAACCCATCGCTTGGGAACCTGCTCGGTGACCACGTCAGCCGCAGTGACCTCCTTGAGCTCGGTCACCTGCTGCGACAGCTTGAGAACGGTCGTCATCGGGCCGACCTGAGAGGAGATCGACTGGACGTAGCTGAACATGGCTACGAAGGTGACCACTGCTCCGAGGACCGTGACGAGGATGAGCAGGACGCCTCGCCGTTGACGCGGATTCATCTGGACTCCTTGACTGGGTGGGGGGCGGAAGTGCGGGGCGGCTGCACAGGCACGTTGGGCCAGGTGCCGCACAGGAGGCAGCCCTGTGGGACGGCCATCTGACCGCAGTAGGGGCAGTAGGTCTGGGCGAGGGGTGCCAGCGCCTGAGAGACAAGCGGGCCGGGGTCGGTGATGAGCATGGTCATCTCCGCCCATGACTTGGCCGGCCAGGTGTGGGACATGGGGAGCAGGGGTTCCCGGTGAAGCCCCAGGGAGGCCAGGGCGCCCGAGACGCGGTTCTGCTCGTCGTCGGCTGCCCAGATCGCCAGACTTCCCTGAGGCGGTTTGTCCCAGACCACGTTCTTGACCTTGGTGACACGGCCTTGTGCCTCCCCCAGGTCCAAAGTGAAACGAGAGCCCGGCACCATCGACTGCAGGTGCTGCCCGAGCGTCGGCGACGGGTTGGTGAGCTTACTGACGGAGCTGAGCGCCACTCTGGTGTGTAGTGCCGGCCGCAACGCGTCGACGACGACCTGTGCCTGACCGTAGACCCGGGAGTGAAGCTGTAGAAGGCAGTAGCCCAGGGCGCGGAAACGGGTCTCCGGCTCATTCACTGCCAGGATGCCGAGGTCCTTGCGCTTGAGGATCCCCCGAACGGTGCGAGCCGCGTGCTCATCCTCTCCGGTGCGGCACAGCAGTAGGGCCGGTCCTTGACCCACCTGCTGCAGGATCGCGGCGGCCTGGCCCATATCCCAGTCCTTGGTCGCGTCCGGGTGGGACCGGGAGCCGGTGAGCACTAGCATGAGAGGCCTTACGTTGTCTTGCCCCGTAAGGGACGGAGTCGATGGGACGGGAAGTCGGGCGAAGGGGCGGCGGAATTCTCAATGGTGGTCCGCGCCACACCCAAAGGTTACAAAGTGGTAACGCGTTATGACCGTACCACGAGGAGGTGCTGGTGGCTTTGTGGAGTTCTCACCATGTGGTGTGACTCCCCTCCTTGTGTCAAACGATCGCCAGCGGCCAGGTGAGCAGGGCTCCTGCGATGAGGTACGGGCCGTAGGCCATGGGGTCCTTGCGAGAGGCCCGGCGGGTGATGAGCAGGAACAATGCGGCGATTCCGCCCAGGAAAACTCCGATGCACAGTCCGAAGGCGAGCATCCAGGGGTCGAGCCACCCCAGCCAGAGACCGATCACCGCGCCGAGCTTGACGTCTCCCAGTCCCAGGCCGGTGCGGAGATACGCCAGGGCCAGGCTGACGCTCCCCACTGCCAGTGCGCACAGTGCCGCGGTGAGGGCGGTACGCGCCCTGTCGGGATCCAGGACGACGGCGACCACTCCGCATGCGGTCAGCCAGGCGGTCGTGGCGCCCAGCAGGCGGTTGGGGAGCAGGTGTGCCACGGCGTCGACGCTTCCGGCGCATCCGAGCAGCGCGTACACGGGGATGGCGGTGAGCGTTGCGGCGGTGGTGCCTATCCGGCTGCCCCACCAGGCGCACAAGAGGGATAGAGCCAGAGCCAGGAGGCCTTGCGGCACCGTGCCGAGGAGGCCGGGATGCTTCAGTGTCGGATACTCAAGCGAGGCGGGAGGCTCTGAGGCTTCTGAGAGTGGCTCGGTGGTGCCTCCTGTGCTGGCTGTGGCGCCATCCGCGGCGTCTTCTGAGGTGACCGCTGCGGAACGCGCGCCGGCGTCAGACTTGTCCTCGTCGTTGAGGGGCTCGTGCACGTAGCGCCTCGTCCATGCCGAGACGGGGCCGGCGATGAGCGCGACGGAGGCGAGCGCCACGGTGCCGAGCAGCCAAGGTTGGGGAGACATGAGGGGCCTTTCAGTGAGTCGAGCCGAGCATGTTGTTCTGGGCTCCCGCTGAAGCGGGATCGGGCTTTGGGGCCGGATCGGTGGGAACTGCCGCCAGGATGCTGCCCCTGCGGATTCCCAGGCGAGAGGCGTCTCCCTGCCGCATCTCGACGACGGCCGTCGCGAGCAGCCGGGGCATTCCCATCCGGTTGGGCGGCATCGTCGTCACTGCGACGACCTTCCCGCGGCGCCCCACGTAGACGATGTCGATCGTGTGGCGCATGCGGAAGCAGTGCACCCAGTTGCAACGAGTGATCCACAGGGCCCCGTCGATCGAGTCGGTGCCCAGCAGGCCGATGTTGCGCTCGCGCCGGGTGCGTGCGGTCCACAGCGCCAGTCCGGTGTCCTGCCCATCTACGGTGAGGCGGGGGAGGGCGCCTACCGGAACGGTTGACCAGGTGGGTGTCGTCGTGCTCATGCTTAGTGATGGTAAGAGGGGCGACTTGAGTAACGTCAGGGGCGTTCGCCCCATCGTCGTGGGGTGAGGTCAGCGGTACGGTTCGAATTCGGCGTGTCCAGGACCACGCCCTCACCTCTCCCTCTGCCCTGGCGCCCTGACGCGGCGAACGGGTAGCCTGGCCGACGGTGCCCGCAGGCGGGTCACCGCATCTCCATTCCGTTCCCAGCGACGTCGGACTCGCCCCAGGCCTCAGGGCTGCTCGGCCCGACATCGTGACGCGGGTCTGCCGCGGCGGGAACCGACGGGCCCCTGACTGCGGGGCTCCGGACGTCGTCATCGGGCTCGCCCCGATCCCGGCGGGCCGGCCCTCTCCGCGGTGGCGTGCGCCGTCGAGCCACCAATGGGGGAGCGGCCCGGCACGCAGGCAGCAGCCAGATACAGACTCACGTCCCCATGGAGAATCAGTAGTGCCTACCATTCAGCAGCTGGTCCGCAAGGGCCGCTCGACGAAGCGCTCCGCGTCCAAGACGCCGGCGCTCAAGGCCAGTCCGCAGCGCCGTGGCGTGTGCACCCGCGTGTACACCACGACCCCTAAGAAGCCGAACTCCGCCCTTCGTAAGGTCGCCCGTGTGCGCCTGTCCACCGGTATCGAGGTCACGGCCTACATCCCCGGTGAGGGCCACAACCTCCAGGAGCACTCCATCGTGCTCGTGCGCGGTGGTCGTGTGAAGGACCTTCCCGGTGTCCGCTACCACATCGTGCGCGGCGCCCTCGACACCCAGGGTGTCAAGGGTCGCCAGCAGGCACGTTCCAAGTACGGCGCCAAGAAGGAGAAGAAGTAATGCCTCGTAAGGGTCCCGCACCCAAGCGTCCGCTCGTCGTCGACCCCGTCTACGGCTCGCCGGTCGTCACCCAGCTCGTCAACCGCGTCCTGCTGGACGGCAAGAAGTCCACCGCCGAGCGGATCGTCTACGGCGCCCTGGAGGGCGTGCGCTCCAAGACGGACCAGGACCCGGTCTCGGTCCTCAAGCGCGCTCTGGACAACATCCGCCCCGCCCTGGAGGTCCGCTCCCGTCGCGTCGGTGGCGCCACCTACCAGGTGCCCGTCGAGGTCCGCCCCGGCCGCGCCACCACCCTGGCGCTGCGCTGGCTCGTGGACTTCTCCCGCCAGCGCCGCGAGAACACCATGACCGAGCGTCTCATGAACGAGATTCTCGACGCCTCCAACGGCCTGGGCGCCGCGGTCAAGCGCCGTGAGGACATGCACCGCATGGCCGAGTCCAACAAGGCCTTCGCCCACTACCGCTGGTAGTGCCGGAATCAGCTCCGTACCCCACACGAACGAAGGACACCACCAGTGGCACTTGACGTGCTGACAGACCTCACCAAGGTCCGCAACATCGGCATCATGGCCCACATCGATGCCGGTAAGACCACCGTGACAGAGCGCATCCTGTTCTACACGGGCATCAACTACAAGATCGGCGAGACGCACGACGGCGCCTCGACGATGGACTGGATGGAGCAGGAGCAGGAGCGCGGTATCACCATCACCTCCGCGGCCACCACCTGCTTCTGGAAGAACAACCAGATCAACATCATCGACACCCCCGGACACGTGGACTTCACGGTCGAGGTCGAGCGCTCCCTGCGCGTGCTCGACGGCGCCGTGGCGGTCTTCGACGGCAAGGAGGGTGTGGAGCCGCAGTCGGAGACGGTGTGGCGCCAGGCGGACAAGTACAACGTCCCGCGCATCTGCTACATCAACAAGATGGACAAGCTGGGCGCGGACTTCGACTTCTCCGTCCAGACCATCCGTGACCGCCTCCACGCCACCCCGATCGTCCTCAACTTCCCGATCGGCGCCGAGAACGACTTCTCCGGCCTCGTCGACGTCCTGGAGATGCGGGCCATCCGCTTCCCCGAGAAGGACGCCGACGGCAAGGAGACCCGCGGCTCCGTCGTCGAGTACGAGGAGATCCCCTCCGAGCTGGTCGCCAAGGCCGAGGAGCTGCGCGCCCAGCTGGTCGAGACGGTCGCCGAGGCCGACGACGCCCTCATGGAGAAGTACCTCGAGGGCGAGGAGCTCAGCATCGCCGAGCTCAAGTCCGGCATCCGCAAGCTCACCGTGGCCGGTGAGGCCTTCCCGGTCCTGGCCGGGTCCGCCTTCAAGAACAAGGGCATCCAGCCCGTGCTCGACGCCGTCCTGGACTACCTGCCCTCCCCGCTCGACGTCCCCGACGTCGAGGGCCACGCCGTCGGTAACGAGGAGGAGGTGCTCACCCGTCCGGCCGACGAGAAGGCTCCCTTCTCCGCCCTGGCCTTCAAGGTGGCCACCCACCCCTTCTACGGCAAGCTCGTCTACGTGCGCGTCTACTCCGGCAAGGTCTCCCAGGGCGAGATGGTCCTCAACGCCACCAAGGGCAAGAAGGAGCGCATCGGCAAGCTCTTCCAGATGCACTCCAACAAGGAGAACCCGGTGGAGGAGGCCCACGCCGGCCACATCTACGCCTTCATCGGCCTCAAGGACGTCACCACCGGTGACACCCTGTGCGCCCAGGGCTCCCCGATCGTCCTGGAGTCCATGACCTTCCCGGCCCCGGTCATCCACGTGGCCATCGAGCCCAAGACCAAGGGCGACCAGGAGAAGCTGGGTGTGGCCATCCAGAAGCTCTCCGAGGAGGACCCCACCTTCACCGTCTCCCTCGACGAGGAGACCGGCCAGACCGTCATCGGCGGTATGGGCGAGCTCCACCTGGACGTGTTCGTGGACCGCATGCGCCGCGAGTTCAAGGTCGAGGCCAACGTGGGTGCTCCGCAGGTCGCCTACCGCGAGACCATCCGCAAGAAGGTGGACAAGGTCGAGTACACCCACAAGAAGCAGACGGGTGGCTCCGGCCAGTTCGCCAAGGTGCAGATGAGCTTCGAGCCCCTCGTGGCCGACGAGGCCGCCGAGACCGCCGACGGCGAGAAGGCGCACTACGAGTTCGCCAACGCCGTCACCGGTGGCCGCGTGCCCCGCGAGTACATCCCCAGCGTGGACGCCGGGGTCCAGGACGCCATGCTCACCGGTGTCCTGGCCGGCTACCCGATGGTGGACATCAAGGCCACCCTCATCGACGGCGCCTACCACGAGGTCGACTCCTCCGAGATGGCCTTCAAGATCGCCGGTTCCATGGCGTTCAAGGAGGGTGCCAAGAAGGCCTCGCCGGTCCTCCTCGAGCCCGTCATGGCCGTCGAGGTCCGCACTCCCGAGGAGTACATGGGCGACGTCATCGGTGACCTCAACTCCCGTCGCGGCATGATCGCCTCGATGGAGGACGCTGTCGGCGTCAAGGTCATCCGCGCCAACGTGCCCCTGTCGGAGATGTTCGGCTACGTCGGTGACCTGCGCTCCAAGACGCAGGGACGTGCCGTGTACTCCATGACCTTTGACTCGTACGCCGAGGTTCCCAAGAACGTCGCCGACGAGATCATCGCCAAGGTCAAGGGCGCCTGACGCCCTGCCTCCGGGGTCCGTGCCGGCTGCACGCAACCGTGGCGGACCCCGGCCCGGCGGCGCCCCTCGGGTGCCGACCGGGACCCAGTTCAGTAAGATTTCCAACATCCACCAGTAGAGACTCTCGACGCCCGGGCGGCTAGCATGTGTGCTAGTCGAATCCCGACGAAGAGAACTACCCGAGTCCCAGGAGGACACCAGTGGCCAAGGCCAAGTTCGAGCGGACCAAGCCGCACGTCAACATCGGAACGATCGGTCACGTCGACCACGGTAAGACGACGCTGACCGCTGCGATCTCCAAGGTTCTGCACGACGAGTACCCCGAGCTGAACCCCTTCACCCCCTTCGACGAGATCGACAAGGCTCCTGAGGAGCGTCAGCGCGGTATCACCATCAACATCGCGCACGTCGAGTACGAGACCGACAAGCGCCACTACGCGCACGTCGACGCCCCCGGGCACGCCGACTACATCAAGAACATGATCACCGGTGCCGCCCAGATGGATGGCGCGATCCTCGTGGTCGCCGCCACCGACGGCCCCATGGCCCAGACCCGCGAGC
>ERZ772920.1101-NODE-1101-length-14309-cov-26.601445_pt1 | contig 14309 bp, 11 predicted proteins | sample MGYA00511469_ERZ772920 | MGnify/ENA primary metagenome ERZ772920 (study PRJEB29015, sample SAMEA2738069) | human oral metagenome | biome: human oral; feature: human-associated habitat; material: saliva | place: China | collected 2216 ... | reverse complement strand
GCATGAGCGGTCGTATTTTCCCTGCTGAGAGCGTGCGTAAGGACCGTTCTCGCGGTATTTTTGAGGGCTAAGATGGCTGATTCCGCTCGTATGCGGCGGGGTGAACCGGTTTCTGCCGCTGAGCTTGCGCCGGTTGAGGGCTCCTCGGATCTTGTGCCGCAGGAGCATATGTCCCAGGGGCATATGTCACAGGCGCAGCTCATGCAGCTGCAGGCTATGGATGAGCTGGAGCAACAGGCTGATGAGTTCTGGAATGTCACCAGTGATTACCCGCTGCCGGCTAAGAATCTGTACCTGGTGCGTGTGCTGCTGCTGGTCGTACCCTCGCTGATTACTGTTTATTACTTCATCCGCGTCACGCTTTTCCCGATTGGTGCGGTGCCGCTGGTCTATCTGGTGATGCACATGTGGGTTGCCATGATTTACCGGGCGAACCGTTCGGTGAAGTTGGTGTTGCTGGCGAATGCGGCATCCGGGGTCGCGGCGGCCATTATGACGGCGTTCTTTGCCTATGCGCTTGTGACGGTGCAGGGCCCACAGACGCTGCTAGACCGTGTGGGCGTGTTCTATACGGTGAGCCTGCTGACGGTCATGGCGTCGTTTGCGTTGGAGGTTCTGTTCTCGCTGTTCTATAGTTTGGCGGTTCGTAGGAGCTTGCGTTTGACGCGGCAGAAGCAACAATCGGAGCAGCAGGGCGCAGAAGAGCAGAAAGCAGAGGAACCGAATCCGGCAGAGCCGAATACCGAGGCGCCGAACGCTGAGGAGTTGAACACTGAGGCTTCGCGTACTGCGGAGCAGAACTAACGCGCACCGACGGGCGGGGATTTTCCCCGCGCATCCGCGCCTCTGGCCGGTGGTGCCTGACGGGGTGTTGATGGGGTGATAAGTGGCGGTGTGACACGCTCTCAACGATGCCCAGCCACTGCTCAGATTCCCTTAAAGTACGCGTGATACGGTAGAGACAGAAACACGACCCGCACCTGCCAGGAGGCCACTCATGGGCGCTACACACCTGAACACAGATGCCGCTTCATCCGCAGAACACCCGGATGAAGATATCAGTATGCAGACCCGCTTTCAGGCGCCTATCCGTCACGTGACTCCTGCCACGCCGGAGGTGTCCGTTCCGCTGAACGCGCCGCCTGTGGTGACGGGCTCGCATCCGGTTATTTCGGCGACTTCTACCGTCATCATTCAGGATGGTACGAACCCGCCGATTGTGGTGCGTACGCATCCGACGGGTCCTCTACCGCCGTTCCCGGGGCAGGGGCAGTTGCCCGCTTTTCTGCGCACCTACACCGCTGATGAGGTGAAGGAACGCAAACAGAAGCTCAAGAAGAACCTGCTGGTCCGCGCCGTTATTCTGTGCATTTTGAGCATCGTTGAAGGCCTCATTATCTCCCAGTACACGCAGCCGTTGGCGATTTGCTTTGGTTTTGTGGCGGCGCTTTACCTGGTGGTTCAGATGTGGCCGCTGATGCGCCCTCCGCGTGATTCGGCGGACGCCTCCGTGTATAGCGTTTGGGCTATCTGCTCCCTGATTGGGTTTGTTGCGGTGGGGCTGGTGCTTTCACCGATTACGTTCCTGCTGCTGATGCTCGACTGGGCTGGGGTTTCGATGGGGCTTGACCCCCTGCTGATACTTGTTGTCTTGGGCTTGGTCTGGTTGAGCGAGGTCGGTTTATCGTTGCTGACCATTTACCGCTTCAACAACTTGCGAATTGCGATGGCGAACCGGGCAGATTCTCCGTTGCTACCTGAAAGTATTTCTGCGACGGTTGACCCGTCCACTTCTGCCTAAAGTTTTTTGAGGCGGCGCGGTAGATGAACGCCGCGCCGCCACCCACACACCACACACTCGCTCATACATCTTCCACACACACTATCAGCCGACATTCGAAAGATTCAGCTATGTCCGCCGTCGAGTCCTCTCCGCCATCCGCTCCGAACACCACGCATCCTACGAAGCCTGCCACCCCCACTCTCGTGTCTGTGGCGGGTTGGGTTCTGCTTGTTATTGCTGTGGGCTGGCTGGCGCTGATTGCGTACACCGGCGTCTCCTATGCGACTACCCATTTGTCGCATTTTTCGACTTGGCGCGCCCAGTCGCTGGTGGAGGCGCAGGCGTACTATCCGGTGATGTTTTTGCTGGTCAGCGCCTTCGGTAACGTGACGTTGCACGGTTTCTGCACTGTGGCGTACCTGCGTGGTTACCGTTGGGCGGCGCTGGTGCTGTCGGTGGCGTTGGCGCTGGGTGTGTTGGCATCCCTGCTGATTATGCTGGCAGTCGCGGCTCTTCTGGGTACGTTGAATGGTGCGCCGAGCCAGGATGTTGAGCTGCTGCTCAGTAGCGCCTCCCCGCTGTACACGCCGGTATATATTGCTGCACCGTACATGCTGGTGTGTGTGGTCGCGTTGGCGTTGGTGTGGTCGCGTCAGTCGCGTTCGTACATGGAAGCGCGCCGTGATTGGCGCCTGCGCCGCAGCGAGGACTACCTGATTTAGCCTTGCAGATTCTGGCTGCGGGTCCCGGACCTGCGGCTCACCGATAACTTTATTCACCCAACCACAGTTAGGATGACTCGTGCACCCTACTTCCGAACCTGCGCACGAATCCACATCGCAGACTACCCCCGGCGCTGCTAAGCGCACATATGATGAGCGGGCGGCGTTTGAAGAGGCGAAAAGAAACCTCGGCATAGTCGGCGATAAGGAGCAGCAATTCGACCGGGGAATGGCGATTCTCGGTAAAGCGTATTCCATCGCGATGATGCTCATTCTGGTGTATTTCCTCCTGGATGCGTACCAGATTATCGTTACCGCGGGCCGGAGTGTGAACATCGGCTCGTTCCTTAGCTATGCCCTGCCGAAGGTTCTGTCTGACGCTGTCTTGGTGGTGCCGTTCCTCTGGTTCGTTCTGGACTATACCAAGTCAGGGTACGTTAATCCGCGCCGCCTGCTGATGCTGTACCTTCTGCTGTGTTCCTTGAGCGGTGTGCTCTCTTTTGCGGGTGTCTTTGGTCTGGCTCAGGTGCTTTTCCCTGCGTTTACCGCACTGGATCCGGTGTCGCATCCTGCCGCTGCTTCGTCTATGGTGTCGCAGGCTCTGGTCGGGGTGATTACGGCGGGTAGCGCCGTTCTCCTGTTTTTGCTGACTCGCCCGGCTGTGGGCGTGGTCCCGAGCCCCGCGGCGATTCGGGAGCAGATGCAGATCATCAAGGACAGCATGGCGGATGATGAGGAAGAGCCGACCCGTGAGGATGTTCTTCGTCAGCTTGAGAAGGAAGAAGGCCCGGTCAAGGACTCTACCGAGCAGCTGTTGCGTGAGCTTTCTGCCGATTATGCGCTCTCGAATGATCCGGTGGAGAAGAACCGCCTGCTGGCTGAGATACAGCAGATTCAGCGCGCCCAGAAGACGGGTGTAAAGCCTAACTTCGGAGGCACGTCTGGCGGGTCGGCTAAGCCCCAACAGGAAGCGCACGAGGGTGCGGAGGCGACCGCCGCCTCCACCGCGCCTGCCGCCCCTCAGGTGGTGCTCCCGCCCCGCCCGAAGTCGCTGCGTATCGTCATGCGCTGCTTTGTCGCCTTGATGGTTGTGGAAGCAACTCATGGCATCTTCCAAACCATGATTTATGAGCGCTCGCTTGACGACGTTGGTGTATGGGCTGGATATATTCTCTCTGAGACGTTGTTCATTCTCGTTGTCCATGCCATACCGATGTTTGTCCTTTGGCGACTGTGGAGGGGCCGATTCTGGGCGTATGTCGTCATCTTTATTAGCTTCGCTTTTATAGCTATCAAGGGTCTGATAGATTTTGTGGATACTTTCCTGACGACGGGTTATCTTTCCCGGTTGCTGGACGGCACGCAGATGTGGAGTTCTCAGCAATACGCTGCATACGTGCTGTCTAGAAATGTTGCTGACACCTTGATTACGCTCCTCTCCATCCTGATAGTTGTGCTGCTCATTAGCCGTCCCACCAGGTCATTTATGGCTACCGCGAGGTTGGCACGGATGGAAGCACGTGAACAGGTGAACGCCGGTGACGGTTGGATTGTTGCGCATCAGGATGCAGAAACGCGTACTCATCTGGAAGAAGAACAGACCCGCAGGGAAGAAAAGGAAACTAACCGACGGGCTGAAGAAGCGGTCGCTCAGCAGTACAAGAGGGCCCGCCGTACGGATGCGCGGAAGAACTCCCGCAACGAACAGCGCGGCTACAAGGATACTTCCGTGTACACCGAGGAAGGCTACCGCCTCAACTAGGGCGGGAAGCCCCTCCCCATGGGGAGACTCTTTGCCACCTGCCCCGTGCTACAGCGCGCGAGGCAGGTGCGAAGAGAAGAAAGGAACAATGATGTCAGAACGTACCCCAAAGCAGCCGTTGAACGATCCGGAGTACACGGTTCCCGAGTACAGCGTGCTGCTACCCTCCGACGAGGCTGAAAATAGCACGGCAGAGGGCGATGCCGTCTCCAGCAACGTAATTTCCGGTAATGTCGCAGACACTAGCGCGGCGGAGGATAACGCGCCCGGCGGCAGCACCTCCGAGCACGCCAGCACCCCCGAGCAAACCACTACTGGCTACCGGGAGGCGACCGCTGGCTACACTGTGTACCCCGCCTCTGAGCAGATAATTCCGGAGCGCCCGAAGGCTATGCGCAGCGTTATGTGGTGCGCTGCCGCCATTATCGTGCTGGGGCCCCTGAGTAATTTTCTGCCGATTCTAAGCGGGTCATATATCGATTTTGAGACGGTGGTGAGTGTTCTCTTCTCTGCCCTGGTGGTTACCCTCATCATCTCCGCCATCCCGATTTTTATTCTCTGGAAGATCTGGGATGGCCGCGAGTGGGCGCGCATTCTTACCATCATCTACTGCGCTCTCGCGGCTGCTAGCGGTGTGCTTATTCTTGCGGATAATTTCTCGGAGTTAAGCTCTAGAGCGGCTGCGGCGTCCAGCCTGGGGCGTGTCGCGAGCGGCATTTTTACTCTTGTTCTTTACCTCCTGATGATTGTGCTGCTGACTCGTGCTCCTATTAGGACGTACACCCAAATCGTTAGCGGGGCACGTGCACTAGAACACCAGCAGATGATGTCTGAGACGAGACAGGCTGCCGGTCAGGTGCCGGCGGAACTTCGAGAGCTTTTCGCTGATGATGAGGATGGAGAACGCACCTCATCAAAGGAAAACAACCCTCGCCCGCCACACCGTAGTGCGGGATGGGGAACATAGAAAGGGGCACCAACGTCAGGAGTTCCGAGGCTAGCTCTCGGAATGGTGCACGTGGTGACTCGGGTACCTCTGAATACGCTGAGAAAGGGTACCGCCTTCCTGGGGTGTGGCGCGCCTCCTTATATCCTTGGGGTAAGACTCTTTAATGCCCGCTCCGTGCGCTGTAGCGCGGGGTGGGTGCCAGGGGAGAAAGGAACGACGATGTCAGAACGTACCCCGAAGCTGCCCTTGAATAATCCGGAGTACACGGTTCCCGAGTACAGTGTTTTGCTACCGTCCAATGAGCCTGAAAGTAGCACGGTAGAGGGTGACGGCACATCCAACAACACCGCCACCAACAACGCCGCCCCCACCGGTGCGGTAGACAATAACGCGGCAGAGGATAACGCACCCAGCAACGGCGCTCCCGAGCATGCCACTACCGGCTACCGGGACGCGACCGCCGGTTACGTTGCCGCCTCCGAACATGCGGGTTGGGTACGACCGAAGGCTCTGCGTAGCGCCAAGCGGTGCACCACCGCGATTATTATTCTGTCGCTTTTCACCACTATCCAGCTCTTCCTGCTCTTCGGTAAACCAATCGCCGGTGTGGAGACGCTACCTGACCTTGTCGTGCGTATGCTGGGATACCCTCTCCTCTTTGTTCTTATCCAGATTTGCCTCTTCTGGATGACCTGGAAAGGACACAGGTGGGCGCACATACTTACCCTCATGTACAGCGCCTACGAGGTCTTGAGTCGCATGTATTGGTTTGCGCAAGATTTCCTCGTGGACTCCCGCTATATCACCTTGTTGATGGATGAGTTGCAATCCTCCGACTCTGCAGATTTTGCGGTCGCTTTTCTCATACGTACCGCGATTGGTGTTTTCATTACTGTCCTCTACGTCCGGAATATTGTGTTGCTGACCCGTCCATCTGTGTGGGCGTACACGGCTACCGGCAGAACGTCGCATAGTCAGGTGGTTGATCAGAATCCACAGGCACCTAACACGAACTTCAATGAAGGCGGGAACCGCCTCAACTAGGATGTTTGCCTCAAACGGCGCCACTATCACCAAAAGGCTCAGAGCGTGAAAAGGGTGGGGATACCAAACGGTATCCCCACCCTTTTGCGTTAAATATCGAAATCTTCTAGCTGGTAAAACCCTTTGAGTTGCCTAAAAGGTTCCAGTCTTTCTATAAAAAGCCCTATTTCCCTCTAAGGGCTTACCCTATACTGAAAAAGTATTATTCTCTCAGCTAACTACATCAAACAACTCTTTTAGGTATGTTTCAAGCAAATCTGCCTATACGAGCACAACAATCACCGACTGACGCACCACAGTGCGAGCATATGAGAGAAAGAACGACGATGTTTAACAACACTTCCGGCGCCTCCGCGGGCACGCTGGCACCGCAGGCAGCTCAGTCTAACGCCGCAGCATCGAATATTCCGGCACCGAACTTTCCGGCACCCGCCGCAGCGGCACCTCAGCTTCCGGTTCCTGCAGGTGCCCGCCCTGTGTATGGTGTGCCGGGTGTCCAGCGCGCTATCAATCATCCGCCGCGCCCCATTGCTATCTGGATGGTAAGCATTTGCGTGGTCTTGCTTCTGGCTACGTACCCCCTACAGCCTCTTGTGGGTCTAGAGTTTATGTTTGTGTATTGGCTGGCAGCTTCCACTATGGGGCTTACGATGATTCTCCCTATTGTTCTTGGAGTAGTCTCTGCCTGGTACCTCAATGAGGGTTATGAGTGGGCGCGAGTGGTGATTATTATCGAGGGCGCACTGCGTATGCTTCTGGATATTTTGGTTGTAGCTGGCTCTTCCCGATTCTTCCTGAGCAATGACTATGATTCGCAAGCGTTCAGGTTTATGTTTTTTGGTCCGTTTATGACCCTTGAGGGTATGTATGTGAAGCTCGCCTTTGATTTCATCATCCGTATCTTCTTTATTGTTCTTCTCTGCCAGCCGCAGGTGGGGCGATACATCCAAATGCGTGGAGACCTGCGACGCATGAGCGTAAAGTAACCTCGCAGAGGCGTAACTCGCTTCCGGGGCGTCGCCTCCACCGGGCTTGAGAGAACGCAAAAGGGTGGGGATACCAAACGGTATCCCCACCCTTTTCTCATCCCCGGTTCAGCAGCCGCGAAGGACTCATCACGTATTACTCAGCAGAGTCCTGCTTCGCCTTCGAGCGGCCACGCAGGTACTCGATAAAGACCGGCACCACAGAAACCGCCACAATAATCACAGCAATGTACTCAATGTTGTTGTGTACGAACGGGATACCGCCCAGCAGCACACCCGCCAGACCAATCAAACCAATCCACGCAACCGCGCCAACAACATTCCACAGGTGGAACTTCTTACGGTCGTACGAAGAAATACCAGCCGCAAGAGACACAAAAGTACGAACAATCGGCACGAAACGACCCAGAACCAGAGCCAAGCTACCGCGCTTCTGGAAGAATTCCTCAGTAGTGTGCAGGTTCTTAGTGCTCAGAATCTTCGCGTCATCCTTGAAGATCTTACGGCCGTAACGGGCACCAATCTGGTAGCCAACCTCAGCGCCAGCAATAGCAACCAGCACCAGCACCGGGAACGCCAGCCAGAGAGACAGACCCATCTGCTCATGCAGCATACCCAGAGCAAAAATCAGGGAGTCACCCGGAAGAACCGGGAAAAGAACGCCGGACTCAATAAATACGATAATTGCCGAAACAACCAGAACCCAGGGGCCGGTATCGAGCAGGAACTGCTCAAGGTCGAGGCCCAAGAGTGCAACCGGAAGATGCGCCAAAGCGGTGGCAAGAAAAGTCATGAAAAATCCTGAACTGTGAGTGGACCGCACGCACGGATCGGCGGCGGAGTAACACCAGCATAGAAAGCATACCTATGGTGAACATTGTGCAAAACTATGCGGAGGCTGTGTATTACTGGCACAATTCTACCGGCATTTACGCCGGATGCACGGGTGAGCGAGGCGTAAATCTCCGCACCGGCGGAACCGAAACCACGCGAGGTGATGCGGCGCTCGCACGCCTGCCCAAGTAGTGACCGTCCGTCAGGCCAGAGGATGCAGGGTGTGACATGATGGGAAGAGAGCACGGCGCGTCGCGGCGTAGCGATTGACCCAACCAACCACCGTTGGAGAGAACATGAACCCCCAGCAGTCAGCATCCAGCCCCGCCGATTCCCCACATACTGATTCCCTGCATGCTGAAGCCCGCGACGTGTTGCGCCGCCTCACCGGTGTTACTGATGCCGAGTTCCACGACGGCCAGTACGAGGCGATTCACGCCCTCGTAGCCGACCGTGCCCGCACCCTCGTCGTGCAGCGTACCGGCTGGGGTAAGTCCGCGGTCTACTTCATTTCTTCCCTGCTGTTGCGTGCCCGCGGTATGGGCCCGGCGCTTATTGTCTCCCCGCTGCTCTCCCTGATGCGTGATCAGGTTGAGGCGGCATCCCGCGCGGGAGTGCCCGCCGCCATGGTGAACTCCGCGAACGTCACCGAATGGGATGAGATCCGCACCCGCCTCGAAGCTAACGACCTCGACGTGCTCCTGGTTGGCCCCGAACGCCTCAATAACCCGGCGTTCCGTGAGCAGTGGCTACCGTACCTGCTGCCGCGCCTGGGTCTGCTCGTTATTGATGAGGCGCACTGTATTTCTGACTGGGGCCATGACTTCCGCCCCGACTACCGCCGTATTGGTTCGCTCATTAAATCTCTGCCGGCGGGTGTGCCGGTGCTGGCGACTACCGCGACTGCGAATGACCGTGTTAGCCGCGATATTGCCGAGCAGCTCAGTACCGATACCGCCGCACCCGTGCATGTGCTGCGCGGCCCGCTGTCCCGCGAGTCCCTGCGCCTAGGTGTTCTGACCCTGCCTGATGAGGCGCAACGCATCGGCTGGCTGCTCACGCACCTGAATAGCCTGCCCGGTTCGGGCATTATCTACACGCTGACTGTCTCTGCGGCAGAAGATACCGCAAACGCCCTGCGTGCCAGCGGCTACGAGGTGCTCGCCTACACCGGTAAGACTGACCCGGATGAGCGGCTGGTTGCAGAGCAGGCGCTCAAGGAAAACCGGGTGAAGGCTCTTGTTGCGACGAGTGCCCTCGGTATGGGTTTTGACAAGCCCGATTTGGGTTTTGTCGTGCACCTGGGCGCGCCGTCATCTGCGGTGAGCTACTACCAACAGATTGGCCGCGCCGGACGAGGCGCCCTCAAAGCGGATGTTCTGCTCCTGCCCGGTCGCGAAGACCGCGCCATTTGGGAGTATTTTGCGACCGCCTCCATGCCTGATGAGGAGCAAGCGTTGGCTGTTTTGGATGCCCTCGCCCAGTCCCCGGAGGGGTTGAGCATTACCGCGTTGGAGGCGCGCGTTCAGTTGCGCCGCTCCACCCTGGAGCTTCTGCTGAAGGTGCTGGACGTTGAGGGTGCGGCGGTGAAGGAAGGTAACTTTTGGCGTCGTACCTCTTCGCCGTGGCAGTACGATAGTGCACGTTACGCGGCGGTGGCGCAGGCGCGTGTGGCGGAGCAGAACGCCATGCTGGAGTATGAACGCGCTAGTCAGTGCCGTATGCTTTTCCTGGCTCAGCAGCTTGATGATGCTTCCGCTGTTGCTTGCGGTCGTTGCGATGTGTGTGCAGGCCCCTGGTACCCGGTTGACGTTCCCACTGAGGCGCAGCAGGCGGCGCAGAGCAGTTTCAATACGGTGGGTGTGCCCCTGCAGCCGCGCCGCATGTGGCCGAGCGGGCTGGATCAGCTGATGGGTGCGGATGCGCCGCGCGGTCGTTTGTCTAAGGACGAGCAGGCTGAACCCGGTTATGCTTTGGCGCGTTTGAGCGACATGGGGTACGGTACTCGTCTGCGTGAGCTTTTGGCGACGAATGAGCTGGGTGAACCGGTTGATTCTGAGGTTCCTGCCGAGCTGGGTCGTGCCTGTGTGAAGGTGCTTGCTGCATGGCAGTGGGCTGAGGCGGGCCGTCCGGTGGCGGTGTTGACTCTGCCTTCGTCGGTGCGTCCCCGTTTGGCTCAGTCTCTGGGTAGGGGGCTTGCTTCGGTGGGTCGCCTGGTGGATTTGGGTCAGGTGTCTCTGGTGGGGGAGCCGCGTTTCTTTGGCGGTAATAGCGCGTTCCGGTGTGCGGATGTGCTGCGCTCGTACCAGGTGCCTGCAGAAGTTTTGGACTATGTGCGGGAGCATCGGTGCCCTGTTCTGCTGGTTTCTGATGTGGTGGATTCGCGGTGGGCGTTTACGGCTGTGGCGCGTGAGCTGCGGCTGGCGGGCGCTTCTGCGGTGTATCCTTTCTCTTTGGCTGCCACCCACTAGCCGCGCCCATTAAGGTTTATTTATTCCCCTGACGAGGTTGTATGTCATATTCGGAATATTCAAAATTAGCGGTCACAGACGGCTCTTCCGCTGTGCTCAGCGATATTCCTGCTCGCCCCGAATACAGCGAGTGGATGACGCGCGCCCTCGCCGAGGGCGCCGCCGCAGGTGAGCGTGGCGAGATCCCTATCGGTGCTGTGGTGGTGGACGAGCGGGGCGTCATTATCGGTTCGGCGGGCAATACTCGCGAGCGGGAGCATGACCCCAGTGCCCATGCGGAGGTGAATGCGATTCGTCAGGCGGCGGCGCATCGTGGTCAGTGGCGCCTGGACGGGTGCACGCTCGTGGTGACGGTTGAACCGTGCCTGATGTGTGCCGGCACGATCCTGGCGTCGCGCGTTTCAACGGTGGTTTTTGGTGCTTGGGAGGAGAAGACGGGGGCTGTTGGCAGCCGTTACGATGTACTGCGTGACGGCAGGGTTGCTCCGGCTCCCGAGGTATATGCGGGGGTGCGCGCTGAGGAGTGTGCGCAGCTGATGGTGGACTTCTTTAAGGAACGCCGCCCCTGACCTTCCCTAAGCCTCACCCCTAAAAATGGTTTGTATAACGCGAAAAGCCGCGCAGAGACTGCGTGGCTTTTCGCGTTATTTGTACGAAAAACCCCATTTCTTTGAAAAATGCTTCAAAAATTTCAAAAATGGCCCCTGTTTTTCCATGAAAAGCCCACTACATCACACACAATCGGGTCTACGATATATAGGCATTGGAGCCTCCGCCTGCCTGCGCCCGACGCTCAACACCCCGCGCGGTGCCCGCGGATGACTCCCAGAAACTCACCCGAACCATCCATTCTCTGAGGGGATCTAACCGTGTTAAGCGTTGACAATATTTGGGCAAAAGGGCGCCACACTCCGCTTTTTGACCGCACCACCTTCTCAGTGGGCGAGGGTGAAGTCATTATTGTTCAGGCGGATAGCCAGCTGGAGCGGACCTCTCTCGCGTTGGCGCTGACTGGCCGCCTTCCCCTGTCCGGCGGCACGATTAGCTGGAGCAAGGGCGATGATGACCCTCGTCCTATTTCGATGAAGCGTCTGCGTGCTCTCAGTAGCGTGGTGGATTCTCCTGATGTGACCGCTCCTGAGCAGCATATGCGCGTGCACGATTATGTTTCGGAGATGCTGTCCTATAACCTGCCGATTTTTGGTCGTTCTCGCGCGAGCCGCTGGCTGGCTGAACGCGGCCTGGAGGAGCTGGACGGGCTGTGGATGGATGAGATTAGTGGCGAGATGAACATTGAGCTGATGGCCGCTTTGGCGAAGCATAGCCCCTCTGACCTGCTGGTTTTTGATACTCCTTCCCGCCATCTGAACCACACGTACATGTGGCTTCCGTATCTGGAGGAGCTTGCCGCGGATGAGGACCACCCGCGCACGGTGGTGGCGGTTGTGCCCCATATTTCGGAGTCCTGGCATGGTGCGCGTGCTGTGGTCGGCCGTGCCCCTGAGGAGAACGCGCCGGATCCTGTTGAGGGCGAGATTGAACCCTCCAATGATTCCCCCGAACATGGCGAAAACGCTGAGAAGGAGTAAGAATGACTGTTCTGCGTGTTGCACTCGTTGAGCTGAAGCGCCTGACCAGCGGTGTTCTGCCGGTTCTGGTGCTGCTTGCGATGTCCTGCATTCCGCTGCTGTACGGTGCCCTGTACCTGTACGGTAACTGGGATGCTTACGGCCATGTGAATGGCATTGTGGGCGCCCTGGTGGTTGAGGATGAGGGCGCGACGGATTCTGAAGGTAAGCAGGTGAACACCGGTGCTGATGTGAAGAAGAACCTTCTGGATGCGGGCACGTTCGATTGGCGTCAGGTGCAGACCCGCGCTGAGGCTGTTGAAGGCGTGGAGAACGGCACCTATGACTTCGCGATGGTGATTCCGAAGGACTTCTCCCGGAATCTGCAGAGTGCCGGTTCGTTCAAGCCTGATGCTAACGGCAAGACGGGCACTATTGATCCGCGTGCGGCGGGTATTGAGGTCATTACGAATGATGCCAATAACTATGTGCTGACGAATATTGTCACTAAGGCGGGCACTTCGGTGCGTGATTCGGTGGCGGAGAAGGTCGGTAATTCTACGGCGAATTCACTGTTGGCTAGCTTCACGACTATTCATTCGAAGATGGGTGAGGCTGCTGATGGTGCGTCGAAGGTGAATAACGGCACGGTGAAGCTAGCGGATGCGATTGTTCAGCTGAAGGATGGCACCGCCACGGTGAATGATGGTGCCGTGAAGCTGAAGGATGGCACCTCCTCCTTGGCTGATGGCCAGTCCCAGTTGTTGGATGGTCAGAAGCAGTTGGCGGAGGGCGCTGCGAAGCTTGCTGATGGTGTTTCGACTTTGGATTCGGGTGCAGCGAAGCTGGATTCTGGTGCTGCGAAGCTTGCCGATGGTGCGTCGAGTTTGAAGGATGGTTCGTCGACTTTGGCTTCGGCGGCTGCGTCTGCTTCTGATGGTGCGGCGAAGTTGAAGGATGGTTCGGCGACCCTGGCTGAGGGTACTGCGAGCTTGAAGAGCGGTTCGGCGGCGGTTGCGAAGGGTGCTAATGATTTGGCGTCGGGTATTCATCAGTTGCGTGAAGGCATGGATCAGGCTGGTATTCGTGAGTTGCCGGCTGAGCTGAACGCGATGTGCATGCGTCTGCATGAGACGGATACTTCTGCTGGTAGCGGCGATTTTGGTCGTGACTTGTCGAATACTGTGGTGTCTGCGAGTGCGCAGAAGGTGCGTGCTCGGGTGACTCCGCTGGTTGAGGCGGGTACGTTGACTCAGGAGCAGGCTGATCAGCTGGTCGCTGCTGTTGATTCTGAGGAGACGAAGAATGAGGTTGCTGAGCTGAATCAGAAGGCTCTGCAGTCGCATCTGGCTACTCGTGATGCTGCCGCTGCTGATGCTCTGTCGAAGTTGCGCGCGTTGAAGTCGAGCCATTGTGTTTCTGATGGTTCGTCGTCGACTGCGGTGAAGATTCAGACTTTGGTGACTGGCGTGGATTCGCTGGATTCCGGTGCGTCTTCGCTTGCCAAGGGCGCTTCGTCGGTGGCTGATGGTGCCGCTCGTGTGGATGCTGGCGCGTCCTCGTTGGCGTCGGGTTCGGCGAGCCTGGCTGATGGTAATTCCAAGATCGCTTCGGGTGCTTCGAGCCTTGCGAGTGGTTCTGCGACTCTGTCGGGTGGTGCTTCTGAGCTGAAGGAGGGTACTGATTCTTTGAAGAGCGGTACCGCCGAGCTGAAGGATGGTAGCGGTACTTTGGCGGAGAAGGAGCAGTCTGCGGTTGAGGGTCAGCAGAAGCTGGCTGATGGCGCGAATGAGCTGAAGGATGGTGCGTCGAAGCTTTCTGACGGCACGGCGAAGCTGTCTGATGGTTCGACTCAGCTGAATGATGGTGCTTCCGAGTTGAAGGATGGCACTTCGTCGCTGGAGAGCGGCCTGGCTTCTGGTGCTAAGCAGGTTCCGAGCCTTGCGCCGACTGAACAGGCGAAGGTTGCGGATACGATGTCGAACCCTGTGACTTTGTCGCATGAGTCGCTGGCATCGGCTCGTAACTATGGTGAGGGCATGGGTCCGTTCTTCATGTGTCTGGCGCTGTGGATTGGCGGCTTGATGCTGGTTCAGACGCTGCGTGTGATGAATAACCGTGCGTTGGCTTCGCATGCTCCGTCGATTCGTGTGATGCTCGGTAGCTGGATGCCGTTCGGCCTGGTGGGTA
>ERZ772920.1098-NODE-1098-length-14345-cov-2.807068_pt1 | contig 14345 bp, 9 predicted proteins | sample MGYA00511469_ERZ772920 | MGnify/ENA primary metagenome ERZ772920 (study PRJEB29015, sample SAMEA2738069) | human oral metagenome | biome: human oral; feature: human-associated habitat; material: saliva | place: China | collected 2216 ... | reverse complement strand
TATCTGAACAACAACTTATTCAATTTATCGAACAAAAACTGGCAGAAGACAATATTTTTGAGCTACTAAAAAGCTTTTTCCACTGGATTCGCTGCGAAGTGCTACGTGAAAATCAGCTTAAATTTTTAATCAAAACGTTAAAGAAAAATAAAGTACTTACACAAAATTTGGCATCGCAACTTTGCCGCTGGTTATGCAGTATGCGACTTTATCCGCTGCTGATTTCTAATGGAATTCTAAGTCGTGATGGTTTTAGCCGTGAATTTCGCTCACGTCTTTATGAGAAATTCAACCCTGCTGTGCCTGATGTCAAAGATCTTCGCGATATTTTCTTTCTGCTGTTTAACGATAAAAATGATGGAGAATGGATTAACAGCGTGCCATTACACTATTGGGGCAGTATTTTTAAATTGCTTAATCGTTATGTGAGTGAAGCAGAGCGTGAACGTGTAGATGCTCATTTGAGAGCGGAAGGCTTGTTTGCGATAAAAATGCTTTCGATTTGGATTGCGGCTGAAGAGATGCAGCCTGAACTGATGCGCTTAGATCCAAGTTTAATTGAGGCAGATAGCCCTTTTGTTGCATTACAAAAAGAGGTGATGCTCTGGATTGATGCACGCCGTCGCAATGAATTATTTGATGATGGGCACTTGCAAGTAATGTTTGTCCAAAGTAAGGCATTAATCGACCGCTTGAAGAAAAAAGGGGCTGCGATGGGCTCTTCAATGGAAGTCGCTTATTTGCTTGAACGCTTGGAGCAGACACTCGATCGCCTTGCAATGTTGATGGATGTGTTTGCTTCTAATCGCTTTTTGCCACGTCGTATTTTACTTTTGGCAGGAAATTTAGCCATTGCTTCAGCGAATAAACACAGCATCTCTGCCCTTTTGAAGCAGAGTGTGAGCATGCTTTCGCGTAGCATTACCCAAAACACGAGTGACCACGGTGAGCACTATATCACACGCAACAAAAGCGAATATCTCTCGATGTTCTATTCGGCTGCTGGTGGTGGCGTATTGATTGCATTGATGGCATTGTTCAAAATTTACTTGAACGACATAATTGAAGATAAGGTGCTAAAAGGTATTGCTGAAGGGCTGAATTACGGCATTGGGTTTACCCTGATTTTTATGTTGCATTTTACCGTTGCAACCAAACAGCCTGCCATGACGGCGGCAAGATTTGCTGATTTCGTTGGGAAAAATCCACAAGGGCGAGCGGTAAATATGAAGCTTGCTCAATTGTTGATTGATGTATTCCGCTCGCAAAGTATTGCAGTTATCGGGAATGTGGCGGTGGCGGTTGGGATTGCTTCACTCGTGGCTTATGGTTACCAACATTTTGAAGGTAAGCCATTGCTCGATCAGGAGCAAATTACTTATCAACTGCATAGCATCGATCCGCTCAGTGGCACACTTTGGTTCGCCGCAATTGCGGGCGTTTGGCTTTTCTGTGCAGGTTTGATTTCAGGTTATGTAGATAACCGTTGTAATTATCTCAACTTGCGAATGCGATTGCAGCATCACCCACTCCTTGTAAAAATAATGGGCGAACACAAGCGGTCGATTTTTGCCAATTATATGCATAACAACTATGGTTCGATTGTAGGTAATTTGGCTTTTGGTATGTTGCTCGGCTTAACGGGCGTCGTAGGCTATTTGTTCAATCTCCCACTTGATATTCGCCACATTGCCTTCTCTTCGGCAAATGTCGGTTATGCAGTAATGAGCGGAGATTTAGGCTGGGTGATTTTCTGGCAAAGTCTCTGCTTTGTCTTGTTGATTGGCGTGGTTAATCTGGCAGTCAGTTTCTCGCTCACACTTTCATTGGCTCTTCGCTCACTAGGTGCGACGGTAGATAGCTGGAAAAATATTGCCAAATGCATATGGCAAATTCTTAAACAAAAACCGCTGAGTTTGCTTTTGCCAGTATGATGCAGAAATTTAAGGATAATTTATGTGGTTTAAAAATGTGATGATTTATCGTCTCACTAGCGAGCTAACGCTAGATGAGCAAATGCTTAATAAGCAATTAACTGAAAATCGCTTTACACCTTGTGAAGTTCACGATATGAGTAAATTTGGCTGGAGCAAACCGCTTGCTAGTTCTGATCAACTGTTCTTCTCACAAGGTAAGCAATTTTTGCTGATTTCACATCAGGAAAACAAACTGTTGCCAGCAAATGTAGTGAAGCAAGAGGTTGAAAAACGTATTGCTGAATTGGAAGAAAAAGAAGCTCGTAAACTCAAAAAAACAGAGAAACAGGCAGTGAAAGATCAGGTCGTTTCTGTATTGTTACCTCGTGCGTTTAGCAAACATCAGTTCACCACTATTTGGTTGGATTTAGACGCACAGTTGGTTTATGTGGATGCGAGTTCAAGCAAACGAGCGGAAGATACGCTTGCATTATTGCGTAAAACGCTAGGCTCCCTCCCTGTTGTGCCGATTTCCTTTGCGATTCCGCCTTATGAAGTGATGACCGATTGGGTGGCTAAAGGTTACACACCTGCATGGTTCAACTTGTTAGAGGAAGCAGAGTTAAAATCCTTTGAAAGTGGTAGTATGATTCGTTGTAAAAATCAGATGTTGGAAAGCGATGAGATAACGTCGCACTTACAAGCGGGTAAATTTATAACCAAAATTGCAATCGACTGGGAAAATCATTTTTCTTGTGTATTGAATGAAGAAGCCGTGCTTTCTCGCCTTAAATTTGCCGATGAAATTCGTGAGAAAAATGATGATATTTTAAAAGAAGATATTGCTCAGCGTTTTGATGCTGATTTCTTGTTGATGACCGAAGAGTTGAAGCTCTTTACCCGAAAAATTATTGCCGAATTTGGTGGTATTAAAGAGCGAATTTAACAAAGTGTTAATAGATTTAACATGTAAGCCCCTTAAATTTCCTTTAAGGGGTTTATTTTTGTAAACAAAAGTTTACTAAGCAAAGATATTTTTACTTTTTTGCAAAAAAGAGTAGAAAAATCTCTATTTTTCGCTACAATCAAACCGTTCATTTTTATTGACAGGTGATTGTATGAAAAATAAAACACTCGGAAGCACACTGATTGTCGCAGGAACGACAATCGGGGCTGGAATGTTGGCAATGCCTTTAACTTCAGCGGGCATTGGCTTTGGTTTTACCGTGGTTCTTCTCGTCTCTTTATGGCTTCTACTCTGCTTTACGGCATTGCTATTCGTAGAAGCGTATCAAACTGTTGACAGTGATGCTGGCTTGGGCACATTGGCAGAAAAATATTACGGCACATTGGGGCGTGTGGTTTCCACTGCGGTATTGATCATCTTCCTTTACGCGATTTTATCCGCTTATGTTTCAGGCGGTAGTTCAATTTTAGGCGGATTATTGCCAACCATTGTTGATGCAGAAACTACCACTAAAATTGCAGGCGTGATTTTCACTGTGGTATTCGGTAGTTTTATTGTAGTAGGTACAACTAGTGTGGATGCCGTAAATCGCATCATTTTTGCAACTAAAATCTTGGCTTTTATCTTAGTATTAGGGCTATTATTGCCGAAAGTGACCGTAGATCATTTATTAGCAATGCCAATCAATAATGCTCTATTGATTTCAGCAATGCCGATTTTCTTTACCTCATTTGGTTTCCACGGATCCATCCCAAGCCTAAACAAATACCTTGACGGTAATGTAAAAGCATTACGAATCTCGATTGTGGTCGGTACAGCAATTCCGCTTATCGCTTATATTTTATGGCAATTAGCGACGCACGGTGTCTTAAGTCAAACGGAATTTATGGAAATTTTAGAGCGTGATCCAACCTTAAATGGCTTGGCAGAAGCTGCTCACCATATTACAGGTAGCTCAATTGTTGGTATTGTCGTTCGTCTTTTCTCAGCACTAGCTTTAATCACTTCATTCTTAGGCGTCGCATTAGGTTTATTTGAAGCCTTAGAAGATTTGCTCAAACGTGTAAATATCAGTGCAGGGCGTAAAAGTTTAGGCTTGCTGACTTTCTTACCACCCATGTTATTTGCATTTTTCTACCCGCAAGGTTTTATTACCGCATTAGGCTATGCAGGGCAAATGTTTGCGTTCTACGCTGTTGTGTTACCAATTGCGATGGTATGGCGTTTACGTAGCCAAAATGCAAACCTAGCATATCGCGTAAAAGGTGGCAAAGCCTCATTGATTATCGCATTAGTGATAGGTGTATTTATCGTGATTGTACCATTTTTAATCCAACAAGGTTTATTGCCTCAAGTAGTCGGTTAATCAGAGATTAGATTATCAAGCGGTTCATTTTGTAATATTTTTGACAAAATCGACCGCTTGTATCACTTCTGGTAAAATATTCTCAATGATGTTATAGACAAGGAGGCGAGATGACTGAACAAGTACGTTTAACACAATTTAGTCACGGTGCGGGGTGAGGCTGTAAAATTTCGCCTAAGGTATTAGGGACAATTTTACATAGCGAACTCGAAAAATTTATCGACCCAAATTTATTAGTCGGCAACGAAACTGCAGATGATGCAGCGGTTTACGATATTGGCAATGGCGTGGGCATTATCAGCACCACTGATTTCTTTATGCCGATTGTCGATGACCCATTTGATTTTGGACGAATTGCTGCAACCAATGCAATTAGCGATATTTTTGCGATGGGAGGTAAGCCGATTATGGCGATTGCGATTTTAGGCTTCCCGATCAATAAACTCCCAGCGAAAGTCGCTCAACAAATCGTAGAAGGTGGTCGTGCCGCTTGTGCCACAGCGGGCATTGCTTTGGCTGGCGGACATTCCATCGATGCATCTGAGCCAATTTTTGGCTTGGCGGTAACGGGGGTTATTCCAACCGAAAAAGTGAAACGCAACGCTTCGGCAACCGCAGGTTGTCAACTCTTCTTAACCAAACCACTTGGTATTGGTATTTTGACAACCGCAGAAAAACGGGGAATTTTGAAGCCTGAGCATCAATATTTAGCACGAGATGCGATGTGTCAAATGAACTTGATTGGTGCAGAATTCTCCAAATTGGATGAAGTGAAAGCGATGACTGATGTCACAGGTTTTGGCTTGTTAGGACATTTAAAAGAAGTGTGCGAAGGTTCAAATTTACGAGCAGAAGTCAATTTTGCTGATATTCAAACGCTTGACGGCGTGCGAGATTATATTGCACAAGGCTCTGTACCTGGTGGAACAAATCGTAACTTCGAAAGCTACGGGCATTTGATTTCTCCATTAACCGATGAGCAAAAAGCGATTTTATGTGATCCTCAAACTTCTGGCGGTTTATTGGTTGCTGTTGAGTCGCAAGCGGTAGAAAAAATCCAACAAATTGCAAATGCAATGAATGTGCCACTGTTCCAAGTGGGGCGTTTGTTAAAAAGGGATGAAAATAGATCATTAATCGAAGTTCATTAAAGCAATATAAAAGATAAAAAATAAGACTGCTTAAGCAGTCTTATTTTCATTTATATCACACATTCCCATTCTTAATATTCTCAAGCATTTCCCAGCGTTCAAAAGCTTGTTCAAGTTCAGCTTCTTTCTCTGCGAGAGCTTGTAATTTTTCTTGGGTATAAGCGATTTCTTTGCTGAAGAAATCAGCTGAATTCACCTCTGTTTGCAAAGCTTCAATATCTGCCTCAAGGGCTTCCATCTTCGCAGGTAATTCTTCCAGTTCACGTTGTTCTTTATACGACAACTTCACTTTCTTCGTTTCTGCTTTAGGTCTTTCTTGTTTTACGAGTTCGCTTACAAGCGGTTCATTTTTCTTCTGATTTTGCGATTGTACAGCTTGGCTGGCATGGTAATTTTCTTGTTGCTGCTTCGCATCAAAATAGCCACCGATATATTGATTTAATACGCCGTTGCCTTCAAAGAAGAAACACTCTTCCACGGTATTGTCGATAAATTGACGGTCGTGGCTGACGATTAATAATGTACCTTGATAATCGGCAAGCAGTTCTTCCAATAATTCCAATGTTTCCACGTCCAAGTCATTAGTTGGTTCGTCCAGAATCAGAAGGTTATTGGGCTTGAGCAATAATTTTGCCAATAAGAGACGGTTACGTTCGCCGCCCGATAAGGCTTTAACGGGCGTCATCGCACGTTTTGGCGGAAATAAGAAATCTTGCAAATAACCAAGCACGTGGCGTTTTACGCCGTTTACTTCAATATCTTGCTTACCATCGGCAACGTTGTCCATCACCGTTTTTTCTAAATCTAACTCGGCACGATATTGGTCGAAATAAGCGACATCTAACTTGGTTCCGCAACGAATGGTACCCGAAGTAGGTTGCAATTCGCCTAATAACAGTTTGATGAAGGTGGTTTTACCACAGCCGTTTGGCCCCACTAACGCAATTTTATCGCCACGTTGAATAGTCGCAGAAAAATCTTTCAGCAAGGTTTTACCTTCAACTTGGTAACTGGCATGCTCAATTTCAAACACGATTTTGCCTGATCGAGCAGTAGTATCTAGCTGGATTTTGGCTTTGCCTTGCACTTCACGGCGGTTGCGACGCTCTTCACGCAATTTTTTCAACGCTCGTACTCGCCCTTCGTTACGCGTGCGGCGGGCTTTAATGCCCTGGCGAATCCACACTTCTTCTTGTGCGAGTTTTTTATCGAAAAGCTCATTTTGTAAGGCTTCTACACGTAAATCTTCTGCTTTGGTTTCTAAATAGAGATCGTAGTTGCTTGGGTAAGAGACGAGTTTACCGCGATCTAAATCAACAATACGGGTTGCCATTTTGCGGATAAATGAACGGTCGTGCGAAATAAAAATGATAGCCCCTTTGAAGTTCAGCAAGAGATCTTCTAACCAGGTAATCGCTTCCACATCTAAGTGGTTGGTAGGTTCATCTAATAAAAGAATATCAGGATTCGCCACCAAAGCACGAGCCAATGCGGCACGGCGAACCCAGCCACCTGAAAGTTCACAGAGTTTTTTATCTGGGTCAAGCTCTAGCAATTTCAGCGTATCTTGAATGCGGTTTTCAAACTGCCAGCCGTTATTGTGTTCAAGCTGGGCTTGCACTTGTGACAATTTTGCCAACAGTTCATCGCTGTAATTGGTCAGCATTTGTTGCGAAATGTAGTGATATTGCTTTAAAAGATCGCTTAAATGTGCAATTCCTTCAGCAACATATTCGAAAACGGTTTCTTGAATATGACGTGGTGGATCTTGCTCAAGGCGTGTCACAATGATGTCTTTTTCAAAAATCAACTTGCCATCGTCTAATTGCACTTCGCCAGCAAGTACTTTCATTAACGTTGATTTGCCCGCTCCATTGCGTCCAACTAAACAGACTCGTTCGTTAGGTTCAATATGTAATTCGGTATGATCTAAAAGTGGAAAATCCCCGAAGCCTAAATAAGCGTTTGATAGGTTAAGTAATGCCATAAAATTGATGTTAATAATAAAAAATTTGGCTATTTTATCAGATTTGAACGAGGGAGGTAAGCGGGGACATGTTGGTGGTAATGTGTAAATAATGAAGAAAATTAAAAAGCAATGAGGCAATATCTTGAAGTGATTGATTAAATATTGATTTACTTAAATTCCCTCGTTACTAAAAATAGTAAACTATAAAATAAAGAGAATACGGTTGAAAAAATTCAACCGTATTTTGAAAGACTAAAAGCAAAAATTATTCTGCTAATTCTGTTTGTTCATGAGCCATTAACTCTTGCCCAACATTATCTAATAACGTTAAATAACGTTCGTAATGTTTTAACATATCCGTAATTAACTCATTTTTATCCATATATTGCACATCATAACCAACACGACCATCAAAGAAATAAGTGTAAGGTTCGTAAGTGGTGCTATGTTGAATATGTGGTAAGTTTTCATCGTTAATTAACTGCTCTGAAACTTCACGGCTAACCGATTTAATTCCGTACATAAAGTCACGCATTGCATCTTTTTGAATTACTAATTCGACTGCAGGTTCATCTTGATCAAACAAGGTATTTACCGACACACTCAGATTATATTTACCAATTAGCTCTTGGCGTAATTCACGCATTGCAGGTAACGCAGTATGTTTGAGGAAGCGTAAAATATCTTTCTCTTGCGTTTGGTTCATCATTTGCTCTAAACGATCTTTCCATTTTTCACCTGTCCAGAAAATACTGGTTGGGTTCACTTTGGTGCTAAAGTATTTCTTATCTGCATTTAAACCTTTCCATAAGCTTACACACATAATCAGCATTAACATGGCAAATGGGAGAGATACCATTAACGTCATTGCTTGTAGGTTAGCCAAACCACCTGAACGCATTAAGACAATCGCTACCACAGACATTACTCCGCCCCACATTACTGCTTGCCAGCGAGGAGAGGTTAAACTTTTATCACGTGATGCAATATTATTCAGTACATAAATACCTGAGTCTGCCGAAGTAATAAAGAATAAAGAAATAATCAATAAACTTACAATACCTGTTACTGCTGAAAGGGGTAAGTAATCTAAAAATTTAAACAACAGAGATTCTGGTGATGAAACCAGCTGACCTAATGCACCTGCGGCTTCCCCATTATTTAACCAAATTGCAGTATTACCAAATGCGGTAAACCAAAGTACACCAAATAAACTTGGAATGACTAATACGCCAAAAATAAATTCACGAATTGTACGTCCTTTTGAAATCCGAGCAATAAATAAACCTACAAAAGGCGCCCAAGAACACCACCATGACCAATAAAGAACTGTCCAACCGCTAAACCAGTTCGTATGCTCTTGTTCATACGTATAGGTTTTGAAACTTAACTGTACTAAATGGCTAAGATACGTGCCTAAGTTATCACTGAATGCCGATAATAAATAGAGAGTTGGTCCTGCTACTAAAACAAAAATTAGTAATAAGAAAGCTAAGCTTAGGTTTATTTCGCTCAGCATTTTTACTCCTTTGCCTACCCCTGAAATCGCAGAGAATATAGCTAAGCTCATGACAACGACAATAACAATTAACTGTAAACTAAAGCTATTTTCACTTGCCCAACCTAATTGAGTTAATCCCGCCCCTAATTGCGATGCACCAAAACCTAAGGTTGTAATAATACCGAATAAAGTCGCAAGCAATGACATCACATCAATGACGTCACCGACTTTACCGTTAATACGATCTTTCAATAATGGGTAGAAACAAGAACGCAATGCAAGTGGCAGTTTATAGCGGAAACCGAAATAAGCTAAAGCCAAAGCAATCATTCCATACACCGCCCAAGCGTGAATTCCCCAGTGGAATAAGGTATGTAGCATCGCTTCTTGTTGACGATGTTCTGCTGTACCGCTAGTAATATCTGAGAGATAATGTGTCAATGGTTCTGCCACACCAAAGAACATCAACCCAACCCCCATTCCCGCTGCAAATAACATTGCAAGCCAAGAAAGGAATCCAAATTCAGGCTCTTCTTCATCATTGCCAAGTTTAATATTCCCTAAATTACTGACGGAAAGAATCAGCAAAAAGCCTAAAAAAATTGAAAATGTTAAAACGTAGAACCAACTAAAATTGGCAAAAATCCCTGCTTTAGCTTGATCTAATAGTGCTTGTGTTTGCGTTGGTGCAACCAAAATCATGAGCACTAAAAAGAGGATAAAAAATAACGTCAAGCCGATCACTAATGGATTAAATGACGTTCTCTTTTCCATAAATTGAGATAAAAACAAACCTTCTCCTTAAATAGTTAAGTAGATCATTGAAATATTGAATATTTTATTTAAAAAATTACATCTTAGAGATGTTGCCTTAAGGCAAGTGTGCAATTGAACAACTGCGAATGACAGCACATAGAAGTGCGATTTTGAAGGAAACGCTCAGTAGGAATTGAGAGGATTGTTTCCAAAAGTATGGATATAATAACACGGGTTGGTGATTATTTCAAATCCATACTAAATTTATAGAATTTGTTTATATTTAATAAAAGTATAGTAGATAAAATGATTACTATTTTGTCAAAACTATGCCTCTTTTAACACTAATTGTATTAGCGGATAAAGTGCACAAAATCAGTTGGATCTTCTGCATCGCGAGCAGAAGCAATTTCTTCGCCATCTTTCGGTGAACCGATCATTAGCAAGCCAATCACTTTATCCGTTTCCGCACAACCAAATGCTTCGCGAATGGCTTTGCCTTCCACCCATTTTTTCGTAATCCAAACAGTATCAAAACCTTGAGCGTTTGCTGCTAATTGCATCGCATAAGTGGCACAACCTGCACAAACAATTTGCTCCCAAATGGGCACTTTCACTGATTCGTGATCTAATTTTGCCACCACGCCAATGACCATTGGAGCTTGATTTGCCAATTTATCGGCTTTGGCAGCATTTTTTTCATCCATTTCAAATTCAATGGCTGCTGATTTTAAGCATTCGTGAAATTTCGGCATACCACTTTTTTGAATCACCACAAAATGATAAGGTTTCATTCGCCCATGATCTGGTGCTCGTAAAGCTGCTTTTAAAATCGCATCAAGCTGTTCTGTATTAGGTGCAACATTGCCAAATTGTTTACTTGAACGACGATGATGAAGTAAATCTAAAATATCCATAATTCCTCACAGTAAGGTGTGTGAACCATTAGTTCACGCACACAAGCGGTAAAAAATAGTGCGTGAATTGCATTCACACAACCTACTAAAAAAAGGCTGACAGATTTCCCATCAGCCTTTTGGTTAGCTTAATTAAATTTTCGTTTTATCACGTACCGCACCTTTATCGGCTGAAGTGGCGAAATGTCCGTAAACTTTTAGTGCAAAAGAGACTTCACGTTGGCGGTTTGCTGGTGCCCAACCTTTTGCGTCTTGCTCTGTACGACGTGTGGCAAGTTCTTCATCGCTTACCGCAAGATTGATGGCACGGTTTGGAATGTCGATGTTGATAATATCGCCATCACGCACCAAGCCGATTGCTCCACCTGAAGCCGCTTCTGGGGAAGCGTGTCCGATAGACAAACCTGATGTACCACCAGAGAAACGTCCATCTGTTAAAAGTGCACATTTTTTGCCTAAGCCCATCGATTTTAAGTAGCTGGTTGGGTAAAGCATCTCTTGCATACCTGGTCCGCCTTTCGGGCCTTCGTAACGGATGATCACTACATGACCTTCTTTCACTTTGCTACCTAAAATACCTGCAACAGCATCTTCTTGGCTTTCAAATACAATCGCTTTACCAGTGAATTTCCAGATAGATTCATCCACGCCTGCAGTTTTTACGATACAGCCGTCTTCTGCAATATTACCAAATAACACCGCCAAGCCGCCCTCTTGTGAAATCGCGTTTTCTTTGTTGCGGATACAACCGTTTACGCGGTCGTTATCTACTGTGTCCCAACGGCAATCTTGTGAGAACGCTTGAGTGGTGCGAATGCCTGCAGGGCCTGCACGGAAAAATTTATGTAACTCTTCGTCTTGGTTGCGGATAATGTCGTATTGGTCAAGCTGATCGCCCATGGTTAAGCCTAATACGGTGTGGGTATTTTTGTGGATTAAGCCCGCACGGTCTAATTCGCCTAATAAGCCCATAATACCGCCTGCACGGTGAACATCTTCCATATGGTATTTGTTGGTGTTCGGTGCGATTTTACTCAAGCAAGGTACCTTGCGAGATAAGCGGTCAATGTCTTCCATTTTGAAGTCCACACCTGCTTCTTGTGCGGCAGCAAGTAAGTGTAACACAGTGTTACTTGAACCGCCCATGGCGATGTCTAAGCTCATCGCATTTTCAAAGGCATCGAAAGTACCGATTGAGCGTGGCAATACGCTTTCGTCGTCTTGTTCGTAGTAGCGTTTGCATAATTCAACGATTTGACGCCCCGCTTTTAAGAATAACTCTTTGCGGTCTGCGTGGGTGGCAAGCATGGAACCGTTACCCGGCAAACTTAAACCTAATGCTTCCGTTAAGCAGTTCATTGAGTTTGCGGTGAACATACCAGAGCAAGAGCCACAAGTTGGGCAAGCAGAACGCTCAATTGCATCAATACGTTCATCAGAAACGTTTGGATCTGCCGCTTCGATCATCGCATCAACCAAATCTAAGCGGATCAGTTGATCAGAAAGCTTAGTTTTACCCGCTTCCATTGGACCGCCTGAAACGAAGATGGTTGGAATGTTCAAACGCATTGCCGCCATCAACATCCCTGGGGTAATTTTGTCGCAGTTGGAAATACAGACCATCGCATCCGCACAGTGTGCATTCACCATATATTCCACCGAATCTGCAATTAAATCACGGCTTGGAAGCGAATAAAGCATACCACCGTGTCCCATCGCGATACCATCGTCCACCGCAATAGTGTTAAATTCTTTTGCAACACCGCCTGCTTTTTCAATTTCAGCGGCAACCAACTGCCCCATATCTTTTAAATGTACGTGACCTGGTACGAACTGGGTAAATGAGTTTACTACGGCAATAATTGGTTTGCCGAAGTCATTTTCTTTCATTCCTGTTGCACGCCATAATGCACGTGCGCCCGCCATATTACGACCTTGTGTACTGGTCGCTGAACGTAGTTTAGGCATAATCTCTCCAAATTTTTATCTGTTGTGTCTGTTAAAATAAAAGGGGTTTATTCTACTTGAATTTAAATAGTTTGTGGAAAATTTCCTCTTTCCCTTGGTAAGGGATGCAGAAAAAGTTCCATCTGAAAATTTTTTCAGAGGAGGGGTTATTTTTGCCTCATCTGCTTCGCCATTTCAATACTTTGAATAATTGCACGGCGGTTAATGGCATCATTATCGCCATCTAACACACGTCGCCAATAGCCAATTGCCTGCTCATAATCATTATGCAAAAAGGCATCAGAAGCCAGTAATAACAAGCTTGAACTCTCTTTTGAGTCTAATGCTAAGGCTTTAGTTAACCACGCTTTTGCCTGCTCGGACAGTTTTTGTCCTTTATCATAATAATCTGCGGTTGCCATTGCCCCTAAAATTGCCGCTTTTTCGCCCAATACCACCTGTGCATTTTGATAGCTAATCAATGCTGAATTAAACTCATTATTTAACGCATAAGCCTGCCCCAATTCATACCACAAATCGCCATCGTTTGGGTTCTCGCGCAAGCGGTTTTGCAAGCTCTCAATATAGCGATCGTTTTTTTGTGTTTTGTCTTCCATCTCCAATTTTACTTGGAAGGCTTGATGCATTTGCTCACCTTTTTGCACCAAGGAATAACGCCCCGACTGCCAATAAAATAAGCTACTGAGGAGTGTAATTAAAAGTACAAACAAACTTGCAACAAGCGGTGAAAATTTCCTTTTATTTTGCAAAGGCTCTGTGGTGTTTTGATCAAATTGATAACGTCTTTCTGCCTCCGCCAAATATTCTTGTTTGAATGGTTCGGCAAAATTGCCTGCGAATTTGACCGCTTGTTGATAGTTTTCTAAATTAAGCTGTTCACGTGTTTTCATCTATTGTCCTGTCTTTCTGGTACGAGTTCTCCATACAATCGCAACTAAAACGATCCCGAGCAAGCCCACAGGCATCCCCCAAAGCAGCCAAGTTTGCTCATTCACAGGCGGTTTGTAGTTCACAAAATTACCGAAACGCTGGGTCATAATTTCAACAATTTCCTGATCCGATTTGCCTTCATTGACCATTTCATACACTTCAATACGAAGTTTATAAGCGGTAGTGGCATTTGACTCCAATAAATTTTGATTCTGGCATTGCGGACAACGCAAAGATTTCGCCAAACTCATTGCACGTATGCGATCCGCATCGTTGTGAAATTGGAAGGTATCGACCATTTCCGCCTTGGCAATATTGCTGAAAACGGCAAACACAAGCGGTAAAAAAAGGGTAATTTTTTGCAAAAATTTCATTCTATTCCTATGCTCTTATTTTTCGTTTCTTAATCCTTCTAATCGTGGCAGGAAATCTTTTTCAAAATCCGGATTATAGCCTTTTTGTTGGTAGCGAACGACGCCATGTTTATCCACCAAGTAGCTTGAAGGTGCGGAAGAGACCTTCAAGGTTTGGATTAAAAAGCCACGTTCATAATCATCAATTACCAACGCAAATGGATTCCCCCAACGCCCTAAAGCTTCACGAGCATCAGCAGGTTGGTCTGAATAGGTTAAACCCACAATCGGCACACCTTGATCTTTCAATTTCAATAAGATAGGAAATTCCTTGATGCACCAGGTGCACCAACTCGCCCAAACATTCAAAATATAGGGCTCTTGCGGCAAGCTGTTGTTGGTTAAACGTGCGTGCGGATCAAGTAGATTTTTGCCCACAAATTCGGGTATTGGCTTATCTTGCCAATCTTCCGTTGGCGAAAGGGCATCTTTGTTCAACAGCGGAACGGTTAAAAATGCCACCACCGCCATAAGAATAGCGAGGGGAATGA
>ERZ772920.1096-NODE-1096-length-14382-cov-3.684372_pt1 | contig 14382 bp, 13 predicted proteins | sample MGYA00511469_ERZ772920 | MGnify/ENA primary metagenome ERZ772920 (study PRJEB29015, sample SAMEA2738069) | human oral metagenome | biome: human oral; feature: human-associated habitat; material: saliva | place: China | collected 2216 ... | reverse complement strand
TACAAACATGTAAGCGCAAACAATATTGTTTGACTCTATCATTTAAAGGTGTTAATCTTGGGTAAGAAAGCGTATTCTTATAAGGAGGATATACAATGGAATTTAAAAAACGTGGATGGAATTGGAAGCTTGTGGGAGCTTCCGCAATCGTCTTAATGACATTACTTTCTAATGGAGGAGTGCAAGCAGAGGAAACTAGTTCAACTACTGTTACAACACCAACGAGTGAAGTAACAACTCCTAAAGTTGGAGAAGATAGTGCAGCTACTTCAAAACCAACATTAGAAGAGAAAGGAAAACCTAATTTTGCGAATCGACAAGTAACGAAAAAAGAAGCAGTATTAGAACTATTACAATGGGCAGATACAACCCAAAAATTAATTGGACAAACTGAAAGTGATCAATTACGATTTGCAGAAAGCTTAGGTTTGATTCAACCAGGTGAAGATATTTCTCAAGTGATTACAGAATTTGATTCATTAGTTTCAATCGCTCAAAAATTGCATGATGCTTATCGTGCTGAAAAGAAATCACCTCTATTTTTAAATGGGAAAGCTCAACCAATTTTTCCTTATTCAACAGGTCAGTTAAATCCAGAGGAGTATTCATTTGATAAAAGTGATATTGTTCGTTTTCCGGTATTTGTCGAAACAGATTATGATACAGATGGAGATGGAAAACGTGACCTTGTTAAAGCAATCGTTCAAATGCCTAAAGCGGTAGCGCAAGGGGATTACAAAGCTTCTACCATTTTTGAAGCAAGACCTTATGTAGCAGGAACATTAGATGAGAACCATGTAACATTAGAAAGTCATAATTTACCAACGGATGGTACTTATGATATGAATTGGTTGCGATTAAAACCGAAACGTAGAGTACCTGCTGGTGTACAATCTACTCTTGAAGCAGCTAAAAATGCAAGTTCTTCTTCTTGGTATTATTATAATGAGTGGGAAGGATTTAATGATTTTGAAGATTTAAACTGGTATGATTATTTCTTAATTCGTGGTTATGTATTTGTTTCAAGTGCAGGCTTAGGTACGAAAGAATCAGAAGGGTACAATACTGTTGGATCTGATTTAGAAATTGGAGCTTTTAAAAATATCATTCAATGGATTAATGGTAAAAGAAGAGCTTATACTGATAGAGAAAATAATATCGAAATTAAAGCTGATTGGGCAAATGGAAATGTCGGCATGACTGGTTTATCTTGGGCTGGTACTTCTACTTTTGGAGTAGGAGCAACAGGAGTTCAAGGATTAAAAACAATTGTACCAGCTGCAGGGATTGCTTCTTGGTATGATTACTTTAATAGTCAAGGAACACCATATAGTTCTGAACCATTTAGTAACTTATCTTGGTTATCCATTTATGTAACAAGTCGTATGTTTGAACAAAAAGATTGGTATAAAATTTGGAATAATTATTCTTCCTTTATTAATCAATTAAACCATGATCAAAAAGAACACGAACATTTCTATAGTGACTTATGGAAAGAAAGAGATTATACCATTTCTCCTCAATTAAAAGTTCCAGCATTATTAGTTCATGGTTTAAATGATGATAATGTAAAAACAAAACATGTTGAATTAATGTATCAAGCTTTGAAAAAAGCTGGAGTATTAACAAAAATGTATCTTCACCAAGGGGATCATATTTATCCAGCAGCAATGTCTCATAATTTTGGTACCCAACGAAATGGTCAAGATTACTATGATTTATTAAATGAATGGTTCTCTCATTTCTTATATAATGTAGATAATAAAGTAGAATCACTACCACCGGTGATGGTTCAAGATAATAATAATGTGAATCATTGGACAGAATATAGCAGCTGGGAAAGTGAACATCAATTAGTATTAAAAGCAGATAATAAAGAAAAAGAAACAGTTATTTCTAGTGATTATGCTAGTGCAAAATTAGATAAAGAAAATCGCTTTGAAAAAATTTCAAGAGTTTCTTCAAAATCGAATGCAAGTTATGCAGCAGAAGTGACTGAAGATGTAACGATTAAAGGGAATATTCCAGTTACCTTCAAAGCAGCCCTTGAAAAAGGAGAAGGCCATAATTTCCAAATGTATGGAGTATTAATGGATGTTTCAGATAAAGAATTCGATGCGGTAGTAGATGGTAGTGCAAATGATTCTGGTCTACAAGGTGCATTTTGGCAAGGTGGAACACTTCAAAACTTAGATGTGAAGAATTTCAAGACAGCTCCTACTAAACAAAAAGTTATTGCAAAAGGTTGGATCAACTTAGCAAGTCCAAACTCTAAATATGAGTCAAGTTCTTCAACAGATTCTATTGAACCAAAAGTTGGAGAATTCCATGAGTATACAATGTATTTACAACCAAATGTATATAAAGTTGAAAAAGGACATCGTTTAGTTTTAGTTTTAAATCCTTATGATTTAAGTGATTTATCGATTGAAAAAGAATATCAAATTCGTCTTCAAACAGAATCTATTCAAGCAGTTTTACCAGTTGTTGAAAAAGATGCTACACTAACTGCAAAATACTTACCAATTAAAGATGTTATTGAAGAAAAAGGTGAACCAGAAGTACAACCAGCATTACCAGAAGGTGTCGTGAGTGAAAAGGGAAAACCTGAAGTACGACCAGCATTACCAGAGGGAGTTGTAAGTGAGAAAGGTGAACCAGAAGTACAGCCGAAATTACCAGAAGGAAATGTAACTTCACCTACTTCTACTTCTTCAGCAGAGGTTTCTGAACGTACAGGTCAAACCTCTGAAGAAACATTAGTATCTCAACAAGAAATAACACAAACTAATACGGAAGAAATCCATTCAAATGAACTACCAAAAACGGGACAAGTAGAGTTGCTTCCAACATGGTTAGGATTCCTAAGTTTAATAGGTGGAGTTTTCGTTAGAAGAAAAAACAATAAAGATAATTTTTAAATAATCTCTAACAAAAAAGTCTGTCGCGGGAAAACCTCCTAGGACAGACTTTTGTTCTATTCTGAAAAAATCAACAATGATTAGTCTTCTAAGTTTACATTGTGGTAAACTTTTTGAACGTCTTCATTATCTTCTAAAGCGTTAATCATACGTTCAAATAAACGTAAATCATCGCCTGTTAATGTTACTTCTGATTGAGGAATCATTTCGATTTCAGATACTGTAAATTCTGTAATTCCTAATCCTTCTAATGCAGCACGAACTGTGTTGAAGTCGTTTGGTTCAGCATAAACGATTGCTTGGTCGTCTTCTTGTACAACGTCACGAACGTCTACTTCTGCTTCCATTAATTGTTCTAATAATTCGTCTGCATCTTTGTTTGCGATACCGAAGATTGCTGTATGGTCGAATAAATAAGTTACAGAACCTGGTGCACCCATGTTTCCGCCGTTTTTGCTATAAGCAGCACGAACGTCTGCAGCAGTACGGTTTACGTTATTTGTTAGTGCGTCTACAATAATCATAGAACCGTTTGGACCGAATCCTTCATAACGTAATTCTTGGTAATCTCCATCGCCGCCACCTTTAGCTTTTTCAATTGCACGTTCGATAATATGACGAGGTACATTATAAGTTTTCGCACGGTCAATTACGAATTTTAATTTTTGGTTAGAATGTGGATCTGGTTCACCTTGTTTTGCTGCTACATAGATCTCAATTCCGAATTTTGCATAAATTTTACTGTTGTTAGCATCGAGTTTAGTTTTCTTTTCTACGATGTTAGCCCATTTACGTCCCATTTTCTCACTCACTTTCTAAAAATATCTATAAGACATTCTTCATTATACAGATGGAAGCTAGGTTTGTTAAGTATTTTCTATTCAGAAATGCATTTTACAAGAAAATTTTTCTAAAAATGTTACACTATAAGGGAGGTGAGTATATGAAAAATATTAAAGTAATCTATTTAGGAAGCGAAACTTGTGGGGTTTGTCATGCATTACAGCCACGAGTAGAAGAAGTTACAGAACAAGAAGGAATAGCATTAGAAGTCATTAATGTAACGCAACATCCTGAAGTGGCAAGTCAGTATCAAGTGTTAACAGTTCCCGTTGCAATTGTGTTTGTAGGAGAAAAAGAATTTGCTCGTCAAGCGAGATTTATTGATATAGATTTGTTTGAAAAACAACTACAACAAGCGAAAGAATTTGCTCAAATGGAAGACTATTCATCGTAATTTTAGAAATGGTTTTCATGCTTTAAATTTAAGCATTTATTAAGAATTATTCAGTTGTATTTAAAAAGGAAAGTGCTATAATGATGGCAACGAATGGGGGTGGTCTTTTGTATGTAGACTTACTATTACTGTTTGTAGCTGTCATGGGTGTTTTTATTTCTTTGTTCTCCAAATGGAACCTACTCGGTAGTGTTATAACAGTAATAAGTTTTACAACCTACATTTTCCTTCATCCAAACTGGAATTTCTTCGTTATCATCCTATTTGTATTTGGTTTCCTATTTTTAGGATTTGAAGTATTAATTCCAGGAATTGGTGCTTTAGGAGTGTTAGGAACAGTGTTAGTCATAGGAGGGATGTACTGGGCAAACCAGACTGTCATGGATTTAGTCGTTTTAATCTTAATGTCACTATTGTTGGCAATAGTCTTGTTAGTTTTATTGGTGAAAAGAGGAAATCATTTTTCTCATAAGAAAGGATTAGTATTACTTTCTTCTCTAAAAAAATCAAAAGGCTATTCAACCTCAAAAGTATATGACGAATTAGTTAATCAAATAGGGAAAACATTGACGGTATTACGTCCAAGCGGAAAGGCTGAACTAAACGGTGAAATCGTTGATGTAGTTAGTACGGGATTTGTCATTCCAGAAAATACAAGGATACAAGTTGTAAAAGTGGAAGGCAGTAAAATTGTCGTACAAGCTTTGGAGAACAAATAATCAGTAGGAGGGAGTAACATGTTAGAAAAAGGGTTATTGAATAATCCAGCAGGAGTCATTGGACTCATTGTGATACTATTTCTAATTTTAACAGTAGTGATGTTATTTTTTAGATTTGTACCAATTGGATTATGGATTACAGCGTATTTTTCTGATGTAAAAATTGGAGTGGGCACATTAGTAGGGATGAGATTACGTCGAGTAGCTCCTCAATATATTGTGCGTCCAATGATTAAAGCAACAAAAGCAGGGCTAAAAATTGATATTAATGAATTAGAAGCCCATTATTTAGCAGGTGGGAATGTCAATGTAGTGATTGACGCATTAATTGCAGCACAACGTGCGAATATTGACTTAGAATTTGAACAAGCAGCTGCTATTGACTTAGCAGGTCGAAATGTATTTGAAGCCGTTCAAGTGTCTGTTAATCCAAAAGTGATTGAAACTCCAGTTATTGCAGGGGTTGCGATGGATGGGATTGAAGTTCAAGCAAAAGCAAAAGTAACGGTACGTGCCAATATTGAACGATTAGTTGGGGGTGCTGGTGAAGAAACGATTATTGCCCGTGTTGGTGAAGGAATTGTTACCACAGTTGGTTCAGCAGCTCATCATAAATTAGTCTTAGAAAATCCGGATTCTATTTCCCAAACGATTTTAAGAAAAGGATTGGATGCAGGTACAGCTTATGAAATTCTATCCATTGATATCGCAGATGTTGATGTCGGTAGAAATATCGGGGCAAAATTACAAGCAGAACAAGCAGAAGCAGATAAGAAAATTGCACAAGCAAAAGCTGAAGAACGTCGTTCTCTTGCCGTAGCGCAAGAACAAGAAATGTTAGCAGAAGTACAACGCATGCGTGCAAAAGTTGTAGAAGCTGAATCGCAAATTCCATTAGCAATGGCAGAAGCTCTTCGTAATGGAAAACTTGGAGTCATGGACTACTATCAATTGAAAAATATTCAATCGGATACAGATATGAGAGAAGCGATTAGCAAATCTTCTGTTGAGAGTGAATCATGAATATTGTACTCTTTCTCTTGTATATATTGATCCTTGTGATCATGTCTGCTGCTAGTTTTATTAATTTAAAACTAAAGAGTAAAGAGCATGGATTTGACCAACTGCACGATTGGTTCAATCATTCTTTTCAAGAAAAACCAGTTTCGTCTAAACATCATCATCCAAAAAATCAAAAAGTAGTAGATGTTGTTGTAGAAGAAATGCCAGAAACTAAAGCGACATTATCCCATACAGAGAAAATGAGACAACAATTTTTAAAGATGGTACAAGTGTTTCAACAATTTTCACCAGAGGACTATTCTTTATCCGTATTTGATAAGGAACTCATTCAAAGAGTGTCTATTATTTCCCCAGAAGAAATTGATACGATGAGAAGAAGTGCCATTTTAATTCATACTGAAAAATTAAAACGATTATACTTAAATAATCCGAATTTACCAGAAGAATTATTAGAATCTCTTCGAGCTTTTGTAGAAGAAATGGAAGCCATTCAATTACAGGAAGAAGAAGTTCAACATATGGGTTCAAAAGGAGATTTAGTCGTTGAAACTGTTAAAAGTGCAACAAATTATACAACGAAAAACCGAGTGTTAAAATATCACTTACAATGGAAAAAAGCAATTGTCGCAAGTGAAGTGTTGTCAAAACCAAAAAGTATGCGATAAAAAGTGTAGAAAGAAGGTTAGGCAGAAATGCTTAGCCTTTTTATTTTGTGTTAAAATATGCCTAGTAGAGAGGTGAATATCATGTTAGAACAAGAAATGATTTCTCAGTTAAAAATAAAACAAGGGAATAATCTAGCATTAACACAAGAAGAATTAGAATGGTTATGGGAGAATATAGGAAATACTAATCCAGACATTCGAGATAACTTAGTCTTTAATTTATTTGGACAATTTATTTTTGAACAACTCATAACAAAAGAACAATTACGCTGGCTGATTGAAAAAATGAATGTCACCAATCCTTTGGAGTTTAGAATAGAAGAGACCGGTGGTGCGACAGCCTATCGTTCATTCTCAGCACTTGTAATGGGAATGATTTTACAAGTTGATGGGGATCAAACAAGTGGATATGACTCTTGTTTAACAAATTCAGAGAGAGTCACTTGGATGCAAAATGGAATTGGTTATTTGAAAAGAGAAAAGGACAGAACGGGCTACGATGAGAAACTAGGATGGGTACACGCATTTGCTCATGGAGCCGATTTATTAGGAACCATTATTTCTCATTCGAATTGTACTCAAGAATATGTAGTAGAAGTATTAGAAGTCATTAGTGATATTTTTCAAAAGAGTCAACAACCGTTTATAGATGAAGAAGAAAAAAGATTAGGATTAGCAATCTTTTTTGGAATAGAGTCTGGAAATCTTTCTCAAAATCTTTTGTGTGAGTGGATGAAAAAGCAAAATTTTGAAGAATTAGATGGAAGCCGTGAAAGTTATCAACGTTTAGCAATGTACAAAAGTTTTTTAGCGACAATCTATTTTAGGATGGAAGCTTTAAACCTTTGGGAAAATTCTTTGAAAGAGGAAATGATGATTATTCTCCAAGAATATTAAAAAAACCACCGACACAGTGGTCGGTGGAAAAAAGGATTTTGAAATATTTAACTTGGGAGGATAATATTTCTTATTTGGGAATGACTAAAGTATAGAGTGAAATTTTGAAAATTATATGAAGACTCCGATAAGAAAGTGAGAAGAATCTTTGGAGAATTAAATAAAACAGAAAAAACAATCAACGTAGCACATGAGACTCGTATAGCGAGGTTGCTGGCGACCTTGCTACAGTGAGAAAAGTTTTTTCTGCTTTATTGTAGTTATTTTACGCTTATTATTTATTTGTACAAGCGACAAAGCTTTCTCTTAATGTATCTTCTGGTAAGTTTTTACCAATAAACACTAAAGTCGACTTACGCTCTGTATCGTTCCAATCACGCCCACGAGAAATATCAAAGCTCATTTGAACACCTTGGAAAATGATTTGATAATCCAAACCTTCTACACTTAAAATTCCTTTATAACGATATAATTCAGGTCCATAAATATAAACTAATTCATTCAACCATTCATTAATATGGGCTAAAACAAGAGGTTTCTCTGTTTCAATCACAAATGAATTAATACCACTGTGGTGGTGATGTTTGTGATGATGATGTCCATGATGGTGATGATCATGATCATGGTCGTGGTGATGTTCTTCATCGTGATGGTGGTCATGATCGTGTTCCCCATGTGCATGAGTATGTCCACATTCTTCACAGTATTCATCGTGCTCGCCATGCGCATGAGAGTGACCGCATTCTTCGCAGTGTTCTTCATCGTGATGATGGTGGTGATCATGTTCGCCATGAGCATGAGTGTGTCCACAAGCTTCACAATATTCTTCTTCAGAATTTTCTTGCATTTCTAAAATTTTCTTTTCAGAAGCATAGAATAATTCAAGACCAAACATATCTTTCATTTCAGCTGGACGAGCATCTAAATCTTGAATTTCTGCAAAAGGATTGATAGAACGAACTTCGTTAATCACTTTTGTATAAATTGTGTCGTCTACTAAACTATGTTTAGACATAAAGATTTTGTCTGCAAAACCAACTTGTTTTGCTGGTTCAGTTTGATGAGTGGTTTGATATAAGAAATTTTTTGAATCAACAACTGTTAAAACAGCGTCTAAAATAAAGTGTTCATTTAAAAATGGAACATTGATAAATGTTTGAGCAATTGGTGCAGGATCTGCTAAACCAGTTGTTTCAAATAATACACGGTCTACTTTAATACCGTTTTGTTCTTTGACCATTAAAATAGATTTCAACATGTCTGCAATATCTGTACGAAGAGTACAGCATAAGCAGCCGTTATCCATTTGATAAATTTCTTCTTCTACATCTAATACGAATTGATGGTCGACACCAATTTCTCCAAATTCGTTAATAACTACGGCAATATGTTCACCGTGTTTTTCTTTTAATACTTTGTTAATGAGCGTTGTTTTACCTGCTCCTAAAAATCCGCTGACAATGGTTACTGGAATTTTACTACTCATGATGATTTCCTCCATTCATGTAATTAAATCGGCATAATTACGATTCTATTCTATTGTATCATTGCAGGAAAAAATGTCAAAATAAAAAATCGGTTATTTTGATGGAGAAAGAAAATCAAACAGAAAAGTAATTTTATGGTATACTGACAATTGAGAATAAATGGAGCAGGAGTGTGGATGATGCAAAAGAAAATCGACTGGAGTCGAGACTTTATACAAAAACATCAACATTTATTTGTATGTCCCTACTGTCATGCAGCTATTGAAACAATAGACGGGTATAGTATGGTTTGTACGAATCGTCATCGTTTTGATATTAATAAAAAAGGAACGCTCCATTTGATGAAACAAAAAGCGAATGAGGATTATGATGCAGAGCTATTTACGCATCGTTATGAATTAGCGCAAAGTGGTTTCTTCAATCCGCTATTAGACGAAGTTTTGTCACTGATTCCAAAACAGGAGAATCAACTAATTGTTGATATTGGCTGTGGAGAAGGAAGCCCGCTTGCTTATTTATCGTCATTTTTAGAAGGTATTCCTTTAGTAGGAATGGATATTGCTAAAGAAGGAATTTTTGCTGCAAGTAATCATCATGCTCAAAAAGCTTTGTGGATTGTGGCAGATTTAGCACAGTTACCTTTTAGTGATAAATCTTGTGGCACGCTTATAAATATGTTAACTCCTTCAAATTATAAGGAGTTCAACCGTGTATTAGCACCAGGTGGAAAATTAATCAAAATTATTCCTGGAAGTAATTATTTAATTGAATTAAGACAACAATTATATAAAAGTAATGAAGAAAAACAACACTATTCGAATGGGGATATTGTAGAACGGTTTAAACAAGAATATCCATCTATGAAGATGAAAGAAGTTTCGTATCAAGTAAAACTGACAACTGAAATGTATGAGCACTTATTACAAATGACGCCATTATATTGGGGAGCTAGTAAAGAAGACCAAGACTATAGCAAAAATCATCCTTTAGAAAGCATTACGATTCATTTATGGATATTAGTTGGAGAAAAGAATTAACAACGGAGGAACGAACATGGGATTAAAAGATTTATTCAAAAAACAAGAAACAGAAGAAACAACTCAAGAAAAACCAGCATTCAAACTAGGGGTAGAAGATGTTTATAAAATTAGCGACGACTCACTAGACCTAGTAGTAACAGGGAATCTTGAAGGAACATTAAAAGTAGGGGATTTTGTTTGGTTGACAAATCTTGGAGATGATAATGGAACTGTCACAACTTCTGCGATTTATGCAATGGAAAATGCTCAACGAGAAAAAGTGTTTGAAGTAACCAATGAACCAGTGGCTCTTTGGTTAGAAGATGCAATGCCTTTAGGCATTAAAAAAGGAACTGTATTACATGAAGAAGGTGCCGACAAAGAAGAAATCTATAAAACATTTGTCAATACATTAGGAAATGTCTTTGTGGGACGTCAAGAAGGTGTTTTAACACAAAGAGATATTGATACATTAAGCTTAGCGGATTTATCAGAAATTGCACGTGTATTTTTACTATACTGTCATATGAATGCTTCGCAAGAATCACCAGAAGAGCATACTGAAAATGTCGGCAAAATTGAACAACTAATGATTGCTGTACGAGATAAATTATTACAGGCAGATGAATTAGTAACGGTTTATTCTAAAAAAACGAAAGAACCTTATTTATTCTCTCAAACACAACAAAGAGAAGAAGGTGGGTTCATTTGTAGTTCCCCAATGATTTTCATTGCTCCAGTAGCGTATGAAGAGAGACTAGCTTCTCGATTTGCAGATACAGAAATTTTTGAATTACGTCGTATTCAAAAAGGAGAGGATGGAAAAGGAATTGAGAATTTCTTCTTAGAAACGTTCTACCAAAACGGAGCGACAGGTGTCCATCTTGTAACAGAACAAACATCTCTTGCAGCAGAAGGAATTATTGCTGCACCTGATTATACAGGAGTAGCAGAAGAAGATATTCCTGTCACAAATCCTGATGCCATGAGATGGATCTTGTTATTAGGACAATTAGGATTTCCGCAGACAGAAGAACAAAAAATTATGCACGGATTATACTATCGATTCTTATGCTTAGAATTGCCAAAAGCAAAATTCTTAACACCAATTAAATTAGAAAGTGCAGATCCAAATGCACAAATTGATTTACAATCTGGAGAAAAATTAAATGTTGCGATTTTACCAGGAAAAGATGAAAAAGAAGCAATGGTCTTCTATACAGATTGGAAGAGATTGAGACAAATTTATGATGAAAGCTGGAGTGGAATGATTCAGACTTTATCTCAAGTAACAAAAGCTTTCGATGTAGTGATTAACCCATCTGAAAATCCAGCTCTAGGTTGTTATGTCAATGATGAAATGTTTGAAGAAATGAAAAAAGTAGATTAATGATTCAAAGAGGAGTGTTCGAGAAAGAACGCTCTTTTTTTTGTTTACAAAAATTTCTATATAGAAGTAATTGACAAAGATGAGAGATGGGTATATAGTTCTATATAGAAATAATTGAAGGAGGTTGTATATGACTTCGAAGATGCATGGTGGAAATTTAATTCATCATCTTGGATTAGTAAATGGAAGAGTTTGCCAAAAATTATTAAACAACGAGCCAAAAGCTTTATACAGAAGTGAACAAGCAAAAATTTTATCCGTATTATGGAATGATACAGAAGGATATATTACTTATACTGATTTGAGCATTCGAACAGGGCTTGCCAATAATACCTTAACAAGTATGATTAAAAAATTGGAAGAACAAGGCTTAGTTTGTTTGAAACATTGTCCTAAAGATAAACGAAAAAGATATGTAAACTTAACGGAATTAGGATGGGCTCAAAAAGAAATTGGAGAGAAAGTTCATCAGGAATTAGGAGAAATTTTTTATTCTGGATTTAGTAAAGAAGAAATTATCCAAGTAGAAGAATATTTAAATCGGATTCTTCAAAATTTAAAGAAGACTGAAGCACTGAAGTAATTTAGGTGTTAGGAGGGATTACAATGATTGAATACAAAAATGTAGCATTGCGCTATGCAGAAAAAACCGTCTTAAAAGATGTCAATTTACGCATTGAAGACGGCGAATTTATGGTGCTAGTGGGGCCGTCTGGTTCAGGAAAGACAACGATGATGAAAATGATTAACCAATTAATTGAACCAACAGATGGAAATATTTATTTGAATGACAAGCGAATTAAAGATCATCATCAACGAGAATTACGATTAGAAACAGGATATGTCTTACAACAAATTGCGCTTTTTCCGAATCTAACAGTAGCAGAAAATATTGCTTTAATTCCTGAGATGAAAGGTTGGAAAAAAGAACAAATTCAAGAGCGAACAAAGGTGTTATTAGAGAAGGTTGGACTTTCTTTTGAAGATGATGCGAATCGTTATCCAAGAGAATTATCTGGAGGAGAACAACAACGAGTAGGAATTGTTCGAGCAATTATTGCGACTCCAAAAATTTTATTAATGGACGAACCTTTCTCGGCATTAGATGCGATTAGCCGTAAACAATTACAAGATTTAACGAAACAATTGCATCAAGAATTTAAGATGACAACTTTATTTGTTACACATGATACAGATGAAGCTGTAAAATTAGCCGATCGCATTGCTGTGTTAAAAGATGGAGAAATTGTCCAAGTAGACACTCCTTACGAAATTCAAACAAATCCGGCTAATGCATTCGTCAAAGAATTATTTAAAGGGGGAGAACATCATGAATGAATTCATTCGAACTTTTCAAGAGAGAAATAGTGAATGGATGTTAGCTCTTGGACAACACCTTCAACTGTCGTTATTAGCGTTATTATTAGCAGTAGTAATTGCTATTCCTGTTGCAGTATTAGTGAGTCCGTCAAAAAAGATTTCTGGATTTTTATTACAAATTGCAGGGATTATTCAAACATTACCATCCTTAGCGTTAATTGGATTATTTATTCCGTTAATGGGGATTGGAACATTGCCAGCTTTAACAACATTAGTGTTGTATGCTTTATTCCCAATTTTGCAAAATACAATTACAGGACTTCAAGGAATTGATGAAAGTCTTGTTGAAGCAGGGATTGCTTTTGGGATGACAAAAATCGAACGTCTTAAAAAATTTGAAATTGCACTAGCAATGCCTGTCATTATGTCAGGAATTCGTACCGCAGCTGTATTCATTATTGGAACAGCGACTTTAGCTGCGTTAATTGGTGCAGGAGGATTAGGAAGCTTTATTTTATTAGGAATTGACCGAAATAATTCAAGTCTTATCTTGATTGGAGCGATTTCTGCGGCGATTTTAGCCATTTTATTCAACTTCTTATTAAAATGGATGGAAACTGCAAAATTAAGAACGATTTTGGCAGCATTTTTAGTCTTAATTATTGGCTTAGGAACTTCCTATGCTCCAACAATTGCTAAAATGCAAACATCAGATAAGCTAGTTATCGCAGGAAAATTAGGACCAGAACCTGAAATTTTGATGAACATGTATAAGTTATTAATCGAAGATCAAACGAAATTAAAAGTTGAAGTGAAGCCAAACTTCGGGAAAACGAATTTCTTATATGAAGCATTGAAAAAGGGAGATATTGATATTTACCCAGAATTTTCAGGAACGATTACAGAAAGTTTATTGAAGAATAAACCAAAAGTCAGTCATGAACCTGAAGAAGTGTACGAAGTAGCTCGTAAAGGGATTTTAGAACAAGATGGTTTTGTATTCTTAAAACCAATGGCGTATCAAAATACTTATGCCGTTGCTGTGCCAAAATCATTAGCTGAAGCTGAAAATTTAACAAAAATTTCTGATTTGAAAAAAGTAAATCGACCATTGAAAGCTGGATTCACCTTAGAATTTAATGACCGTGAAGACGGAAACAAAGGATTGCAAAGTATGTATGGCTTACAATTGGATGTAGCTACAATGGAACCTGCATTACGTTATCAAGCTATTCAATCTGGCGATATTCAAGTTACAGATGCTTATTCAACAGATGCAGAAATTTCACGTTACCAATTAAAAGTATTAGAGGATGATAAACAATTATTCCCACCGTATCAAGGGGCTCCTTTAATGAAACAAGAATTGTTGAAAAAACATCCTGAATTAGAAGGAATTTTAAATCAATTAGCTGGAAAAATTTCTGAAGAAGAAATGAGCCAAATGAACTTTGAAGTAGGGGCAAATGGAAGACCTGCTGAAGAAGTTGCTAGAGAGTATTTAGTGAAGATTAATCTTTTGAAAAGATAGAAAAAAGTAAAAGAAAAATCTTTTTGTTTGTGAGGTCGCCAGCAGCCTCGCATGCGAGTCTCATGGCTAAAATTCGAGCCTCGGTCTCGAATTTTACCTGTAAAGGAAGCTTAGTTGAGCTTCCTTTACTTTCACTACAAAAAATTTTTTTCTTGCTTTTAAAAACGTTAAAA
>ERZ772920.1094-NODE-1094-length-14394-cov-3.219262_pt1 | contig 14394 bp, 11 predicted proteins | sample MGYA00511469_ERZ772920 | MGnify/ENA primary metagenome ERZ772920 (study PRJEB29015, sample SAMEA2738069) | human oral metagenome | biome: human oral; feature: human-associated habitat; material: saliva | place: China | collected 2216 ... | reverse complement strand
GCACCGTTTGAAACCATGAAGTATTGTTGGAAGATACGGAGCAATTCACCTTGCTTGTCGCTATCATCTGGATAAAGGAAAAGAGTCAAGTTGTGAGCGATATCTGTCTTGTCAAATTCGATTCCCTCTTTGATGATGGAAGAATCAACTGAATCCAAGTCAAACAAGCGCAAACGGTTTTTAGTAGCTGTCTTGTAACCAGGCACATCAATATCGTAAAGAGTTGATGTCAAGGTGAAGTGCGCAAATGGCACTTGGTAGCTACGACTTGAGCGAACCAACCAGTTTTGCTCAGTCAACCAGAAATTTGGAATAGTTGTTTGTTCATTGTTTTTAAGGACTTGTTGGAAAAGACCAAAGTGGTAGTTTAGTCCAACACCGTCACCATTGAGACCCAAGGTTGCGATAGAGTCCAAGAAGCAGGCTGCCAAACGGCCCAAACCACCATTACCAAGAGATGGTTCCAATTCTACTTCTTCGACTTCGATCAAGTCTTTACCAGCAGCGGCAAGTTCTTTTTTTACATCGTCATAAAGACCAAGGTTAATCAAGTTGTTTGACAAGAGTTTACCAATCAGAAACTCAGCAGAGATGTAGTAGAGTTTCTTTTTACCAGTATTAACTGGCTTTTGGGCGCTCGCTAATTTTGTGTAGTTCAAGAGAGCCAAATAAAGCTCTTCATTGCTACAATCAGCAATTTGCTTTTGATAAGTTTTTTGGATATATGTTTGTAAGTTTGACATGATTTCTCCTAGTATTAGAAAGTATTGAAATTTATTGTCTTACGAAAGTAAGTCCGTATTCAGACGACGGTAAACCTTAGTCAAATGATAAAGCTGACCTTCTACGATAGGGTTTAGCTCTTCAGCTGTCATCCTCCATGCCCAGTTACCACCAATTGTAGAAGGCAGGTTCATGCGGGCAGAGCCATCTAGCTCTAGCAAATCTTGCATCGTTGCGATAGCCATGTAGCTAACGGAAGCAAAGATTGTACGAAGCATTGCATGTGGCACCGTTTCGTATTCTTTGCGGTTGGTGTACTGAGCCATGTATTCACGGGTTGGATCATCGATCTCATCCTTATACCAGCCCAATACAGTATTATTGTCGTGAGTACCAGTGTACATCACAGAGTTATGTGGCGCCAAGTGTGGACTATCGATGCTTTCATCATCTGGATTGAAAGCGAATTGAAGAATCTTCATACCTGGGAAGCCAGTTCGTTCACGCAATTCAATGACTTCATCCGTCATGAATCCAAGGTCTTCTGCAATAATGTTCAAATCACCTAAAGCTTCTTTCACTGCGGCAAACAGCTTATAACCTGGACCTTTGACCCAGTGACCAGTAGCTGCTGTGTCAGACTCAGCTGGCACTTCTCAATAAGACTCAAAGCCACGGAAATGGTCAATCCGAACAATGTCGTAAATCTTGAAGCTTTCGCGCAGCCGCTCAATCCACCAAGCATAGCCATCTTGATCCATAGCTTCCCAATTATAAATTGGGTTACCCCACAATTGGCCAGTCTCTGAAAATTCATCTGGTGGGCAGCCAGCAACCTTAACTGGGCGACCTTGCTCGTCTGTCTTGAAGAAGTGAGGCTGAGCCCAGACATCTGCACTGTCAGCAGCTACATAGATGGGCATGTCACCAACGATTTCAATGTGATGGTCATTGGCATATTTCTTGAGTTCCAGCCATTGTTTAAAGAAGAGATATTGAGTTACACGGTGGTACTCCAGCTTGTCTGCCAATTTCTCACGATAGCTAGCCAAGCTTTCTGGTTGGCGACGACGAATCGCTTCATCTGGCCATTCTGTCCAAGCTTTCAGGTCAAAATGCTCTTTAACAGCCATGTATTCCGCAAAAAGCTCCAACCAAGCTGCATTTTCTGCAACAAAGTGACGGAATTTGTCAAGATCTCCAACTTTAAGGAAACGAGCAACCGCTTTTTCCAAAAGAGGACGACGTGCTTCAAATACTTTTGCATAATCTACAGCTTTTGGATCATCACCAAAATCAACGCCTTTTAGATCTTCTTCTGCCAACAGGCCTTCGTCAATCAAGAAATCCAAATCAATAAAGTGAGTATTCCCTGCAAAGGCTGAGAAAGACTGGTAAGGGGAGTCCCCGTAACTAGTCGTTCCCAAAGGCAAGATTTGCCAATAACGTTGCTTCGTTCTAACTAAGAAATCCACAAAATCATAAGCAGACTGACCAAAAGAACCAATCCCGTACTTGCCTGGCAAAGAGGAAATGTGCATCAATACACCACTTTGTCTTGCTTTCATATGTAACACCTCAAAAATTTTTTCATGCTTGTTTCCTACTTTATTTAGCGAAAACGTTTGCGTTGCTTGAATTATAACCTATTTTTTTTTCAAGTGCAAGCTTTTTAAAAAACTTTTTTATTTATTATACCATAGATTTCTATTTTCTTTCCTTATATATCGTTTAAATTAACACTCTTTCCTTAAAAATTTTTTAAAATTTTCTTAAAAACGCTTGCAAGCGTTTACCTTTTGTGCTAAAATTATTTTAAATTCAAGAAAACGTTTGCGCTATGCAAGCGTGTTCTTAGATGGTATTATACTTTTATTCTTTAGGAGGAATAATCATGAAAAACAAAATGTTGAAGAGCGTCGCTGTTCTCGGTACTGTTGCTTTAGCAGGTTTTATTTTGACAGCCTGCGGTAGCAAATCTTCTAAAAAAGAAACTGCTGCAAGCAATGAGCTCACTGCATATGTAGACGAAGGCTACAAGAGCTACATGGAAGAAGCTGCGAAGGCTTATGAAAAAGAAACCGGAACAAAGGTCACTATCAAAACTGGTGATGCTCTTACAGGTCTTGATAACCTTTCACTTGACAACCAATCTGGTAAATCTCCAGATGTTATGATGGCACCATACGACCGCGTAGGAAGCCTAGGTGCTGACGGACAGCTTTCAGAAGTTGAGTTGGGTAAAGATGCAAAAGCTGATGACACTACTAAATCTCTTGTAACAATCGATGGAACTACTTACGGTGCTCCTGCTGTTATCGAGACTTTGGTAATGTACTACAACAAAGACTTGATCCAAAAAGCTCCTACAACATTTGCTGAACTTGAAGAGTTGGCTAAAGATAGCAAGTATGCTTTCGAAGGCGAAGATGGCAAAACATCTGCATTCCTCGCTGACTGGACAAACTTCTACTACGCTTATGGTCTTCTTGCTGGAAACGGTGCTTATGTCTTCGGTAAAGACGGTACAGATCCTAAAGATATCGGTTTGGCTAACGAAGGTTCTATCAAAGGAATTGAATACGCTAAAACTTGGTATGAAAAATGGCCTAAAGGTATGCAAGATACAGAAGGCGCTTCTAACTTGATCCAAACTCAATTCCAAGGTGGAAAAACTGCTGCAATCATCGACGGACCTTGGAAAGCTGCATCTCTTAAAGAAGCTAAAGTAAACTACGGCGTAGCAACTATCCCAACACTTCCAAACGGAAAAGAATACAAAGCCTTTGGTGGTGGTAAAGCTTGGGTCATCCCTGCTGGTTCTAAGAACGTTGACGGCGCACAAAAATTCGTTAACTTCCTTGCATCAACTGCACAACAAAAAGCTCTTTACGATGCAACAAACGAAGTTCCTGCTAACACAGAAGCACGTGAATACGCTGTAAGCAAGAAAGATGAATTGACAGACGCGGTTGTTAAACAGTTCAAATCTGCAGAACCAATGCCAAACATCTCTGAAATGAGTACTGTTTGGGATCCAGCTAAGAACATGCTCTTCGATGCTGTAAGCGGCAAGAAAGATGCTAAAACTGCAGCTGAAGATGCTGTTAAATTGATCAAAGAAACTATCGATCAAAAATTCGGCAACAAATAAGCAAGTTTAAATAAAGGGGTGGGAATTTTCCCTACCCCTTGTTTGATAGAATGAGAATTTATTCTATCTTCTAATTAAGAAAAACTCGGATTAGGACTTGTACTTACTGCAATTCCTCAATCTTTCTCGTATCTAAGGAGACTACAATGACAAAAAAAGATCCCAAACAAGCCATGTTGCGCTCCCTCATTCCAGGGTTGGGGCAAATCTATAATGATCAAAAAGCCAAAGGATACATCTTTCTTGGGGTTACGGTTGCATTTTTAGCTTATTTCGTAGCTATTGCCCTACCAGAAATTGAAAATCTCATCACCCTTGGTGAAGTCCGTGGTGACAACTCACTCTTCATGCTGATCCGCGGTGCCTTCCACCTCATCCTCGTGGTATTTTTCCTGATTTTCTATGGATTTAACTTGAAGGATGCTCAGACGGTTGCTAAACAGTGGAACAATGATTATCCTGTTCATACTACTTTGAAGGAAATGTTTGATGGAATCTATGAAAATGGCTTCCCTTACTTACTCATCATCCCTTCTTATCTGGCAATGACCTTTGCTATCATTTTCCCCGTATTGGTAACGCTCTTGATCGCCTTTACCAACTATGATTTCAAACACTTGCCACCAAATAAACTCTTGGATTGGGTTGGCTTTACAAACTTTGCCAACATTTGGCAATTGAGCACCTTCCGTGCGGCCTTTGGTTCTGTCTTGACTTGGACTATCATCTGGGCACTAGCAGCCTCTACTCTGCAAATCGTAATCGGTATTTTCACGGCTATTATTGCCAACCAACCATTCATCAAAGGAAAACGCATCTTCGGTGTTATCTTCCTGCTTCCTTGGGCAGTTCCAGCCTTTATCACTATCCTGACTTTCTCAAATATGTTCAACGATAGTATCGGTGCCATCAACACTCAAGTCATTCCGCTTCTCAGCAAGGTTCTTCCCTTCCTAGATGGACATCTGATTCCGTGGAAGACTGATCCGACTTGGACTAAGATTGCTCTGATTATGATGCAAGGTTGGCTTGGATTCCCTTATATCTATGTCCTGACCTTAGGTATCTTGCAGTCTATTCCAAATGACCTTTACGAAGCAGCCTACATCGACGGAGCCAATGCTTGGCAGAAATTCCGCAACATCACTTTCCCAATGATCTTGGCAGTTGCGGCACCAACTTTGATCAGTCAATACACCTTTAACTTTAATAACTTCTCAATCATCTACCTCTTCAATGCAGGTGGTCCTGGTAGTGTCGGTGGAGGAGCCGGTTCAACCGATATCCTGATCTCTTGGATTTATCGATTGACCACAGGTACAGCACCGCAATATTCAATGGCGGCGGCCGTTACCCTCATCATCTCCATCATCGTCATCTCTATCTCTATGATTGCCTTCAAGAAACTACACGCATTTGATATGGAGGATGTATAAGATGAATAGTTCTGTTAAATTTAAACGTTTTATCAACCATAGTTTGACCTATCTCTACCTTGTAGTGCTTTCCATTATCATTCTCTACCCGCTCTTGATCACGATTATGTCAGCTTTCAAAACGGGGAATGTCGTGGCCTTCAAGCTAGACACAGACATCAACTTCAGTCTGGAAAACTTCTCTCGTCTCTTTTCAGAGACTCTATATGGCACTTGGTACTTTAACACCATTATCATTGCCGTCTTGACAATGATTGTCCAAACCAGTATAGTGGTACTTGCAGGTTATGCATACAGCCGTTACAATTTCATCGCAAGAAAGCAAAGTTTGGTTTTCTTCTTGATTATCCAAATGGTGCCAACCATTGCAGCTCTGACCGCCTTCTTCGTTATGGCGCTGATGCTCAATGCCCTTAACCAAAGCTGGTTCCTCATCTTCCTTTATGTTGGTGGTGGTATTCCAATGAATGCTTGGTTGATGAAGGGATACTTCGATACCGTTCCTATGTCTCTGGATGAGTCGGCTAAATTAGACGGTGCTGGTCATTTCAGACGTTTCTGGCAGATTGTCCTGCCTCTCGTTCGTCCAATGATTGCTGTGCAAGCTCTCTGGGCCTTCATGGGACCTTTCGGAGACTATATCCTCTCCAGCTTCCTTCTTCGTGAAAAAGAATTTTATACGGTTGCAGTTGGTCTTCGTACCTTCGTCAGCGATGTCAAGAATCAAAAAATTGCCTTCTTTGCTGCCGGTGCGATTCTCACTGCCCTTCCAATCTGTATTCTCTTCTTCTTCCTGCAAAAGAATTTTGTATCTGGTTTAACAAGTGGTGGAGACAAGGGATAATCTTGTCCCACCCTGTTTTTGATTTAAAGACAATTATAGTTATATGGCAGCCAATAAGTTCTTTATTGGCCACCACCTGATTATAATTTTAGAAAGAGGCAGCTATGTTACCTTATCCTTTTAATTATTTTTCGAGCTTGATTGGTTTTAGAAAAACTTTCGCCAATCGTCGGATGCTTAGCTGGTTCCAGCTCATCTTTACCAGTGTCTTTTTGATTTCTCTGTCTTTGATTCCTGTGGCTATTCAGACAGCGTCTTTGACGAGCTATGCTCTGGATACCTTTGTTGATAAGGCATTTGACACTCTGGATGAAGACGTGATGATTGACTTTGACCATCATGCCCAGATAAAAGACCATATGCTGACCACTGAAAATCCTGAAGGGATTCATCGCAATGCCGCTGGGACCGTCATTATTGGCCATCATGAGGAGCTCAAATTAGGCAAGGAGCTGACGCTTTACTTCGACAAAGAAAATCTCAAAATCACTAAAGAAGGAAAAGAACTGGCCAATATCCGCTACCAAGCCATTGACCAGAAGGCTCTGAAAAGCAAAGAAGCCCTGACCAAAGCCATTTCTAAAGACTGGTTCCAACAAAACCGCTTGGTGATCAGCCTCTTTCTAGTCCTCTCCGCAGGCTTCCTCTTTAGCATCAACTTTACCTTTCTAGCACTCGGTGCTTCCTTCTTGCTCTATCTGACCAAGAAATCACGGTTATTTTCTTTTAGAACCTTTAAAGAATGCTATCATTTTATCCTCAACTGCCTAGGATTACCAACGATTATCGGCCTTATCTGCGGCTTATTTGGGCAAAGCCTGCCTACGATTATCACCGTACAAAATATCTTGTTTGTTCTTTATTTGGTGATTATTTTCTACAAAACACATTTCCGTGATGAGGATTTCAGAAATTAGGAGGTTATTATGCGCGTTACGATTAAAGAAGTAGCGAAACTAGCGGGTGTGTCTCCCTCAACTGTGACACGCGTCGTACAAAACAAGTCAACTATCAGCGATGAAACTAAAAAACGGGTTCGTGCTGCCATGAAAGAGCTGGACTATCATCCAAATCTCAACGCTAGAAGTCTGGTCAGCCAATCAACCCAAGTCATCGGCCTAGTGCTGCCCGATGATTCGGATCTTTTTTACCAAAACCCATTCTTCCCAACTGTCTTGCGGGGGATTTCGCGCATCGCGTCTGAACATGACTATGCCATTCAGATTAGCACCGGACAGGACGAAGAGCGTCGTTTAGAAAATATTAAACAAATGATTTTCGGAAAACGCGTCGATGGTTTGATTTTTCTCTATTCTAAGCCAAACGATCCGCTGGTTGACTTTGCGATTAAAAACCAGTTTCCTTTCTTGATTTTAGGGAAAGCAGTGTCACCATTTGTTTCTTTGGTCGATAATGATAATATCAAGGCTGGCTACGATGCAACCAAATATTTCCTAGATCAAGGTTATAAAAAAATTGCCTTTCTAGCTGGGAATAAAGAGCTTGTCGTATCCCAAGACCGCTTTGCCGGCTACAAACAAGCCTTGGAAGAAGCAGGCATCCCTCTCGATGAAAACATCGTCAAGTTTTCTTTCGGTTTCCTCTTGGAAGATAGCAGTTATAAGATTATGGAAAAGATGCCTATTCAGGAAATTGAAGCCTTTGTGACATCGGATAGTATGGTTGCCGAAGGGGCTCTCCACTATCTTAAAGACATTGACTACCGCTTCCCGATTATCACTTTTGACTCTATCAAGCCACGTGTCGACGTGGATGCCTATATTAATATCAACACCCTCGAGTTGGGGAGGGAATCTTTCCGGACCTTGCTCCAAATCATTAAAGATAATAAGGATGACAAGCATACTTGCTATCGCCAAGTCATCTCCCACAGCATTCTTACTCGTTAGTTAAGGAGAAATTTCATGGTTTATCGTATTTTCCAAGCCTACTTAGATGATGAAAATAGCATCACTATCGAATTGGAAAAGTCCTTTGACGCTTATTCTATCCACTTCACTCTAGAGGACAAGCATAGCTCCAGTCCTTTGACCATCAAAAAAATTGAGAATCAAGAACATCAGATTGTCTACACCCTTTCAGTCAATGATCCGATTGATTTGACCGAGTCCTACACAGTCTATGATCAGGATCGTAATCACACTATTCTCCAGTATCGCCACATTGTCCAGAAGCCAATTTTTGATGAATTATTTAGCTACCAAGGAAGAGATTTGGGAGCTAGCTATAGCCCTCAGGCAACAGATTTCAAACTGTGGGCCCCTATTTCAGAAAAAGTCTTGCTGCATCTGGAAGAGCAGATTATTCCTCTCCAAAGGCAAGATAGGGGCGTCTGGCATACGCAGATCCTTGGGGACTTAGAAGGCAAGGCCTACTACTATATCCACAAGGTGAACGGAAAATGGATAGAGGTACATGACCCCTATGCCCTCTCTTCAGATGCCAACTCTGGTCATAGTTATGTCATTGACCGCAAAAAGATTAGCAGACCTATTCAGCGGGCTGCCAGCCAAGTAAAACCAACAGAAGCCGTTATCTATGAAATGAGCGTGCGAGATTTCTCTATGCAAAAGGAAGCTGGTTTTTCACAGCCTGGAAAATTTACTTCTCTATCCGAATCTCCAACCGTACACGGCCACACTTTTGGTCTAAAATACTTGCAAGATTTAGGCATTACACACGTTCAACTTATGCCTGTATACGATTTTGGCAGTGTTGACGAAAAACATCCTGAACTCGTTTACAATTGGGGCTATGATCCCGTCCAGTATAATGTTCCTGAAGGCAGTTTGTCAAGCGACCCACACAATCCTTATAGCCGTATCTTTGAACTACAAGACGCGATTGCGGCTTATCACAAGGCCGATATGAGCGTCATCATGGATGTTGTCTATAATCACGTCTATGAAGCGGATAACTATGCTTTTGAAAAGATTGTGCCGGGCTACTTTTATCGTCTAGACGAGCGAGGCATACGAACAAACGGTACCTTCTGCGGAAATGACGTAGCCAGCGAAAAAGCTATGGTGCGCCGTTATATCCAACAATCCGTCCAGCAATGGGTTAGCCTCTACGGCTTTGACGGTTTCCGCTTTGATCTGATGGGCATTCTCGACATAACCACCATGAAGCAAATCGCTCAGGAACTAAAAGCCATTCATCCCAACATCTACCTTTACGGAGAAGGTTGGCAGATGCCTACTGGTCTTGATAGTGACCTTCTGTCTCATCAGTTCAACGCTGAACAACTACCTGAGTATGGATTCTTCAGCGATCATTTCCGTGATACGGTCAAGCAAACCATCGTCCAAGGTAGCCGACTGGACAAAGAGCATGCGACCAGCTGGCTAGAAAATGTCCTGACAGCCAATGTCGGCCTGACAGGAGAGCCTCATTTCCTAGCGCCTCATCAGGCGATCAACTATGTAGAATGCCATGACAATGCAACGGTGTTTGATTATTTTGATATTCAAAATCCAACTATCAGCCTTCGTCAGCGCCTAGCTAACTCTCGTCTAGCACTTCATATCGTTCTCTTAGCTCAAGGGGTTCCTTTCCTCCACAGCGGGCAGGAATTTTATCGGACCAAGAATCTGATTGACAACACCTACAACCTACCTGATGATGTCAACAAGCTAGACTGGCTGCGCTCACTTCACTACACTGAAGACATTGAATTTTTGAAACAACTCATTGCCTTTAGAAAGGCTCATCCGCTTCTGACTCTGACAACTAGCTCTGCTATTCAAAAAGCTTGTCAGGTCAAATGGCTCAGCCCTAGCTTCGTTGAATATAAGATTCAAAAAGATAAACAAGCGCTGACCATTTTGATTAACTTTGGTACTGAAGCAGCGACTTATGAAAACAAAATGAAGCAAAGCATCCACCTTCAGTATCCGCACATTAACGCTAAAAAACCAATCGCCCCGCTAGCAGACTCTTATACAGTTCCTGCTAAGCAAGTCTTGGTTTTGAAATAAAGCAATAACTATAAAAAAGAACAAGTTCATTTTGGATGGGAAAACATCCAGCTGAACTTGTTCCTTTTTTATGTATAGATGTAATCATTGGGTTTGAGTAGGATTCAACAGCAAGGTCGCAATACCTAGACCTACTCTTCTACAAATCTTCCTAAAATATGTACATTGTCAGATACAGAGACAAAGGCTGTCGGATCTGTCTGTTTCATGATGTACTTAAATTCGCTAAACTCAGCACGCGTAATGACTGTAATCAGCACCGCCTTTTGCTCGTGATTGTAAGTTCCCTCCGCTCCATTGATAATGGTTGCACCGCGGTGGAGTTTGTGGTGAATCTTGTTAATCACCTCTTCAGGATGACTGGTGATAATCATAGCCTGCATCCGCTTTTGCTTGGTAAAAACAGCGTCCGTTACACGGCTCGATACAAAGATGGTAATCATCGAGTAGAGAGCGTATTCCCAACCGAAAGTCAGACCAGCAATCAGCATAATAATGCCATTTACAATCAGGGAGATACTGCCTACATTACGGCCTGTTTTCTTGCGAATGGTCAGACTAACAATATCTGTCCCTCCACTTGAAATGCTTGACTTGAGGGCAAAACCGATCCCTGTCCCCATGACAACTCCCCCGAACAAGGCATTGATAATGGGATTGGTCGTCAATGTCACTTCTGGCACAAAATGGATAAAAAGCGAGCTCATCGAAACAGTGATAAAAGTAAAAACAGTAAATTTATGCCCGATTTGGTACCAAGCCAAAATCATCAGTGGAATATTGATCGCATAAAAAGTAATGGAAACTGGAATGGTAAAGCCGATAAAACGACCACTCAAAGCCGAGACAATCTGCGCCAAGCCCGTTGCACCACTTGAGTAGACATGACCTGGCTGAAAGAAGAAATTGACCGCTACTGCTGAGAGAAAGCCATATACCAGAGAGGCTGAAAATTTCTCATCATATTTTTCACGCGAAATACTTTTCAGGACTTCTAGCAACTTGACATGGTAGGCAAAGCGATGAAGATAATAGCGAAAAAGTTTCCGCAAACTAGTCTTTTTCATGTGATTCTACTTGTAAACTTAATTCCTCTAATTGTGCTGGAGCAACCAAGCTTGGTGCTTGCGTCATTGGGTCAGAAGCCTTGTTATTCTTAGGAAAAGCAATGACTTCACGGATATTTTCTTCACCGGCCAAGAGCATGACGAAGCGATCCAGACCCAAAGCCAGACCTCCATGTGGTGGGAAACCATAATCCATGGCTTCTAGAAGGAAGCCGAACTGGTCTTGCGCTTCTTCAGCTGAAAAGCCTAAAGCCTTAAACATACGTTCCTGCAGATCTTTTTGGTTGATCCGTAGGCTACCACCACCTAGTTCATAGCCATTGAGTACGATATCATAGGCAATCGCACGAACCTTGCTCAAGTCTCCTTCCAGCTCCTGCTCAGAATCTTTTTGAGGTAGAGTGAATGGATGGTGGGCACTCATATAGCGGCCTTCTTCTTCCGACCACTCAAACATTGGCCAATCTACCACCCACAAGTAGTTAAACTTAGCAGGATCAATCAAACCTAATTCCTTGCCTAGGCGGACACGAAGAGCACCTAGAGCTGCATTAGCAACATCCAAGGTATCTGCCACAAAGAGAACTAAGTCGTTTTCTTCAAGATGTAAAGCAGCTGTAAACTCGCTTGACAAGTCTGTCAAGAACTTAGCAACAGGTCCAGCTAGTTCTCCACCAGCAAATTTGACCCAAGCAAGGCCCTTAGCTCCGTGCTGCTTGGCTTGCTCTGTCAGCTTATCAATATCTTTACGTGAGTATTTGTCAGCAGCATTCTTAACCACAATCGCCTTGACAGCTGGTGCCTCAGAAAAGACCTTGAAGTCAACACCCTTGACAAGCTCTGTCAAGTCCTGCAATAACATGTCAAAGCGAGTATCTGGCTTGTCGCTACCATAGAGAGCCATAGCATCGTCATATTTCATACGTGGGAAAGGCAAGGTCACTTCAATGCCCTTGGTTTCCTTCATGACACGGGCAATCAAACCTTCTGTAATGTCTTGGATTTCTTGCTCAGATAGGAAAGAAGTTTCCAAGTCCACCTGTGTAAACTCTGGTTGACGGTCTCCACGCAAGTCCTCGTCTCGGAAACACTTGACAATCTGGTAATAACGGTCAAAACCAGCATTCATCAACAGCTGCTTGGTAATCTGTGGACTTTGAGGCAGGGCATAGAAATGACCTTGGTTGACCCGGCTCGGCACCAAATAGTCACGCGCTCCTTCAGGCGTTGACTTGGTCAAAAATGGTGTCTCCACATCGATAAACTCCAGCTCATCCAAGTAATTGCGGATGGAATGAGTCACTTTGGCACGCAACTTGAGATTTTCCAGCATTTCTGGGCGACGTAGATCCAGATAACGGTAGCGCAAGCGCGTATCATCATTGGCTTCAATCCCGTCCTTAATCTCAAAAGGAGTGGTTTTAGCAGTATTCAGTACCGTCAGACTATCCACGTGAAGCTCTACACTTCCTGTGGCCAGCTTGTCGTTGGCCTGTTCACGCGCTGCTACCTTACCAGTCACCTCAATGACAAATTCGCTGCGCAGGCTCTCAGCTGTCTTCATGACCTCATCTGAAACACTCTCAGGGTTAATAACTAGCTGCATAATACCTTCGCGGTCACGCAGATCAATAAAAATCAAGCCTCCCAAATCGCGACGGCGGGCAACCCAACCTTTCAAAGTAATTTCCTGACCGACATGCTCACTACGAACACGTCCCGCATACATTGAACGTTTCATCTTTACTCTCCAAAATTTTAATTCTTTTACTATTTTACCACAAAGAGCCTAGGAAAGCCCCCCTACCTGTCCTTTTTCTGAAAAAAATTAAAAGGCTTTATTTCCAGTGCCCACTTTTGTAAAAAAGGTCTGGAATCAATATCCCCAGACCTGCTAATGCTACATAGCTTATTCCTTTTTCCTCCCATCCTCATAAAGACTAGGAGCCCGTGTTTTTATCACCATGGCCGTCAAGAAGCGAAAGGCTCCCGCTGCCAGACCAAAAATCGGCGCCAAAGCACGGAAGAAAAAATCCCCCCGCATAAATAAACAAAGCAGACCAGTAATCACAAAGATAGCCAAGCCCTGAACCAGAGCCACCAATAATATTTTCTTCATCATTTCCTCGACTTTCTATAGACTATTATAGCATAAGAGAGGAAGGTTAGGGCATAAACTGGAAAGTTTTGGAGAATAGCAAAGTAGAATTGCCAATGAAAACTAGAGAAGTAGCACTCGTTCTAAAAGAAATAATCACGTTATTCTATCATTATATGAAAGATGAAATAGGAAAAAAGTATAGAGATTATTTACTTTTTTTCAATTCATTATAATAATCATTCGAGCGAATTTTTTCCTTTTCTTCAGCTTTTTTATTTTCCATTGGAATAGATTCCAATCCATTATTTGCAGATATTAATTTTGCCATTTTTGAATCAGCTTTCTCAAATTCTGCTGCTACAGAATTTAAGTAGTTATTAAGATTCTCTACAGTAATATGAATATCTGCCGAAGCCTCATCCAATAAGGTGTTGCATTCTGAAAATAATTCTGTAGATGCATCCTCAACCCATTCTGAAGCAGTATTTTGAGCTCCTGGCATAATTGCCGCATCTAACCTAACAGATGTTTCGTAAATTTGATCTGTATTAATCTGTCTCTTTTTTCCCATTTGCTTTTATCCTTTCCTGTGATTTTTCAGCTTCCGCTTTGGACCAATCAATGAATTCTTGGTAATTATTTAGAGGAGTTTCTTCTTCCGTTTCATAGTCCTTTGCGATTATATCTAGCTTATCCTGACCAACTGGCGCAAACCAATGCCGAAGATCTTCATAGTAATCTGCAGGAGAAACCAAGCCTCTACGATACTGAATTTTTGTAACTCTATTTTTCTTTAAACGCTTTACCAAGTCAGGAAATTCACGGCTAAGATTAATATCCTGCCCAATCTCGTTTTCCTTTTTATCATTAATATAAGTTAAATAATTTAAGTCTGAAAATCCATTAAAATATAGAATATCATCGAGATTGGTTCTGAATAGGGAAGGGAAACTATTTTGTGCGAGAATCACCTCTTCCATAGCTTCACTAAGCTCTGTCAATTTCCCATTTTCCAGATTTAACAATAGTTTTTTTCTTTCTTTTACATTATCTTTTTTAGAGACAAAA
>ERZ772920.1091-NODE-1091-length-14422-cov-5.540823_pt1 | contig 14422 bp, 15 predicted proteins | sample MGYA00511469_ERZ772920 | MGnify/ENA primary metagenome ERZ772920 (study PRJEB29015, sample SAMEA2738069) | human oral metagenome | biome: human oral; feature: human-associated habitat; material: saliva | place: China | collected 2216 ... | reverse complement strand
TTAACGTTTACTAAATTGTGATGCTTTACGAGCTTTCTTAAGACCTGGTTGGAAACATTTCTATTTGAATAAGTTTCAAGATGGGCTTAAAATCAATGTTTTTCTGCTTTTTCAGAAAACAAAATTTCATCTAATTTGAATCAATTTCAGTTGAATGGTGTGAATTTTACCCTAAAAATACACAAATTGAGCTAGATTTTACCAAAAAGTTCACACCATTTGAATTGTTAATATTTTACAATTTATCAATAGATAAAAATTTAGAATAAATCCTAGGTATCCGATTTAGATTATAAATACTTAACAATAAACATTTAATAACTCACTTCATTTCTCAAATAATCTATCTTTCATAGAAAGTTCCAAAATAATCATTTTGTTTTGTTCCTCCAATGATATCCCAGAGGATACCAACTTTTCTTTTAAAATCGCTGAAATATATTGTATTTGATTACTTTCTACTTCGTTAACTAACGCCCTAATATCATCACCTTCAATACTCTCAAGAACATCATGTACAATAAATTTAGGAGTTACTTTATTAATTTTTCTAGCAAAAAGTTGATAAGCAATATCGTATGCAGCGATAAGGGACTTTCTAGTCCCTGTACTTGTACCTTCTGATAGTTGATCAATTGAAACTGGAAATTCATCTGTCTTGGGATTATAAAGTAAGACAGGCTGTTCTTTATTTATTCGACCTGCAACGTTCTTAAAATAACTATTAAAAATATCCATTTTTTTCTGGTATTCTACTTCATTATTTTTAACAGTCATCTCCAGTTCAGATAGTCTTTTTTCTATAGACTGCTTTTGCTTCTCAATGTTTTCTAAGCTAATAATTGTTGATTCATTTTGTACTTTTTTTATTTTTAACTCATTTAGTTGATTTAACTTATCATAATATAAATCTACTTTATTTTCTTCTACTAAAGAAATAAATTCTGAATTTTTTTCAGTCAATTCCGTCAATATATTTTCTTTACTTTCCTTTTCTCTTATCAATTCTTGAATTCTATCATTAAAATAAGACAATTTATTTCTACTCAATTGGGAATTAAATTCAACTAAATCCAAAAAAGTTTTAGTAATACTAGGTAGCAATTCTGAAATCTCTTGAAAAAAGTCATTTGCCAGTTCTTGATTAACTATTCTTTGGGATTTCTCCTCAGCCTCTTTGATATATTTTTGTAACTGTAAAATGTCAAAATCAATTTTACTTAATTGTCGACTTATCTCCTCGTATTTTTTTCTAATATCGTTGATATGAACTCTATTTTTCTCAAATACTTTTTTATCCACTAAATCATTTATTTCTTTTTCTAACCGATCAATTTCTTTATCAATTGCAACATTAATTTGTTTTATTTTTACAACATCATCTATAGGATTTGTTTTTTTATAATTCTTTTCCTCGCTTTTTATTTTTTTCAATTCCTGTTTTAATTCACCAAGCTCTAAATCGTTTTTAGGATCTGAAATATCAAACAAATAATTATATAGAGCACGATATCCCGAAATATTTGAAAAATTATCTAATACTTTTAAAAATTGAGTATTATCCTTAGTCATTAAAATCCTTACAAATGACTTTATTGTGCTTCTAAAACTTGGCTTTTGAGAGCTGTTTTCAAACAATAATTCATTTAAATATTTGTTAACTTCATCATATGAAGTTTGCTCACCATTAATATATCGCTTACCTCTGTTAAACAACTCTGTCTTTATAGAAACTTCTTTAGAAGGATGGTTGAAATCATCTATTAACACCATATCAGTATAGATTTTTTGATTTTCAATGAACAACCTTAATTGTTCATTAACACTCTGTGTTTCATAATCTTTAAAAATGGCATCTTTACTTTTTGCCCCTAAACTTAAATCCAGTAGTTTTAAGCATGTTGTTTTTCCAACTTTATTATGCTTATCAGACTTCTCCGAATCTACTATAAAATTAATTCCATTTTTAAATTCTATTTTTCTCAATACAACCTCAGTATTTTTACTGATAATACTCAAACTTTTAATGAACACTCTCAATATCTCCTTCATTATTAACTCTTATTTTATCTAATAGAAAAAGAAAATCTAGTGCTAAAATAAAAAAATCATAATTTAGTTCATCTTCAATTTCTTTTTGAAGTTCTATATAAAGACTTTCTATATTGACTATCTTCTTTAAAATCAAGCCATGTACAATAGCTGAGAGATAAAAAATAGTCTTTTTGGGCTCAGCATTTTTATCAAGTAATAACATTATTATCCCTCCATATAAATATTTGGATTCAATAATATCTGACACTCCATGACTCCATATTGAAGAAGTGCAATAATAAATTTATCCAATTCTAGGTCATCAATTTGACTAGATAAAAAATCAGGATCTCTCGCGATTCTTTCTTTGATATCATCATGCATCTTTTTCAAACATTCATCTCCATTACCTACTGTCGGATTTCCTTCTTCATCTATAGGAGTATGATCCATAAAAATATTCTTTATATTTTCAACTACTCTTTGACTATCTGTGAATTCATCTTTTAGTACCTTTTCTAGTAAAATATAGTTACCGAGACCCTCTTTAAATAATCTAATATATCTCCTAGAATTATTAAATTGTAGTTTTGCTTTTAATTCAGCTGGTTGTTCAAGTAAAAACTTTTCATCGTTTTGAGAGTGAAATCCTTCAACATATTTTAAAAGCTGAAAAATAACAGTTGGGATCAATGTACGCTGCTCGATATTTGTTATGTATAAATTTTGAGTATTATTATTGCTATGATTTCCAATACTCTGAGAATTAGTCATCTATTTCCCCCTATCACCAATATTTTGCACATTATTACTACTATTATTACCTATATTTTGACTATTATTAGAATTTTTTATAATCACTTCAATATCTTTCTTATTTTTAAGAGAAATTGCCGTAGCATATATACCAAACAACGAGCCAACTATTCCTAAAATTGTATTTACAGTTTCCATTATCTACCTCTCATATTATATACTAAATATCCATGTAAAAATTAATTTTCCACCGTCACACTTCCCCAAGCTCTCTCAACCGTTCCTGTCCCAACTTCAACATCTCTTCCTCCACCTTACTCCATTTTCCGAAGAGGCATTCTTGTAAAACTTCTGCTGCTGAGATTTCGTCTACTTGCGAATCATAAACACACGATTGATCTCTTTGATAAATTTGAATTTGATTAAAAATTTTGTCATTTTCTAACTCTCGTAAGTTATCAACTAAATGTTCTACAATTCCATCATGGTGCTCTTTGGGAGTCGCTCTCGCTTGACTAGGATCTATGGCGTAGAGCTCCTCATAACGTATCAAAGTACTGAGATAGGACAATTCTGGCTTGGTCGCAATTAGTGCAAGTGAGACTTGATATCCTTTAGTTATCAATAATTGTACCGTTTTTCGAGGAACTTCTGTTGTTCTCAAGGTACCCTCGATTAATAAATGATAACCTTGTTTACTCAATTCATCTACAAGATATTCAACCATTTGGCCTGCAAATACTTTGGTATAATTCACACTATCTTTGCCATACTTTTCCTGTAAAGTAAGGTAGTTCGGATGAAAAGAGCGATAACTATCTCCATCAATGACAATAATATTTCCTTGAAATTCCCTTTGTTTAATACGATGAATCGTTGTCTTACCAGCACCACTCTGTCCACCGAGCAAGATAGCCTTGGGCTTAGATGAAATTGTTTTACCACGAGTTAAAGAACGAACGAGTCGATTAGAGACTTTAATAAAGTCATCCTGGCTAAGTTTATCTAATTTCATTAAGCCACCACTAGATGACTAGCTTGTTCTAGCACACGTTCAATGCCATCCAAATAGCCATTATATCGCTCTACTTCCTCAAAAGTAGCAACAAGATAAATCTTCGTGTTAATCAAATCAGAAAGATCATCGCTCATTAGAACCCAAGGATTAGAACTATCATCAAATTCAATTCCTTGTTCATCTTGAAAACGATAAAGTTGCGCTAAGATATTCGCTCCTCGTTCCTTTATCAATTCTATTTTTAATGTTAACTGATAATCTTCTACTGGTGTAAGCATTTTTTCCTCCCCTACGATATCGAGATAGGAAACATTAAATTTTTTGCAGATACGATCTACTAATTCTGTCGAAACTGAACTTGTTCCATTCTCATAACGGCTCAGGCTATTTCGAGAGATGCCAATAATCTTTGCGAATTCAGGTTGGGTGAGATCATGTGTTTTACGTAATGTTTTTATATTTTCTCCAATCATGAGAGCCCTCCTTTTATTTATTTCTATTATAGCAAAAAAAATAGAAACGCACCATTTTTGGTGCGCAAGAAACAAACTTTACTAAAAATATTAATATCTAAGATTTAGAGATTAAAGACTACATCATGAAAACTCTGAAAAGTACTGATATCCTGCTATTTCCCATAGTTTTTAATTTTTTAAACAAAACAAAAAAGACACCCAAAAGATGACTCTTGAGTGCTTTGAAACATTGATATAATCGTACTGATTAACGTTTTGAAAATTGGCTAGCTTTACGAGCTTTTTTCAAGCCTGGTTTGATGGATAAGGCTTTTACTGCATTTTAAAATCCCTCTATGAAAGAAATTTGTAGAATTTCTGCACTTAAAAAGTGTACTATACTTGAGTGAAAAGGGGAAACTTATATTCTATAATTCATTAACCACTTTTAAATAATAATTACCGTTTCTCACTGTATTATTTAATAAGGTAAATATAGTCTAATTTTTGAAATCTAATTTTTGACAATTTGAAATAATTTCTTCCCAATTATTTGCTGATTTAATGATTTTACATATTTCTGGGTATTTAAATTTTGTTCCATTGTTTCCCAATACTTATCAGCTCCAAATAAGCCTTTCTTTATGCCTTTTTTATGAAATAATTCATCTTCAGCTTTAACTATATAATTATAAGCATCTTTCAAAACCGATTCTGGTATTTGTGAAATCTCTGCAATCCACAACATCAACTATTGATCATAAAAATAGTGCAGTTTGAAGACTACACTATCTCTTATTAATCAATATTCAATTTATTTTTCTTAATATCATTTGATTTCTTTTTTAAAATACTTCAAAATTTCAATATACTACATTTGTAATCAACCTTTTATTAAAATAAGCTAAATATAAAAAATGGAATGTCTCGCTATCTAATAATTTTTCCTTACTATTTATTTAAGATTCTCCACTATGAATTACTACTAATTTAACGTCTCAGATTTTTTTAAACCTAGGATATCAAGTCCGGGTCTATTATTTCCTTCCCCCCCTATATCTTCTAATTCTATTCGTTCTAACTTTCCATTTTTCAAGATATAATTTTCTCTAGTCTGACTATTAAGTTCAATAAAATGATTTCCATTTTTAGGAGAAGCAAATAAACTCACTTTCGCTTTAAAATTTGTAAAAGGTTCTTCCACTTCCTCCTGAAAAAAAATATAATCTATTTCATTGTCAATCTTATGGAACTTCTTATATTTCTCAGAATTGACTTTAACTACTGATACTTTAGAGAAATCTGAAAATACCAAAATAATTTCTTCTTCATCTTTATCAATTTTTTGTATTCTACCAACCTTTTCTTTTTCTTCGTTAAAAATTTCGTACTTTTCATTGACTCTATATATCTTATTGTTATATTTAATCTGATTGCCATCGATTCTATAACAAATATTTCTTACAATAACCCTATGTTGTGTATAAGTATTTTCTACAATCATATTCCAACTTCCAGATAAAAAAAGTTGCTCTGATGGTAGTCCACAAAAAACTTGGATTTTTCTCCTAATATATGTTATATAAAGTGGATAAACAAAGAATGGTAGGAAGACTTCCAAAATAACAAATCTCTTTGCTCCAATTAATAATCTCTCATGCCATTCGTCTATCTGAATGGGAAACATATTGGCAGAAATGTAAATAAGAGGTAATAGTATTGTTAAACAATATTTTAAAAAAAATAATTGTTCTTTTCTTAATTCTGAAATTTTTACACACATCAAAGCTTCGATTTCATCACTTGTTAATAGCAAAACTAATATCGCTGATATTCCTGTAATAATTGTAGAGTGGTCTTTATGAACATATGATAACACTAATGAGAATAATACTATAATAACAGTAAATAACGTGACTTGTTTGATATTTCTTGAATTAGATTTCTCTCTTATATTAAATCCTATCAATACTATCCATACACATCCAAATACTATAGCCAACCAATGCCATGTTTGTTCGATACGTGAAATTACATAATAAGACATAAACTCTAAAAAACTAAATATTAGCGCTATAGTATAGTTGAAAATTTTCTCAAGGTTTGTTTTTTTTTTGGATATTAAAAAAGTTGTTAACATTTTTAATGATATATATATTAACACCCATAATATCCACATGTTATTTTGACAACAATATATCCGGTTAGATAAGGTTAGGTAAATTGTCATTAGTATTATCTCAATAATAATTATTTTTTTCATTTTGTCCTTTCTTATAAGTAGCTTTTAAAATTTTAGGTAAGAATCTATGAGTATAATATAGCAGCAAATATCACCAAACAATGTTTGAATTATAAAAATAGTTCATTAGGACTAGCCTCTTGAAACTAAAGAAATCCTCTCACATTAGTTATTATTCTCTATGTAACTATCAAGATCCTTGTCATTATCATTTCTCTTTTTATACATTTTCCAACCTACAGGCTCTGCCCTATACTCTTCAATGTCAGAACTAGAAATTATCTTTAGAGCTGCTTTTTTACTTTTAGGATCAAAATTATAAACTCTATAAATTCGATAATTTTCTAATTTTTTAAGTTCTCTTAATTCATTTGGTGTTAAATAAAAACCATCAATGTAAGGTTTCCTAGTCGTTTTAACTTCAATATGCTCTTTTTTACCATTAGAATATTTAACTAAAATATCATAACCTAATCCATCTCCTTTTACTTGCGAACTATGTTCAATAGTAATTTTATCACTTTTAAAATAGTCTTCAAGATACTGATAGACCAACAGTTCCCCCTGCAAACCTAATTTTTGTTTTTGCTCCTGAATTTTACTGTGATTTAAATGGGAAGATTTTAGCTTTGATTCTTTTCTTTTGACAGGTAAGTATTTTTCTTCGTCATTTATGGTTATGTTAAATCCACTAAAGTCTATGATGAGCTCTTCAGAATTGATATTCTCCTCCATCGCGTCAGAAATACTAGGGACCCTCAAATCGTAATTTTCAGGAATTTGGCATTCCAGGTCACCAACTAATTCCCAAAATTCTTGTTTATTGATAGTGTTTATACCATATTGATTCCAAAAATTAGACCAACCCTTCTTCTTCTTTTTAGAAGTCCATTTAAAGTTTTCTAACCTTTCTGATTTTCCTTGTTCCAGAGGTTCAATTAGATTAAATGGGAACTTAATTGTTGCGATAGCTTCACCAGTGTTTACATCTTTTTCAATTTCATTTATTATACCTCCACCAAAAATATAGAATTTACTTGTTTTAGAGGAACTCCCCGGTCTACGATATAAAAATGCATCCCCTACTTTTGGCTTATTATTTCTTTTTGTATTGTAGTTATAAACAACATAATCTTGATCTTTATGATTTTTCCCCCTAACTTTCATATCTTCCTGATGAGAATCAAAAATATGAAATTGATCCGGCTCCGATGGAATATTGTTTAAAATATAATCTTTAACTCTCATTTAAACCTCTCTCATAATTATGATAATTTGTTCGCTTTATTTTCAATTCCTATTTTAACATCCCTCTATCACTTTATCAATACATATCATTTTGTTAGGTTTGTCTTTTTTAGACTCAAAGACTAAGAATTCAAACTATTGATATGTATTAAATAGCAAAAAATCCTCACACGCATCTATAATATGCTATTTACTGCAAAATAAAAATAATATTCTCTTCCATCCTTCGCATTCTCTCTATTCAACTTAAAATAGTTTTTCTGATTCAAGGCCATTGTCCGTAAAATATCGTCAATCAAAAACGTCAAAGGTACATCTCTGAAAGTCTTCTTCAAACCGTATATAATCTTCTGAAAAATAATCCATCTGTAATTTATTCTCATAGAGGTCTTTTCTACTCATATATTACATCCTCCACAGGCTGAATTTGTAAAATATCTTCAATCTGCACTCGTCTATATCCATCACTTGTTTTGACAGATATTTCTTTGTTTGACAGTTCCCTAATCATTCCATCTATAGTAAGTTTTTGAACTCTGTATTTCACAGTAAAACGTCCTTTTAATTGTCCAATATAGAGCTGAGAAAGGAATAATAGTTTTTTATCTATACTTAATCCAGGTGATAAGTCTACTCTATTTCGATCCCCGTCAAGAGAACTCGTATGTTCTGAAAGGAAAAAGCCCATCCACTTCTGCATACCTGGATCTTGATACTCTCCTGCTGAGTGTCCTCCTATCAGTTTACTTCTTGCTATAATTCTAGATGCACTATCAAGCGCACTAGTCTTAAGTAACGAAGTAAATCCAAACTTATCTCTAATAGAATCGATTGCTAGCTAGAGCCTTTCTTCTTTTTCAATTTTGTCAACATCATCAAAAAGTGAAATCAAACTAAAAGATTCATCCACTAGTCCTGAATAGTTGACTCCTACACTTCGGATTGCTCCCGAATTATATCTATTACTGAATAGCTTTAAAACATAGTTTATCAGTGTATCTGTGTGATTTGTTGGTTCAACTTTTAATTGAGTGTTAATAGAACGCTTATTTTCATATTTTGAGTACCCGAGATGTATTGAAACAGCTGTCGTTTTTTTACCTGCTCGTCTTAAGCGAATAGCTACTTGTTCAGCCATCTCTCTAAGAATGATTTCAATATCTCTTTTCTTATCATAGTCTCGTGGTAATACTTGAGAATTACCTAATCCTTTAGATTTAGGCTTATAAGGATTATGAACATTACTTTCATCTATTCCATTTGTATGAAACCATAAACGAAGACCAGGCACCCCAAGACTTTTCTTTAACATATCAGGATTTGTATTAGCTAACTCCTTAATCGAATAAATCCCTAAGTTATTTAAGCGCTTTTCCATACGAGGTCCTATTCCCCAAAAATCAGTCATATTAGGAATAGACCATACTTTATTTTCGACATCTTCATAAGACCAATTAGCTCTCATAGTGGAAGTTTTCTTAGCTTCATTATCAAGTGATAGTTTAGCAAGTAAAGGGTTCGCATTAGACATCCCTACTGTAGAATAAATCCCAGTACGCCTCCAAATATCTTTTTGAATTCTAGCTGAAATCATATCTAGTTTATCTTTACGTGAAATTTTCCGATCTGAAACAAAATAATTTAGCGAACTTGTCAGGTCTATAAACCCTTCATCTATAGAGTAAGGATAAATGTCGTCTGGACTACCATAATTCTGAAAAACTTGTTGGATTTCCATATTTACTGCAATGTACTCATCCATTCTTGGGGGGACAATAAACGTCACTTTAGCCCACTCTTCAATATATCTTATATATTCAGAGTCTGTGGGTAACCCCTGTTTCTTAGCATTATAATACGAGAACCTTCTTGTTGTGATATCAAATGGTAAATCATAAGAACGCCCTACATTTGATTTCCCAAATATTTTCTTAAACATGGGAGAAGAAGCTAAAATAAGACCAGCTGAATTATCTGCTCGACTCATAACACATAAAGAAGTCTTTAAAGGATGCAAGCCCCTCTCTACACACTCAACACTGGAGTAAAAAGATTTCATATCAATAAAGGCAATGTCACTTCTAGGTTCTTTTGAATAATCAAAATAGCCCACAACCTAACCCTCCATAGGTACAAAATTCCCAATAATGATTCCTACAACTCGTGGATCCTCATCATAGGAGAGGTAAATATCTTTGTAGTTTGGATTAATAGAAACTAAGCGTAATCCTCCTTCTTCACGATAGACTCTTTTTATATATGTTTGATTATTGCATACAACTGCGTACACAGCTCCATCATAATCAAAACCAGTCTCTCGAATCAGTGCTACAGATCCATTATGGTATTTTGGTTCCATTGAATCACCTGATACCCATGAAGCAAAATCATGAGCTAACTCCTCATTAAAATAGACTGTATCAAAATTACGGTCATCATAAACAGAAGCACCAATACCTGCAGACATTCTTTCGTAAACATGATATTCAAAAAGTTTTTCTGAAATATATGTTACTTTTTTACTTTTCTCTTCTTCCAGTAAGTCGTGAGCATAGGCTACTATTTTTTCTTTTCCGTCATTTGAAAGCTTATTATATATCTGTACTATTTCAATCTCGGTAAAATATCCTACTGATACATTCAGAATCTTTTCTAATTGAGAAACCTTTTCTTTTGATGGTTCTTTTATCCCACGTTCCCAAGCCGAGTAAGCTTGAAACGTTATACCTAATTGATCTGCAATTTCTTTTTGTGTCATACCTAGCTCTTTTCTACGAGCCTTAAGTTTTTCTGGTTGATACATTAAATTCACCTCACATTAATAATAATTGTAATTCAGCTTTTTTCCGTGCTTGTTCATCCGATAACTTCAAGCTATCCCAAGCATATGCTCTTTGTTTGCCCTTATTATACACTAACCAAATTTTCAAATGTTTAATATTTTCTTTTAAATTAGCCCAATTTTCTTGATAAAGTAACTCTGGTATCTCTTGACTAGAAACAAATCCCTTTTCATCAATTCGATTTCGAATCTGATTCATCAAAGAAGGTCCATATTGATTAAATTCTGCAATTATTTTTTCTTTGATGGTATGAAAGAAATTATGAATTGAAGCATTGTTTCTCTCAATATACTCTTCAACGGCCTCTTTAATTTGACCTTCTTTATCAGGAAAATACTCGCGCAACAGATCCAATAAACGAAAATACAAGGCTTGCTTTGAAACTTCTAGGCTAGTTTGTACTTTTTGGAAGTTTTCACAACTGTAATAAATTTTAGACAACAGCACGATATTGGGCATCAATACCACAGCTGAAAAGATATTAGCTTCTTTTTCTAATACATTTTCCTGATTATCTACAGATTCAGTAAAACATGTACCACTATGGTTAAGAATAAAGTGCCCCAGTTCATGACACAGAGTAAAATTTTGTTTAGATTTTGGATTATCTCTTTCATAAGAAAAACTTATCCCATCCTGATCAATTATTGTTAAACCTTCAATCTTATGATTCGTAAAATGATGACTCATCACTTGAATTTTATTTTCTTGAATACAATAATGAAAAAAATCCCTAAAGTTATAGTCTAATAGGGAGGTACTATTATCTTTAATGTACTGATACAATTTCTGTTTTGTAACATTACTTACTCTAGTATAAAATTCATCCAACGAATAATACCTCCTTTAAGTTACAATTCACAGATATAAACCAATTTGGTTGAGCTTATTATACAAAAAAAGTGGACGACTGTCCACACAAAAACAATTCTATTAATTATCCAATTGGGCTTAGAAAAAAATTGTTCATCTAATTTAAGTTTATTTACGTATTAAATTAGATTATTCTTAACAAAAGATAATTACAGTTTAAACTTGAGATTTTTTATGTATTCTAACTTATGCTGTAAATCTGGATAGATAGCTTGACCAGTGATACCTAATAATTTCAATTCTGATAATATCTGTTTTTTATATTCCTTCTTAATTTTAATCCTAACATTGCCCTGACTTTTACCTTGTTTGAGAAATATTTCCGGAGAATAGATAAATTCCATTTTTTCTAATGTTTTATTAATGCCGGTTTGTATTTCTTGTAAAATTGCTTTTTTGTCATCTTCACTTTTTTCATTAATTCCACATTCACTAATCTTATCTAAACAATCTAATCCCCAAATAATAAAAAGACCGCTCTGCCTCATAATCCTTGAATCTATTTCTGACGCATAAACTATCTCGGCCCCAAATAGATACTCTTTCAATATTATAGTTGGTGCATATCCAAGATCAGTACTAGAATAATCAATAAGTTTTCTAAGGATTCTGGATATTTCAAAAATATGTTGAAATGTTAGCAATAAGTTTTCTTTATCTGTAATACTAGCGTTATTAACTACCTTAAATAAGGAAATTTTCTCTTGGATACTTAGACGACTAATATTCGCTTTTATACAAACCCTCTCTGAAAGCTCAGTTTCAACTTGAGGAAATTCTTTCTTATATAAGAAAATAACACCATCTGATATTGTATCCAAATCATTAACACCATCTTCAACAGCAAAATATAATGCAACTAGAGCATTAGTTGTTATATCCAGAATCCTTGTTGTCATACCATAGTGTTGCATTAATGCTAACTTTCCTAAAAAGGATCCCGTTGAAGAAAATTCTTTTGGACTAGATAATTCCGCTCTTTTAATATATTCTTCTTCAAAAAAAATACTATCTAAACTTCTATATAGCGATGGAATTACATTATTATAGTCTTTAACTTGTCCTCGAAAATATACACCATTCGTAATTATATTCTCAATAAAATCTTTTGTATCATCTCTACTAAACATATTTTCGTAACTTCTTATATCTGTTGCTAGTGCATACTTTAATATAAAATAATTACTATGTATCATAGTTATCGCTCTTAGATAATCAGATACCGTACTTATATCTCTAACACATATTTGTTCACTAGGAACCAAACTATGGCTATTTTCTTCTTTTACATAATAAACTTTTTCTAAATTAATCATTATTTTCTTCCTTACCAAACGCCTTCTTCCGCTCTTCCATAAACTCAATCAATTCCTTTTTAAAAATTTCTTTTTCTTCCTTACTTAATCCTTTTGAGTTCATACGAAAAAGCAATTCAACATTGTCTAAATCATTTGATTTTTCTTCTGAATTTCCAACTAAATAATCAATTGAAACACTAAATACTTGCGAAATCTTAACTAGATTTTCTTGAGTCGGTTTTTTCCTACCTCTCTCCCAGTCTGCATAAGAAGATTGTCCTATTCCTAATCGCTTTGCTAGTTCTACTTGAGTTAGATTAGCTTGTTTTCGTAATTCTTTTAAACGTTCTGCAAACGCCATAGTTGTTCCTCTTCAAAATTTTTTAAAAAGTTTCAAAAACCTCTTGACAATTATCGCCAACAGCGATAATATATATAGCTGATAGCGATATTGTGGATTAAAATAATAATCCCTATCAATTGAGATCATTGACAATTTAATAAAAAGTGCATCTGACAACCAGAGAACTGATTGCCAAAACTACACTAAACTTCGTACCTTTATTGTAAATGTTTTGGAAAGAAAAGTCAAGTCTCTTTATGGTTGAAGTGAAGATATAAAACATCCTTGTGGGCTTCCACGCATTTCGGACTTTCGCACTTTTCCGTATAGTAAAGTGAACTGGCTTCACCAAAGGGCGTAAGAGAACCCAATGGGTATGATAATGACTACCTATTGAGATTGGCTGAGATAGCGATGGTAATTCATGCAAAGCACCTTGCTAAACGTTGCTACCGTGAAGGAGAGTTCCTTCAACCAAATAACTTTTCTTTACTGCTGTCTATCTACCTCGATAGACTCACTCTAAAGCTACTATGTATTCTTTTTCTTAGTAGCTTTTTTACTTTTACAATAAAGGAGAAAACTATGGCTAACTTTTTTCGCACTACAATGTAAGCGACTGTATGATAATTACGCATTTACTTATAGAATCTTCAGTTTATATGATAAACTAACAGCTCAACTATACACTCAAGCTTTGAATGATTTAGATTCTTTAGCAAGAAAATCACTCATCACAGGATTTTCTCATGCTGAAGTGGAATTCTATACTAGAATGTTTAAATGTAAACTCTCTTCTCACTACTACTCAAGAGTGAAGCTACCAGCTTAACTCTTTTTATTTTACAATCAGAAAGGAAAAAACTTATAATTCCAGAAACTTTAAAAATGAAACCAGAATTTATTGGCTCAGCTTACTATGAAAAATTAGGGAATGATCCACGATTTATCTCTTGAAAAGAAAGCAAATATCAGCGTCATATTTTAAATATTGAAACACATGGTTCCTTCCATATTATCACACCTGCTTCTACCACAGTATTCCCAGAAGATGCTCTAGTAGAAACTGTTAACCCAATCTTTTTCCCAGATACTGCTTTAAACGGCAATACTGTTGCCCCTTATCTCAATGTATTTGCTGAAAAATTAGTAATTAAAAAAATAAGAAATAAAAGGAGAAAATTACATGGCTAAAATTCGATTAAACTATGGAATCTATAAAGCACTAACGCATAGTGACACGATTACAACAAAGACTTATGTCAACACTTCAAATGTCATTCCAATGGCTGTTGGAGAGATTGCTTATCGC
>ERZ772920.1085-NODE-1085-length-14456-cov-5.031317_pt1 | contig 14456 bp, 10 predicted proteins | sample MGYA00511469_ERZ772920 | MGnify/ENA primary metagenome ERZ772920 (study PRJEB29015, sample SAMEA2738069) | human oral metagenome | biome: human oral; feature: human-associated habitat; material: saliva | place: China | collected 2216 ... | reverse complement strand
CAACCCTCAACGGCACCTTGGCGACTACCCGTTGGGTTGTGGCGATTCTGGAGACACACCAGCAGCCCGACGGTTCGGTGCGTATCCCTGAAGCACTGCGCCCGTATATGGGCGGTGCTGAGGTTATTCCGGTCGTGTCGTAGGTTTGAGTAGCAGGTTGCGGATAACAACCTTGAGAGCAAAAACAGCCTGAGCTGATCCATCGGTAAGGGTGAAACTTACCAGGAACGCTTGGGCTGTTTCCATGAGTTCAAAGAACATCATGGTTCTACTCACCTCCCCTCTGCCCAAAGAGTCGCCCGCAGGGGTTTACTGAAATGGACGTGCTGCGGCGTGCCCCGGGAAGAGGGAGTATTAACTTTACCTAAAAAGTATGTGGTGGATTTGGTGCGAGATAGAGGATGAGCAGTCGGGTGCCATCGCTTGCGAGTATTAGTGTGTTAACATGGGGGATATCTACTATTGCTTTCCGCATCAAGCGGAAGGAGCTGGCTCTCTGACCTGTCAGCCCCTTCCTGGCGGGTAACACTAACTCAAGATATTCCGGATATGCTTGATAGTGTTATGGATGATGAAAACGACCTGAACTGATCCATCGGTAAGGATGAGACTTACCAGGATTGCTTGGGCTGTTTCCATGAGTTCGAAGAACGTCATGGCTCTACTCACCTCCCCTCTGCCCCAAGAGTCGACCGCAGGGGTTTACTAAGGTGATTGTGCTGCGGACCCACCCTGCGAAGAGGGCAATAATAACTTTACCCGACAAATATTTGGGTGATTCTCTAAAACCTGCGCTTTTCGTCAGTGTTGGCAAACTCAATATCGCTGCACCCGGTACTCTAAAGATATGTCCCTTTTTCGGAACCTTGTTGGTGCATCCGCCGCGGCAGCGACTCTCACGGCGGTTGCTCGGCGTGTTCGCAAGCACGCGCAGCGCATCGTTACGCCCCTCGGAATCTGGAGTACCCTGCCCGTCGCTCAAGAGCGGCACGTCGGTATTGTGTATAACCCCAGCAAGTCGAGCACCCACGCGGTAGTTAATATTCTGGAACGTACCGTGGTTGCCAACGGCTGGAAACCCGCTCTCGCGAGTACCACTCGTATCGACGAACCCGGCACCCAGGCTGCTCGCGATCTGATCGATCGGGGCGTCGATACCCTGCTCGCGGTCGGCGGGGACGGAACCGTGCGCGCGGTCGCCGCCGCCATTCAAGAAGCCAGGAGCCGGGGCAAAGATGTCACGCTCGGTATTATTCCGCTAGGGACAGGCAACCTGCTGGCACGCAACCTGCGCTTGCCCATCACCGATATAGCCGCCTGCATTAACATTGCGCTCAACGGAACGCACCAGATGGTCGATGCTATCGACATGAGCGCCGAATCGGCGGAAGGCGACGTTACTAACCACATGTTCTACGTGATGAGCGGCGCCGGGTTTGATGCGCTCGTCATGAACGACGCCAACGAAGACCTTAAAGCGCGTATCGGCTGGTTAGCCTATGTGCACAGCGGGCTGAACCATATCTTCGGGCACTCTCACAAGGTCAGAATACAGCTCGACGACGATGAACCTTTCGAAGCACGTGTGCGTTCGGTGCTCATCGCTAATTGCGGTCGGCTGCAGGGAGGACTGCAGCTGACCGATATTACCGAGGTTAATGACGGCAACCTCGAAGTGATCATCGTATCGCCGCGCACCATCCTGGAATGGGGTCTTCTGACCGCAAAAGTGGTTCGCCGCGCCCTGCCCGGTTCATCGCGTATCTCTCTGCCGGTCATGCGCCATTATGTGGGACATCGGGTCTCACTGGACATGCTTTCGGGTGCACAGCCTATTGAAGTCGACGGCGATTTAGCGCCCTCGGCGATCAGGCTACAGGCGCGCATCGTGCCGAGCGCTCTCAGCGTGAATGTGCACCCGGATGCGCTCACAACCTAGAACCTCGACCCGCCCGAGCGCCTGTGTTTATGTGGCTTAACCTTCTTTGATGTGGTGTCTTCACCGGTTATCTCGCTTTAAACACCTTTTTAGTGCGAAAATGAGATGAAAGTTTGTTTCAAGAAAGAAGAGAAGTTCATGCTTATCCTCGTTGTGAACGCGGGTTCCTCATCCCTCAAATACCAGGTGCGCGACACCTCTGCGCCTGAAGCCGAGCAAATGATTACCTCAGGGCTTATCGAAAATATCGGCACTGACGTTCCCGACCACGAAGTCGCTCTGCACATGATGGCTGAGAAACTCGAAGGCGTGCTGCACGGCCGTCAGCTGCAGGCTATCGGTCACCGCGTGGTGCAGGGTGCCGAGAAGTTTACCCACCCCGTGCTGCTCAACGAGCAGGTGATCGACGAGATCGATGCGCTCTCACCGCTTGCGCCTCTGCACAACCCCGCGCACGTGAAGGGTATGCGTGCTGCCTTCCACACGTGGCCAGATTTGCCGCAGGTTGCTGTGTTCGATACCGCATTCCACTCGACCATGCCCGAGCACGCCTGGCGCTACGCTATTCCTTATGACCTGGCTGATAAGTACAGTATTCGCCGCTACGGCTTCCACGGCACCAGCCATGAATATGTCTCTCATGTTGCCGCAGATATGCTCGGTATTGCCCGCGACGAATTTAACGGTGTGGTGGCGCACCTGGGCAATGGCGCATCCGTGACTGCCGTGAAGGGCGGAAAGTCCGTGGATACGTCGATGGGCTACACTCCTCTGGCTGGTCTAGTGATGGGTACCCGTTCGGGCGATATTGACCCCTCTGCGCTGACCACGATTCTCACCCGCGACCCCGAGATCGACGCGGAACGCCTAGATACCATCCTTAACAAGGAGTCCGGCCTGCTGGCGCTGGCGGGTTCCAACGATATGCGTAAGGTGGTGGAGTCTGCGCAGTCGGGCGATGAGCGTGCACAGTTGGCTCTGGACATGACCGCATACCGCCTGATGAAGTACATCGGCGGCTACAACCTGGTGGTTGGCGGCGCGCAGGCGCTTATTTTCACTGCGGGTATTGGCGAGAACTCCGGCGACTTCCGCAAGCTGGTGTTGGATCGCCTGGCGCCGTTGGGTATTCGCTACAACGAGGAAGAGAATATGAAGCGTTCCCCCGAACCGCGCCTGATCTCGACCGAGGATTCGAGCATCGCCGTGTTTGTCATCCCCACCAACGAGGAGAAGGCGATCGCCGAGGCTACCGAGGAGCTCGTCGCGTAGCACCGTAGCTTCCCTTCGGGGATGCTAAAGGCCCTTGACCGTGAATAACGCGGAATTTTCCGTGCTTTATTCGCGATCAAGAGCCTTTTTAGCGTGGGAGGGAGGGCGCCGGGCACAAGGCTGGCACGAAGGCGCAGACGCGGCTTTGGGCTACAAGAACCCTAGGGGCAGGGCATCAAGAATAAGCGTAAGGCGAGGGAATGTTGAACTTTATATCTAAATAATATTTGACACATTATTTTAGTCATTATTTAAATTACTTAACGGCATAAAATTTGCTATAGTTGTTTCGGTTCAGAATGCTTTGTGCGGATGAACTAATAGATACAAAGAATAGTGTGCATTCTCTATTCGTGGTTGTGTGGGGAAATGCTGGCATTCTTTGTATCAAAACTGGCACAGGTATATCACATCTATCACTCACTTAGATGACATATACAACGAGGTGCAGAAAATTGGGGTCGCAGGACTTTGGGCATGTATGTTCGCGGCCTCCGGTGTGAAAAACCCTCGCGGTATGTTCCTCCCATGAAACCTTGTACGTTTCATGAGTATAATTCCGCGGAATAACAGGGGTTTGAGCTTTCTGTAAGCCTTCAGGTTCTCTGAAGGGACTCGTTGCACACGAAGGTATCTTATAGGGATTGGTGCCTTCTAAATCCGTGCTAGAACTGTACACATGTGTATAGGGTGTTTTATGTGTATAGTTTGGATGCCGTCATGATTTTTTCATGGCGGCATCCTTTTTTCTTTATGATAAAAATAGTGGAAAGGTAAATACTTGCCAGGTGCAGTAATATTTATATTTTCTTTGCCTGCGGTGTGTAAATTATTTATGTCGAAAATACCACCGATATTTTGTACAAGGAATGCAAAACAGGAATTCTAGGGTAGGGGAATCTAAGAGATATTTGCCAGGATTACTCGTGAGAAACACACTAGAGGATTCCGGGAGTAAAGATTTGCCGCGGGAGCGTGTTCCTCTGAACGTAACCTCCCCGCTTCGGAATGTTCTGTGATGCCTCGCGCTCAGAACAATCTCTCTCGACGGCTGCAAACCCACCACCAGACACACCCTGAACATAGTTCGCCGCGGATTTCAGGCTTGTCGTCTTTCTCCAACCGAAAAATTTCGAGATCCGCCCACACGCATTATGCTGTGCGCTCATCATGGGAATACACAGCAAACCGCCCAGGCGCGTGATGAATTACGGGGCGAGTCTCGCATCCTAAAGCTCCCGGGTGGTACGCGTGTATTCACCGCATCAAAGGGCATACGCGGTAGAGTTGAACTAGTACGTACTTAGAGAGATTTGGAGACCGCATGAGTCAGCATACGCCCGGTGCTGAACCTCCACTGCCGAATGACGTGAGCCAGGGGTGGCTGCCCGAGGATAAGCGGCAGACCCCGCAGAGCCCGCTTCCCCAACCGAAATTTTGGGGATACCAATCGTTAATACCCCATAAGATGCTCAACGCCCTGCGCCACCCCGGCGAGATTCCCTGGCTGGTGGCGGCCTATGCGGTGACCCTTGCCGTGTACTTAGGGCTGCTCATTTTCTTTATTGAGACGATCGTAAGCCGCGACCGATACAACAACCTGGAATGGACGTCATCGTCTCGATACTCGACGATGAGCTACGCGGAGCGCGTCTTTAACGACTATGCGGAACAAGCGATTACGCTACTGATTCTGGCACCCCTGGTTATCCTGATCGCCCGTGCCCTCTTCTATGCACAGCAGCGCGTGCGCGGCATTCGTATTTCGCCGACGCAGTTTCCTGAGGCTTACGCCATGGTTGCCGAGGCCGCCTATGCGGCGGGTTTGCGCCGTGTTCCCGATGCCTATGTGGTGAGCGGTAATGGTGTGCTGAACGCCTTTGCCTCCGGGCATGGTTTCCGCCGGTTTATTGCCATCAACTCTGACCTTTTCGAGGTCGGCGGTCAGAGCCGTGACCCTCAGGCGCTTCGCTTTATTATTGGGCATGAGGTCGGGCATATCGCTGCCGGTCACGTGGGGTACTTCCGCCTTCTCTTCACGCAAACCTTCATGCGGATTCCCGTGGTGGGGCAGGCCCTTTCACGCGCACAGGAATACACCGCCGATAACTTTGGGTACCGGTACTGCCCCGAAGGCGGACCCGGCGCGATCAAGGTTCTCACAGCCGGTAAATACCTGAATCAGCAGGTGAATTTCGATGAATTTGCCGACCGTGCCGTGAACGACCAGGGCTTCGCGATTTGGCTTGTCAACCTTATCTCAACCCACCCGGTACTGACCTGGCGCGCCCATGCGCTGCGCAACCGACACGAGCCGGGGCGTCTGTTCTGGCGGCCGCAGTTTAATCCGCCGAGTGCGCCTCCTTCCCTGATACCTTCGCAAGAACCGCCAGCCCAGTGGCCTGACCCGATTCAGGCAACCGGGTTCATGGACGAGCAGAAGCCGGCGTGGGAGGATTACAACCTTAACACCGTCAAGACATATCCGACCCCGCAGGGTGCCCCCAAGATTCAGGGAACGCTCTTCGCAGGATGGGAGGATGCGCAGGCTCGCGCGGCCCGTGCCGCCTACGCCGCCCGCTGGGAACAGTATGCCGCCAGCCAAGGTGTGCCAGGATATGCGCCGGGGTACGGGTACCCGATGCAGCCAGCGCCCGGTCAGCCTGGATACGGGCAGCCGATGCCGAACCAGCAGGCGCCATGGCAGTCCGGTTCGGGGCAATTTGATGCTGACCAGCCCGCGCCTGATCAAGCGAATCAGGGACAGCCTCAACCTCCGCAGCCTGAGCAGCAGGGGTACACCGAGCCTCCTAAGGACGCCACGGAACCTGGCGTGGCGCTGAATCAGCCGATAAAACCTGCTGATGACCAGCAGCCCGAGCAAAAATGGTCTGAACAGCAGGATCAGCAGGGGAATAACACCTCTGACTAGCCTCTGACTCTCACCTGCGAGAAGCGGATTTTTCACCGAAAAGGTTGGATTTTCTCACCTTATCGGCACAAAATCCGCTTCTCGCGTTTTAATTAAGAACGTGCTCTCCAAACTCACGAAAAAACGCCCCGACGCGCTGATTGTCATGCTCATCTGCGCGGTCATTCTTGCAATCCTCATCCCCGCGCGCGGTACCTTTGCCGATTGGTTCAGCACCGGTACCAAGTTCGCGGTTGCGCTTCTGTTCTACCTCTACGGTGCGCGCCTTTCCACATCCGAAGCGATCGCGGGGCTTAAACACTGGCGGCTGCACGCCCTCATCCTGACCTGTACTTTCGTGATTTTTCCGCTCTTCGGGATGGCGCTTTTCCCCCTAAGGTTTGTGCTCGGCGACGGGCTGTACCTGGGGATTCTTTTCCTCACGCTCGTGCCCTCTACCGTGCAGGCGTCCATTGCGTTTACCTCTATCGCGGGCGGCAACGTGGCGGGCGCTATTGTGAGCGCATCGCTGTCAAGCATTGTGGGGGTGGTGGCTACCCCGCTGTTGGCGATGCTCCTAATGCACAGCGACCACATCGAAATTTCGGGCAGCGTCTTTCTCGACATTGCGATTCAGCTGTTTTTGCCGTTCGTGCTGGGGCAGCTCACGCGCCGTTGGGTGGGCGAGTTTGCGAAGAAACCCACCACAAAATGGCTTGATAAGTTCTCGGTCATGATGATTGTGTACTCGGCGTTTTCGGCCTCCGTAGTGCAGGGGATTTGGACTCGCGTTGCCTGGTGGCAGATCGTCCTGCTGATCGTGGTGACAATTCTGATGGTGGCTCTGATGCTGTGGCTGACCGACTGGCTGGCGGCGCGGCTGAAGTTCAACAGGGCGGACCGCATCACAATTCAGTTCTGCGGGTCGAAAAAGTCGCTGGCGGCGGGTCTTCCCATGGCGATCATTATTTTCGGGTCGGGTTCGCTTGGGCTGCTGATGTTGCCGCTCATGGTATTCCACCAGGTGCAGCTCATGATGTGCACGTGGCTCTCCGCCCGCTACGCTGCGTTGGATGTGGTCGGTCGGGCGCGTGCGGAACGAATGTGATCCTTAGCCGCGGAGTTCCGGGAGCAGTTTTTTCATTCGGGAGCACTTTAACTGCTCCCGCTTTGAGGGGTGACACTACTCATCCGACATATGGGCCGGTAATTCGAGAAGCTGTGCGCCCTGATTCGTGAGAGACCAATGCAGAACGCGACGTATCCTGCGTGAGTGCACAAGACCCATTTCCTCTAGCTCTCGCAGATAACTGCGTGCTGTCTTTTCGCTGCTCTCCAAGACCTGCGCGATATTTTTGAGATCCGCGCCAACGGGGTCATGGAAAAGGTGCATCTGTCCCACAAGAAAGAGAATTTTGTGGGTTTTGGGGTACGTTTCTTCAAGTTCGGATACCCGGTGCCGGAGCTTATCCAGAGCCTTTTTCTGGGCGGTGAGCTCTGCTAAAACGTCCTGCTGCGCATGCTCCAGCATAGTGAGTAACGTGCGTAGAAAAGGGGTTGCTTCGGCATAATTGAGCGGATTTTCAACGTCGCTAAACGCCTTATAGTACTTCTTCTTTTCGGCATTGAGGATCGCCGAGAGGGTAAGCACCGTTTGCGGGGTAAGAACCTGCGCCAGATGCGCGCTCAGAAGGTACCGCCCCAACCTGCCGTTACCGTCGTAGAAGGGGTGGGTGTATTCCACCATAAAATGGGCGATGATCGCTGAGAACAGCCCGGGAACCCGAGAGTCTGAAGCATGCTTCAGGGCTACCGAAATGTTGTGTTTGATGGCTTCTTCCGGCATCACTCCCCGGTGTATGGGCTTATGGGAACCATCCAGAATGCTGACGGGTTCAGCCCTGAAAAGTTTGCCGTCAGGCTTATCTTGTGTGCTGAGCTGACCCTCAAGCAGGCGGTCATAGACTTCGCGAACCGCTGTGGGCGTGGTGGGAATGTTATCTGCGGTACCTAATGCTTCGAGCAGGCTCACGAACTCCCGGGCTCGTTTGCTGGCAGCGTTCTCAGATGCCAGGGCATCCGTAATGATTTTTCGGGTGGTACGCACGCCCTCTATTTCGTCGGTGGCGATGATGCCGCGTATCGCAAGGTCTGTCAAGTAACTTTGGGATGCGGCGGAGGGGAGCACACGCAGAAGAGCGTCAATGTCACGTTCGCGTTGTAGGATGCGTTGCTGGGCATCAACGATGTCAGTGGTGGCAACGTAGAAGAGCTGATGATCGCCCACCATAAAGTCCGCAGTGTAGGTGGAGTAGCCTTCGAGGCGCCGGGCGAGTTCGGCGCGCGCGGCAGCTTGTCCGCGTTCATGAAAAATGCTCTTGAGAGTGCGATATTTTGCAGGTTGTGATGCGTCAGCCGAGACCATCGAGTGTCCCTAAATGGAAAAAATAGCGGTTTTTTCCATTTTAGTACACGCAGTCGGGGGCTTAATGGAAGAAACAGCTGATTTTTCCAAGATACCTTTGAGAGCCGCGTAGTGAGGGGCGAATTCCGGGAGCAGAAATTTGCTTTGAGAGCAAAGACTTTGCTCTCAAAGCAAAGGAACGCTCCCAGATTTTGAGGTATGAATCGAACTTATCTGAAGAAGGAAATCCATCGATGCTTCAAGCCAGTAGTACGACCGGGTTATGTGCTGCCATGAGTATAAATCACTCAGCGCGACCGCGGATGTTATCTTAAACATAAGGATTATTGTGCTTAAGAATATTTTTGAGGAGAAACTTAGATGTCAGCTATAGAAGAAGAATGGTACCGCCTTCCAATCGATTCACCCTTGGAGCACAGGCCAAGCAAAATCGTTTCTGCTCCGGTTCTAGGTGCGTCGCTTCTACCTTTTGATGAGTTGAGCTGGGAAGATTTTGAAAGGCTATTGTGGCGGGTATTGCGTGATGTTGAAGGTCTTCGCAATGCATATCTTTACGGCAACCGAGGACAGAAACAATATGGCCTTGATATTGTAGCTTTTGATGTTGATAAAACTGGTGTGGCTCTACAATGTAAAAAGTATAAAAAATTTACTGCCTCAGATTTACGGAAAGCAGTTAAAAAACTTCATGAGTCTCGACAAAAATTTTCTGAAGTTAATAGGTTTATTATCGCAGTATCCAGTGAAGGTAATAATACTGCCGTAATAGACGCGCTGCGCAGCTGCCAAAATAGTTTAGAAGGAATTGATATATGTCTTTGGGATAAAGGAGAATTATCTGACAAGTTGAAAAATCGTCCTGATATAGTTATTGATTTCTTTGGTATGCCGACTGCTGAAAAATTTTGTCGGCCCTTTAAATATCAGAAGTCTGAAGTTCCTGCCCCTCATGCCGTAGCGGTAAGTGAATCACTAGCTAGAGGTCCTGAGAAAATCATAGGTGCAGATAAATTAATCCGTGAAGCGGAGGAGATTTATGTCGATAGACCTGAGCGCGCTCTTGAATTGGTGGAAGAAGCACAGGAGACTTTGCGTCAATCGGGTTTTCGCCCACATGCCGCTGGTTATGAAAACCTTCGATTTAAAATATTAACACGCATTGGGCGTGTGGGGAAAGTAGCGCGCAGTATTCTTGAAGAGATTTGGCTTACCCTGGAACGTGGCAAAAATGATGATGCACGTGTCATTCTGTACAATTTACCAAATGCGATTAGAGAAGTAACCAATGATGAGCGGGTAGTGAATATGTTTCAGGTAGCAGAGAAAGCTCTTGAAATATTGGGGCATCCTCTAGGAATACTTCCTGATCCGGAATCTCTACTATGTGGAGATGCAAAAGACCAATTGCGTCTATTGGTTCTTGCAGGGGAAACTGCATTAGCTAATGGTAATTTAGCGTGGATAAAAAAGTTGCATAATTCGTGTGTGAAATTGCTAGATCAAGATGGCGATGGTGTCGACGAATTATATATAGTGCGCCTTCGGCTGCTTCTAGCAGAAGCTAATAATGGCTGGGAGGATATTCTGCGGGATTCTAGGAGAAGAAAACTTAGTCCTCCCCAAAGATCTTTAGTGGCTGCTAGGTATGCACGTTACCAAGCCTTGCACCAAAAATTCGACGAAGCGGACGAGTTATGGAATGAAGCGGCTGGCGATGCAAGCCTTGATCAACGGTGGAAAGATGCTCAGACCTGGATATTTAATCGTCGTGCATATGGTGTAAAAAAGGGAATAATTGCAGACGGCACGTTGCTCCCACTGGAGATAGCCATGGGAGAAATGGGATCATCCGATCCTATTCTTCCTGGAGACAGCGGAGCATATAACACGGCGTTAGAGAAACTTCAGTCACAAAACTACCGAGGGGCAGCTATAGCGGCTCAACGTGCATTGCGTCAGGCCGTAGCTTCTGCTGATTGGGTTGGTGAGGAAAAAGCGCATCATGTACTAGGCGCTATTTTGATGGAATCAGATGAACCGGAGATAGCGGCTCATCACCTTGTTAGGGCTTCTAGTTCGTCGAGTATTAAAGAACTTGTTTCTAAATTCCCCGACCGTTATATAGATATCTCTGGGAGTCTTGACGCTCCGAATTATTGGACGGTGGGTAGAGCTTATCACTTACTGGCTTTAGAGGCTGATCTTATTCCCGATGCTTCTGTGGACAAGATAGTTCAAAAAATCTTAAAGGATTTTGAGAGTGAAAAAATAGGAACTTTAGTCGATTTTAATTTTACAGAATCCTCTCGCTACCTTGGGGCGGCCAAACTATTAGCCAGAATCGCAGATAGGATCACCCAAGAACAGGCTAATGCAGCACTTTTATATTTTGAAAGCCAGTTGGAACTAGAGCCAAATGATTCTCGTATTTGTGATGAAGACGAAGCTATGGTGGTTGCGAAAATAGCGATGGTATTTCCAGATTTGTGTGTGCGAGCTATCGAACATTTGATATCTATCTTGGGACGATCTCAAACGTCTCGTAAGAAGATCGCTGTGGAAACTATTTATAAGTTCCGAGACACTGCTCGTCCCTCTCTTGAAAGACTTGCTAAAACAGAGAACCAGTGGGCACAGGATACCCTGGTTGCTTTCTATGAGGGTGAACCGTCTGCAGAAAGGACGGAAGAAGCCTTTCAGAAGCTTACTGAGCCTCTAGATTTCAGTGAAGTCGCCTACTCTGTGGGTACAAATGTCCAGAAGGATTCGCTATTCGTCAGTGACTTACCTCCAGAGCGGAGAGCCATAGTCATAGATGAGTTGTTGAATCGTGCTGAGAACAGTCAAGTTTCGTCGATAGATAGAGGAGATTACATTCTAGCTATTGCTAAGTTAGTTGAAGGGCTGGACAAATCCAAGCGTCGGAAATACTACGATAGGGCTTTTGCATTAGGAAACACCCCTATAGTAAATGAAATTGAAACGGTCTCTAGTCATCCACTAGGTGGCTTCATACATCAAGGTTTCTCTAGCCCTATAGGGCAACAGGCAGAAGGGTTATATTTAGCTGCACGTTTGGCTGATTGTGATGACCAGCGAACCGATGTCAAAAAACGTATATACGAACTTTTTGGACAAGATGAAAGCTCCAGTTATAGGTTGGTTCGTGCTCTCCAACGTCTTGGAGAATCTGATTTTCTCAATGACGATATTGGGTTCCTTGCGGGCCAAGACTGGGGAGCTCGCTCTCTAGCTGCTGTTCTCTGGGTTAAGCATCCTAACCCTGCATATGTGGGTTATCGCTTAGCTCATGACCCTGATGTAAGAGTGCGAAAGAGTTTTGCAGGCGCTTTGGCAGACTGCGAAGAAACCCCGGAGCATATGGAAGTTCGCGAATTACTACGCCAAGACCCCCACTATAGTGTCCGAAAATCCTTGCAAAAGAAAAAGTAGTGGTGCAAACCAGCGCTCCGGCTTCGGGTGGACACATAAACCACTCGAATAGTGGCGTTTTACGATCGCATCTTTGCCTGTTGCGCCAACTCCGTTGCCTGGCAGGGCGCACACGGTAAGCTGGAGTACATGAAGATTGCTACCTGGAACGTGAACTCCATTCGCGCCCGCGCCGACCGCATCGAGGACTGGCTCGATAAAACCGAGGTCGATGTGCTCGCTCTGCAGGAAACCAAAACTAAGGACGAAACCTTCCCCTTCGAGCTCTTTGAATTCCTGGGGTACGAGGTGGCGCATTACGGGCTGAACCAGTGGAATGGGGTAGCAATCGCATCCCGCGTGGGGCTCGACAGCGTCGAACGCGCCTTCCCGAACCAGCCTGCCTTCGGAAAACCCGGTGACTCTGCCGAGGTGGAGGCGCGAGCCATCGGTGCCACCTGCAACGGCGTGCGCATCTGGAGCCTATACGTGCCGAATGGGCGCGGGCTCACCGACCCTCATATGGCATACAAAATGGAGTGGATGCGCCAGCTGCGCACCAACGTCAACGGCTGGCTGCACGCCGACCCCGCCGCACAGTTTGCGCTCGTCGGTGACTGGAATGTGGCGCCCGAAGATACCGACGTGTGGGATATCGACTTTTTCCGTGAGAACGACCTCACCCATGTTTCAGCCCCCGAACGCGAGGCATTCTATGCCCTGCTCAATGATGAAGGGCTCGTCGATCCGGTGCGCCCCTACACCCAGGGCGAGTACACCTACTGGGACTACCAGGCCGGGCGGTTCTCGAAGAATGAGGGGATGCGCATCGACTTTCAGTTGTGCTCCCCGGCGCTCGCCGCCCGTGTGGAAAACGCCTGGATCGATAGGGAAGAGCGCGAGGGGGACGGCGCGAGCGACCACACCCCCGTGGTGATTGAGCTTGCTGACTAGAGGCTAAACATGTGATGTGAGGAGACAGTATGAGCCGGAATCTTACCTCTGAACCGGTGGCGACGGGCAGCGCGGAAACCCGAATCGGTCAGCTTCGCTGGCGTGAATACGGTGGTTCCCGTGAAGCCGCAGGCGAGAGGACCCTGTTGTTTGTGCACGGGCTGCTGACGAATTCGGATGTCTGGGGCGAAGTGGTGCAGAACCTCTCACAAGATTTTCGGTGTATAACCCTCGATATTCCCTTGGGGAGTCACACTATTCCCGCCCGAGAAGATGCAGCCCTCAATGTTGCCGAGCTGGCGCAGGCCGTGAACGAAGCGGCAGAACAGCTATGCCCACACGGGTTTACCCTCATTGGCAGCGATACCGGCGGAGTGGTTTCTCAGCTGGCGGCTGTGCGGGAACCCACAGGGCTCAAGCGCTTGGTGCTGCTCTCGTGCGATACCGAGAAGAACTTCTTGCCCCTGCCGTTACGCTACCTGCAGTATGTGGCGTACATTCCCGGAACCATGCAGGCACTCCGAGCTGCCCTGCATCTGGGGTGGGTGCGCCGCCTGCCGATTGCCTTTGGGTGGCTAGTGAAACGCGAGCTTGACGCCGCCGAGTGGAATAGCATTATTGCGCCGCTGAAAGATGCCGGAGTTCGCCGTGATTTGGCGAAAGTGCTGAAGGGTATTTCTACGAAATATACGGTGCAGTCCGCGCGGGATTTGGAGCGGTTTGAGCATCCAACCCTGTTTTTGTGGGCCCATACCACGAAGCTGTTCCCGATCGAGAATGCGCGCCGTTTAGCCACCCGCATGCCGGATGCGCACGTGGTTCCCGTGCCGGAAAGCTACGCATTCAGCCAGCTGGATCAGCCCGAATTTGTGGCGAACGCCCTGCGGAAAGAGCTGGACGGGTAACCCGTCTCTCTCTCCCCCCCCCGATTCTGCACCGAAACTGTTTGACGGGCGAACCGTATGCTCCTGTGAGGCCGTGACGAAGAGGCCGACATGCATCGACCGCTCCCTGCTATGGTGAAGGCAATCATATTTAGGGAGTGACAATGATAAGTCCTGAAACGTGGGGTGTGCTGGGCGATGTAGCCCGTAATACCTCAGGATTACTCGCGGTGTGTGCCGCATATTTTACGATTAGGGTTGCCTATAGAACCAATCAGGCACGTGCTAGGGAGGCGGTGCGTACCCATTTTCGCGACCGTATTCAATGGGCAGTTGAGCATGTGGATAGCGATAAGGAACTTGAACGCACACTGGCACAGCAAGTTATTTTGAAATACTACAGCGACTCGGAGCTTGAAATTGATGACCTCAAAATAGCCACTGCGGTTGCTGAAGAATTTTTGAGATTAGAGCAAGGAAATGAAGAGCCGTCCAGATCTGAAACCCCTGTGCACCTTGAAAACAGGGTAACTCATCTGGATAATGAGAATACACTGGACGTTCAAGAAGAAGGGGAGGAATAATGACGACCGTTTTTTATCGTGGTGAGCGCCGCGACGTTAAGTCGTTTACTCCCGA
>ERZ772920.1081-NODE-1081-length-14472-cov-3.208226_pt1 | contig 14472 bp, 3 predicted proteins | sample MGYA00511469_ERZ772920 | MGnify/ENA primary metagenome ERZ772920 (study PRJEB29015, sample SAMEA2738069) | human oral metagenome | biome: human oral; feature: human-associated habitat; material: saliva | place: China | collected 2216 ... | reverse complement strand
AAAACAGGGGGATTAAAATTATAGTATATGAAGTAAAAAACACTTGACATATATAGGATTTCATTATAGAATAAAAAACATATCATTTGTTATATTAAAAAAATCTATTATATAAGAAAGTCTTGTATAGATATATAATAATTTTTTCATTTAACAAACAAATATTAAAATATAAGGGGGAAGTAGATATGGATAATAATCTGTATAATGTAGAAAAAAACCTGCGTTCAATAGCAAAAAGATGTAAAACAGTAAAGTATTCACTAGGTTTAGTAATGCTATTTTTAATGTTGGGAGGGGGTGCACTTTCAGAGGAAATAAATAATGAAAGCATTCAAAATACAATCCCAACAAAAAAACAAATAAGCTCATCAAAAGAAAATTTAAAAAAGTCAGTTAGTAATTTTCAAACAAAGATTGGACAAGCAAAATTTGAAAACGAAAGAAGCTTAAGAGGATTAGAATTAGAGTTAATTCAATTAATGGAACAAGGAGAACAAGTAGTAAAATCACCTTGGTCTTCTTGGCAATTTGGAATGAATTATATGTACAATAATTGGAGAGGTATATATAAAGGAATAGGAGATAAAGAAGAAAAATATTGGTACAATGCTGCTTTTGTAAGACCAAATTGGAAGTTAAAAAATGCTCTAGATGGAGATTCTGAAGGAAATCCTATTGGAGATCCTATTACTCCTGGAGATGAGCCAACAGATAGTTGGAAAACAGCTTCAGGAACAGGTAGTGGAGCTGTAGTTCCTGAAAATAAGGCAAGGTGGTCTTCTATAAATAGAAGGAGAAAATGGGGCTTATTAGAATTAAGAAAAGTAGTAGAGCCTGTCACAGAAATAGAAATTTTGGCTAGAATTTCTCCAAAGGATATAAGTCCAAGAACTTTTGATTTAAAGATTAAAGATCCAGAAGATGCACCAAAAGGACCTGAAATTAAAACACCAGAAGTAACTACACCTTTAGAACCAACTGAAATTCAAATTCCAAGTGTAGATAAGATTGATATACCAGCTCCAAATATTAATCCAAATGTTGCTTTTGAAAACCCTAGCACTCCTGAGGTTTCACCTTCAATAAATATTCCTAGCCGTAACCCTATATTACCATTAAATCTTGTTGCTTTAAAAGCAAGTATTAAGGATAGCATAGCAGCACCAAAGGTTGAGGCACCAGATATAAAACCAGTTGATTTTTCTATTGATCCAACAGGGGATTCATTACCATATAAATTATATCAAAGAAAAGATACTGATGGTAGTTATAAAAATGGATTTTTTGTAAGAGCAGATGCTGGATATTCTACTAATCCTCCTGCTAAACCTCATTATGGATATAAATATGCAAATGAGCTTGGAATTACAGATTATAAGGAAGGTTGGCAAAAATATTGGGAATATTGGAAAGCTGGGAATTGGTTTAAAAAAGATGCAAATGGCAGAATAAAAATAACTGTAACAGAATTAAATAACCATGATTATCTTACTTTAAATGGGGTAAGAGGAGATTTAGATTTAGGAACAGATCTTGATGTTGAAGTAACAGCTAAAAATAATAGAGGTATTATAGTTGATGAAACTAGTGATGGAAGAGATGTATTTCAAAAAGAAAATAAATTTGATGGTCCTACTGTAAAATTTGGAGGAACTATTACTTTGAAAAAAAGTGAAAATGTAGGAATAGATTTACAAGGTACTCACTTAGGTGAACATTATAATCCTGCTTATTTAACTGTTAAGAATTATGGAACAATTAAAGGAGAATATAACTCTGTAGAAAAAACTAGAAGACAAATAGGAATGTCTTTTAATAATGCAGATGGTTCTCATAATTCAACTATGTCAAGGATTATAAATGGAAAAGAAGGGACTAAAACAGGAACAATTACTTTAAATTCTCCTGAAAGTGCAGGAATACAATTAAAACCAGAAGATCCTCATAACTGGCAACCTAAAGAATGGCAAACTGAAGACTGGTCTAAGAATGGAATTGTAGGTGAAAGACCATTTTCAAATACAGGTCGGGTATTAATGCGTGCTGAAAATGAAGGAAATATTAATATAAATGGTACAGGAAGTTTTGGGATTTTAACTGTATTTAATAAAGGAGTAGATAAGAAATTATTTGCTCGCCAAAATCCAAATGAACCAGATACAACATATAAAATGATTGGAATAAAAGATCCTAATGATAATAATAAATGGAAATGGGTTTTTGCTGATAAAGATGATAAACCTATTGTTGGTACAGATGGAAAATATGCTACAGATTATGATAAAGTAGGAGATATATCTAAACTTGTAAAATTAGAAGCAAAAGGCTTATTAAGGGAAAGACTTTATGGAAGCAATGGAAAATATGTTAGAGTAGCTCCTGGAGGAGAAATTGGAAGATCGGCTTTACAAAAAGATAAATATCAAAGTGGAATTTTTAACACTGGAAATATTAATATTTCAGGAGATGGAAGTATAGGAGTAGGTCTACTTCATGAAATTCAAAGAGTTGAAATAGGTGGAAATATTAATATAGGAACAGATGATAATATAAACCAAGAAGAAAATTCTAATTTAACTGGTGGAGATAAAACAAAGGTAGAAAATACTATTGGAGTTTTTGCAGGAACTCCGACAAAACCAGTTGATAAAGATGAATATGATACTCTGTATTATAAATCAAATGATAAAGCACATAAGAATGATGGAAAAGATATAACAAAATGGGTAAAAAATAGTGTAACTAATAAATGGGAAGAAACATATATAAAGGACAAAGATGGTAATAAAATATCTACCCTAGGTTCATTAGCAGGAACTAAAACTGTTGAATTAAATGGAAAAATCACATTAGGGAAGAATGCAAAATCTAGTATAGGAGCTTGGGTAGGAGATACTGAACAAAAATTAGATGCTGGAAAACTTAATGGAAAAGATGAAACTGATCGTAGGTTGAAAAGAAGTGGAGATATTACTGCAAAAGAAAATTCTATAATTGAAGTAGGAGGAGAAAATAACTTTGGTTTTGTGGTAAATAACTCAGCTCATAGTTCTGAATTTGAAAAATCAAAATCAGATAAAGTTAGTTTTACTAAAGATGAATATGAAATGTATCAAAGGTATATAGCTGGCAAATCCACAGCTGCTGATAAAGCCCATGCAAGCTATAAAGAAATTACAAAAATAGATAATTTAATCTATAAGACTGATAAAGTGAATCATGGTAGAGGAATCAATAAAGGAAAAATTACAGTTACAGGAAGTAGTTCTGTTGGTTTTGCTATGGTCAAAGGTGGAAATTCTGAAAATACAGATAAGGGTATAATTTCTGTTGGAAATACTGCAAAAAAATCTATTGCTTTCTATGGAGAACAAGATAAATTTACAAATAAAGGAAAAATAGAAGCAACAGCTAATACAGATTCTGGAAATGAAAACACAGCTGTATATCTAAATGGAAAAAATGATAATAAAATTCATTTTATAAATGAAGGAGATATTTCTCTTAAAGAAAAGACAGCAGGTAGTGGAGCAAAAGATAATGTTGCTATTTATGCTCAAGGAAAATATCATTTTGAACATAATAAAGGGGCAATAAATGTAGCTGCCTCAGGTGTAGGGCTTTATTTAAAAGGAGATAAAGGAGGAATAGCTGATATTGCTTCTACAATTAAATTAAAAGATAATACATCAAGTAGTACTACCATAGGAGTTTATTCTGATGGAGATGCAAAAGTAAATTTTAAACATGGTTCTAAATTAGAAATAGGCAAGGGAGGAATAGGACTTTATTCTGCTAATGCAGCTAAATTTAATAATACTTTCACAATAGAAAATAAACTAAAAACAATATTAGGAGAAAACTCAACACTTGCTTATTTAAAAGGAGATAATACTAAAACTACAAATGTAGGAGATTTCTTAAATAAAATAGACTTAGAAACAGATATGGGTAAAAACTCAAATCTTGTCTATGCAACTGATGGGGTAAAAGCTATTTTAGATAAAGATACAACAATAACACAAGGAGGAGTGGAATCAACTGCTGTTCTTTCAGCTAATAATGGATCTACAGTGGAAGTTGCCAAAGATAAGGAATTGAAAACTAACACTCATACTGCTTTACTTGCAAATAAAGCAACAGCTAGTAATGAAGGAGATATTAATTCTACAAGAGAAAAAGGAATTGGAATTTATGCAGTAGACAGTAAAGATTCAGGAAAAGGTGGATACAATAAAGGAAAGATTACCGTAAATAAAGATGAATCTGTTGGAATGTTAGGAAAAAATTCAACACTTGTAAATAAAAAAGTAGATAATACCAAAGGTGGAAACATTGTGGTAGAAAGTAAAAAATCTATTGCAATGTTAGGAACTGAAGGTTCAAAAGTAGAAAATCAATGGGCGATTGACCTTGAAAATGACTCTATAAATGGTTTTGAAGATGGATTAGTTGGAATTGCTGTAAATGGAGAAGGCTCTACTGGAAGTAACAGTGGTGGAATTAATATAGGAGCGAAGAAAAAGACTAAATATAGTATTGGAATGTTAGCTGAAAATAAAGCAACAATAAAAAATAAAGCTGGTGGAAAAATAACAGGCTTTGGAGAAAATAATGTTGGAATGTATTCAAAAGGAACTGATATAACAAAAGAAACTGCTACAAATGAGGGAACAGTTGATATGCAAAATAAAGGTTCAGCTGGTATGTTCGGACAAGATACAACTATTTTGAACAAAGGAAAAGTTAATGTAGTAGGAAATTCAGCAGCTATGTATGCTAGTGATGCAAATGCTATAAATGAAAAAACTATTGATGTAAAAGGTGAAAATTCAGCAGGAGTATTGGAAGAAATTTCAGAACAAAATATAGAAATAGAGGGAAAAAATACAGAAACTGGGACAATTACTGTAACAGGAGATAATTCAGCTGGTATGTATGGAAAAGAACAAGAGCAAAATTATGCTTCTAATAAAGATCCTAAATTGACACTGACAAATAAAGGGAAGATAGATATTAAATCAAAAAGTTCAGCTGGAATGTTAGTTGAAAACAAAAATGGAACTTTAAAAAAAGAAAATATGAAAGCTATAAATAAAGGAGAGATTAATCTAGCCGTAGATAAAGAAAAGAATGTAGGAATGTCAGCTAATAATGCTATTGCTGAAAATGAAAATAAAATTTCAATATCAAGTAAAAAATCTACTGGAATGTTTACTCAAAATAATGGAACTATCACAAATAGAGGAAATATTTCTTCAACAGGTGAAGAGAATATTGGAATGGTAGCAAAAGATGCAGGTTCTGAGGCTATAAATGAAGGAGAAATAAGCCTAGAAGGAAAAAGTTCTCTTGGAATGGTAGCATCTGAATCTGGAAAAGTACTAAATAAAAAGAATATTACAACAAAGGGAGAACACTCTCTTGGAATGTATATTCGTGAAAATAGTACAGGAGAAAATACAGCTGATGGAGTTATTTCTTTACTTGAAAAAGAATCAGTTGGAATGTATGCTGAAAATAATGGTTCAGCAGATACAGCTAAAAACTCAGGAACTATTAATTTAGGTGCAAATGGAGCTGCTTACAAATCTTTAATTGGTATGTATGCAAAGGCAGAAGCAGGTAAAAAAGCAGGGGTAAGAAACTCAGGAACTATTAATGTAAATACTAAGGATTCAGTTGGAATGTATGCTGAAAATGGAAATGCAACTGTAAATGATGTAGAATTAGTAAATGAAAAAGAAATTAATGTAAATGCTGAAAACTCTGTTGGTATATTTGCTAAAAAAGCAAAAGTTTCCAAAGTAGGAAAAATTAAATTAGGCGATTCAGCAGATTCTTCTGTGGCTACTTATGTTTCAGAAGGTGGAACAGTAAATACAGATGATGCAGATATTGATTTAGGAACTAAAAATCAAAAGAGAGTCGCTTACTATGTCAATGGTGCTGGAAGTTCTTTAACAGGTACTAAAATAGGAAAGATTTCTGGTTATGGGGTTGGAGTATTCTTAGAAGGAAAATCAGGAAGTGTTGCTACTTTAAATGCTAGTACCCCTGAATTAAACTATACTCAAGATGGAAATACAGGAAATGGTTTAATAGGACTGTTCTTAAAAGGAGAAACAAATATTTCTGCTTATAAAAAAGGAATTACAGTTGGAGATACAGTTGATAAAAAATATGCAATAGGTGTTTATGCCGATAAACAAGGAACAAGTTCAACTCCTTATGAATTTTCTAATAATATAAAAACTGGAAAAAATGGAGTTGGAATATTTGCAGATAATGATAGTAACTTAAAGTATAATGGTAAAATAGAAATTGGAAATGGAACAGAAGCTGGAACTGGAATTTTTATTGCTAAAAAGAGAACAGGAAGCAATAAAGTAACTCTTGGAGATAATGCTGAAATAACTCTAAAAGGTGATAAAGGTGTAGGAGCTATTGTTTCAGAAGGTGCTGAATTTGATGGTGGAAAAGCTACTATTAATTTACTTGGAAAAGGTGTAGGAGTTTTTGGTAAAAAAGGCTCTATTATCAATATTGGAAGTTGGACTTTCAAAAATAATGGACATAATGCAGAAGAAGTAAGAAGTGAAGAAGGTCAAGCACATATTACTTCTGATAAGAAAATCAAGCCAAAAATTACCCTAACCCATGTAATTAATGGAGAAACTTCTGTGGACACAGGAAAAACAGTAACAGCTGAAGATGATGAAACAATAAAATCAGAAGAAAATATTGCTCTGATGGCAGAAGGAATTAAAAATCCTAGTATGACTTGGAAAAATCCAAATTTTGAAGCTTGGAATGATGGAACAATAGATTTCACAAATTCAAAAAAATCTACTGCCATCTATGCTGATTCTGCTAGAATAAAAAATAATGGTACTATAAAAATGGGAGAAAATTCAGTAGGAATTTATGGAATTTACCAAGCTAAAACTAGAAAATATGATGGATCTCCAGATGGTTTCCAAAATAAACTAGAAATAACTACAACAAATAAATCTATAATAGAACTTGGAAAAGGTTCAGCAGGAATTTATTTAAAGAATGCAGAAAAATTAAATAGTGAAGGAACTATAAAAAGTTCAATAGGTTCTACTAGAAATACAGGAATTTTTGTACAAAATGGTCAGGATTCAGAAGCAGATAATAATAAAGTTTTAAATATGATTAATAAAGCAAATATTAATTTAGGTAATGGTTCTGTGGGAATTTATAGTAAAGGAAGTTCAAGTGATAAAAATAAAATTAACAATAGTGGAAATATTACTGTTGGAGATTTAATAGAAAAACAAGGAATAGAAAAAGAGGCTCCATCAATAGGTCTTTATATGGAAAATACGGAATTAACAAGTACAGGAAATGTTACTGTTGGAAAAAGAGGAATTGCATTTTATGGAGATAATTCAATTATTTCTGTAAATGGAGGAACTCTTAATTACCAAAATAAAGGAATGTTAGCATATTTAAAGAATGGTTCTAAATTTACATATTCTTTGGGAGATATTGTTGCTGATGGAAGTCCAACTCTTTATGTAGAAAATAGTGAAGCTAAGTTAGATGGAAGTGGTAATAAAGTAAATATGACTGTTAATAAAGATGCCATAGGAGCTTATGTAAAAGGAAATTCTAAATTAGAAGGACTAAAAGAAATTAATTTAGCTGAAAATGGAACTGGATTAGTTTTAGAAGAAACAGACCTCACTGTTGATGCAGAAAAAATTGCTTCAACAGCTGAAAAAGCAAAAGGAATTATTGCTAAAAAATCTAATTTAAGTAATAAGGCTAAGATTAATTTAAGTGGAAATGGTTCTATTGGGATTTATTCTGTTACAGATGTAGAAAAGAATATTAATAATGAAGGAAGTATTGATATAGCTGGTGAAAATTCTCTTGGAGTTTACTTAAAAGGAAAGCAAACATTTACAAATAGTGCTGATATAAATGTTGCTGCTTCAAAAGATATTTCAAAACCTACTATAGGAGTTTATGCAAAAGAAGGTTCTTCTAAGATTGTTCATAATTCTGGAAATATTAATGTAGGAGAAAAGTCAGTTGGAATTTATTCTACATCAGATTCTGATGTAGAAATAAATGATGGAAAACTTCATGTAAAAGACCAAGGAGTAGGAATCTATAAGGAGAATGGAAAAGTTCTATTTAAGGGTGAACTTGAAGTAGCTAATCATACTGCAAAAGATTATACAAAACCAGTTGGAGTTTATGCAGTCAATGGAACAGAAATTGAAGACAAAGCTAAATCTATTACGATTGGTGAAAAATCTTATGGTTTTGTTTTAGACAATAAAGATTCAAATAAGACTAATAAATATACTAATACAAATACTGGAACAGTTACAATGAAGAGTGGAAGTACTTTCTTGTATTCAAATGGAAAAGCCGACATTACTAATAACAGAGATATTGCTTCTAATGGTGCTGACCATTTAACTACATTCTATATTAAAAATGGAGGTACTTTTGTAAACAATGCTAAGTTAGATTTTACAAGTGGTAAAGGAAATGTAGGAATTTATGCTTCAGGAGCTGGTACAACAGCAACAAATGAAGTAAATGGAAAAATCGCAGTGGGGGAAACTGATTTTATTGACCCAAATACTGGAAAACCTTATGAAGATAAAAATAAGATTACTTATGGAATGGGAATGGTAGCAGATAAAGGTGCCAAAATCGTAAATAAAGGTGAGATTACAGTAAAAAGCAATAAATCAATTGGAATGTATGGTGATGGTAAAGGAACAGTAGTAGAAAACCACGGAAATATTTTCCTAAGTGGAAGAGATGCAACAAAAGCTAATCCAATTAACAATATGACAGGAGTTTATGTAAATAATGGGGCTACATTCAGAAACTATGGAAATATAAGAACTATTGATTCATATGCTTTAAAAGATGGAAAAATAAAGGATACTGTAAATGGAATGGTAGGAGTGGCAGCATTAAATGGATCTACTTTTGAAAACCATGGAAATATAGATATTGACACTGCTAATAGTAATGGTGTAACTATTCGTGATAGTGTAATTAAAAACTATGGTAATTTTAGAATTAGAGTAAGAGGACAAGGTTCAACAGCTGTTACTTATAGAGGAATAACTTATGATAGTATTAAAGAGTTAGAAGATGCTGTTAAAGCTGGAAAAATAACTTCTGACCCTAAGGGTAATGAATTAAGACCAGTAGGTAACACAGATAAGGAATTGGAAGGAGTTAAAATTACTATTAAAGATGGAAAACCTATCTTTACAAGAAATGGTCGTGAAGTTACAGCAGAAGAAGTTACTAAACTATTTGGAAAAGCAAAATCAAATCTAGGAATGTCTAATATAGGATTCTATATGGATACTTTAGGAAGGACAAAACCTATTGATATTGATGGAGCAACTCCACCTGTAAATAGCCAATTAATTGTAGGAACTGAATATTCAGAAAGAACTAATTCAAAACAATGGTTTGTAAAAGATGAGGTACTAAAACCATTCTTAGATAAGCTTCAAAATGGAACTTATAAGCTAAAATCATTTGCTGGTTCTCTAACTTGGATGGCAACTCCTGTATTAGATAAAAATGACAATATTAAAGGAATAGCAATGGCTAAGATTCCTTATACTTCTTTTGTAGAGAAAAAATCTAATGCATATAATTTCACAGATGGATTGGAACAAAGATATGATAAAAATGCATTAGATTCTGCTGAAAAAAGAATATTTAATCTTTTAAATGGTATAGGAAAGAAAGAAGAAGTTCTTTTAGCACAAGCATTTGATGAAATGATGGGACATCAATATGCAAATGTTCAACAAAGGATAAATGCAACAGGAGAAATTCTTTCTCAAGAATTTGACTATTTAAGAAGTGAATGGCAAACAGTATCTAAAGATTCAAATAAAGTAAAAGTATTTGGAACTAATGGAGAATATAAGACAGATACAGCTGGAGTAATAGATTATAAATATCATGCTTATGGTGTAGCTTATGTACATGAAAATGAAGATATCAAACTTGGAAGAGGAACTGGATGGTATACAGGTATAGTTCATAATACATTTAAGTTTAAAGATATAGGAAATTCAAAAGAACAAATGTTACAAGCGAAAGTAGGGTTATTAAAATCAGTACCATTTGATGATAATAATAGCTTGAATTGGACAATATCAGGAGATATCTTTGTAGGACATAATACAATACATAGAAAATTCTTAGTAGTAGATGAAATATTTAATGCAAAATCTAAATACTATACTTATGGAATAGGAGTGAAGAATGAAATAGGAAAAGAATTTAGATTAAGTGAAGGGTTTATATTAAGACCATATGCAGCATTAAAACTAGAATATGGAAGAGTAAGTAAGATAAGAGAAAAATCAGGAGAAATCAAGTTAGAAGTAAAACAAAATCATTACTTCTCAGTAAAACCAGAAATAGGAGCAGAATTAGGATTTAAACACTACTTTGGAATGAAAGCACTAAAGACAACACTTGGAGTAGCTTATGAAAATGAGTTAGGCAGAGTGGCAAATGGAAAGAATAAAGCAAGAGTAGTAGATACAACAGCAGATTGGTTCAACATAAGAGGAGAAAAAGAAGACAGAAAAGGTAATGTAAAATTTGACTTAAATGTTGGATTGGATAATACAAGATTTGGAGTAACTGCAAATGTAGGATATGATACAAAAGGTAAAAATATAAGAAGTGGATTAGGACTAAGAGTTATATTCTAAAATTTTATGTTTCTCAAATAAAAATTCTCTCTTGATAGAAATATCAAGGGAGAATTTTTTTGTTATTGACAATTTACCTTTACTAAATTTTCTTAAAAAATGATTGACAAAAGCCTCTCAATATTATAAAATTTCCTGTATTTAAAATGAAGAGGAGGAGTGATAAGTGAAAAGGAAAAATTTTGAATTTCCAACAGCATACACAGTATTATTTTTAATTTTAATTTTAGTGACAGTATTAACACATATTATACCAGCAGGGAAATATGATAGGTTGTCCTACCAAGAGAGTACTAATGAGTTTGTAATAGAAAAATATGGAAATGAAAATATAACTTTAGAAGCAACACAAGAAAATTTATATAAATTAAATATTAAAATAGATGTAAATAAATTCATAAATGGTACAATTAAAAAACCTATGGCTATTCCTAATACCTATGTTAAGTTAGATGGGAAATCACAAGGTTTAGAAGAATTAATAGAAGCACCAATTTCAGGTATAGCCGAATCAATAGATATAATAATATTTGTTCTTGTATTAGGAGGTATAGTTGGTATAGTAAATAAGACAGGAACATTTAGTATAGCAATGAAAGCTATTTCACAAAAGACAAAAGGAAAGGAATTTTCACTTGTTGTAATAAGTTTTATCTTCTTTGCAGCAGGAGGAACAATATTTGGATTTTGGGAAGAAACAATACCTTTCTATGCAATATTAATGCCATTATTTCTAATAAATAATTTTGATCCATTAGTTCCAATGGCAACTATATTCCTAGGCTCAGCAGTAGGTTGTATGTTTTCAACAGTGAATCCTTTTTCAACTATAATTGCTTCAAATGCAGCAGGAATATCTTTTAATGAGGGATTAAAGTTTAGATTTGTAGCTTTAATAGTATTTTCAATAATATCATTGCTATATATTTATAGATATATAAAAAAAGTTAAGGAAAATTCAGATAACTCACTTGTTATAGAAGAACAAAAAGAAATTAGAGAAAAATTTTTAAAGGATTATAGCCAAGAAAATGATGTTAAATTTAATTGGAGAAAAAAAATAATATTATTTTTATTTATTTTTCAATTTGTAGTTATGATTTGGGGTGTATCTTCATTAGGTTGGTGGTTTCAAGAAGTGGCAGCAATGTTCTTTGGAATTGCAATAATTATTATGCTTTTGTCAGGACTTAGTGAAAAAGAAGCAGTAAATGGTTTTATCTCTGGAGCTTCAGAAGTTGTCGGAGTTACTTTGATTATAGGTTTAGCAAGAGCAATTAATATTATAATGGAAAATGGTATGATTTCAGATACTTTACTTTTCTATTCATCAAATGTAGTTGCAGAAATGGGTAAAGGTTTATTTGCAATAGTAATGTTATTTGTTTTTGCATTTTTGGGAATATTTATTCCATCAACATCAGGCTTAGCGGTGTTATCTATGCCAATACTTGCTCCACTTGCTGATACAGTAGGACTTTCAAGAGCAGTTGTTGTTGATGCTTTCACTTGGGGGCAAGGAATAATATTATTTATAACACCAACAGGTTTAATATTTGTTGTATTACAAATAGTAGGAATACCTTATAATAAATGGCTGAAATTTGTTATACCACTTTTAATGTTTATAGCAATATTAGTAATTATTATTTTATATGTGATGTCAGTATTTTTTAGATAAATATAAAAATTTATATATAAAAACCCTTACACTTCTAAAAGGATTGTAAGGGTTTTATTTAATTATTTTCTATTTTTAAAGCTCTAAATGAATTTAAAACAGCAAGTATAGTAACACCTGTATCAGCAAAGACTGCCATCCACATATCTGTAATTCCTAGTGCACTTAAAATAAGAGCAATAGCTTTTACTCCAAAAGCTAAGATAATATTTTGCATAGCAATCTTCATTGTTTTTTTAGAACTCTTAATAGCAGTTACAATTTTACTAGGCTCATCTGTCATAATAACCACATCAGCAGCTTCTATTGCAGCATCAGAACCCATAGCTCCCATTGCTATTCCGACATCAGCTCTTGCAAGTACAGGAGCATCATTTATACCATCACCAACAAAAACTACATTGCCTTTTGAATTCTTATTTTTTATAATTTCTTCAAATTTACTTACTTTATCCTGTGGTAAAAGATTAGTATAAATTTCATCAATTCCTAAATCCTCTCCAACTTTTTTAGCAACTTTTTCAATATCACCAGTAAGCATAATAGTTTTTTTAATTCCCATATTTTTTAAACCTTTTATAGCTTTTTGAGAGTCTTTTTTTATTTCATCTGAAATAATTATATATCCAGTGAATTTATTATCTATTTCAACATAAAGAATGGTTCCTATATCATCAATAGAAATATTTTTTGGAACATTTATTAGCTTTTCATTTCCCACAAGTATTTTTTTATTATCAATAACAGCTTCAATACCTTTACCAGAAATTTCTTTTATACTATTTATAGAATTTGTGTTAATTTCTTTATTATAGTATTTTTGTATAGATTTTGATATAGGGTGGTTAGAACCTGACTCAGCCATAGCAACAAGAGAAATAAATTTATCTTCTTTTATATTTTTATCAACAACTATAACTTTTTGAACATTAAAAACTCCCTTAGTTAATGTTCCTGTTTTATCTAAAACTACTGTATCAACTTTTGATAGAGCTTCTAAATAGTTACCACCTTTTATTAAAACTCCTGCTCTTGAAGCAGCTCCTATTCCACTGAAAAAACTTAAAGGAATTGAAATTACAAAAGCACAAGGGCAAGATACAACTAAAAATGATAAGGCTCTAAATATCCAAAGTTTAAAATTATATTCTCCACTTATAACTGGAGGTAAAATAGCAAGTAATATTGCTAAACCTATAACTATTGGTGTATATATTTTTGCAAATCTTGTTATTAATCTTTCAGAAGTTGATTTTTTAGAGGCAGCATTTTCAACTAAATCCAAAACTTTATTTACTGTTGAATCAAAGTATTCTTTTGTAACTTTTGCTATTATTAAAGCATTTATATTTATACAACCACTTAATATAGTTGCTCCCTCTCTCACTTCAACAGGGATTGATTCTCCTGTAAGAGCCGAAGTATCAAGAGTGGACTCTCCTTTTATAATAATAGCATCAAGAGGAACTCTTTCTCCTGGTTTTATTTCTATTGTTTCTCCAATTTGTACTTCATCAGGGTCAATTTTTTGAGATTTATTATCTCTAATAACATTTGCATATTCGGGTTTAATATCCATCATATCAGCAATAGATTTTCTTGATTTATTGATTGCATAGCTTTGAAATAGCTCTCCAACTTCATAGAAAAGCATAACTGCAACTGCTTCGGGATACTCTCCTATCATTATGGCTCCTAATGTTGCTACTGTCATTAAAAAATTTTCATCAAAAAAGTCTCCTTTTTCAACATTTTTGATAGCTTTTAAAACAGTATCTTTTCCAAGTAAGATATAAGCTACTAGCATTAAAATAAGTTGTAAAGTTTGATTCATTTTTACAAACAGTGTTATTACAAATAATATTGCAGAAATAATTATTATTACTTCCTTTTTCTTCTTCATTTTTCACCAACCAATCCCCTTTTACACTTAACAATAATTCAAATTTTTCTTGAAAGATTGTATCAATTAGTTTTAAATGAGATTACTGCGATGTCCTATAATGTTGAACAAGCATTTTGGAGCTTGAGAAA
>ERZ772920.1080-NODE-1080-length-14485-cov-3.826681_pt1 | contig 14485 bp, 8 predicted proteins | sample MGYA00511469_ERZ772920 | MGnify/ENA primary metagenome ERZ772920 (study PRJEB29015, sample SAMEA2738069) | human oral metagenome | biome: human oral; feature: human-associated habitat; material: saliva | place: China | collected 2216 ... | reverse complement strand
CTCAAATTGAGGAAACATTTTTGTACCATAAGAATATAAATCGTTGATAATCAGTATGGGATATTTTTGAGGAAGTGAAGTAAATTTTTAAAACTAAAATAATTGCAGCAGTCTGGTAATGGGTTGCTGCAATTTGTTTTATATAATACTATGAAATTAGGAGGGGTAAAGGGTTAAAGTATTCATAAAAAGAAGTATCTTTGTGCTATGATAGAATCACTCAGAGTAGACTTGTAGAGATTTTTGTTACATATAAACTCAATTTTAGATATGTTAGTCAACAAGGAAAAAGACATCGTACAATGTGCTGCCGTATTAGCTTGCGAGCTACACAAAGGGCAGGTGGATAAAGCTGGAGTTGATTACTTCACAGGTCATCTTACAACTGTTGCCAAAATGGGAAGTACTTGGAAAGAGCAGGTTGTGGGTTATTTACACGATGCAAGTGAAGATACTCCACATTCTGTTGAAGAAGTGCTTAACTTGTTAGATGCGAAATTAAGAACTCCCTTATCAGATACTGATAGACTTGAACTTGCCGATGCTTTACATTTGCTCAATCATCACCTTGCACCTAACAGAGAAACATATATTCATCGCATAAAAGAGAATGCACTTGCAACTGCCGTAAAGATGCACGACCTTACTCACAATATGGATCTTTCTCGTATTCCTAATCCAGCAAAAAAGGATTATGAACGTATTGAGCGATACAAACAAGAGTATGCTTACTTAGGTGAGCTTAAAAATTAATTTTTATCTATAAACAGCTTCAATAAAAACAATCATGACCGAAAAATATAACGCATCTAACATTTCTCTCGATCAAATCTTAAGTTACATAAAGTCTGGCGAGATAGCTATCCCAGAAATCCAACGTCCATTCGTATGGAAACCTCGTCAAGTTAGAGACTTGATAGACTCTCTTTATAAAGGTTATCCTACTTGATATTTGATTATCTCGCAAAGTCCAGATATGAAGTTGAAAGATGGGAGTCTATCATTAGGTAAGAAGATAATGATAGATGGTCAGCAGCGTGTTACGGCATTGATGACAGCTATCGTAGGATTAGAGGTGCTAACTAGTGACTTCACAAAGCGCAAGATTAAGATTGCATTTAATCCTCAAGCATCAGAAGAAGACGAAGAGGAGATTTTTAAAGTTCAAGACAATGCTATCCTGAAAGATAAAAAATGGATAGCTGACATAGCAGAGTTGTTTAAACCAGACTTTGATCAATGGGCATTTGTGAATGAATATTGTCAACAGAATCCGGAAGTAAATGGTTCGCAAATGAATAAGATATTAATGCGTTTGCTGGATATTAAGAATCGTCAAATTGGTGTCATTTCACTTGATAAGGATTTGAATATTGACGAAGTTACTGATATATTCATTCGCATTAATAGCCAAGGTGCTAAACTGAATCAGGCTGATTTTGCAATGTCAAAAATTGCAGCCAATACTGAATATGGTGGTAATGCCTTACGTAAAGCGATTGACTATTTCTCTCATTTAGCTGTAGCCCCAGATTGGTATGGTGAGATGGCTAAAGATGATATATTCATGAAAACGCAATATGCGAGTAAGTTGAAATGGTTGAAAGATGATAGAGAATCTATTTTCGATCCTGATTATAACGACATTTTGCGCATAGCATTTATGTATAAGTTCGGTCGTGCAAAGTTAAAAGACCTTGTAAGTCTTCTTGGTGGACGTGATTTTGAAACACGAGAGTATAGAGAGCCAATAGCAGAGGAATCTTTTTTAAAGTTGAGTGAAGGTGTTATTGACTTTATGAACCAGTACACGTTCTCAAACTTCATTCTTGGAATAAAGTCAGCAGGTTTCATTTCTAGCAAGTTGATTAGTTCTCAAGTGACACTGGATTTTGCATATACATTATATCTGTTATTGAATAAAGAAGCAGCGATAGAGAAGAGTCAGATTAAGCATTATGTTGCAAAATGGTTTGTAATGTCGACATTAACAAGTCGATATACAAGTTCTCCTGAATCACAAATGGATTTCGATATTAAGCGTATTCGTGAAAAGGGTTTCTTGGCATTCTTTCAGGAAGTAGAAGAAGCTAATCTTTCGGATACGTTCTGGACTATTCGACTGGTGCAACAGCTTGAGACGCAAGTTGTCAATAGTCCGTTCTTTAATGTATTTCTTGCAGCACAGATACATGAAAGTGCTGATGCACTGTTTAGTACTGGGACAAAGATAGGTGATTTAATCTCTTTAATGGGTGATGTGCATCATATTTTCCCCAAGCAATATCTGCGTAAGAATGGTTATAATGAAAAGAAACAATATAATCAGATTGCCAATTTTACTTATCTTGATACGCAAGTGAATAAGGAGATTTCTAACGATGCACCGAATCTATATTTTAAGAAGGCTATAGAACAATGTGAGATAGGGAAAGTTCTCTATGGGAATATAGCGGATGTAAAGGTATTAAAAGATAATATGAAAGGGAATTGTATACCAAGTAACATTGTGGATATGGATTATTCTGATTATCCAGAATTCTTAGCAACTAGAAGAAAGATGATGGCTGCTAAAATAAAGAACTATTATTATAGTTTATAGTAAGCAAACATATTCATTATATTATTTTACCTTGGTTGGGCAGGAAAGAGGTTATTGATTTTTAACGAATAACGGATGATAGATAAAGAAAGTATATTTATCTTTGCAATTAGTAACGCTTAATTGTTTATTGGAGGGATATATAGGTAAGAATGAGAAGACCTATATATGCCTCAAGATAATGACTTTCATTAGGAAATAAATAATTTTAAATACATAAAAAATGAGACATTCAAAGTTTTTAGTAGTGAGTTTATTGGCGTTGATGACGTTGAGTTTCACGGCATGCAGTAGTTCTGATGATGATGGAGGAAAGGGTAAGATAGAACGACCGAAGTATTTGTCTGATGCTGCAAGATACAAGATTACAACGCAGGGATCTACTTGGAAGAGTCTTGAACTAACTGAAGATGGACGCTACTTTATCGTGTATGATGGTAGTGTTTCTGGATCTTCTTCACAAGATAATGATGATGTTATCGTCTCTGGAAGTTATGAGAAGAAAGGTAATCGATATGTATTGAATACTGTTGGCGAGCTGACTATCACTGCTAACAACAACTCATACGAATTGCTGTTGACCAATAAAGGGAAGTCTCTCAAGTTCTCTGCCCAGAAGTCTGGAACGTTACCTTCTAATAAGGTCAACGATGAGTTGTGTCGTACATGGGTGTTCTCTAAGTGTTATATCGTTGTGAAGTATGATGGAAAGAAGGTCTATAATGCTTCATCTACCTCTGCCAATGAGCTTTACGATGGATTTAGATCAGCAATAAACACACCTGAGTATAAGGACAAGTTAAAGCTTTCTCAAGACAAGGAGGAGGATGTTGATGGCTTAAGGCTATTGAGAACGGTTACGTTTACGCATGCAGGTTCATATTATGTAACCACTACGGACGGTCGTGAAGACCTAATGAATTACTGGAAATGGATTAACGCTAACGAGTTGATCATAGGCTTTTCAGAAAATGAGGATCTGACCTCTGTACATGATCAAGCTGCTCTCAAGTTTTATAATGGGCAGTTGATCATGGTAGATAGCCAATCTAAAGGTCGTGAAGAAGTTACTATTACAATGGAATTTCAACCTGTTCATACAGATCGTTAACAGATTCCAATTATAAAGAAAAGTCCGAATCCCGTGCAAGGATTCGGACTTTTTCGTATCTGCCAAAGCCATTTTAAAGTGCAACTGATAATTTACAGGATTATTACAAGTGCTTTGGAGAACCATTACAAGTGCTTTGGAGAAGTATTACAGAAGCCTTGGAGAGATGTTGTAAACCTCTTTCTACCTCGTTAAACTTAGTCTTAAACTAACTCCAAAGTCGTGAGTTGTGGTCGGATAACTACCCGATGACAGCAGAGGAGAGTTTATTTGCATATCGTAATAGATGCTGGCTGTGACAAAGCGGCTTAGTGTGTAATCACCAAGGAAGGAGAATTTAAAGGCTGTATTACCACTGGAAGCGGTAGAGGTGAGCGATGCGATGTCACGTGTAAGTGCAGCTTGACGACGATAGCTCATATCTAATCTGAGGTTAAGATCTTGGTTAAATCCGTTGTTCCTGTTCGATGAATTATTATCGTTTTGTTGCGTGTTTGCGGTCGGTTTCTTCTTCTTCTTTGCCACACGATGTGTTCCATTGCCAAAGAGATTGAAGTCGTTAATGCGATAGCCAATACCAATTACCCAATCTTTCGATGTAGCCTCATTGAGCTGAACACTCGTCATTGAGAGTGCTAACACACGTGTTTGACGATATTCCATGCGTGCAGTTAGATTGTTCTGAAGCGTCACATCCACACCCAGTAAAGGCGAGAATGCCTCGTTGATACTAACTTGTGAGATGTTATACATCGAACTTGGGATAGGGTTCCCCGTGGTTGCATCGGTGATGAAACCTAATCCATTCATGTATTCCTGCCATGTGCTGTAACTCTGATAAGAGCCGATTGCGAAGATACTTCTATATGCGTGATTGATGTTCACACTCTTGAATAGATCTTGGAAGAATGGTAATCTCGACAGTCCACTGTACCTAATACTCCAGTTCGGGAGCAGACTTCGTAGGGTAGGGAATAGCTTTAAACCATTGCCTCCCATACTTGTGTAGGCATTGAGGAAGGCTGGGATCATCACATCTGCACTATATTTATTGACCGCTCCGACCGTCGGACTGAAGTGCCCTCCACCCATTGATGCTGGATAAGTAGCCCCATTGTATTGTGCTTCCACACGATTACGATAGCTGTTGAGCGAATTGACAAAGCGATCGAAAGTGGCACTATGATAACCATTGTTAGCGTTCCCCATGCTCTCAAAAGCAGTGCCCAAAGAGAGCGTAGTCATGGTGAATGAACCTGTTTGAGTGGTTGGAACGCCAGCATACATATACTGAATACTCCTCGAAGTGGTTGTCATTCTACTAGCCGTGAGATCGATTCTAAAGTCTCTGAAAGGCTCCAGTGTGGCGCGTAATTGTACGTCTTCAACCTGATTCGTTATCGCTGGTGTAGCAATACTATCATTGATGAGTAACCAGTTATTGTCACGTGCTTTACCAATGTAATCATCGTCTATGAGACCAAAAGCAAAGTCTAACCCAGGTGTCAATGCACCGGTACCACGACGTTGTCCAAAGGCATCTCCAATGGTTGGCATGAAGCCTGGTAAGGTCATAGAATACTGGTTGCGATACGATATTCCGACGTTGCGCACCATCATTAAAGCACGTGCAACACATTGTGCAGTCTTATACCATTTCTTGTTATCGAGTGGCTCTTTTGGTGTGATAGTGAGCTTTGCTCGTATAGCAGAGTCCGTCCGATTGAAGATTTTTACTTGGTTATCTCCCACCTTCTTCCACTTCATCTTTAAGGCTTTTCCATGCTCATCTTTAGCCGAGAAGATCAATCGTTTCGTATTCTTGCCATGCGATACAACGATAGAGGTGTCGGCTTTGAGGGTTATTTCCTGCTCAAAACTCTTCTTGTTCTTAGGCAGTGCTTTCTTCTTTTCATCGTCCTTCTCTTTCGCTTTCTGCTCCTTCGCCTTCTTCTTCTGTTCGGCTGTCATTGTCGGACGAGAGGGCTTCCTCGGTTGTGTCCGATTGAATCGCTCATTCGTTTTCTTTAGGAAGGGAACATGGTTGTAAAGGCGTTCCATGTTGAAAGACCCATTAATGTTTAAGGTCCTGTTACTCGTGATTGTGTTACCGAGAGAAGTACCATTATCAAGGTTAGCACCCCTTACCCATGTGTAAGTTGCATTATAACTAGCATCCGTATTCACCCAATCGAAGACAGGTAAAAGGTTAAGAGGTAACTGATAAGAGAGCGAGAAGTTCTGTTGGTAATCAAGTGGAGTACCAAAGTGCTTAATGCTTGTCCACACCGAATCCTTCCATGCTTGATAACGATCCGCATAGAGGTCTTTGTTAATAGGAGTGTATGGTTCTTCTATTTCCGCATGCGTTGCACTTTGGAAGTTCATGTGTAGGTTGCGCGTTAAGTCCCATCTCAATGCAAAGTCTCTGTTCCATAGGAACTGCTCATTAAACGTCAGTGGGAGGCGGTCATGACCTATTGACTCCATGTCACGCTCTTGTAGTTCGTAATAGTTGCGAACCATCTCTGTATTGAAGGTAACGTTCTGTGGCAACCAATTCAAGCCAAAGCGACGTAGGATCTCAAACCATTTTGAACGACTCTTGATCAGTCGTTTGAATGGCTCCCAAGTCTTGTAAACTGGTGTCCAGTTATAGTTTAATGCCCCACGCCAGTTGTCTTCATTCTCATAGACAGTCGTTTCGCCCGATGTGTGAGAGTGTGAATGGCTATACGAGAAAGAGAAGTTTGCGGGGTCGTATGGCATAGGGTGATTCTTTGTCTGTATGTCAACACGCACATTCGATAGCGATAAGTTCGTTGTCAATCGTTTGGTAATTGCAATCGACTTAATCGAGTCTTTCTCCTGCTTGTTACTAGCTCCTTCGAGTGCATCCCCCAGTTCCATATCGGTGTCGAGTGGGTTATATTTAGGTCTACTTTCGCTCTTTGTGATACTATAATATAATGGTGCAGAGACCTTCGCCTTGTCTGGGAACAGCTTACCTAACTCCAGACTCGTAGTGACAGACACGTCAGTCTTCGTTTCTTGTTGCCGTTCATTTACACCTTGTTCTAAGCCTCCAAAGCCGTCAGTACTATGACTTGCGTTGATATCAACACTACCGAAATCGGACAACTGGACGTTCAACTGCCCTCTTGCAGCCCATCCACCTTCGTTGTTAAACTCCTTTAGACGCAACTCATTGACCCACACTTCACCACTCTTCTGGCTGCTGGAAAGGTTGCGCACACCGATAATCATAGTCTTAACCTCACCCAGTGTTGGGTTACCCATGATACTTACTTTGTTGGCAGGGTGGTCAGTGTCATAGACAGAGAAGACGCGGTTGAAACTAGCTCCACCAGTTCCACGTGCCTTGTTACGCTGCTTCTTGACAGAAGTGAGTAGGTGCAAAGGAATATCCAACATGTTCTCTATAGGCCAAACCAGCCGTTGATCCTGTGGGAGATACATGTCGTAATCGCTTTTTGGAGCGGTTAGCTTCAATGGAATTTCATATTCGTAATAGTTGTTCTTATAGTCTGATCCCAATCGAATGAACACTGCCAACTGATCATCCCCGAGGTTGGTTGTGTTCTGTTCGAAGGCATTTGCGTGTACAAACATCTGTAGACGCTTGTATTGGCGCAGGTCAAGTGTTGTGTTCTTATATACAGCTTTCGATTCACCTGAGCTTAGATTATTAACGACCAAAGATAGTGCTTGCTCGTTCTCCTGTACTAGTTGAGGCTGACTCGGATCCTGTCCTCGAATGATACCAGGCGGTAAGACATAGTTGACGGGAGTCTTATCTCCATTCTCTTCAAGGCTCACCGTACTCACATTCATCGTACCCGTATTGGGCACACCACTGGTTAAGTTCTGCTGATACTGACGCCATTTGCCACTGACAAGGTCGAAAGTGGCAAAGCGGAGAACGATTGGTTTGCTGAAACCAGTGAGGAACATGCGCATGAAGCGGATACTTGTAAAGTCGTTGATACCGCCCACTCGTTTCTGAAACTCTTCTAGTGGAATGCGGAAAAGATACCATGTGACAGGCTCCGAACCACCTTTTCGCAAGGATGCTGATGCCACTCGCTTGTCCACAATGAAGTTTTGTCCGACATTGAGATCCTGTGGTCGAATGCTAACATGGTATTGGTAATACTTCTCGTATTCGTTCAGTGTATAGTCTTGGTTGATGTCCTCTACATCAGGAGTGGTCTTGTAAGACGTGTCATAACGCTCGTTATTGTTCTCATTGTCAGGTGAGTTACCTTGCGGGTTATTGATTCTTTTATAGCGTTCAAGTATCGATGCACGTTTACGATCCCAATCCGAACCACGGAAATAGTGGTAGTCATCATTGGCAGGGTCTGCCCATATAGAGTCAAACACAGCCTGATTGGTGTTGGCACGGGCTGCAGTAAGGAAGTTCTGATAGGCTGCGAACTGTCTTTCTTCTTCATCCGTCAAGCCATTGTAACCCACATCTTGCTTGGCACGACTGCCTGCTGACGTTGCAAAAGCATACGTGATGGTAGATTGTGTAGGGATTCGTCCCCACTGAGTAGTTGTCCATGAGTTGCTACCATCTACTGGCATACCACTCTCATAGAACTTCTTTCCATCCTTCAATATATCTTCAGACACCTCGCCGAGATCGATATAGAAGTCGCCACCATACTGGTTGGCATTAGCTTGTCGATTGGTATAGATGAACGGATCAAGCATCCAAAACTCCACATACTCAATGTTGGCTGTCTGGAAGTCGTTCGTGTCCAACTTACGCATCATACCGCCCCATGTTCTGTTAGGGTTGGTGAGGTGACCATTAATGTCAATATTAGGATTGAAGTTATAAGGGCCTCGTTCTGATGGATAAAAAGCCAGATTCAGTATTTGCAAGGTTGAGATTGAACCGCTATAGTTACGATCTCTGTTAGGGAAGACTTCGGTAATTGGAATCTCACGAACATAGTGATTCGATAATTGTTCGAGGTCGCTTTTGATGTGACCAGGCGTTAGTGAACTACTACGACGTGTGAAGAGCGGGTCAATATTGTACCAAGCTAAGAGACTTCTGTTGTATCCACTCCTTAGAGTCGTCTTATCCGTTGACTCGGAGAAGTCGGATGGTACACTTGAAATAACCCATGATGTAGGTTGGCTAACATCGATTGCATTCTTCGTACCTTCAAAGTCATCAAGGTAAGACGCATGGTCTTGTGTACCCTTACTCTGCCCTGCCAACAACTGTGCGAACTCGGCAGAGAAGGTGATATATGATGGTTGAGTGACATGCAAGAAAGGTATCTTATTGAGCATGTTGGTCAACCACTGGCTCTCTTTCTTCCAGTTTAGATTAAGTCCCCAAATGGTGTTGTTGAGCGGTTCCGAGCCCATATTCACCTTTGTGGTGAGTGGTTGTTCGGATAAGTGCATGAATGTTCCACCTATTTGGAAGTCCTTTGAGAAGTCATACTCCCAGTTTACTCCTATCATTGTCTTGCGCTCCTGTTGGTAAGCACTTTGACTTTCGAGGGAGACATTGACAGCAGTTCCTGCATCAATAATACTCTGGTTGAGGATTGTAACTTCTCCCGCACTGTAATCAACGCTGTAATCAGAACCTTCATTAAGCGTTACTCCACCAGCAGTAACCACCACGGAACCTTGCGGAACATTGTAGGCACCAAGCGAAATAACGTTTGCTGCCGTACCACGATATTGTCCCACAAGCATGAATTTATCTTTCTCTGCAATCTGCTTAGCGGTTGTCTTTGTCGAATTATATAGTTCCGAGAATGTGTACTTATCGGCTATTGCAGCCGTAACACCTTTATCAATAAGTTTCTTACGAAGCCCTGCGCCGAATGGTTCCGCTAGTGGGAAAAAGACGCGCCCATTGCTTATTGTGTATCCTTCTACATAATCGAAATAACCATTCGGATGCGGGTTGTTATTGTTATCTAATCGGTCGGCACCAAGCAACTTGATGATGGGTAAGCTCTTAACTTGTGGTTCGGGTATATAAGAAAGGTACACACCTGTCGTATCACTTTGATATTTAACATCAAGGCGGAACTTATCCTTCTCAATGTTAGTCGACAGGTAATAAACATTCTTCATCATCAATCCCCAGTTACCTTGACTAGGGCTGTTATTGGTGTTCTTCAGCGACTTTACAAATAGAGCCTCATTGATATCGGTGCGGTCACTGGCAAATTCTCCCACTTGATAGGTCACTCCGCCGAATGTATATTCGTATGCAACGGCAAGCACCTGGTCGGTTTGTAGACCACTGCGAAGCGATATGTAACCCAAAGCAGGGTTCACGGTGTACTCCGAACTATTGAGTAGTCGGGCATTAGCAATCTTCTCGTAATCATTACCACCCACAAGTCCTGCGCCATCCAAGATGCCTGTCACTTGATCAATATTGCGTGCGGCAGGGTAGCCTTGAGCGATAGTGTTGTATTCAGTGTTTGCGTTGTTCGTTGGTACTTGACCAATTCCTGTACCCCAAAGATCCGTTCGGCTCACTCGTTCATTCTCTCCTAAATCGGTGAGAGCAACGATATTACGAGTGTTACTTGTCGTTCCGCTCTTGTTTGTTACCCACACTTCAACACGGTTGATAGTGATACCTGTTTTCAGATTTGGCAATGATTTCATTGCGTCATCATAGTGATCTCGGAAGTATTGAGATAAGAAGAAGTGACGGTTCTCTTCGTATTCTGCGGCATCAATCTCAAATGGTGTCAACTGCTTTCCGCCCCTAGAACTAACGCTCTTATTCGAACTCTTCTTTTGAGATAACACCGTTTGTAACTTCAACTTACCGAATTGCATGTCGGTGCGAATGCCGAATAAGGCCGAAGCCCCTTGCACAAGAGAGTTGTTAGAAGGGAATGTTACGTTACCACCCTCAACCAGTTTGATGATCTCATCCTCCTTTCCTTCATACTTCAACTTGAAGTTCTGCGTGTCAAAGTCAAATGTCGCATCAGTGTTGTAATTGAGGTTCATGTTCACTTTATCGCCCACTTTACCATTGACATTGACGTTAATTTTCTCGTCAAAGTTCATCGCTGTGGTCTTACGATTGCGTATTGGCAATGACGGATTATCAATGCTTTTGAGCGTCGCACCGAACTTCAGTTCCGCGGTTCCTTGTGTTTTAATACGTACACCACCTGGTCCAAAGATCTTCTCTGCCGGTCCTAACGAGAAGTGCATATCGGTGAAGTCGAACTTCTCCTTGCCCTTTTCGCGTAGTATTTCTTGGTTCTTTGAGCGATAGTAATCCGTGAAGCTGCGTTTCTCTGTCCACTTCCGATACTCTTCAGGTGTCATCATTATTGGTGCCATCACGTATGTATCACCAATCTTGTTACCTATGATATACCGATCAAGCGAGTCGTTATATTCCACCGTTTGTCGCATGTTCTCGGGGCGGATGAGATCGGTAGAGTTCTCCCTTAGATCATCATAAGTAATAGGTGAAGTGCGCTGCACTTTCCACCTTGGATGCAGTAAAGAGTCAGGGATCTTCTCCTCATCTATCTCCACCTCAATCGGTTTCTTCTTCTTGATCGTATCGTTTTGTGTTACAGAGAAGAGGCTCTTTATCGGTGCAAAAGATAGAGCCATACGTCCCCAGCTTAGTAGTGTGACACTACCAAGAAGCATGATAATAATGAGGAATATGTAATGTTTTCTTTTCAAGAAGACGAGTGATTGAAAGCCTCCCTAAGCTCCTTTAACAGAAATATGCAAGCTGTAATATGCAGAGAACAGCATTTGTAAGCGGTAATTACGCCCCTCTCCATTCGGAGAGGGGACGGGGGTGAGGCTTTTTTACTTAATCATCTTCAACGCCAACTTAACCACCTGTTCCACAGGAAGGTCAGGTTGTTCGGTAAGGATACTCACGACGACCTTTGCAGAAGGAGCTGGTGAGAAGCCAAGCATTGTGAGTGCACTAACGGCCTCATCCTTAATCCCTGCATCAACAGCAGGTGTACCAGGAGTGTTGCTAACATGCAACTCGTCAGCAATACCACTTTGCATGATCTTATCCTTGAGATCGACTATAATGCGTTGAGCTGTTCGAAGACCAATACCCTTAACAGTCTTCAACATCTTCTCGTCCCCATTGGCAATGACATTGCAAAGTTCGGCTGGTGTCAATGAAGAAAGAATCATTCTTGCAGTGTTCGCACCGACTCCGGAGACCGTAATCAACAATCTGTAAAGGGCTCGCTCCTGCTTGTTTGCAAAGCCGTATAGCGTGTAGTTGTCATCGCGTCCACCGGTCATAATGGCCTCATGAACATATAGTTTGACAGCTGTTTTGCCCTGTATTGCACTATAAGTATTCAGTGAGATATTCAGTGCGTAACCCACACCATGTGCCTCAACGACAGCCATGGCAGGTGTTAACTCTGCCAGTTCGCCTTTGATATATTCAATCATAATCTAAAATAAATATGCCTTTTTCGGGCATGGAAATTCTGTATATACGTTCTTACTAACGCATTCCTCCTTTGTTTATTGTGATTTCAATATTTTATTCCTACATTCTTTCATTATTCCAATAATTCTTCTTACCTTTGCGCCCAGTTAAACGAAAATTAACTTGCAATAACGCATAATGAGAGTAACAAACCAGCTTATTTCAACCACTAATGCTTGCGCCTTATATAATAAAGGTGTAAGTCGTGTTGTTGTGCCTGTTGCTTGCAATGCGAACAAGGCTAGAGAGGTGCTGAAGAAAGAAAATAAAGAAAAGATGTTAAATTATTTGGATATTCCAAATAATTGTGTACTCTCTCTCTCTCTCTCTCTCTCTCTCTCTCTCTCTCATAGTACTATAACTCTCTATTTCTTAACGGTTTACGTGCTTACGCAATGCGTGGCACGTTATAGCGTATCGACAAAGGGCTTACTGATAGTTCCCTTTGTCGATTTTGTGTTATTAATCGTTTTTTTCTCATATATTCTGATTGGAACCATGTTGACAAGCATGGGCAAGGTGCTGTTTGCGTCCTTGCCCTTACAAGTCAATGTGGTTTCCTAATTCCCCATTAGGTAATTTGAGTGAACTGACATATTTATAAATTAACTAGTTATTAAGCTTATGAAAAAAATTAGAAAGACGGTGCGACAACTTTATGTTCGTCCTACAATCGATGTCGTCAGAGTGGCATCCGAGGGCAGCCTCCTTGCTGGTAGTCCTCTCGTTCGTCCTGGTGGCGGTGGTACTGGTAGCCAGACCCCTGGAAGTATTAAGGTCGTCCCACAGGATCCAGACGATAATAACCCAGATGACGATATTGAAGGATGATGTATAAAAAGCACTAAGAAATTAATTTAAAAATGAAGAAAAATATTCTCAATTATATGCTGTTTGCTTCTATTGTTGGCGGTATGACATTGTCAGTAGCTTCTTGCTCTGACGATGATTTATCGTCTAATCAGGGTGGAAGCAATGAAACATTGGTACGCTTTAGTGTAAAAGATGTCCAGTCAGAGACGATTGCTCGTGGTGCTGCAATGACTCGTGGTGCAATCACACCTGGACTTGCTAACAAAGATCTTGCTGGTCAGAAACTTGCTGCACACAGCAATCGTAACCTTGACGTATGTCTTATTGAGACAACCGTTGAGGGCATAAACCCAGTAAAGGCTGATGCACGCACTCGTGCTAACATAGAAACCACGATTGGCGGAGACTTCTCGTCAACAGGTATCCGTGGTGTTGCAGCAACAAGCATATTGACAACACCAGAATGGTTCAAAGCTGCGAAAACCAAGAGTAACGGCGAACTCTATACTCCTATCCGCTGGTCGTTTGCACAGCCTTGGGCACGTTTCTTTGCTGTTTATCCTTCTAAAGACAGTTATTCTAAGCTGACGATTAACGATATGACTTCTACCGACAATGCCCCCAGTGTTGACTTCACGGTAGAGCCTAACGTCAGAGATCAGAAGGACTTTATGACGGCATGTACAGGCGAGGTGCATTATGCAACACAGGGAGAACATCCTACAACCAACCTCGACTTCCGTCATGCCCTCACTGCTATTCGCTTTGCTGTGGGGCAAAACCTCTCATGGAACAAGACCATCGACAGGGTTGAGATTCGTAATGCCATTATGAAGAGCAAGTATAAGCTCTCAAATGCGTTTAACGGTGCAGGTGCAACCTGGGATAACACGGGTGCAACTCGTGGCACAGCCACTCTTTCGGGCTTAAGCGTAAACACCAGCTCCAACCCTAATGTTACCATCATGGGCAACACGGGTGATAACTTCACCTTCTATATGATTCCACAGGTGCTTACGGGTAATAGCGTAACTGCATACGTACACTTCACAGATAACACAGAAATCACGGCAACATTGAAAGGTGAATGGAAAGCCGGAACAACACGTACACTAAAGTTAAGTGAGACCAACTCTACTTGGAATTATGTACTGACTCCAACCGATCCAAGCCGTGCGGCTAATTATGATGAAACCCAGTCGCAGGCATACGGTATTACAAGTTATCGCCAAGCTCCTGACGGAACACAACAGGCTGTTGCATGGAAGGTTGTTGGTTATGATGCCAATAACGATGGTACTTTCTCTATGGCGGAGAAGCCTGCATGGCTGACTAGCCTTAGCAAGACAGAGGGCGATGGTGGTACTGCTGCTGACCAAGGCACAGCCACGTTGACAAAAGACGTTATCGATTTGCTCGCTAAGCGTAA
>ERZ772920.1077-NODE-1077-length-14516-cov-4.662748_pt1 | contig 14516 bp, 11 predicted proteins | sample MGYA00511469_ERZ772920 | MGnify/ENA primary metagenome ERZ772920 (study PRJEB29015, sample SAMEA2738069) | human oral metagenome | biome: human oral; feature: human-associated habitat; material: saliva | place: China | collected 2216 ... | reverse complement strand
GCTGAAGTAAAGCGCCCTGCCATCCGCACAGAAGAAATCCCGAGATCAAAGGAGGGGTACTTCCAGGCAGCATAATGCCGTTACATAGAGGCACCAGCCCCGTACTCATGGCAAACCATGCAATCACAATGTTGAGTGCCGGAGTAAAAATCAGAGGAATTGCCATAATGGGGTTCAGTACTATCGGCAGTCCGTACATGACGGGCTCGTTAATACCAAAAATACCAGGCACAATGGAGATCTTTGCAATGTCTTTTGCACGGCGAGAATTGCAGAACAAAAATATCACAATCAACAGCGAAAGGGTTGATCCTCCGCCACCAAACAGCGCAAAGAACGCATCAAACTCTCGATTGATAATGTTGGGCAGCGCGGTTCCAGCTGCAAAGGCGGCCTGGTTTTCCAGCGTAAGCGCAGTCAAAATCGGTGTAAAAATGGGGCTAGTAATGTTTGACCCGTTAATGCCAAAGAACCAGAAAATGCCCTGAATGATGTAAGCAATCGCCAAGGCCCACACGGTTCCGCCAAGCATGGACAGTGGAATCTGCAACATCGAATAAATGCAGGTAAACGCATCTCCCCAAGGAGTGAGCGCAAACAAAACGCTAATCGCCCACACTGCGGCAAACGTGAGAGTCATCGGAACCAGAGCACTAAACGCAAGCGAAACAGACGTAGGAACGCCCTCCGGCATCCTAATAACCCAGTTCTTCTTGATAGCAAATCCAAAAATGGACACCGACAAAAAGCCTACGATAATCGCTACAAACACACCCCTCGCGCCGGTCCACGCAAGAGGAATGCTCTCCACCAAAAATGGCTGAGAAGCTCCCTGGGGCAAAAACTCAGTCACCTGAGGCATCAAAATAAACCAGCTGACGAGCGAAACCATACCAGCAGAAACTCGATCCTCTAAACCAAGTTGATCAGCAAAGTTGTAGCCAATCTCGAACGACAAAAATATTGCCATGAGCGAAACAGTGCAGGCAGAAGGAATGGCCAACAGCGAGAAAAGCGACTTGCCCTGAATCGTAGTGGACTTCAAGAAATCAACCCACGCAGGAATTGGCAAGTTGCCTACCAACGTAAACATTGATCCGATAATAAGGATTGGCATGAGCATGGCAAAAGAGTCGCGCATAGTAAGAAGATATTTATTCTTACTCACCAACTCTGCCATTGGCATAAGCTTCTTCTCTAGACCTTGCGCTACATTCATATAGTCCCCGACGTATCTCCTAAAATAACGATGTGAATCACAGGATAGAATCATATAGTAAAAGCAATTATTGCCTTTATTGATAGGACTTCGCTGTTCTTCAAATTAACAAGAAATACGTTGGTTAGAGATGCAAGTCACAATTTACAAATAAGAAAATCTAATCGAAACTGCACCATACAAAATTTAAGGCGCAGTTTCGATTGCAATTAAAGGTTCAATTTATTTTTTAACTGTTGGTTCTGTTCTGGAGTAAGTTTCGTAATCGCACCAGTTCTAGAGATTGTAATAAAGTCTCTAAAATCGCTGATATGAATTGGTTTATCAAAAACTATCATGTCATCAATCGGAGCAAAATACCTGCTTCTCCAATGAAGATCATTTTCTACGGCGTATGAATCTACAATCACATCCCCAGATACAACGCCTTTTGCAAAGATACATCCGCCGTATTCTTTATAAAGCATTTCTCCTCTATTAAGTCCCACAGCCAATAACTCTTTAGCCTCATATAATTCATCATCTTCTGAAATATTTTTCAGCTGACACTTTAAGCGTCTGATTGTATCGATTGAAGTCTTTGAAAACATGAAGTAGACGTCTTCACCAATACAACAATCTTTTGGGGCAGTCCACTCTGTATGTTTTTCAACTAAAACTTTTTCAACATCAAAACATCCAACCTCATAAAGATAGAACATCACTTCCTCCAAAGATTTTGGAAAAGCGATGTTTGTCACAAAAGCACTTGTCATCGTAAATTCTCCTTCATTTATTTAACCCTAATCTAAAACCTGGCGAGAAAATCACTCCTCTCGCCAGGCGACTAACCTGTCAGTTTTGCCGCGGCCCCAACCGCCATCGCTGCCACCTCGACCGCCACTGGGCGCCCGTCACTGCGACCCGCAGCCCGCGACCGCCTGCGACCGCGACCCGCTACTTGTTCGTCAGCCTGTCGACAAGCTTGTTGATTTCCCATTCGGTCATGCCTACGTCAGTCAGATACTTGCGAGCTCCGGCTGCGTAATCTGCGCCGTCGAGCGAACCATACGTAGGCACCCCAGCAATGCAGCGAGCGATGTCGTCGAACTTCACGTCAACAACGGCGTCGTAACGAGCCTTATCGTCCTTCTCGTTAATGCCGTAATAGTTGTCGTAGGTAATCATGTAGTCGTCGCGCATCTCGTCGTAGGATGCGCCGCAAAGTGCCTCGAGAAGAGCGCAGACAAAGCCCGTACGATCCTTACCCTCGGTGCAGTGAATAAGGTAGGGGCCCTTATGCAGAATTATCTCGCGCAGACCCGCTACCAGGCGATAAGCATATTGGCCGCCCCGATAATTGGCGTTGAGGTCAAGAGCCGCAACATTCCCTGCGTCATACAGGCTTTTGTGCCACGTAATGTCGTAGTCCGCATTCTGGTAATAGCCCTGGATCTCTTCATTGGTGTCCGCGAGGTCCAAGATAAACTGCACGCCACACCTCTGGGCAAGATCTGCCGCGTAAGGCGCGCGATTGTTCTGGTTATCAATAGGCGACGCCGAGCGATACATCACGCCCTCGGCAAGATTTCCACCCTTCATGGGACGGAAGTTGGCAAAGACCTCGTCACTTGCGTAGTCGGAGCGATTATTGGTGTACGTTGCATCCAGGGCCTTCTGAACCGTTGCGTACTTTTGCTTCTCGTGGAGCGTCACCGTGGCCGTATCTCCAGCCTTCAGACCAGCGGTTTCCCATAGAGGCTCACCATTATTTATGCACACATCGATGTAAGGATAGCCCGGATATGCAACAACCAGGGGCTCGTTGGTTTTGGTGTAATAGCCGTTGTAGTACGGAATATCGGAGAGCTTGTATCCGTTACTAAACGTAACGTCCACGCTGTCGCCGTACTCAAAGCCCAGGTTATTAAAATCGTCGATGGTGATATCCAGGTAGCTGCCACCAAACTTGGGCTCGTGTATTGCCTCGATTTCCCCCGTTGTGATTGACGACTGCGTTGCTTGCTGGGCAGGGTTGTTCTGCAGGAACGGAAACACATTGCACCCTACCAGCGAGAACGAGAGCGCTAACGTCATAAAAACGCTCAAGACCGTCGTAAAACGTTTCTGTAACTTTTGCATTTCTCGCCCCAATTCTGCCGACGTCGCACACCCAACGATCTTACGGTCAAAGGTCCCTGCGCGTCCAATGGCCCGCAGGTCAAAAGACCGTGCACACCCAATGGCAACGCTTATCCAATGGCGCCGCACGTCCAAACCACACCACTTTGACTATACGACTGACGAGAAACCCCACCTGTCCAAACAGATGGGGTTCACATGAACGGTGTCGTTTTATCGGTAGGTGGAGAAGGACGGCGCGGAACAGTTTCGAACAAAAAGGCACCCGATTAACGAGTGCCTTAAGAATGCAAATGTTGAGTGTCTACAGACCAATTCGCTCTTCAAGTGCGCTTTCAATAGCTGCAAGGTCAATGAAGTTATTTAGTACAATGGTGCGCTCTTTAATTCCATCAGGGAAGTTATCAAAGAGCTCATTGGTTGTGACGTAATAATCGCCATCAGCACCCTGAACGCTACCAAGGTCGATAGTCTCAACAACAATATCTTCCCTATTCCTCTTCTGAAGGATGCTCTCAATATTCATTTTGGCAATGATTGAAGATCCAACGCCAAAACCACACACAGCAACAAGTTTCATTATTAACTCCTAAAATTACTGGCTATGCACCAAGTACAAGCATTCTAATAGCCTTGAGCAGATACATTAATGGCATCCATACCAGTGCGTAGTCAATGTTAGACCAGGTAACGCCAGAGCCAAACATAACGCCTGTCAGTGGATAGAACAGGATAGCTGCCGCAGAAGTAATTGCGCCAGTTACCAAGCCTGCTGCAAGAGCACCCTTCCATCCACCAGCCTTGTTACCAAAGACGCCCATGACATTACCGTCAAAGTACATGATGATTGGGCTTGGGAAGACAATAACTGGAGCATGAAGAACAATAGTCAAAATGCAAACAAGAATTGCACCAATTGAAGATCCAAGGAAGCCAAACATTCCGCCCATTGGCGAGAATGGATAGAACGTTGGAGCGTCCAGTGCTGGAACAGCACCAGGAAGGAACTTGTCAGAAATACCCTTAAATGCAGGAACAATAGAACCAACAAACATACGGACACCCTGAAGCAGGATGACGATACCTGCAGAGAAGGTCCAAGCACGAATAACAAGCCACAGAATCCAGTTAGTGGCCTCAGGACCAGTACCAGAGAGAGCCTCGATACCCTCCTGGCCAACAGCAAGACCCATTCCAACAAAGATGATTGGCATCAAGAAGAACAGAACTACGGTGTTGTCCCTAAACATTGAAGCCCACTCAGGAAGCTTTAGCTTATCTGCGTCTTCATCTGGGTTGGAGGAACCAACAAACTTACCAACAAAGTGAGCAACAACAGAACCTACCTGATCCATAAAACCAAGGGTAATTGCATCCTGTGTCCACTCTTTTGCAAGCTTTCTGGTAATTGCTGGAGAAAGCGCATAGTAAAGTGCATTAAGAATAGAGCCAACTGCAATGATCACAACGCTGTCATCGGTGTTCAGGATTCCTGGAAGCGTAATAGCCATGAAGCATGCATGGAAAAGTGCAAGGTGAGCTGTCAGGTAAACATTCTTAAAGTTTTTGTTAGGAACCAACTTAACAATTACCAAGTGGAGCAGGAATGCAAACAGGAAGATTAGTACGGAATTCCTGCTGAAGCCCTCCATGGAGAGAACCATTGCACCGGCCGCATCATTAATAGGAAGAGTACCTGCAACTCCAAGGCTGTTATTTAATGCAGTAACTACTTCAGATAGAGAGCTGAAGATGATTCCTGCGCCAGATGAGAGGACAAGAAGGCCAATGACCGTCTTAACAACACCATCAATTACCTGTGGCAACTTTTTACGTTGAAGTAAAAGTCCCACAAGAGCAAGCAAACCCATAAAAATGGTTTGATTTGTAAAAAGCTGAAATACAAAAACGTTCAAGATGTCCATACTATGCCTCCCCATTAATAACTTTAGATACGTTTAGTGCGTCTTCTTCTGTTCTTGCAGAACGAAGTAAATCAAAATTTGCCTCACTATTGAAGAAAATTACAATCTTCTGAAGAAGCTCAATATGGGACTCGTCATCTTTTGCTGCCAAAATGACAACGATATCCACAGGGTCATTGTGCTTACTGCCAAACTCGATTGGCTGCGCAAGCGTTGCAATTGAAATTGCCGTCTGATGAACTGCGTCACTAGGGCGAGAATGTCCAAGTGCAAGACCAGGAGCCAGAACAATATAAGGTCCAAGCTCGTGTATTGCTGCAATCATCTCTTCAATGTAAACAGGAGTGATTGCGTCACGCTTTACTAGTGGAGTTGCAGCTACTTTAAGAGCATCCTCCCAGTCTTTAGCCTCAACATGAAACTGAAGATCTTCTGGATGAATCTGCAGATGAGAAATACCTTCACTCATACTAGGCTTCCTCTGCTACATATGCATGGCCGCCAAAGCCATTGCGAAGTGCTGCGGTAACCTTATTTGAGAAGTTCGCCTCACCAAGCTTTGAAGCATTTCTCTCAAACAGAGATTGGGCAATTACTGGAACCGGAACATCCTCTGCAAGAGCAGCCTCGACAGTCCACTTTGCCTCGCCAGATGCATCCACAATTCCCTTAAAGTCCTTAAGGTTGGGATGTACTCTGAGCTGTTCTTCAATTAAATCAATTAACCATGAACGAATAACGGAACCGTTCTGCCAGTTGCGAGCAACCTGAGCCAAGTCATAATCAAACGGAGCCTTTTGCATAACAGCAAAACCTTCGCCGATTGCCTCCATCATTCCGTATTCAATTCCGTTGTGAACCATCTTCATAAAGTGTCCAGCACCTGCAGGGCCTACGTAGTCGCAGCCGTTTTTAACAGCAACGGATTCAAAGACATCTTTGAGATACTCGTAAGCGCTCTGATCTCCACCAGCCATCAAGCAAGCGCCATAACGAGCACCCGAGGTACCTCCAGAAGTTCCAAGGTCAAGGAACCTTACTCCAAGGTTAGAAGCCTCTTCTCCATGCCTGATGGAGTCCTTATAGTTTGAGTTACCCGCATCAATAAGGATGTCATCCTTTTCAAGCAGCGGAAGAACCTGAGAAATTGTTGATTCAGTTGCCTCTCCAGAAGGAACCATCATCCAAATAACTCTTGGTGTTTCCAGCGCTTCAACAAGCTCTGCTAAAGACTGAACAGAAGAAATACCGTGCTTCTCTACTTCCTGACGGGCATCGTCGGAAACATCAAAGCCTTTAACTTCTACTCCGTTATCTTTGAGATTCAAGGCAAGGTTAAAGCCCATCTTTCCCAGTCCGACCAATCCAACTTTCATGTTCCTTCTTTCGACGAACTTTCTGTAAGAATTACTATAAAAATAATTTTCTACTAGTCAATATTAAAAAAGAAAAAATTTTTTCTTTTCTTTTAGTGGTAAATTTTTTAAAGTAGAAGGTGTCTTATTTCATCGTTTAGCTTTGATTTGAGGAGAATCTCATGGAGTCTTCATACCGCGTAAGGCTTAAATCGTTTGAGTCTTCGCTTTCTAAAAAAGAAAAAATGATAGCTTCCTATATTTCTTCTCATTCACGCGCGGCTTCGCAAATGACCATTAACGAGATGGCACAGACCCTTGGAATGGCCGATTCCACGATTTTTAAATTCACTAGAAAACTTGGCTATACAGGATTCAAGGATTTTCACAATGCACTGATTTCTGAAGAATTTGATCCTGCAATTTCAATTCATGAAAACATTTCTGACACCTCTTCCCCACTGGGCGTAGCTGTCAGTGTATTTAACTCCTCAATTGACTCCCTCAGTCACACTAAAGAGATGCTTGAGTCCGAAAATCTTGAAGGCGCAGTTAACTTGATTGTCGCCAGCAAAACTGTGTTTCTTTTTGGCCTTGGTGGAAGCAATATTATTGCTGCAGACGCCTATCACAAGCTGCTCAGATCGCCTCTCAACGTAAAATACGCGTCCGATTATCACCTGCAGCTCATGGAAGCTAGTAGAGCAACAAAAGATGACTGTGCAATCATTTTCTCTCACACCGGTAGATGCAAAGAGGCTATTCAGCTTGCTGATTTATTCCAGCAAATTGGCGGTCGTGTGTTAGTCATTACTAGTGATAGAAATTCTCCTCTGGCGAGAAGAGCGGATGTCACGTTACTGACTATCTCAGAGGAAACATCATTTAGATCAGAGTCTCTGGCATCAAGAATTGTTCAGCTGGCTCTCATCGACTCTCTCTATACGTCAGTAATGCTTGCAAATCCACGCAAATCCAAGAATTCACTACAGAGCATTCGCGATGCGATTGAGCTGACGAGATAGCTTTACTAAACTCACTGCACAAACGAATAAGTGTCCCCAATCTAAGGTATCCACAAGGTGCTTTTAGATATCTTTGTCGTGCGTTTATCGATTTCTTATAGCTGTTAAATTCCAAACATCCTATTATTAAAAGGTCTAATCATTCAAATCCTTATCCAAGGGGAATCATGAATAAACAGCAGCTCTCTACTAAAATTTGGTCCGCCGCAAATGTGATGCGTGGAAAAGTAGATGCAAACGATTACAAAGACTATTTACTTGGACTTATCTTCTATAAATATCTTTCAGAAAATGAAGAGAAATTCCTGGTTTCTAACCAACTTCCAGAGTCTGAATTCGAGAGCTTTCTTATTGAAGAAGATGAAAACTCTGTTGGTTATCTTCAGCAAAACATTGGGTATTTCATTTCTTACAAAAACTTATTCTCCACATGGATACAGATGGAAAACGAGTTTTCAGTGGATAATCTTCACACTGCACTGAGCGCGTTTAACCGCTATTTTTCCAAAAACCATAATAAAATTTTTAACAATATCTTTAATGCGCTTGAAACTGGCCTAAGCAAGCTGGGAACAAACACCAGCCAGCAGACAAAAGCATGTTATGACTTAATTCATCTTGTCAATGTAATTCCTGTTGAGAATTACGATGTACTTGGCCATGTTTACGAAGATCTAATTAGAAACTTTGCTGAAACTGCAGGCAAGAAATCTGGTGAGTTTTATACTCCACATGAGGTTTCTCTTCTTATGTCAGAGATTATCGCTACTTCATTTAAAGAAAAAGAAAATATTCAAATTTACGATCCCACATCTGGATCTGGCTCTCTTCTCATTCACATTGGAGAGGCCGCAAAGAGATATGGAATTGAGCCCAACTCCATCCAATACTACGCACAAGAACTTAATCAACAGACATATAACATCACTCGTATGAATCTTGTAATGCGAGATATTTCTCCCTCAAATATCATTACCAGAAACGACGACACTCTCGCAGCAGACTGGCCGTTCTTTGACGAGAACGATCCTGAAAACACTTACGATCCGCTTTACGTGGACGCTGTAGTATCTAACCCTCCTTATTCCGCTAATTGGGATCCGGATAATAAGGAATTAGATCCTCGTTTTGCTGACTACGGTTTAGCTCCTAAATCAACAGCAGATTATGCATTCCTGCTGCACGGACTATATCACCTTAATCCTCAGGGTCTTATGACAATCGTTTTACCACACGGCGTTCTATTCCGTGGAGGTTCCGAAGGACTCATCAGAGAAAGATTGATTGAAAAACGCCAAATTGAAGCAATTATTGGTCTTCCTGCAGACATTTTCTTTGGTACTGGAATTCCAACCATTATTATGGTTTTAAGTAAGCGTGTTAGACATGACGATGGAATCTTAATCATCGACGCATCTAAGAATTTCATAAAAGATGGAAAGAAAAATCGACTTCAAGCATCGGATATCAAGCGTATTTCAGATGCCGTAAAAGAAAGAAAAGATATCGAGAATTTCTGTCGAGTAGTATCTCTCGAAGAAATCCGAGCTAATGACTACAACCTAAATATTCCTCGCTATGTTGACACTTCCACTAAGCCAGAGTCTTGGGATATCTATGCTTCAATGTTTGGTGGAATTCCAGTAAACGAACTTAACGAACTTGATAAATTCTGGAAAGTTTTCCCATCTCTCCAAGCTGATTTATTTGAATCAAATACTGGCTCCACTTTAAACCTTAAAAATGAAAACATCAAAGAAGTAGTAGAGAACAATTCTGACGTTGTCAACTATAAGGAACGCTATAAACAGGCTCTATCTTCTTTTGATTTGTGGCTATCTGAGGAGCTTTTAGAAGAGCCTACTCTTGTGAATCGCTCTACAGAAGAAGATCAAATTGCAAAAGAGCTATTTAATAGGCTTGAGGGAATTCCATTAGTTGACAAATACGATGCTTATCAACAGTTAGATAATGCATGGACCATTATCAATTCTGATTTGGAAGAGATTATTGAAAAGCAATCTTTAGAAATTGCCCGAACTGTTGAGCCTCTTATAGTCGAGAAGAATAAGAAAGAGGTTCAAGAAGGATGGCAAGGAAGAACCATTCCGTTCGAACTTGCTCAGCAAGAACTACTTACTGATGATCTTTTAGCAATTAAATCACTCAATAATCGTCTCGATACCATTTCATCAGAGCTAGATGAGATTTTTGAGTCTCTCACAGAGGAAGAGCGTGCTTCAGAAATTACAAATGACGCCGAAGACAGCTTCAACAAATCTGCATTTAACAAGTATCTGAAGACAGCTGATACATCAGAAGGTACTCTTGGTTCAAAAATTAAAAAAGCAAATAAGCTTGTTACAGAAGAAAAGCAGATTGGCAAACAGATTAAAGAGCTTTCTTCTGAACTTGATAACAAAACAATTGCACTAATCCAGAACCTAACGGATGAACAAATAAAGAATCTTCTTGAAAAAAAGTGGATAACTCCTCTTATGACTTCAATCCTCGCTCTTTCTAATAACGCCATAGAAAATCTGGTTGCTAGCGTAACCTCCTTACACAAGAAATATGACACTTCCCTATTTGATCTTGAAAACGAAATTCAATCTACTGAGCTTGAGCTTTGCGAAAGCTTGGCTCAATTAACAGGAAACGATGCCGATATGCAAGGTATCGCCGAACTTATTTCTCTTCTTGGCGGTGAGAAATAACAATGTCATCTGAAAAATCATTGACACCTCAAATTCGATTCAAGGGATTCACTGAAGCTTGGGAACAGCGTAAGGTTAACGAGTTATGCAAAATTGGAACTGGAAAAAGTAATACTCAGGATAAAGTGTCTAATGGACTTTACCCGTTTTATATAAGATCTGATGTACCTGTTAGAAGCAATAAGTATCTCTATGACTGCGAAGCGGTAATCACGATTGGTGATGGAAATATTGGAAAAGTATTTCATTATGTAAATGGAAAGTTTGATTTACATCAAAGATGCTACAAAATGACGGAATTTCAGGATATTTGGGGAAAATATTTTTACTATTTCTTTTCAACAAAATTCTATAATCGAGCAGTAAAAATGACTGCTAAGGCAACAGTGGATTCAGTTCGGCTTGAAATGATCTCAGAAATGGATGTATCAAAGCCGATACAAATTAACGAACAAAGGAAGATATCAGATTTATTTACAACTATAGACAACCTTATCGCCCTTCACCAGCGTAAGTTAGATGCTCTAAAAAAGATCAAATCAGCACTACTCGAAAAGATGTTTGTATAGAAATTTTGTCTTATTGTTCACATTCCGAGAGAAGGACTCATGGAGCCAGTAATTTTTACTAGCGAAGAAGCATTTGAGAATTCTGTAATAGACAATCTTAGACAGCATGGTTGGGGCCATGAACCAGTACTCAGATACCCCACTGAAGATGACTTAGTAAATAACTGGGCAAATATCCTTTTTAAGAATAACAACGAGATTGATCGTTTAAACGGACAAGAACTGACACGCGGTGAAATGCAGCAGATAATTGATCAGCTTGTTGCGCTAGGTTCCCCTCTTGCAAGAAATGCCTTTATTAATGGCAAGACACTTACTATCAAGCGTGACAATCCAAATGATGTACTTCACTACGGAAAAGAAGTTAGTCTAAAGATCTTTGATCAACAACAGATTGCAGCAGGTCAAAGTGTTTATCAGATTGTCCAACAGCCAAAATTCAACGCTCGAAATAGCATTCTTCCAAATCGACGTGGCGATTTAATGCTTCTCATTAATGGAATGCCCGTCATCCATATTGAGCTCAAGAAATCAAACGTCGCAATAACACAAGCAGTCGATCAGATTAGAAAATACATGCATGAGGGAGTTTTTACCAAGATCTTCTCTCTTGTTCAAATCTTTGTGGCTATGAATCCTGCGGAGACAGTTTATTTTGCCAATCCGGGTACCCCAGATGCATTTAATCCTTCTTTCCAATTCCACTGGGGAGACTTTAACAATAATCCAGTAAATGATTACCGAGAGGTCATTTCCAGCTTACTTTCAATTCCTATGGCTCATCAACTTGTGGGCTTCTATACCATTGCTGACGGCGGGGATGGTGTTCTAAAGGTCATGCGCAGTTATCAGTTCAATGCTGCCCAACAAATTACTTCTGTAGTCAGAAGTCATGATTGGAAAAGAAAGAACCAGCGTGGTGGCTATATTTGGCATACTACAGGCTCTGGAAAAACAATGACCAGTTTCAAATCTGCTCAGTTAATCGCAGACTCCGGAGATGCCGATAAGGTCTTTTTCATTATGGACCGTATTGAGCTTGGAGTTCAGTCTTTAAATGAGTATAGAAACTTTGCTGGAGGAGCTTTAACCGAACAGCAGAGAAAGAAAACTGTCCGAGGAACAGAGGACACTCGTGAACTTCGCAAAGCTTTAACTGATAAAAATTACGACGGTAAATTAATTGTTACCTCTATCCAAAAGATGGATATTCTCTGCAAGGATAAGCATCTAACTGAATACGAGCTTGAATACCTTAAAACACAACGCATTGTTTTTATCATCGATGAGTGTCATCGCTCAACGTTTGGTGACATGTTGTCTAATATCAAAGACGCATTCCCTTATGCATTATTCTTCGGATTCACTGGCACACCAATTCAATTAGAGAATGAAAAGAAAAACAGTACAACAGCTACTTTATTTGGCAATGAGCTCCATCGATACAGTATCGCAGATGGTATTAGAGATGGAAATGTCCTTGGTTTCCATCCATACAAGGTGTCGACTTTCAAAGAAAAGGACTTAAGAGAAAACGTTTGCTTGATGAAAGTCAAAGCAAAGTCTATTGAAGAGATGAGAAGTGACCCAGAAAAAAGCAAGATGTACAACGATCTTTTCTCGTCCCTTCCAATGTGTTCGATTGAAGATGCTGGAGGCAACAAAATTCGTGGAATCGAAGATGAGATTCCTGCGTCTCAATACAACTCTGACAAACATCGCCGTGCTGTGGTCGAAGACGTCCTAGATAACTGGGACAACGTAACTAGTGGTGGCAAATTCCATGCCATGTTGGCCACTTCATCAATTCCAGAAGCAATTGAATACTACCGACTATTTAAAGAACTTAAACCAACGTTAAAAGTCGCTCTACAGGTAGATGCAAATATTGATAACGAAGAGGGCGCAATCTTCAAAGAAGATGGCCTTGTTGAATCTCTATCGGATTACAATCGAATTTATACCAAGAACTTTAAGCTTGGGGAGGATTACGAATTTTATCGTAAAGATGTTGCTGCGCGTTTGTCTCACAAAGACCACTACACAGGTATACAAAACAAACCAGAAGAACAGCTTAACCTTCTAATTGTCGTAAGCCAGATGCTTACCGGATTTGATTCTAAATGGGTTAATACCCTGTTCCTCGATAAGATCTTGGTTTACGAAAACATTATCCAAGCATTCTCTCGTACAAACAGGCTCTTTAACATTCATGAGAAACCTTTTGGAACAATTCGTTATTATCGCAAGCCTAATACAATGGAGAAGAACATTGAGCAGGCCTTTGACCTATATTCAGGAAATCGTCCTAAGGGCTTGTTTGTTGATAATCTTGATGTCAATCTAAGCGGAATGGATCAAAAATACCTAGAAATCCAATCCATATTTGAAACAAGTGGTATTCCAGACTTTGGTCATCTTCCAGAAAGTATCGAAGTGAAAGGTAAGTTCGCAAAGACTTTTAGAGAGTTTTGTAACTATCTAGAAGCTGCAAAAATTCAAGGTTTTAGGTGGGATAAATTGCTTCCTTCTGATTATGGTTACAGCAGTGACAAATCTCTCGCCTGTGACGAACAAACTTATCTTAAGCTTGTACAACGTTATAAAGAACTCTCTCAGCGTACAGATAACGGCAAAACTCCAGACTATCCTTTTGATATTGATGCTTATATAACCGAAATACGTACAGAAGATATTGACTCCGGTTACATGGATTTTCATTTTAATAAATGGCTTCTTGCTCGAGAAAAAGGCGTTGAAGAAGATCGTGCGCTGCAAGAGCTTCATCAAGCTTACTCATCTCTTAGCCAAGAAGACCAAAAGTATGCTGATGTGTTTATTTCTGATATTCAATCAGGATCAATTAATGTTGAGCCTGGTAAATCATTCCGTGAATATGTAACAGAATATAGACAGAGTGCAGAGAATCAGCAGCTGAATCAATTTTGTGACCGCTATGGAATTGATAAAAAAATACTTGTACAAATTTTGAACAGTAAAACTTCTCAATTTGGCATCGATGAGTTTGGTCGCTTTAGGAAACTAAAGGAGTCCGCTGACTTTACTAAAACAAAGGCATATTTTGAAGATAAATTAGGTCATGAGCTTAGTCCAATTCATGTAAATATGAATCTCGATAGAGAATTACGTGCATTTATTAAAGATGGTGTTATGAATTAGTTCTTAGTTCCCAAGCAGATGAATCCCATCTGCTTGGGAACAGCGTAAAGTTTTTGAAATTGCTAATCGTTTAGATAACTTAAGAGTCCCAGTAGCATCAAACCTTAGAATTCCAGGAAACACTCCTTATTATGGAGCTAACGGTATCCAAGATTATGTCTCTGGATTTACTCATAACGGAGAGTTTGTTTTAGTTGCTGAAGACGGAGCAAATGATTTAAAAAATTACCCTGTTCAATATGTTTCCGGAAAGATATGGGTAAATAATCATGCTCATGTACTACAGGGACTTGAGCGCGTTATTGATAATAGGTTCCTATCTTTTTCATTGGTTCATTGTGATATTGAAGTGCTTCTTGTGGGTGGAGGTCGTTCTAAACTTAATGCAAATACTTTAATGAATGA
>ERZ772920.1075-NODE-1075-length-14536-cov-14.909675_pt1 | contig 14536 bp, 9 predicted proteins | sample MGYA00511469_ERZ772920 | MGnify/ENA primary metagenome ERZ772920 (study PRJEB29015, sample SAMEA2738069) | human oral metagenome | biome: human oral; feature: human-associated habitat; material: saliva | place: China | collected 2216 ... | reverse complement strand
TCGGGAACGTTAATCTGTACGGGCGAGTCTGAGCCCAAAATGTTTTCAGCCATAAGGGCTATTTTCTCATATTCACGGCATTCTCTCAGCTTTCAGCGCCGGCCGTGCGCCGAGGATGTGGTGAGTCACGGCCTCGATGGCCGTTTGCGGGGTGCTTCGAGGGGTTGTCAGGGGCGTTCGTAGCGGGTGATGGCTTCTTTGAGGCGGCGCAGAAGCTGGTCGTATCGCGGGGCGAAACGTGCGCGACGCAGGGCAACGGCGGGTCCGCGGGAGTGAATGAGCTCATCCCAGGAGACGGGGTCCAGGTAGGTCTGCCCCAGGAGTAGGTGTACCTCGACGGGGTAGGGGGTCCCTGTGGATGCTCGGTGCGCGGCGGCTCGCCGCTGCAATTCTCGGCGGCGGGTTCGGAGGTTGGCGATGCGGTGGCGTTGAGATTTCACGGTGGTGCGGTGGATAGGGGACGGGGGAGAGGGCTCGGATGCGCTACGCGGAAATGCTGCAGGAATAAGTCATTAATACCCGAAGATAAATGTGTTCCGCGGATCATTTCAACACGTGACCGGACCCTATGCAGGCATCATTCGGGGGCGTAGACTGAAATAGTACCAATCCTGAGGAGGCATTGATGAGTACGTTTAGTTTCTTTGGTTTGGGCGCTTTCGAGACCGCCGTTCTACTGATTCAGGTGGTGCTGGTAGCGGCATGCATCGGGCACCTTAGCTTGCGAAGCGGCTATGGGGAGGCGCGCATGCGCTTCGTTCTTCCCATTATCGCTTTCGTGCCGGGTGCCGCGATTCTCTATCTCATGTCTGCACGCGAGGGTACGGTTCCCCCGGACACCGTGAAGACCGGTAGTAGCTCGCCCGTGTACTTTGAGCACCGCCTCGGCTACCGCGATGGTGGCCGTAGCCGCTGGGGTCTTCCTCGTCGCCGCAAGTAATCGGGGGGAAACGAGGTTCTTTTGAGCCGTGAAAACCGAAAAAACCAAAAATGTATGCCCGGTGTGTTTCGTTGTAGAGCACGACCGGGCATCGTTTTATTAGGATAAAGATATGACTAAGAACACTTACATTCCCCCATCTCCCTTTCGATCCTGGGCCGGGGACGGCAAAGTAGCCGTGGTGACCGGCGCATCCAGCGGAATTGGTCGAGCTACCGTGCATCAGCTGGTTGCCACCGGGTGGACGGTGTACGCTCTGGCTCGCCGCACCGACCGTCTTTACACCCTGCAGCAGGAGACCGGGGCGCATCCGGTCACCTGCGATGTAACCAACGAGACCGCCGTTGCTTTTGCCGCCGAGCAGATCCTGGGTGAGCAGGGAACCGTCGACGCCCTGGTCAATATTGCCGGGGGAGCCATCGGCCTGGATCCCGTCTCGGAGGGCAAGCCCGAAGATTACCTGCAGATGTACCGCATGAACGTGCTGGGAATCCTGAATACGGTCCGCGCCTTCAGTGGGGCACTGCGCCAGAATGGTCACGGCACGATTCTGAATCTGACCTCCACCGCTGCCGAGCATGGGTACGAGGGCGGCGCCGGGTATAACGCCGCAAAGTTTGGCGCTCGCGGCCTGACCGAGGCGCTCCGCCTGGAGGAGGCGGAACATAACGTGCGCGTCATCGAGATTTGCCCCGGCATGGTGCACACCGAAGAGTTCTCCCTGAACCGCCTGGGTTCGCAGGAGGCCGCCGACCGCGTGTATGAGGGCGTACCGAATCCGCTTACCGCCGAGGACGTAGCGCAGACCGTAACCTTTGCGCTCAATGTTCCGCACCACGTTAACCTGGACCGCGTTACCCTGCGCCCGGTGGCTCAGGCCAGCCAATTCAAGGTGATTCGCGCCGAGGGGTAGCGTGCCATCGGCCCTCTCTGTAACCCCTCATTGAGAAGTTCTGCGGATAATACGCACATAACCCCGTTTGGGGGATGGGTGAAAGCTCACTCCCCGAAGCGGGGTTTTCTCAGGTAGTTATAAGGTTTTTCCTCACGGAATAATGCATAGGTTTGTTAAACGTCAGTAAAAGGGAAGTTTAAGAATCGTCATATCCTGATACGAAGAACCTGAGTAAGCAAATTGGTATGTATGCAACCTCTTTATAGGGGAGTGTTTTATAACGATTTGATAACACTTGAATAGAGGATGCGATAGGGTGCCGGTAAGAACAGGGGCGAATGTTAGCCTTTTAGCATCACACCCATATTGAACACCCGATGGCCTTCGATGAGGGGGGCGCATATTCCCGGGGTTCACCACCGATGATTCAGAGATCGAGGAACAATGTCGAAGACTACCCGTCGCGTCTACAAGATTGCAGCAGCGGCAGCCTTTACCGCAGGCTCCGTTGCCGCTATTCCGGCAACCTTTGCGGCTGAGGCTCCCGCAGACCAGAGCGGTACGACTGTTGCCGTCACGCAGCACCCCAACGGCGAGGTAAACGTAGAGGTTACTGCTCCGGCCCCGGCTTCTACCGAAGCACCGAAGGTTGAGGCCCCGGCGCCGGCTGCTACCGAGGCTCCGAAGACTGAAGCACCCAAGGCTGAGGCCCCGGCCCCGGCTGCTACCGAGGCACCGAAGACCGAGGCACCGAAGGCTGAGGCCCCGGCCCCCGCTGCTACCGAAGCACCCAAGGCTGAGACCCCTGCTGCCGCTGAGGCTCCGAAGACTGAAGCACCCAAGGCTGAGGCTCCGGCCCCGGCTGCTACCGAGGCACCGAAGGCTGAAGCACCGGCCCCCGCTGCTACCGAGGCACCGAAGACCGAGGAAACCCCGAAGGCAGAGGCCCCGGCCCCTGCTGCTACCGAGGCACCGAAGACCGAGGAAACCCCGAAGGCAGATCCCAAGACCGAGCAGGCCGATCCCGCCATCGAGATTGAGGAAACCGACTTCCCCACAGACGCCACCATCAATACCATTACGGTTCGTGCATCCGGTTTCCAGGGGGCCAAGGTGGGTGCCTCTGTTAACGTGAGCATCTACGCTCTGGACGCTGACCAGCAGATTACCGGTGAACCGATTGCAACCATCACCGTTGACGCTGGACAGATCAAGGACGGCTCATTCAACGCTTCCCTCAGCGTTCCCGCAGCCCAGCTTCCCGCCGGCGCATCCTACGCTCTGGTTGCTGTCAGCAACCCCCAGGCTCAGCCCGCCGAGAAGCTGGTGGCTCTTTCCTCCTTCAAGGTAACCGAGACTACCACTCCGCGTGCTCAGACCCCCAAGGCTGATGAGACCCCCGCCCCCGAGACTCCCGCCCCGGAAACCCCCAAGGCAGACGAGACTCCGGCTCCCGAGACTCCGGCTCCCGAAACCCCCAAGGCTGATGAGACTCCCGCCCCCGAGACTCCGGCTCCCGAAACCCCCAAGGCAGAGACTCCCAAGGCTGACGAGACTCCGGCTCCCGAAACCCCGGCAGCCCCTGAACCTCAGAACGCAACCCTCACCACCGAGAGCGCAAGCCTGGACCCGAACGACGAGTACAACGTGGTGACTGTCAACGGCGCGGGATTCACCCACGAATCTGCTTCCCGCGGCGTGCAGGTGGCTATCTACCGCCTGGATGCCGACGGCAACATCACCGGTGAGGCTCTGGCCGTTCAGGATGTGCCCGCATCCGAGATTATGGAGGGCACCTTCACCACTAAGCTTTCCGTGCGTGCCGATCGTCTGCTGCCCGGCTACGTGTACGCGCTCGTGGCTACCAGCGACCCGAACGGCCTGGTACATCAGGTGGCTGTCACCACCGCCTCCGTGAGCGATGCGGACCACCCGGCCCCCACGGTGCCCGCGGCAAGCAACGACGATAACACCACCGTTCGCGATAACGGCGACGGCACCACCAGCGTCTTCACCGCGGAAATGAGCGAGGACGGTTCCGTGACCGTGACCGAGACTCGCGTTCCCTCCTCGCAGGCCCCCAAGGCCAAGGTTGGTAACACCCCGGTGACCGCTTCTTCCCAGAGCGGCCACACCGTGAGCGCTCGCGATACCGCCGGCCGCACCACTTCGGATAGCTCTTCGAAGCCGCAGCTGGCTCACACCGGCGCTGAAGGTGTCGCAGGTATTGCCGGTGTCGGCGCCGCAGCGCTGATCGCCGGTGCTGCGCTGATGCTTCTGCGTCGCCGCAGCCTCTAGGGTTGATCCTTTCGCGTAACGCCGTATGAAACGTCCTCGCGGTTTCCTCGGGATTAAAATAATCTCGGGAGACCGCGAGGACGTTTCTGTGTGTTCAGAATAGTGAGGGCGCACGATGCGGCGCTCCACGGAACGTTGTAGCCGCAATGGATGGACAGACCGGTGTCGATTTGTTCATGACAGGGTTCCCGCGCTCGCGGGGTGGGGGTTTATCGGTTCCGAGCGTCCCGGAAGTGAAAGCCTCGAATTTCGAGGGGCCCGGATAACCCCGTCGAAGAATTTGCTGTAGCCCGCCTCCATTGATTTTGAGCACGCGGCCGCAATGGGTGTCGCGGCCCTGACCGTGGGAGGCGCCTTCCGCCATATTGGCGTGGGTGAGGGCGATACGGTGGTCATCTCCGCGGCTTCGGGCGGAATTGGGTCCGTCGCCGTGCAGTATGCCGTGGCTCGCGGTGCACGCGTCATTGGCATTGCAGGGGCCGCGAATGCCGAGTTTATCAGGTCGTTGGGGGCCATGCCGGTTGCTTATGGCGAGGGCGTGAGGGAACGAGTGCTCAAGGCGGCCGAGGGTCGCGTGACAAAGTTCCTGGACTGCTACGGTGATGACTACGTGACCCTAGCCTTTTCGCTGGGGTTGAAGGGCAAGGACATTGGAACCCTCGTTCCCTCGCCCAAGGTCATGATTAGGGGAGCACAGTTTACGGGCCCCCGCCATTCGGAACACGGGGACTTCGAGACCCTAGCCGAGCTGGTCGCCAATGGGAAGGTGTTAATTCGCTTGGATCGCGTGTACGGGTTCACGATTGAGGATGTCCGTGCGGCCTACCGCGATTTGCAGGCCGGTCACACGCGTGGCAAGAGGGTCATTCGCATCGCCGGTGAATAGGGGATTGGCGCTACTGACTGATGCGAGACCTCAAAAACCTTACACCCGAAAGAAAATAACTATATGTGCATAAATGTGCACATATAGCACTGCAGAGTCTACCTATTTACGTTCGCTTTAAACCCTCACCTTGAAGGGAGGGTTGAGGTATTTTACCTAGTCGATATGTTTTGCGGATGATTAGTGGGGGAGATCTGGGCAAAAAACCCGTTTTGTGGTTCATTGCATAAAAAAATAGTTGGCTCGTAAAGCGTATTGGGCCTCAAGAGGCTTTTTCTATTGATAGTGTGGAACTACCGATAAATAGAGCGATTCCCCTCGCGCAGACTTCCACCTCAGATGGAGATTGAGAGTTTTACCTCTCGGAACCCATCGCCCATGCCGAGGAGACCCCTATCGCAAGGCTACCAACCTCGCGAAGGAACCAACCGTACATCTTCCCGCCGGGAATTGAGGCGTCGTTGTCGCGTAAAGGGTATCGTTCACACTCACAGAAAAGGTGTGTTTCATGCCCGATCCCGCTCACTCAAAGACCCGAGCAACGGCCGCCATTGCGGCCTCCGTTCTGACCGCCGGCACCGGTGCGGCCCAGGCCGCGATTCCAGTGCACAATGCGGGCGGCCTTTCCTCCTCTAACGTTCAGCAGAACCGCGCCCAGCGTTCTGACCGCGATGTGCGCCCCTCGGTGCAGGTCGAACAGGGTGCTGCCATCAACCCCGCGCGTTCCCAGAGCATCACCGTTAGCGGTAGTGGTTTTCTGGGCGAGGACGTTGAGAAGCATGGCATCGCCGTGTACGTCAGTGAGTACCGCAAGTACCCCCTGGCTGCCCTGAGCCGTGCCCGCGCGGTGACCATGACCCTCGTCCCCGTCTCCGATGTGCACGAGGGTAGCTTTAGCACCCAGCTCACCCTGCCTGCGGGAATCCTCGACCCCAACCAGCAGTACGTGGTGGCAACCGCCGTCGTCAACCCCGATCTCGGCTATTCCGTCGAAGACACCTCCTACAATTCATGGACGCCCCTGGAGGTGCAGCCTGCGGATACTCAGGATGAGCCGCTCAACGCCCAGATCCTGTCGGGTCAGTTGGAAATTCCGCAGGAGCAGAACCTGATCGTCTACAAGGCCACCGGCCTGGGCGATGCGCAGGCCTTCGAGATCATGACCTCGATTTACGCCGTTGATGAGCAGGGCAATCGCCACGTACTGGCTGCCTCCCCGGCACGAGCCGATGTTGTCAACGGCACGCTTCTGGACGGCATCGAGGTACCCGGTGCGCGCCTAGCCGTTCTGCAGGATGTGCATCCCGATCTGCGCTACGTGCTGAACGTTGAAATCGCCCCTTCGGCTTCCCGAGGCCTAGCAGCTCAGAGCGTCGAGATTCCCTTCACCAATGGCTGGAGCGTTGCTGAGACTGCAGCCGCTGAGCCTGCCGACGAAGAGGTTGAAGAGGTTGAAACGCAGGCGGAAGAGACCCCGGCGGCCCCTCGCCCCGCGACCTCCGAGCCGGAAGCTTCTGAGGCTTCCATTGTTCCCGCTGAGGAACAGGACCCCGTGCTCCCGGAAACCGACCCTCGACGCCACTACGACCTGCCGCGTAACACTCGATTCGACCGGGTGCGCGACGCCTCGGCGGATCGCGCGGGGGAGCATGAGTCAGTCGAATCGACGAATCATTCATCCGTGGCCGTGGGTGCTCGCCTGCGCGTGGAAGAGACCGCAGTCCCCGAGAATGACTCGGAAAAGACGCTCACTTTCACCGGTGAAGGTCTCGAGGGTTCCGGTCCCGTGGCCCTGCAGGTGCACGCGCTGGATTCTAACGGCCGAACCGCCGGTGAGGCCATTGCCTCCGGGGACGCTCGTGTGGAGGATGGTTCCTTCTCCGCGCAGCTTCAGGTGCCGGGCAACGCCCTGAAGCCGGGTACGACCTACCGTGTAAGCGCAGTCTACGAGGATTCCCGAGGAACCGTGCAGATCGTGACCGGCGGCTTCACAGTGGAGCGTGACGGCGTGGATGCTTCGCGTCCGTCCGAGTCTCTGCCAGCCGAGCAGACCGAAGCGCCGGCAACTGAGGAGCCGAGCTACGGTGACTCTGCTGCTGAAAAGCCGGCGGAGGAGAAGCCCTCGGCTACTCCCTCCGATAGCGCCCCGGCACCGGCCGAAGAGTCGAAGGAGTCCGCTCCTGTGGCTGTCGCATCCGAGGCTCCTGTATCCTATGAGTCGGCTTCGCCCAAATCTGCTCCGGTTACCGAGGGTGCTACCGGCGGCGCTACCGACCGTGCCGGACAAAAGCCTCAGAAGGCTACGGCTTCGGCCTCCAAGGGTGAGCGTGAGCAGCTGGCTGCAACGGGTACCTCCGGGATGCTGACGATCAGCGCGGTAGGGTCGCTCTCTCTGGTTGCGGGAGCCTTCCTGACCCGCCGTGGCCGCCGTGATGTGCAACTCACTTCCCGGTCCTAAAAAGCTGATAAATACCCTCTCACAAGCCATAACGTGAGATAAGACGAGGGGATGCTTCTTTGTAACAAAAGAGGCGTCCCCTCGTCTTTAACTTTTTCTAAGGTTATACCTATAATTTAGAGTGCATTGACCGGCGGTACTGCCACTCTCTATGCCCCGCCCTCGCGGAGCAAAACGCGTTCTAAAACGCACATGGTCACCGATAAGAGAGGCCGCCTCCCCGCTCTCACTTCCGAACTTCTGAGCGTGGGGGATTGCACAACCTATCGCTCACTTACTCACTCACGAAAAAGGTGACCATGTTTACCACGCAGCGAACTGCTCGCGGCGCGGCCCTCGTAGCATCTGCAGCCCTCGGGCTGGGAGGTGCGCTGGCCCCTGCAACCTTGGCCCCCGCTTCCTTCGTATCATCCGCCCATGCACAGCCGCATGGTGCGACTCCCTCTGCGAAGACTCCTGAACCCCACGCTACGAACGTTGATGTTTTCATCATGGATTTGCTAGGCCAGAGTGAGGATTACATCCTGATTGGTCTGGGCGGGGTGAAGTCTCTCGATCACGTGCAGGTGCGCCTTGTGGCAGTTACCGTGGAGGGTCTGGAAGTTGCCTCGATGGTGGTCCCCGCCTCGCAGCTGACCGTGTCGAAGAATGATGACGGCTACCTCGATGTGAGTATTCACCAGCGCCTGAATATCGAACAGGCCTATATGGTGGAGGTTACCGACCTTCAGACCGGCAACTCCTCTTTCGTTGAGCTGCGTCCCGAATACGGCGAGAGCGTTGAAGGTCTTCTCGCCTCACGTCAGAATCTTTTTTTCCCCGATACCCCGGGTGTGCAGCGTGCACCCATCGATGCGGTGAGCCCTACTCCCCATCCTGTGCCGAATCCCGAGCCTTCGAAGGATGAGCGAGAGGACCGTCCGCAGCCCACGGCCGCTCCGGCCCCGGCTCCGGTTACCTCGGAGAGTGCCTCGCCGACCCCCTCCGCTGCTACATCTGAGAACCCCGGTAATGTGGGGGAGCCCCGTAGTTCCGAATCTACCACCGACGTTTCTGATACGCCCAAGCCCGAGGGCGACCGTATCCTGGTGCATAACCGCTCCTCGAATCAGATTCCCGCGGAAACCCGTGAGGCCATTCTTGAGATTTCCACCGCGGAGCTGCGAGGCTCAAGCGATCTTCAGACGATTCGCACGCGCGTCAAGAACGTGGGGGAGAGCTCCCTGGGCTATGACGTCATGGTCTTCGAGATGCCTGCCGACGGGGGAGCCGTCGGCGCACCCCTGGCCACGACCCACGTGAGCCCCGATCAGGTCAGGGACGGCGCGTTCTCGGCTGATTTGAAGGTCCCCGGAACTTCACTCATTGGCGGTAAGCGGTACCGGGTGGTGGCGGTGGGGGGAGAGTCTCCCGATGAGCTGAGGCTCGTGGCAACCTCTGCCTTCAGCGTGAGCATTATTCAGCGTGCAAGTTCGGCGGATTCAACTGCAGACGCCAACAATCAGCCTAGGCGCACTGTGGTTCATTCTTCGAGTGAGCAGCTGCCGGCAGATATCTCCTCACCGAGTGATGCTTCACCCTCTGCGGTTGAATCTTCGTCGGCTCGAGGAATCGCTGGGGAAACGGTCCCCCATATTCCTTCGACAGATGTCGCTCTGAATCATGTCGCTCATGCCCATGCCTCGGCTGCGCGGGCAACCCCGCAGGCTCATGCGGTCACGAGTAACCCCGTTACCGCATCGAATGTCACCCCGGTTATGTCGGGATACGCAGCCTTTATTGGCGGACACACCATCGTGAATCTGATGGGGTATCAGGTGTCAGCGGGAAGCGCTGAGAGCGTTGCCCCTGCTGCACGGGAAGGTTCTCGCCTGAGCTCCGACGGGTTCTATACGCGAAGCACGAAAGCTCGCGGTGGTTCCGATTCTCAGAAACTGGAGGCAAGCGCTTCGGAAGATGTACCCCTGCCGGAGGGTACCGTGCCGCTGGGAATTGCGCTGGCCGGTTCGGTTGTCTTCGTGGGTAGCGCCGTGGTGGTGAACCGGTATCGTCGTCGGGCGGAGGCCTCTGCTGAAGCGGCGGCAACTGAGACGATGGACGCGAACGCATAGGCGCGGGGGAGCAGAGAATTTACCTCGAAGGGCGCCCCGTGGCGGTGATGCGCAGCATCACTGACCGCGGGGCGTCTTTGCATTATGTGAGATGTGTGTCGCATTATGCAATGGGTTTTTATCAAATCTTGTATGGCGTGTAAATGATTTTGATGGTTTATAAGAGGTGGATTTGTGGGCCCCCGGCGCGAATGTTTATACGTTATAACACCGTGAATGGCCTGTGTTCAGGGCTTGGGTTGGACACTATATGTCGTGCACCTGGGCTTTTATGGCGATTGAAATAATTGTTTGCGGGATATTCGACCTTCCCTCTAAACATTCGTATTTTTCGATAACGATGTTTTTAGGGGTGGTCATACAGTGTTTTACTCTGAGGTGCATATACTGCCTAACAATAAGCACGCAAATGCAATGAATTTAAAATCTTAATACTCGTGTTAGGCTGGGATGTAACCGATGTACCGGCACGCATAATTATTGCGTTAGAGGGGCTTGTGGTGAGCTACTCCTTATCAGCAGGTTGTGCGTCCGCTTCGATTGAAATGGCACTATCATGATCACTCAACGACCTCGAACTTTCCGCGCCCTGACGCTTTCCGTTTTAGCAACTACGGGTGTGTTTGTGTTACCCAATGCTTCCGCGGTGGAGGGAACCGGTTTTTCTGTCGATCAGCAGTGTATTATTACTATTCTCAATTCGGAGAATCCTCAGAATTGTCCCTCGCAAGATTTCAACCTTGAACTCGATACGCTTGAGGTTCTAATTCATTCTGTGGAACAGAACCGGGTGACCCTCAATCTGCAACCTCTCTACGAAGAGAAGTACATCAATGATTCGAGCCGCTATCTCGTGGCCGTTCAGTACTACACCGTCTCCGGTAAAGCATCCGGAGAGGTAGTCACCTATACTCCCCAGCAGCTGAGCGCAGTGAAAGCCCAGGATGGCTCTACCCTTCTGACGCTCACGCTACCGAGTACGCCGAAGGAAGGCTACTACACCATCTCCGTCCTCGACATGGACAGCTTCGATGAGGGATACGGGGAGTTCAAAATTGCTGCCGGTTCGCTTATTCCCCATATCGTTCCTGCCGGTGATGGGGACGTCGACAGTGACTCGTCGGGAATCCGTCTTGACGACGAAACGCAGAATATCCTGGCTAAAGCGCGTGAAGAGGCCCGTCATCCGCAGCCCTCGATTTCGCTCACCCCGAAAGCAGCAGGCGGCCTGGAGCGCGGTACTCAGATCGTGAGCGAGGTACCCGGAGGCCTGACCGCCTCCCGAGACAACGCGAACCTGAACGCTCCAACGCTGAACGTTCGCTACGCCGAGCTGCGTTCTGACGCAGAGACGAAGCCCGTGACCGTTGTCGGAAAGAACCTGCCCGCCCGAGAGAACGGGTACGACCTGATGGTCCTTGAGACCGATATGCAGGGTAATCCCCGAGGCGATGCCGTCTCGTACACGCACGTGGACGCTGCACACATCACCGGAGGAGAACTCGAGGTGGCTGTTGGCGTTCCGGGGTCGCTTCTCAAGACCGATTCGGTCTATACCGCGTACCTGGTGTACGTCGATGAGCAGAACAACGACACCGCTGTGGCCTCGGTTCGGTTTAAGGTGAGTGCCGGGAAATCGCAGGATACCGCGGAATCCTCCGCCACTCGCCGCGATGAAACGGGCGCTACTTCAACGTCCACTACCGCGAATAGCGATAACTCCGCGAGCGCCTCCTCTCATGCTTCTTCTAATGCAGCCGACGGTAGCTCGAACGCTTCCCGTTCTAGCGGGGCCGATTCCACCGCAACCCGTGAGAGCCAGGCGCGTGCCGAGCGCCGTCAGCAGGGGCTTCAGGCTCTGGCGCAAGCGCGCACTATGGCGCCCCAGACCAATGCATCCGCCGGGCAGTCACCCCTGACCTCGGCATACGCCGCGGGGTCCGATACCGCAACGCCTAATGGGGAGGACGGCGCCTCCGTAAAGAGCGGATCGGCATCTGCCGCGCAGCCCGTGACCCCTACCGATGGCGCCAAGGGACTAACCCCCATCCGTCAGACGGAGGGTAATTCCCGTTCCGCTGAGGTTAACGCCCCTATCTCTCAGGTGCACTCCGGATCGACCGCGGGGCAGCAGGAAGGCGTGAAAGCGGCGTCCTCTTCGGAACACGTTATGGAGGAAGCCTCTGACTATAGGGTGACCTTCTGGACCGTAGGACTGGTGGGATTGGGCCTGGTGACGGGCGCCGTATGGATGGCCATTCGGAGGAATGCCTTCTCCCTGTCTCGGGTGTTCCGCCGGTAAGCATCTACGGGACTTGTTGACTCCCCGAGCGTAAAGACAGCGTTTAGGGGAGTCAAAATACCCTTGAGTGAATAAACCTCGGAGTTCATGGTAGGGTTGAGGAAGCCGATATATAGACGTGGACTCCTCCTTACCCTGACCCCACATCTCAGTGGTCGTATGGCGTGGATGCCACCGGATAGATACTCTGTCCAGGGCTCGGTCGATTACCCGGTGTGGGATTGGAAGAATAATCGGGGGTTGGAGCACCTCGTTAAACACCACGAAAAGACACATTGCATGAGCACATTATCTATAAAACGCCGTGTAGTTGCCGTTGCGACCCTTGCTGCGGGACTGCAGAGTGGGGTGCTTGCCCCATCCATGGCCGTCGATACTGTTGCCGACCCTACGCCCTCTTTACACGATGTCGCTGGAGTAGGCGACTCGGACGCCCCCATAACGCAACGTCGCGAGGGGGAGGCGAACGTCGACTTCGATGACCCTAACGAGGGCGATATTAACCTGACCATTCACCGTGAGAACGGTGCTGCCCTGCTCGTTTGGTCGGGTTTTCCTCAGGGAATATCTGCCGAGAGCGTGCTGGTAGAAGTTACTTCGTGCACGTCGACGGAGGAATGCACCCACCGTTCTGTCTCCCCGACCGAAGGGGGTTCCCCCGGGGAAGTAGCGCTTCTGCTTGATTTGCCCGCTGAGGGAACGTTCTACGCCATCACCCTGACGGATGCGGCCTACGGTATCACACGCGTAGATTTTCTGACGCGAGATCGCGACACCCTGGTGGAGGTTCCCTCCGATCCTCGGTATTCTACTCAGCCGGGAGTTACCCCGCCCCACGGTGAGGATGCGTCCTCGAAGGGCCCCTCGGCAACCGACTCCACACCGGTAGAGAAGAAAGACACCCCGGAGTCTCCCTCGCCGCAGCCCAGCCCCACGCATATTCCTTCTACCGTAGCCCCCACTCCTCAGCCGGTGGTGACCCAGTCCCCGAACGTCACAAAGGAACCGGAGCATATTCAGCTGATTAGCTCCGAAAAGATCGAGGCTCAGGCAAGTAGGCAGAATCACCGAGACGGTCCTCGCCTGACAATCCAGAACTCCCAGGTTAACTCGAGCGATTCGGTAAAGCCCGTTACGGTGCGCGGAAAGAACTTTGCAACGAATGACAACGGGTATGACCTGATGCTCATGGAGCTCGACAGTGATGGGCATACGGTGGGTGACGCCCTAGCTATTGTGAGGGTGAACCCTTCGGACCTCTCCTCCGGAAGCTTTGAGGCGGTGCTGGGTGTACCCGGCGCCTCCCTGCAGACCGGTCGCACCTACTTGGTAGTGGCAATAGACGCCACCAGCGGTGGAGATGTCCAGGTCAGCACGGTACGCTTCACCGTTTCTCGGGGGAGTAGCGCTACCGGAAATTCCCAGGGTGAAAGCGGCGACACCTCCACTGATGATTCCTCGGATTCTTCATCCTCCGCAGTGGCTGGCACCTCTTCTGCGGCCCCCTCAACGGCCTCGAGCGGTGAGGAGCAGAATGCCGTGAAAGTGGCTGGTGACGGGAATAAGACGAAGACCCGAGGCATACGTTCTGCAACTGCCTTGGCCGGGGACCGGAAGGACCCCACCATCTCTGTCGAAGAGGGGACGGAGGCCGTTGCTCGCCCCGCTGCCTCTTCTTCATCTGCGCTAGGCTACCGCACACGCGATGCACAGGACGAGCAGGCTACCGCTCGTACGAGCGCGCCCGCAGAAACCGAGCCCGCTACCCAATCGCGACGGTCTTCGACGCTGGATGGTTCTCCCTCGCAGGTTCGTACTGAGCACAGGGCGCCGGATGGCGTGAAGGCAACGGAGGCGCAGATTACCCGCAATACGGGTAAGAGCTCGCCTCTTCTGCCGATTTTGGTAACTTTGGGTGGCGGTCTAATTCTTGGTGCCCTGGGTGTGTCGCGTGTGCACACTCCGAAGAAGGATTAGTTGTCTAGAGGCCGGGGGAGTGGCGGCCCCCGGTACTTATTGCGGCATGCTGGCGTGGGGTAGTTGTATCCCCGTCAGTGTGCTGCGAGGTGTTCTGTCATAAAACGCTTTCTTGGAATCTGATGTTGAGAAATACTCACACTGTCGATATAGTAAGCCTGTCCTAACAATGTCGATAGTATGGATACACACCAATGAAGATTTTCACATCTGGCACCCGCTTCTCCAAGGGAGCCTGCGCCCTCGCCGTTGCTGGCGCTGTCACTCTGCCCCTGGCACCCGTTCTCGCCGAGAACATTAATATCGCCGCCCAGAACGTTGCCGCACAGAACGTCGCAGCAGGCGACCAAGCAACCGCTGGCGCGTCCTTCGGTTGGGGCGTGCGCGCCTCCTTCCTGTCCTACAACGGTATGCCCCGCGAAATGACCGACGGCGCAGCCTGGGACGCAACCGCAAAGCAGTTCACCTTCACCCCGACCTCCACCACCGTCTCTGAAGACGGCAAGCAGGTCACCCTGCAGGCTGCCGGCCGCCTCTGGTTCACCGGCCACTGCGCAGAAGGTCAGGACCCCGAAACCGGCTGCGCCCTGAACCTCACCTTCTCCAACCCCCGCGTGGAACTGAACCTCGCTGACGGCACCGGCTCCCTCTACATGACCGTGCGCACCA
>ERZ772920.1073-NODE-1073-length-14554-cov-4.007242_pt1 | contig 14554 bp, 15 predicted proteins | sample MGYA00511469_ERZ772920 | MGnify/ENA primary metagenome ERZ772920 (study PRJEB29015, sample SAMEA2738069) | human oral metagenome | biome: human oral; feature: human-associated habitat; material: saliva | place: China | collected 2216 ... | reverse complement strand
TGGTATTTTTCGCGATCTACATTTTCCCACCATTGTTGATATTGCGGCAGTTTTACCTGTGAACGATCCGCTCGATAACAATGCCAATCAAGACTAACTTGTAACCGTCTTCGGTTCAAAATAACAGATAAAATCACCGCTGAATTTTGGTTAAATTCATACTTATAAAAGGTGAAAAAGTGTGCACGGACTTGCCAACCATTGCACCAACGCTCAATATGGGGCTCAGCAAATGGCATTCCCAATTTTCGGTAGACATCAAGGCTCAACGCTTTCCACTCCTCCCAATTTTCTTTGTATGTTGCCTTGATGATCAGAATATCCTCGGGGCAATATTTTTTCATTTGAGCAAATTGAAAGAAAGGAATATCAAAAATTTTGCAAAATTGACTATTTAACATTTGCATTTTTTCCTATTAAAAAGACCGCTCGCAAGCAGTCTTCTTTTTCATCTGATTTACCAATTAGCGGTTGGTGTAAACAAACTCGACACCTTCTTCATCTTCTTCCGACCAATCGTCGTCGAAGTCGTCCCAGTCGTCTTCTTCAATTGCATTTTGCATCGCTTCTTGGTGATAGTCATCCCATTTGAATTTCACTTCATCAGCTTCTTTATTTTCTTCTTCCACTTCGCGTGGGTTCGCTTCAATAAAGTCCATAATGTCGCGTGTTAAGGCTGGCACGTTCTGACCTGTTGCAGCAGAAATGAGGTAGTAATCCCCTTCCCAGCCTAAGCGTGCAACGATCTCTTTGGCACGCTCTTGAGCCTCTTCTTCGCTCATCGTGTCGATTTTATTAAACACTAGCCAAGTCGGTTTTTCTGCCAATTTTTCGCTATATTTAAACAATTCGCTTTCGATAATCGCCACGTTATCCGCTGGATCACTCTCATCAATCGGCATAATATCTACAAGGTGAATCAAGATACGACAACGCTCTAAGTGTTTTAAGAAACGAATCCCTAAACCTGCACCGTCGGCTGCGCCTTCGATCAAGCCTGGAATATCTGCTAGCACAAAGCTGCGATCTGAACCGACACGTGCCACGCCTAAGCTTGGTACAAGCGTAGTAAACGGGTAATCCGCCACTTTTGGCTTCGCTGCCGAAACACTGCGGATAAAGGTTGATTTTCCTGCATTAGGTAAACCGAGCATACCCACATCAGCTAAGAGCATTAATTCAAGCAATAAATCACGTTTTTCGCCTGGTGTGCCATTGGTTTTTTGGCGTGGAGCTCGGTTCACGGAAGATTTAAAACGAGTATTACCTAAGCCGTGATAGCCACCTTTTGCCACCAACATTTTCATCCCATGTTTAGTTAAATCACCAATGACTTCTTGGGTGTCATTGTCAATCGCACGCGTTCCGACTGGCACTCGTAAAGTAATATCGTTACCACGATGCCCCGTACAACCTGCACTACGCCCATTCTCACCACGCCCTGCGGCATAGCGTTTTTCAAAGCGGTAGTCGATAAGAGTATTTAAGTTTTCGTCTGCGATTAAATAAACATCGCCACCGTCACCACCATCACCACCATCAGGCCCCCCTTTCGGGATATATTTTTCACGGCGGAAGCTTACACAGCCATTACCGCCATCACCTGCTTCAACGCGAATCAGGGCTTCATCAATAAATTTCATTTTTGTTCCTTATTTTAGCTCCCCTCTTTAGAAAAGAGGGGCTGGGGGAGATTTGATAAGCGGTCTTTTTTGACCTATTTTTTGCAAATTGAGAGTGCTGAAATCTCCCCTCCTCTTTAGAAAAGAGGGGGATCTATCATTACATTTTCTCTACAGTCTTAATTCCTAACAGATCTAAACCTTGTTTCAATGTTTTTGCGGTTAATGCAGCCAAACGTAAACGGCTATTTTTCACACTTTCTTCTGCATTCAAAATTGGGCAAGCCTCGTAGAAGCTCGAGAATGTACCCGCTAATTCGTATAAGTATTGGCAAAGAATATGCGGCATACCGTCTTTTGCTACGCCATTTAAAGCTTCTTCAAATTGCAATAATTTCACTGCCAGTGCACGCTCTTTATCTTCGGTTAATATAATATCGCCCGTTAATTGGTCTGCATCGATGCCACTACGTGCGAAAATCGAACGAATACGGGTGTAAGCGTATTGCATATAAGGTGCAGTGTTACCCTCAAAGGTCAGCATATTGTCCCAATCGAAGACATAATCGGTGGTACGGTTTTTCGAGAGATCTGAATATTTCACCGATCCAATTGCTACCGCTTCCACTACTGCTGCTTTTTCTTCCGCACTCAATTCTTGGCTACGTTCAGAGATGAGCTTGTCTGCACGTTCTACCGCTTCATCAAGCAGATCTTTCAGTTTCACCGTGCCGCCTGAACGGGTTTTGAACGGCTTGCCATCTTTGCCCAACATCATACCAAAGAACGGGTGTTCAAGGCTGAAAGAGTCTGGCACATAGCCCGCTTTGCGGGTAATCAACCACGCTTGTTGCATATGTTGAGCTTGACGACTGTCGGAGAACACCAACACACGGTCAGCATTCAAGGTTTCGTAGCGATATTTCGCCGCTGCAATGTCCGTGGTTGTGTATAAGAAACCGCCATCTTTTTTCTGTACGATTACGCCCATTGGATCGCCATCTTTGTTTTTGAATTCCTCTAAGAACACCACCAACGCACCGTCATCTTCGACCGCCAAACCTTTCTCTTTTAAGTCTGCTACGATTTCTGGCAACATCGGGTTGTAAAGGCTTTCTCCCATCACATCTTTTTCAGTTAAAGTTACGTTCAAGCGGTCGTAATTTTCTTGGTTGTGGTGCATTGTAATATCAACCAATTTTTTCCACATGGTACGACAATATTCATCACCACTTTGGAGTTTCACCACGTAATTACGTGCTTTTTCTGCGAAGGCTTCATCGCTGTCGTAATGCTCTTTTGCAGCACGGTAGAAAGCTTCAAGGTCACTCAACTCCATTGCTGTTGCATTTTCATTTTCCATTTTTTCAAGGTAAGCGATAAGCATACCGAATTGGGTTCCCCAGTCGCCAACATGGTTCGCACGGATCACTTTATTGCCTAAAAACTCAAGAGTACGCACCACCGCATCACCAATAATGGTCGAACGCAAATGCCCAACGTGCATCTCTTTCGCCACGTTTGGAGAAGAGTAGTCGATGACAATTGTTTGTGGATTTGCGGTTTGAATGCCAAAATTAACCGCTTGTAAGGCTGAATTAGCGTTGTTTGCTAACCAATCTTTATTTAAGAAAATATTGATAAAGCCTGGACCTGCAATTTCTAATTTCTCAGCAACACCGTCTAAATTCACGTTAGCCAAAATTTTTTGAGCAAAATCACGCGGGTTCATTCCTAATTTTTTTGCCGCTCCCATCGCACCATTCGCTTGATAATCACCAAACTCTGGCTTGCCTGATTGACGCACTAACGGCTCAACGTTTTCTTCTGCCCCTGCAAGAACCATTGCTTGCTTAATTTTATCTGATAAAATTTGCTGAATATTCACTTTTTAACCTATTACATTTACATTCAAAAAATGGACAAAATTATACCTGAAAACACAAACTTTTACGAGAAAATGACCGCTTGTTTTGGTGATTTATCTCAATTCGAGCAAAAAATTCAGCAAATTGTAGAAATTGCGGGGATTGATCTCAGCAAATATGAAATCGATCATCTTGCGGTTCGCATGAATACACTTGAAACTGCTAAAAAATGGCGAAATCTTTTGGTGGAAAATGTAAATATTCTTAAAGAAAGTAAAGTGAATGGTCGCCCAATTGGACTGTTTGAGCTAACGCAAGCGATTGATTTTTGTGGGCAAAAAGTCAAAATCGTAGAACTGCCCTTTCCGAAAGGTAAAATTTATCCACAAGAGGGATGGGAACATATTGAAGCTGTAATCCCTATGCAGCAAAGTGAAAACGTAGATTCTTGGATTGATCGAGTAATAAAAATGTTTGCACTTAATGAGAATCCTAAACTTAATATTAAAATTAGCCAGCCTGAAGTGGAAGGTGAACAACTACCTAATCCGACCATTGCGATAAATGTAAAGAATGCAACTTTAAGTAATCATTCTTGTCTAAAACTACATCCTTATGGTATAAATGATATTATTTGTTCAGAAAATCATTTCTGAACTTTCTCTTATTGAGGTACAATATGAAAAAATTTGGATTAGCTACTACGTTATTATCTAGCCTTGTGATGGTTGGTTGTGCAAATACGGACATTTATAGCGGAAGCGTATATTCTGCGTCACAAGCCAAAGAAGCTAGAGCAATTAGCTACGGTACGATTGTATCTGTGCGTGATGTAAAAATCCAAGCAGATAATCAAGGTGTAATCGGCACAGTAGGTGGCGGTGTATTAGGTGGTATTGCTGGTTCTGCTATCGGTGGTGGTAGAGGGCAAGCGATTGCAACTGCTGTAGGAGCTATTGCGGGTGCGATGGCAGGCAATACAATCGAAGAAAAGGCGAGTCAAGTTTCTTCATTAGAAATGACGATTCGTAAAGATGATGGTCAAGAAATCGTAGTTGTTCAGAAAAAAGAAGACGGTTTCGTACCAGGTAAACGCGTAAGACTCGTTGGTTCTAACTCGAATTTAAACGTTTCTTTACTTTAATTTTCAATTTTAAGGATTCATAATGAAAAAACTTTCTCTAACTGTATTAGTAAGTATGGTTCTTGCAGCTTGTACTGCAGACGTTTACTCAACTAAAGGTGATGCAACTATTTTAAGTAGCAAAGACGTCTCAAAAGATGTTGTTGAGTTAACCGTTCAAAAAGACAACGGTGAAATCGTAACTTTAAAACGTAAGTACGACTCTCACGCAACAGTGGGAGCGCGTGTAACTGTTGCTGACCAAGACAACAAACAAGATGCAGATTTAAACACAATTCGTCGTTACGAATTTAAATAATTTAACTTCATAATAGAAACCCGACTTATGTCGGGTTTTTTTTATTTCCTCTATTTTCTATAATCATTCGCCTGCTGCAGTAATACTTGGCTCTCTTTTAAGAATTGTTCTGAATAATCTCCAAACCAGTGATGTACCTTTTCAAAAACTTGAATAAAGCCCGTTTTATCTTTTTCTTCAAAGAATTTTAAGCTCTGTTCAAAAGTTGCTTTTAACGATTGAATGGTAGTGAGATTTTCAGGTTTATCCAAAATAATATCTGCATACAACGCCCCATCTTGAGCAAATAACCGCCCTATCATCGCGAGTTCTAAACGGTAAATAGGAGAAGAAAGAGCTAATAGCCGTTCAAGTTTTATCGGCTGTTCTGATAAATGCAAACCAAACATAAAAGTCGAAAAGTGGCGCAGTGCTTGGATATAGGTCATCGCGTGATCGTGCTCTTGAGCCTCAATTTTCTCAATTTTTGCTCCCCAGATTTTAATCTGCTCTAACAACCACGCATATTTTTCCGCTTCTCGCCCGTGACAGCAAACCACCACTTGCTTTGCCAAACTTGGCGTGTCTGGACCAAACATTGGGTGAAGCCCAACAACTGCCCCTTGGTGCACTTCCAACATTTTTTGTAATGGCTGCGTTTTCACGGAGGTAAGATCTGCCAAAATCATCTCTTTGGTTAAAAACGGCTGTAAGCGCTCAATGGTTTCAAGAGTGATATTAATTGGCACACAAACGATCACCAAATCTGCTCCTGATAAGATCGTTGCCGCATTGTCCCAATCCTCTCGATCAAGCACTGCAACTTGATAGCTAGATAAACTAAAAAAGCGGTCAAATAATCGCCCTAATTTACCAAGTCCACCCACAATCACGATCTTTTGAATATTCGGATTCACTTGCTTAAAGCCGTGTTTGTTCTCGTTGGCATAGGATTCTCGCATCACGCGTCTGAGTACATCTTCAATCAGATCAGCAGGTACGCCTTGCATTTCAGCTTCGGTTCTGCGAGCTTCAATCATCGCTTTTTCACGCTCTGGTGCATAGACGGGAATTCCGTGTTCCAACTTAACTTTTCCCACTTCCGCCACTAATTTTAAACGTTCAGAAAGTAAGGCTATCAACTCACAATCAACCTGATCAATTTTTTCGCGTAAAGGGTTTAATGGCATAATTTATCCTTGATGTTGTGTTTATTATTATTTACTTATTGTAAATCAAAAATTACAGATAAATTACCTATTTATTGCCAAGATTTCAACTACTTTTTGCTTCACACTTTCTACCGAAATTCTTGCCATTAAATTCTCACCTGTTTTGGATTTCGCTTTAGTTGCCCAAGGAAGTGCTTGCCACGGTTTACCGTAATAAGTTTGCACTACTTCATCATAAACAGAAATCACATTTTGCTGATCATTGTAAGGTGCAGTACGACGCGGATTGTGAATCGCATAAAGCCCTATCACAGGTGTGCCTTGAATACTTGCAATATGGGCTGAGCCAGTGTCAGGCGAAATCACTAGATCTGCTAATTTCAAGAGAGCGGCAAGCTCTTTTAGCGACGTTTTCCCTACCAAATTCTGCACATCCAGGGCAAGTTGCTGAATACAAGCGGTCATCTCCAATTCACGTTTTGCAGGAGAACCGACCAAAATCACGTTGATATTTTGTGCTATCAACCAATTCGCAATGTCGGCATAACGCTCTATTAACCAATCTTTTTCTGCCTTGCTGGAACAAGGGGAAATCACCACATTTTTACGCATTGGATCAAGCCACTGTTTCGCTTTTTCAACCGTTTCTGCAGGAATTGGCAATTGCCATTTTGGGGTTAAATCAGTTACGCCAATCGCTTTGGCAAACATCATCTGTCCATCTAACACGTGTGGAGAGGTGGTTTGTTCCACCTTTTGATTGGTAAAAAGCCACTGCATTTCACGGGCTCGATCTTTGTTAAACCCCATTTTTTTATCCGCTTTAATGCCAAGTGAAAGAATAGAAGCTCGAAATGCAGTTTGCATATTAAGCAGAAAATCAAACCGCTTGTGGGAAAGTTGTTTCCAAATTGTAAAGATACCTTTCCAGCCAGATTTTTTATCAAAGGGGATTAACCTAATATTCGGCAGATCTTGCATCAGCATTGCTTCGGTTTTACCGATAATCCAAGTAATTTCCGCATCGGGATATTTGCGTTGAATGGCTTGCACGACCGCAAGAGTGTGGCAAACATCGCCAATTGCAGAGAGGCGAATAATGCAGAGGGATAGGGGTTTTTTCATATAAATTTACTATTGGTAGGGTGCATGGATTTATAAAATCCACGCACGTAAACAAGAGATTAAGGTGCATGAAACGTTGTTTCACACATCCTACAATTTATTAATAGTTTACTCCACCACAAAACAAGCAATTTTTCTGCCATCTGGATAGTTTTTCAATTGTGGTTGTTCAACACGACAGCGGTCGGTTGCAAAACGACAACGGGCATGGAAGGCACAGCCCTTTGGTGGATTAAGTGGACTTGGTAATTCGCCAGTGAGTTTAATTCGCTCACGGCGATCAACTTCGTTTAATCTTGGTGTTGCTGAAAGCAGTGCTTGTGTATATGGATGTTTTGGCTCAGCAAAAATCTGTTTCACCTCGCCTTGCTCCACGCAACGCCCTAAATACATCACCATCACTTCATCTGCGATATGTTCCACCACAGAAAGATCGTGCGAGATAAAGACATAAGAGAGCCCCATCTCTTCTTGCAGATCCATCATTAAATTGAGCACTTGAGCACGCACGGAAACATCCAATGCTGAAACAGGTTCATCCGCCACCATAATATCAGGCTCAAGCATCAAGCCACGAGCAATCGCAATACGCTGGCGTTGTCCGCCCGAAAACATATGCGGATAGCGATCATAAAACTCTGGTTTTAAGCCCACTTTTGCCATCATATCCAACACTTTTGCCTTACGCTCTTTTGCCGAAAGCGAAGTGTTAATGAGCAAAGGCTCTTCTAAGATTGAGCCCACTTTTTTACGTGGGTTGAGTGAGCTATACGGATTTTGGAACACGATTTGAATTTTACGACGGCGAAGCGTTGCCGTCTCCTTATCATTTTCCAGAAAGTTGTGACCGTTGTAAAAAAGCTCGCCTTCGGTCGGCTGTTCAATCATAGTGAGCATTCGCCCAAGGGTTGATTTTCCACAACCAGATTCTCCCACTACCGCTAAGGTTTTGCCGCGTTCTAACGTGAATGACACGCCATCCACAGCTTTCACCATTTTAGGTTTGGTGAACAAACCCTTTTTCACAGGGTAATATTTTTTCAGGTTAATCGCATCAAGAAGCGGTGCGTTTTGATCATTTTTTTGCATATTGTCCTCTCCTTGATTAGCTCGGTAAGCCTTGTGCGTTTAACGGCGTATGGCATTTCACTTGACGGCTGTTGATTTGCACCAACGCAGGCTCAACGCTACGACATTTCTCCGTCGCATATGGGCAACGCGGGTTAAGCAAGCAACCTTGCGGGCGATCGTATTTACCTGGTACCACACCTAGCAGCGATTGCAAGCGGGATTTTCCTTCTGCAAACTCTGGCAAGGCTTTCAGTAAAGCTTGCGTGTAAGGATGAAGCGGGGATTTGAAAATCTCTTCAGCTCTGCCCTCTTCCACCACTTGCCCCGCATACATCACAATGATCCTATGTGCCGATTCCGCCACCAATGCCAAATCATGCGTAATTAAAATCAACGCCATATTCTCTTTACGTTGTAATTCAAGCAGTAAATCGATAATTTGGGCTTGAATGGTGACGTCCAACGCCGTTGTCGGTTCATCTGCAATCAATAATTTTGGATTACACGCAATCGCCATCGCAATCATCACCCGTTGGCTCATCCCACCAGAAAGTTGGTGTGGATAAATCTCTAGACGTGATTTAGGATCAGGAATACCGACTAAAGAGAGCAACTCAATCGCACGCTCACGGCGTGCTGATTTACTCCCACCTTGGTGCACTTTGAGGGCTTCCATAATTTGGTAACCAACGGTGTAGCTTGGATTCAGGCTTGTCATCGCATCTTGGAAAATCATTGCGATATCAGCCCCAACAATTTTTTGCTTCTCTTTCGGTTTTAGGGCAAGTAAATCATTTTGGTTAAAGTACAATTTCTCAGCCGTCACACGACCAGGGAAGTCAATCAACCCCATAATTGCAAGCGAACTAACTGATTTCCCCGAACCAGACTCACCCACAATACCAAGTACTTCGCCTTCATTTACTGTATAACTTACACGATCCACCGCTTTGAATGGGGCTTTTTCATCTCCAAAAGAAACGGAAAGATTTTCAACAGTTAATAAACTCATTTTTGCCCCCTATTGTTTTAATTTTGGATCGAGAGCATCACGTAAGCCGTCGCCCATCAAGTTAAAGGCTAATACAAGCGATAAAATTGCTAAGCCTGGAATGGTAACAAGCCAGTTCGCTGATTGCATAAAACCGCGTGATTCTGCCAACATAGTACCCAGTTCTGGTGTCGGTGGCTGTGCACCGATGCCTAAGAAGCCAAGTGCAGCAAGCTCTAAAATCGCATTAGAAATCCCCATTGTCATTTGAACAATTAAGGGGGCAAGGCAGTTTGGCAAAATCACGATAAACATTAATCGCCACACATTCGCCCCAGCCACACGGCTTGCCACCACGTAATCACGATTTTTCTCATTCATTACCGAAGCACGGGTTAAACGTACGTAACTTGGAATAGACACAATCGCAATCGCAATCGCTGCGTTAATCAGTGAAGGCCCGAGAATCGTCACCACACCGATGGTTAATAACAGGCTTGGAATGGCGAGCATAATATCAACCAAACGCATAATTAAAATATCGAGAGTACCGCCATAGTAGCCAGCAAGTAAACCTAAAATAACACCGAGTACGCAAGACATCACGACAATCAGCAAACCGATAAAAACAGAAAGTCTTGCGCCATAAATAATACGAGAAAGCATATCACGACCGATATCGTCTGTGCCTAAAGTATAGGCTGAATTACCGCCCTCAAACCACATAGGAGGTAAAAGTAAAGCCGAGCGGTTTTGTTCGATTGGATCGAAAGGTGCAACCCAACCTGCAAAAATTGAGGCAAAAAGCACGATTAAAATAAAGATAAATCCAATTACCGCCCCGCGGTTTTGACTAAAGTAATAGACAAACTCTTGAAAAGGTGTTTTTGGCATTGGGGCTGTTACTGTCGTTGAAGACATTGTTCACTCCTCTCTTCTAAGTATTTCGAATACGTGGATTGACCACACCATAAATCAAATCAACCAGTAAATTCACAAGAATGATGATAGTTGCAATAATCAACACCGAACCTTGTAAAACGGGATAATCGCGAGCGTTAATCGCCTCAATTACCCATTTACCAATCCCAGGCCAAGAGAAAATATTTTCGGTTAATACCGCCCCTGAGAGCAACTGCCCCACAATTAATCCCACTACTGTTACGACAGGAATTAACGCATTACGCAGTGCATGTACAAACACAATGCGTGTGGTATTTAAACCTTTTGCTTTTGCAGTTCGGATATAATCTTCACCCAATACTTCAAGCATTGAAGAACGGGTCATTCGAGTAATCACCGCAAGGGGAATCGTGCCAAGCACAACAGCAGGCAAAATCAGCGATTTAATTGCCGCTAAAAATGCACCAGGTTCGCCCGACTGCCACGTGTCAATCAACATAAATCCCGTGTTGGTTTCAATCCAATATTCTGATGGTAAACGCCCTGACGCAGGCAAACCGAGTGGCGTTGAAACATAGAGAATTAAAATTAAGCCCCACCAGAAAATCGGCATTGAATAGCCTGTAAGGGAAAGTGTGGTTACAATGTGCGAGATCCACGAATTTTTCTTCACTGCCGCAATCACACCAAGAAAAATCCCAATCACTAAAGACCAAAGCAAGGCAAAGAATGCAAGCTCAACAGTCGCCGGGAAAAGAGTAAAAAACTCCTTGAGGACCGGCTCATTATTACGGAATGAATTGCCTAAATCACCATGGAAAATCCCTTTAATATAGTTGAAATATTGTTCAGGTAAGGATAAATCCAAGCCGAGTTGAGACATCATTTGGGCGTGCACAGCTGGATCAAGCCCACGTTCGCCCATTCGAATTTCAATGGGATCACCAGGGATAAGATGCACTAACGCAAAAGTAATTAAGGTGATTGCAATAAATGTAGGAATCACCATTAAAATACGTTTTAAAATAAATGAAAACATAAATAGATAATATAAGTAAATTTTGGGAAGATTTTGACTGCTTGTATCTCCTCTCTCTGATTGGAATTGCCTTACGCAATTCCAAGCTATCCCACAAGAGAAGGGAATGAAAGAGAGAATCAGCAGAATTATTTATCTGCTAAATCTACGTGATAGAAGTTGTGCAAGCTAAACGGACTGATAGTATAACCTGTTACTTCTTTACGCACAGGGAAGTAGGTGGTTGAGTGAGCTATGGTTACCCAAGGTGCTTGTTCTTTGAACAATACTTGTGCTTGTTTATAAAGTTCTATACGTTTTTCGTGATCAGTAATTTGAGCTGCTTCTGTCACTAATTTATCAAACTCTGCATTACAGAATTTCGAATAGTTAGAACCTTGTTTCACCGCTGCACAGCTTAATAGGGTATTTAAAAAGTTATCTGGATCACCATTATCACCATTCCATCCCATCATACCTGTTGGATCTTCACCATTACGCAAGCGTTTAAGATATTCACCCCATTCATAGCTCACAATTTTCGCATTCACACCCACTTTTTTCCAATCTTCTTGGATAAGCTCAGCCATACGACGTGCATTTGGATTATAAGGGCGGCTTACTGGCATTGCCCAGATTTCTGTATCAAAACCATTTGGAAATCCTGCCTCAGCTAATAATGCTTTAGCTTTTTCAGGGCTATAGTCATAATCTTTTACCGCATCGTTATAGCTCCACATTGTTGGTGGAATTGGGTTTTTTGCTTTCTCACCAGAGCCTTGGTAAACAGAGCTAATAATCACATCTTTATTGATAGCGTAATTTAATGCCTGGCGCACTTTTTGATTATCAAACGGTTTTTTCTCAGTATTGAAATGTAAGTAGCCAATGTTTAACCCTGGACTTGTCATCAAGTTAATGTTCGGATCTTTTTTCAGCGTTTCAATATCTGCAGGGTTTGGATAAGGTGCAGCGTGGCATTCACCTTTTTGGATTTTCGCTAAACGAACCGAAGCATCTGGAGTGATCGAGAATACCAAGCGGTCAATTTTTGCTTTTCCTTCCCAATATTCAGGGAATGCTTTATATCTAATACTTGAATCTTTTTGATAATCTACAAATTGGAATGGGCCAGTACCAATTGGATCGTTATCCACTTTTTCAGGTGTTCCCACTTTTAGCATTTGCTCTGCATATTCAGCCGAGAAAATTGCAGCAAAATCCATTGCCACATTCGATAAGAATGGTGCATTTGGCACTTTTAGACTAATTTTCACTGTGTAATCATCTACTTTTTCTACTTTATCAATGATATTTGGCATATCCATACCAATAAAGTATTCATAGTTTCCACCCGAAACTTTGTGATATGGGTGGTTTGGATCTAATTGACGATTGAATGAAAACAACACATCATCCGCATTGAAATCACGTGTTGGTTTGAAATTTTTATTGCTGTGGAATTTGACACCTTTACGTAAATAGAAAGTATAAGTTTTACCATCTTCAGACACATCCCACTTCTCTGCTAATGAAGGTATAACATTTGTTGTACCTGGTTCAAAAGTAGTGAGCATATTGAAAATAGTTTGTCCTGTTGCATCAAAGGTTAAACCATCTGTCGCAAATTGTGGGTTAAAGTGCGTTGGTGAAAGCTCTGCACAATAAACAAAGGTTTTTGGTGCAGCAAGTACGGTTGTTGAAGCAAAAACCAAGCTTAATAAAGAGAGTTTAGCGAGTTTTTTCATAAAGGCTCCTGATGTTGTGAGTTATTGTTTTAGTAGAATTCTTTGAATATACAAGTTTTTGGCAGAACATCAAGAGGAAAAAAGCAAAAAGCGGTAAGATTTTAGGAGAATTTTGCGAAATGGCTGAATGGAAGAGATGAAATAGCCTTGTATTTAGAATACAAGGCTATTTAACTAGAACATATTTATATATGCATTTAGGAAAATTATTCTTCTTCAAGGTATTTAAATAACTCATTAGCCGTTTCTAAAACCGCTTTGTAATCCTCTCCAAATAAGAAATCAATTTTATTAATATTATCTTCAACTTCTTCAATTGAAAGATCTAAAAACTCACTTGAGACACTCGAACTAAGACCTTGAAATTCATCATAATCTCCAAGATGAACTTCGCTTTCTATACCTACATTAATCATTTCAGCAATGAGTTTTGCTATATTTGCTGAGTCTGGAACTTCAAAATATTCAGCGACAGAATATAAATCTTTAAATTCTTCCATTATATTTTCCCTTATTCCGTTGTAATTAAATAGACTTTGTTTAAATAGCTATCAAACACATCAATATCAATAACTTTTCGATCTAACGATGAAATAAAATCATCTAAACGTCTTTTTCCTTCATCTTTTATTTCATCACTATGTGGACCACAAAAAAACAATCATTCTTTATCTTTAAATAGTCATAAATATCAGAGTAATTTGTAAAAAATAAAAATTCCTGATCACTTTCTGGATAATCTCTAGCACTTTCAAGTGCCCCTGACCAGCTACTAAGATGAGCAGTTTTAGCACTTACTTTAATTTTAGTCCTTACACTTGTTGTTACAATACTTTCAACACTAGCCCAAAAACTAATTGATCTAAGAAAATAAAAAACTGCAGCCTTAGATTGAAAAGTTGCAATTCTTTCCGCCCCACGAACATTTGCTTCAATAATAACCATCGTGTTTCCTTATATATTTAATTGTTACGCAAGATATTTTACTTGTTATGTCAATAACAAGTAAAAGCAGTATACTGCTTTTAAAATTTAAGATTTTTACAGAGGCTAAAATCGATCCTACGAGAAGAAATGAATAAAATAAGAGAGGATAATGGAAATGGGAAATAAGAATAAAAGCAAAAACCCCGTACCTTACGATACGGGGTTATTCGCTTTCGCTCTAATTCAATCTGGCGATGTCCTACTCTCACATGGGGAAACCCCACACTACCATCGGCATTACGGCATTTTACTTCTGAGTTCGGAATGGAGTCAGGTAGAACTACCGCACTATGGTCGCCAGAATATTCTGTTGATGATATTCTGTATTTCTCTTTTCTTTGTTCTTCTCTTCTTTAATTCGAAACAAGCTTCTGAAGTTTTGTCTTTTGGTTTGATTTCGTTTTTGTTTAGTTTTTCACTTCGCTTAAAAACACTTGAGCGTTGTATAGTTAAGCCTCTCGGGCAATTAGTATGTGTTAGCTCAACGGCTCGCACCGCTTACACACCACACCTATCTACGTCGTAGTCTCCAACAACCCTTACAGTCTTATAGACTGGGAGAACTCATCTCAAGGCAAGTTTCGTGCTTAGATGCTTTCAGCACTTATCTCTTCCGCACTTAGCTACC
>ERZ772920.1070-NODE-1070-length-14583-cov-2.240501_pt1 | contig 14583 bp, 17 predicted proteins | sample MGYA00511469_ERZ772920 | MGnify/ENA primary metagenome ERZ772920 (study PRJEB29015, sample SAMEA2738069) | human oral metagenome | biome: human oral; feature: human-associated habitat; material: saliva | place: China | collected 2216 ... | reverse complement strand
ATTAATTTCCGTAACCGTACCGACTGTTGAACGAGGATTTTTAGAAGTTGTTTTTTGGTCAATAGAAATTGCTGGCGACAAACCATCAATTGAATCAACATCTGGCTTATCCATATTTCCTAAAAACTGTCTAGCATAAGCTGACAAAGATTCAACATATCGACGTTGACCTTCTGCATATAAAGTTTCAAAGGCCAGAGATGATTTTCCAGACCCTGAAACCCCAGTAACAACAACTAATTTATCTCTTGGAATTTCAACATCTATATTTTTTAAATTGTGCTCACGTGCACCGTGTATTACTATTTTATCTTGTGGCATTTATTTTCCTTTTATTATTTTGTTTGGTCTGAATAGGTTGGCACGTTCTCCATACCGCAGGTATCCATTAGTACTAAGACGAAATGGCTCTCGCTAAGTGAGCAAAGTCCACTAGTCGAATCGGACGTGCACCATGAACTACTCTCTAATCTTGTATATTCATGTTTTTTTATTTTTTAAAATAATGTTCTACTTCATCTTCGAGTGCTTGAATATCATGTTTGACTTGCTCACCCATTTCATGGTTAGATTTTTCGATAGCTTCCATCGTATTTTTAGCCATCTTTCGAGCTTCATTCATAATGGAACGGCAACCTGCATCATCCGTTTCTTTCATTTTTTCATCATATTCTATATGAATTTTTCTTGTAAATTCATTGATGTCATGCATCAATGTCTCAAAATTTGAGCGGACCTTGATCTGTGTATTTTCAAAATAAGGCTTACGGTCATCAATCACCAGATTTAAAAGCATCATTTGATAATTTAAATCTGCTGCATTACGATCTCTTGACATCGTATTCTCATTAATACGAATAATGCGTCGCTGATTACTAGAGTCATTTGTATTTTCAAAATGACGTTGTTCTAAGCGATCCATGTTAAGTTGAATTGTTACTCGCATCACTTGTGAGATATGAAGATAATCATAAAACCATTTAATAAAATCGTCTTTTTGCTTATGAAGCATTTCGATAGATAAAGTGGTTGAATGACGTCTTTTTCCAGCTTGATATTCCGCAAAAGCAATAACTACAGTTACAATTATTGCAAGACTTGAAAGAATCGTAAGTGAAGTAATCATACTCTTATTATACCACGAATGGCAAGCTAGCTCTTAACTTTGGCTACGTTAAATGATATAATCTGACTATGAAATTATATTTAGTCAGACATGGTGAAACGAGAAATATTCAGCAAAATTTGCTGATGGGTTGGTCAAAGAGTCCTCTCACTGACAGAGGAATTCAGCAGTCCGAAATTTTAGCTGACAAACTTTCGTCAGTAAAATTTGACTTGATTTTATCATCAGATTTACAAGGAACTAAGGAAACTGCAACGATAATTTCTAATAAAATAGGCGCCTTACTACTCTTTGAACCTTTATTACGTGAACGAGGCCTTGGAAAATTGGAAAATCAAACAAAAGAAAATCGAGATTGGGCACAACTTAATATAGAAAATGAAGAAAATCTTGCTTTAGGTATTGAATCTCTTACTTCTGTTCATGAACGTGCTAAAATGTTTTTAGAAAAACTTCCTCAACTTTTTCCTTCTGCTCAAAATTTTCTCATTGTTTCTCACAATGGAATGATTAATCAATTTCAAAAGATTTGGGAGCCTACTCATGAATTTACTCCTTTTGAATTTCTCACTATTTTAGAAAAAAACTTATGAACCAATATTTTACTTACATTTTACAATGCTCAGATAAGACTCTCTACTGTGGCTATACCACCGATTTAGAAAAAAGACTTGCCACTCATAACTCTGGTAAAGGTGCGAAATACACAAAAACAAGATTGCCAGTTAAGCTGCTTGCCTCTGTTGATTTTGATAATAAAAATGATGCCATGTCTTGTGAATGGTGGTTTAAACATAAACTTGTTCGCAAGCAAAAATTGTCACTTATCAAAAATGATTTAATCAAAGAAAAGTTTATTGAATACCTAGAACTCAAACAAAAGAAAAACATTCATTTAAAATGAATGTTTTTTATTATTATGCTTTTTTCTTTCGATAAGTAAAGTAAGAAAGGAGGCAAATCACTAGAGCAAAGACTGACAAAGTCCATGGATTAGTGACAATTTGCATGATGAAGATAATCGTTAAAGCAATAAGTACAACAAGTGTTGCCAACTTAACAAACCAATTCGTTACTTCTTTATGTTTAAAATATAAAACAAGAGCAGCAACTAAAAGGAGAATCCAAACGATTGTAATCGTAAATGAAATTGAACCAGCCACAAATTGCCAGAATCCATCACCCAAAATTGCTGACAAAAGTACACCAATAAACAAAACAAATGATGAAACTAAAATCGCATTCGTTGGGACTTGGTTTTTAGATAATTTGCCCAATCTTTGACCCACATAAGAATTTGAACCTTGAATGCGTGAATAGAGTGAGCGTGAAGTGGCATAAATTGCTGAGTTAACCGCTGAGAAAATTGCAATAACAATAATTACGAGAACGATTTTATCAGCATGTGGAATTCCTACTCGAGCAAAAATTGTAGCAAATGGACTTGCTGCATCTGGATTTGAAACTTCGCTCCATGGCAATAAATGCAAGAATAAAAAGATTGGAATAACATAAAAACTAATAATCCGAATTAAAACACCTCGAATAGCTCTCGGAATCGCTACTTTTGGATTTTCCGTTTCAGCAACTGTAATTGCTGCCAATTCAGAACCACCAAATGAGAAAATAACAACTAATAATGAAGTTAAAAATCCTGAAAAGCCATTAGGAGCAAAGCTTGGTGCTTTAGTCGATACTTTTTGAGCGGTATCAGCAACAAAACCAAGATGAGCATCATTAATAACTAATAAATAAATTCCGAGTGCAATTAAAATTAAAATAACAGCGACTTTAATAAAGGCAAGCCAATATTCTGTTTCAGCAAAAGCTCTCACTGACCAGAGATTGATTGCTGTTCCAAGAACTGCTACAATCAGGGCGAAAACCCATAATGGCACTCCAGGAATTAGCATGGCAAGGAAAGTTGATACCCCTGCTTCTTCTGCAATTAGGACGGCCATCCAAGTTGCCCAGTAAACCCAGTCCGCAAAATGCGCCCAGTGGTCCCCAATAAAAGGAGCAACAACTCCGGCCATTCCAGCCTTATGTTCATCTTGATGGATGACCATTTTCCCAACACCATACATGACGACATAAAGTGTCAGTCCAGCTAAGATGTATGAGAGTAATACACTTGGCCCAGCCTGTGCAATGACTTTTCCAGAACCTAAAAAAAGTCCTGAACCAATCGCTCCCCCAAGTGAGAGCATAACAATGTGGCGAGTCTGTAAAGAAGACTTCAAGCCTGTAGAATTTTCCATAAAATTCCTCTTTTCTATTGTGTGAAAGCAAAGCTTTCTTTTATAGGTTCCCTTCCATTCATCTAGCAAAACCCTGCTTGGAGTCGGTCTTTACGATTAATTTTACTTTAGAGTCGAAAGAAAGGGTAAAAAAATTAAAAAAGAAAGACCAGATAGTTTTTACTATCCGGTCTTCTTTGAATCCCGGCGCAGAAACTTGAGTATACTCAAAAGTTGTATCTACGCCAATTGCATAAACACAAACTATCTGCACCAAAAATAAAAGACTGTAGATTGTTGTGTTTTCATGCGGACTCCTTTTCTTAATTTTTTTATAATTATACTTTTTTATTGACAATAATGCAAGGCTCAGCCTAAAAAAATACTGACAGAAATTTTTTAACTCTGTCAGTCATTTTAAGATAGTCTAATATTTCTGTCATAGGATAGCTGTGACTGCTTTAGCAGTTTACAGATATGCTAATATTTCTGTCAGTAACTTTTCATTTTAACATTTGGTCAATGATTTCGTGGGATTTTAGAATATTTTCTTGTTTAAGTTCTGTCAGTAATTCTTGACGATTTTGACCATCAAATTTTTCAACCGCTAGAACCATGGCAGAAATGATTTCATCAAAACCACGATTGTATGTCGCACTTTGCCAACCACTTATTCCAAATTTTTGACGATCAATTCCTGTAAATTTTTCAAGTTCGCACAGTTCTGACAAGCGAAGGCTTTCTCTAGGACTTTCTACTGTAAATTCTTCAGTAAAGGCACCAGCTTCTAAGTTCATTGTGGCAATTCCACTCGTTGTCGCTGTTTCTAGCATAACAATGGCTCTTGTTAATTGCCCGTCTTGATTCTTCTTTAATGAATAATTGACTTCTAAAATCTCATCATCTAGCAAATAAATCAAGGTGTCCAGAGGGTGAATAAAAATATCGTACATTGAAAATGTAATTTTTTCACTGGCAGAATTTGCTAAATTTTTACTTACTTTCACCATATTTTTATCTGGTAGAGCTTTTAATTTAGCTGTTTGTGGTGCAAATCTGCGATTAAAAGCGACGACAAATAAAGTATTATTTTGATCAGCAATTTTTTGCAATTCTTTTACTTCGGCTAATTTTTCTGAAACAGGTTTATCCATTAAAACAGGAACTCCCGCTGACAAATATCTTTTAGCTAACTCAAAATGTTGAGAAGTTGCCGCATGAATAATAACCAAATCCACAGTTTCTAGTGCTGACAAGTCCTCTGTCGCATATTCAAATTTATAATGTTTGCGAACTTCTTCAGCTTTTTCCCACTGACGAGAATACAAAATAAAACGATGGTCCGCCTGCATTTTCGCATAAACTGGTAAATAAGCCTTACTTGCAATATTTGATGTTGCCCCAATGACTCCAATAATCATACTTTTTCCGTTCTCCTTAACCTCTTATTATTTATTTTTTATGCGAATCGCCTGAATAAATTACAATGACCATTCCCTGATTGAATGAAACTTTCATTTGGTCACTGATAAATTCATTACTAGCATAGATTTGACTAAAATTATCCTCTGCTTTCAAAGGATATTTTGCTTCTTCAATGGCTAAACTATCCTTTGTTTCTACCTGAACAAATCCAACATATTGGTAAGTCGGCTTTCTTTTTAGTAAATGCTGACCAGGCAACAAGTAGGTCACCAAATTTTGTTGGTCAACTAAGGTCATTTTGGGAGCGAGGACTTGATATTTTGGTCGTGTTGCTAAATAAGCATTGGTCAGTAAATGGTCCAAACGTCCACCTAAAGCACCAGCAATTACAATTTCCGCATCAGCAAAATACTCTAAAACAAAATCTAAAGCCGCTTCTAAATCTGTCAAATCTTTTTCAGCAGGCAATTTAATCAATCTGTCAGTACTGACTGAAATTTTTTCAAGTTCAATTTTACTGACAGAATCAAAATCACCAATTGCCAGAGCCAATTGATAACCTTTTTCCACTAAAAATAGTGACCCTCTATCCACACCAATATATTTATCAAAACTTTCATTGGGTATAAAATCTGGCAAACCAGCCACAATCAATATTTTCATCTCTCATCCCCTGAGCCTGAAATCTTGCCATGGCTCAACCGACTCTCTAATTTCTCAATGTTTTCACTCGCAATTTGTTCAAGAGAAATTCCTAGATAACGTGCACTCGTTGCTACATACCAAAGAATATCACCAAGCTCCTGACCGATGGCCTTTTTATCATTGACTGACAGCTTTCCCTCTTGGTCGCGGATAACTTTTTTTACCTTGTCAGCTACTTCACCTGCTTCACCAGATAATCCCAAAACTTTATCCACAAATGCAAAATCTACTTCATTTTGACTCTCTATTTTTTTATTCAAATCAAATTTGATAATTGCTTTTTGGTAAGCATCTAAATCCATTTTCTCCCCATTAAGATTACAAAATTACTTTTTAAATTTTTTTCTCATTTTCACTTCCATAAAAATATCAGCTAAAATTGCCAAAACCATTTCCTGATAGTCTGCTTCGTCAATCAGAGCATGACGTAAACAACCTTGTTCATAATAAAGGTCACAAAGTTGTCTAAAAAGTCTGTGGTATTGTGCCACTTCATCTGGCAATCCTCGCATATTTTCATAAGCCATGTTGACAAATAATAAAAGCATCACCTCTTCATCAAGATTTTCTGGTTTGATTAAATATGAACGATAAGCACTAATGACAAACTCTGCAATAAAATCGGCCACAAACTGCGAATCAAGATAATCATATTTATAAATCTCATAGGTCATCAAAGCTCTTTCAGCCATTCGCTCAGCCAACTGTCTTGTTGCCAAATCTATCATTGCTTCATATTCATCATCCGACCACTTCATCCGAGGTTCTTCATTATTTTTCATAAGTTAATTATATCACAGTCTTGCAAAGGCTATCATTCTCCAAATTTATTAATCATTTCATACAATATTCTTTTAAAACTAGCATTAAACCTCTTAATAGTAAAAATAAAAAACCTCTTAAAGTAGAGGTTTTTTATTTTTATTAAGGTTGGATACGGTTAATCATACGTGGGAATGGAATGGCTTCACGAATGTGTTCTGTCCCAGCGACAAAAGTGACCATACGTTCAAGACCAAGTCCGAAACCAGCATGAGGAACTGAACCAAATTTACGAAGTTCTAAATACCAATCATAATCTTTAGGATCTAAACCGAAATCAGCAATTTTCTTAAGTAACAAATCATAATCAGTTTCACGTTCTGAACCACCAATGATTTCACCATAACCTTCTGGAGCCAAAAGGTCAGCACACAAAACGCGTTCTGGGTTACCAGGGACTGGTTTCATGTAGAAAGCTTTGAAACTTGCAGGATAGTTGACGATAAATGTTGGAACACCATAGTAATTTGAAATCCATGTTTCATGAGGCGAACCGAAGTCATCCCCATGTTCTACATGCTCATAATCTGTATCTTCATCATTTTCGTGTGCTTGCAACAAATCAATAGCATCATCATAAGAAACACGTTTGAAAGGTGTATCAATATACTTTTGCAACATGCTTGTATCACGTTCAAGTGTTTCAAGAGCATAAGCAGCATTATCCAAAACACCTTGAATCAAAGCTTTCACATACGCTTCTTGAATATCCAATGATTCATCATGAGTAACAAATGGATATTCTGCATCCATCATCCAAAATTCTGTCAAATGACGACGAGTTTTTGATTTTTCAGCACGGAATACTGGTCCAAAGTCGAAAACACGTCCAAGAGCCATTGCTCCAGCTTCAAGATAAAGTTGTCCTGATTGTGACAAGAAAGCAGAATTACCAAAATAATCTGTTTCAAAGAGTTCTGTTGTGTTTTCGGCAGCATTTCCTGAAAGAATTGGGCTATCAAACTTAATGAAGCCATTTTTCGCAAAGAAATCATAACTTGCATAGATGATTGCATTACGCACTTGCATCATTGCCATTTGACGTTTTGAACGCAACCATAAATGGCGGTTATCAAGGAGGAATTCAACGCCGTGTTCTTTTGGTGTAATTGGATAATCATGTGATTGACCAATCACTTCCAAATCAGTCACATCAAGTTCATAACCAAATTTTGAACGTGAATCTTCTTTAACGACACCTGTCACATAAACTGAAGTTTCTTGTGAGAGATGTTTAATTTCATCAAATTTAGCTGTTCCTTCTTCTTCACCAAAGTTTTCAATCATATTTGGTTTGAAAACAACAGCTTGGAAAAATGCTGTTCCATCGCGAAGTTGAAGAAATTGAAGTTTTCCTTTACCTGATTTGTCAGCAACCCAAGCGCCGATTTTTACTGTTTCACCAACATGGTCTTTGACGTCGATGATTGAAATTAAGTCTTTCATAAATAAGTCCTTCTATATTTTAATTTTATAATTTTTAAATAATACTTTTAAAACTTTTCAAGCCAGATTTCTTTTAAAGTTTTTAAATCTTCTTTGAATTCTTTAGTGGTTTGGAGCTCATCTTTTTCTAATTCTTCAAGAACTTCCAATTCAAAATCAGCTGTTTTTGCTGCTTTTTCAATGGCATAAGGTAAGCCAATTCCCGTTTTTTTGGCAAATTCAAAACGATTTTTTACACCTGCTAAATCTGGTGCTATATCAATATAGCGTTCATTCGTTTCGAGATTCTTATAAGCAACAACTGCTCCAACTTTTTTTGAAAGTTTATAGGCCGATTTTGCTTCTTTCTTATCGATCATTCATTCATCCAATCTTTTAAACGTGCCACTGCAACTTCTAAATTTTCAAGACTTGTTGCATAGCTCAAGCGCACATTTTCTGGAGAACCAAAACCTGCTCCTGTAACCAAGGCTACACCTGCTTCTTCAAGAATAGCAGTTGTAAAATCAGTCACATCACTATAGCCTTTCATCGCCATTGCCTGAGTCACTTTCGGGAATAAATAGAAAGCACCATTTGGTTTTACAAGTTCAAATCCTGGAACCTCAGAAAGTTGACCATAAATGATATTTAAACGTTCTTCAAATGCTGCATGCATTATCTCAAAACTATTATCTCTTTCTTCAAAAGCTTCTATTGCTGCGTATTGAGCAACAGCAGTTGGATTAGAAGTCGTTTGGCTTGCAATCTTAGTCATCGCAGAAATAATTTCTGGATCACCTACAGCTAATCCAATCCGCCAACCAGTCATTGCAAATGTTTTAGAAACACCATTAATCACTGTCGTTCTTTTCCGAATTTCATCAGATAGACTTGAAATTGCTGTAAATTCCGCTCCATTATAAACTAAGCGATGATAAATATCATCTGCCAAAATTAATAAATCATGAGCGACAGCCCAATCTCCAATGGCTGTTAATTCCTCTTTAGAATAAATCATTCCTGTTGGATTAGAAGGTGAATTGAGTAATAAAATTTTGCTTTTACTTGTTCTTGCTTCTTCTAATTGCTCAACTGTAACTTTGAAATTATTTTCTTGCTTGGCTTCTACAATTACCGGATTTCCTCCAGCCATTTTCACTTGGTCAACATAAGAAACCCAGTAAGGAGCAGGAATGATTACCTCATCGTTAGGGTCAACAGTTGCCATAAAGTAAGCATAAAGAGCAAACTTTGCTCCAGCTGTAATCAATATTTCATTTGGTTGAATTTCATAATTATAAAAACGCGTCCAATAATGTTGAACTGCATTTTTTAATTCTGGAAGTCCACCAGCTTGTGTATAAAAGCTCGCCTTGCCATTATCGATTGCTTCAATAGCTGCTTGACCAATTATTCTTGGTGTTGAAAAGTCTGGCTGCCCAAGTGTCAGGTCAATAATATCTCGCCCTTGTGCTTTTAATGCTTTTGCGCGATTTGCCGCAGCAAGAGTGACGGACTCATCCATTTTTAATACAAAATCAGAATTTTTTTTCATATCAACTCTTTTCCTGACTCAAAGTCATAAACTTTAAAACCATTGCTATTATTTACTTCCCAAGCCGGTTTCCCTTTGTAAAGTGCTAAGACAACTGATTTCGTATCTTTTGTCGTTAAGCTTGCTGGTGAAACCCCTTGCGATAATTTAACTTCTTTAATTTTACCAGATTTTTTTGGAATTAGAATTCCAATTTCTTGATTCGCTTTATTAAGGCCAACAATTGAATAAGTCACGGTGTCAGTTGCAGCAATATCAAATCCTGTCGCTTTAACTAAATCTGTTTTTTCTGTGGCAATGTCAATCGCTTGCGCTCGAACGGAATGATAGGGATTTAGACTCTTCCAAAAGAAAAGACTGATAGACAAATAAATGGCTAAAATTATCACTAAAATTCCAATTATAATTTGCGAATGTCGAGTCATTTTTCGCTTTTTCATATTTTTCTTCTTTCAAAATTTGAGAAAATCTTTTTTCAAAGATTATTTGAAGGCTTATTAGTAAAATTTCTCATGATTAGGAAAAAATAATTTGTCCAATTTCCCATTTTAAGTTTTTGCTTAAACATGTTTTATTATATCAAAAAATTCTTGATTTCGCTGATTGTGTCTAGTAAATTCAGCATTTTTACAGGTAAAGTTTCTGAAAGATTTTTTCGCATTCTTTTGGCGTAAGATTTTCCTGCAAGTCTTTTATCTAATACGACAATACTTGAGTACTGATTTTTACGACGGTTTACCCGACCAATGGCCTGACGTAATTTTAAAGTTGCCATTGGAACATTAAAATCATAGAAAGGATTTTCAAACTTTTGAGCATATTTTTTAGTTAAAATATCATCAGGCGTTGCAAAAGGAAGTCTTGGAATAACAAGAATCACTTGATTTTGCTTATCAAAATCGACTCCCTCCCAAAAAGAACCCAAACCTAATAAAATTTTTCCTTCACCTTTATCAAATTTTTTCTTGATTTGGGCTGGACTCCCATTAATATCTTGTGCTAAAATCTCAAACCCTTCAGCAGATAATTTCTCAGCAACAAAAGTCAAAGCCATTTTTGAAGTAAATAAGACCACCATTGGCAAATTCAATTTTGAAAGTTCTCCAATTGAATTTGCTGTGTAATCTGCATAATCAATTAAACTTAGATTTTTGATATTAGGCGCATCTGTCACCGTCAGCAATTGCTGATTAGTGGCTTGATTTCCTTCAATTTTGAAAAAGCGATAGTCTGTAAAACCAAGTAAGTCAGGAAATGACGGTTTGTCTTTAGATAATGACAATGTCGCTCCCAACATAAAAAGTTTGGTATTTTTAGGAATCAATCGTTCAAAATTATAAAAATCTTGGTCACTCGCATAAAGCATCCCATTTTCACGCCAGACAATTTGATTATCAGCTTCTAAAAGTGCTGACAGATTTCTCAAGCCAAGTTCATCAGCATCTATCTTTATTTTATTTAAATCAAGTTCTTTTTTATTAAGCTGAAAAACTAGACTCTCTTGAAGCCTTTTGGTCAGCTGGGGATTTTCACTTGTTTCAGCAATTTTTACTACTGTACTTAGCATAATTAAAACCTCCTCTCTTTTTTATATATTATTAAAACTGACTCACATATTGTGAGCCAGTAATTTTTAAAGATTTTTGACCCGCATTTTCCATGATGGGAAATAACTGTTGAGCCTCATCAACAACAAGAACACGATTTTCCAAAAAAGTTTCAGGATAGTCAGCTAAACGTTCAATCAAATAGGCATGATTCACCACTTTAATTTCAGCCTGTTCAGCTTCTTTTTGGGCTTTCAACCAAAAATCTTGTTCATAATGAAGCTGTTTTGTATTGACATAGCCATCATGGCGAATGACTTCAAAATAGTCATCATTAGTCATGACTTTTGAAACTTCATCCAATTCGCCTGTTCTTGTTTCTGTCAACCAAATTAAAATTTTCATTTTAAAAATTTCAAAATTTTTGCCGTCAGTATTATTTAATAAAAGCTCAGAAAATTTTCTCAGAGAAATGTAATTTTTAGTCCCAACAATCTTGGCCATTTTTAAACCAAATGTTTTCCCAAGTTTTGGTGCCACATCATTTACTAATTGCTTTTGGAGAACTTTGGTTGCCGTTGAAACGACCAAACCTTTTCCTGAGGCCAAAACTGGCAGTAAATAACCATAAGTTTTTCCAAGTCCTGTCGGTGCCTCAATAAAACTTGCTTGTAAATGTGTAAGCTCTGTTTCCATTAAATGAGCTAATTTTTCTTGTTTTGAGCGAGAAGCCAAGCCCAATCTACTGATATTTTCTGAAAAATTTGCTGACAAGGCTGTCAGGGGACTTTTTTTACTGACAGAAGCCCTAAACTTACGCGTCGCAATATTATGAACCACTTTAAAGCCAGCTGGTCGAATTTTTGTTTTATCCAACTGCTCTTGTAAAAAAGTTTTACTTTCAAAAAGTAAATTGTCCGAATGTCTAAGCAACTCTTCCAAAACACTTCTTGGTAACTTTTGGATTTTTTCTTCTATTTTCAGCAATAATTCGGCTGTAGCATAAGCATCCGAAACTGCGGCATGCGGATGGTCATGTGCTAAATCTAACTTTTCGCTCAATGATTCTAAACCATATTTTTCAAAAGTTGGATAAAAAACACGCGCCAAATCGACTGTATCGACACGCAACATTTCATTAAATTCCAAGCCAGCATTAAGAAAACTTTTTTCTAAAAGTCCATAATCAAACCTAGCATTATGAGCAACAAAAACACTGTCTGTCAGTAATTCTCGCACTTTTGCAGCAACTTCTGAAAACTCAGGAGCCGTCTTTAACTGTTTATCTGACAAACCTGTCAGTTCACTAATCCTTGGAAGCAAAGGTTCATGTGGATTGACTTCAGTGGAAAAAGTTTCAACAATTTCTCCATCTTCAACAAGAACAATCCCAATCTGTATAATTTTATTTTCACTACTATGAGCATCGGTCGCTTCCAGATCCACCACAGCATATCGAGTCATATTTTTCACCTATTTCTTACAGTTTTCTTTAAGTTCATAAGTCATCAAAATTTGCTGACAGACTTTCAATAGAGAACTTCTATTTCTGTCAGTAATTTTTTCCACTATTTTAAAGAAATTCACTTCATCAATTATACCATAAACCATTTTTTAACAGTTTTCTTTTTACAAATTGACAAAATAAGAGTAAAATTAAAATATAGATAAAAACTTATGAAGGAGTCGCCTATGTTAGATAACTATAAGAAAATCCTTGTTGGTATTGATGGTTCGGTAGAAGCTACTAAAGCTTTTGACAAAGCAGTTGCAACAGCACTTCGTAACGATGCTGAACTCGTTATCGCTAACGTCATTGACCTTCGTGCCTTCCAATCTATCTCAGCCTATGATTCAGTTGTTGCTGATGATACACACAAAGGTGCTGAAAACCTCATTAATGACTTTGCTGACGAAGCAAAAAAAGCTGGCGTTAAAAAAGTCAAAACTCGTGTTGAATTTGGTTCTCCAAAAGTCATGCTTGGCCAAACTCTTCCAAAAGAAGAAGAAATTAGCCTCATTGTTCTTGGAGCAACTGGTCTTTCTTACATTGAACGTATCTTTATCGGTTCAGTGGCGGATTACATTATCAAAAATGCACCATGCGATGTCCTCGTCGTTCGTCAATAAAATAAAAAAAGCGGAGCCTCTTAAAGCTCCGTTTTTTTTATACCTCAAATACAATCTACACTCGTTTAACTTCTAAAATATGAGGAGTAATTTTATCCATTTCAATAATAGTAATTTTTAAATTATCAAATTCGAAAGTCTGTCCTACCTCAAGTGGCTCATTTTGCTCTAGTGAATAATTTGTAATAAACCCACTAATCGTTTTACTTAAATTATTTTGAGCCAAATCAATATTAAATAGTTCTTCAAATTCAGATAAAAGCAATTTACCATCTACCTGATAAGTAGTCGGAGAAAGCTTTACTACCAATTCTTTCTCATGATCTTCTTCATCCTGAATATCACCAACTAACTCTTCAAGAATATCTTCAATTGTCACAAGTCCACTTGTCCCACCATACTCGTCCAATAGAATAGCAAAATGTTTATGCTCTTTTTGCATCTCTGAGAGTAATAACTTTACGGGAATAGTATCAATAAATATAATAGGTTCTTGCATGATTTTCTTTATTTCTTGACCGGGAGCAGTTAAATACTCTTTAATCAAATTTTGAAGCGTAACATAGCCTAAAATATCATCTTTAGTTTTAGCAATAATAGGGAAACGAGTGTGCCCTTTTTTAATCGCAAATTTTAAAGCTTCTTCAATCGAAACATCAACGGGAATCGTCTCCATATCTAATCTCGACACCATGATATCCTTAGCTATCAAATCATCAAATTCAAAGACATTGTTGAAATATTCGTACTCTTTTTCGTTGATTTCCCCTTTAATAAAACTTTGATTAGCAATTAAAATTAACTCTTCTTCCGAATGGATTTCATCACCTTCAGTAGCCAAACTTAAATTAAACAATTTACCAATTGAACTTGCTGAAGCATTTAATAACCACACAAAAGGATAGGTAAGTTTATAAAAATAATGGAGCGGAGCAGCAACCGTTAAGACAACTCCTTCAGTTTTTGTAATACTTAAAGATTTTGGAATAAGTTCTCCGATTACCACATGAACAAAAGTAATTAATAAAAAGGCTAAAATAATAGACAAGCTGTCTAATAACGCAGAAGGTAGAGGAACATAAGACAAGAGGGGAGCTAAAATACTATGCATCGTACTTTCACCTACCCACCCAATTGCTAACGAAGTCAAAGTGATTCCAAGTTGACAGGCACTTAAATAAGAATCAAGGTGATTGACGATATTAAGTGCTAATTTTGCCCTTTTATTATTTTCTTTTTCTAATGTTTCTAAACGACTTTTACGTATTTTTACCAGCGAAAATTCAGCCGCAACAAAAAATGCCGTAAGAAAAATCATTAAAACTATTATAAATAAATTTAAAATCACTATTTTTTCCTTAATTTCTCTCTATTATTTCCCGAATTTCTTTTTAGGATTGCTATACTTAAAACTAATATTTAAAAAATACTTCTTGAATTCAAAGAACGTAATGAATATCCCTCCTATTTACTCGATTAAATATTTATCAATTTAACTCTAAAATATCTTCCTCATTGACAATAGGAAAGTTTTTAAATTCCTTCTCATTTTTCAAGGATTCTGACAAACTTATTTTCCTGATTCTTTGATTACCATAAGTTGAA